>ENA-ORXR01002195-ORXR01002195.1-marine-metagenome-genome-assembly--contig:-NODE-2195-length-19005-cov-68.591874_pt1 | contig 19005 bp, 13 predicted proteins | sample MGYA00237866_ERZ511479 | MGnify/ENA metagenome assembly ERZ511479 | reverse complement strand
GGAACTATTTTTTGTGTTTTTTAGAAGGGAAAAGAACAAGCATAATGGGGCAAGTTATTTATTTTCTTTCACTAAATGGACGTTGGATTGCCAATACAAATTATAAAGCACAAATAGAAAGCCTAACTTGGCAACAAGCAATAGAACAAGTCGAAAATCTAAATACAATTGCGGCATTGACCTTTCATATTGACTATTATTTAGGTGGAATTTTGACTGTATTTGACGGCGGAGGACTCGAAATTCGAGACAAGTATAGTTTTGATTTGCCGCCCATCAAGTCGGAAGCGGATTGGCGCAAGTTGGTGGAAAGGTTTTTGACCAATGCAGAAAAATTTGTGAAGCAAGTCGAACAAATGACTGACGAAAAATTAGAGGAAACATTTGTCGATGAAAAATACGGCACCTACCTACGAAATATAGAAGGCGTCATCGAACACGCTTATTATCATTTGGGACAAATTTCTTTGATAAAAAAGATGATATTATAAAAATGAATCAATTAGAATTAGAAAAAGCAGTCAGAAAAAATGTTCATGAATTACTGGAAGAAAAAAAATATGTATCTTCCGTTGATTTACTGATGAAATTAGGCTATTTATCGAAACCAGATTATGAAAAATGGAGATTTGGTAAAGTAGATTATCTTGAAAGGCTATGCAAAGTAAATCTGTCAAAACTGACTTTGATTAACAAAGAACTAAGGATAATCAGCAAGGAATTGAACCTAAAAGCATCTTGGACAGCATATATGAAACACGGCAAAGGCGCGAAAAAAAAATTAAGATTCAGCAAATCAAACAAGGAAAGCATAGAACGGGCGTATGCGACTCACTATGTGTTGCGTAAAAAACCGCCCATCAAACCTAAAGAAGTATAACATCGTCGCTAAAAAATATTTGCATAAGCATCCGCGAGAGATACACTCATATTAAGGTAAGGTATATCCAATGTCTCCTCCAAACTTTCCAAGGTTGTCAAAATCCACTGACTCCCCGAGCGTTCAAAAGACTTGATTTCTACGCTATCTTGCGCTACAAAAATGCACTGTTGGATGGAAGGAATGCGTTGGTAAGCAAAAAACTTGACCGTTTTATCGTATTTCTTGGTAGAAGGCGATAAAATTTCAATGATAATCGTCGGAGATTTAACGATTAAAGGGTCGGTATCGTCAGGGTCGCAACTAACCACGATGTCCGGATAAACATATTTTTTGCCTTCCGTCAGTTCTGTCAATACATTTTCGTCAAATAATTCGCAAGCACCTGCGTCGAAAGTCGGGGTTTCGATTTGTCGGATTAAATTGCGTTTTATTCTATTGTGTACCTTAGTCGTGGCTTCTATGGGGATAAGTTCGCCGTCAGAAAACTCGTGCCGCACGTCATTGTCCTGTTCCAATACGAGGTATTGTTCAAAGGTGAGTGTAGGTATCGTTGCTTCCATGACTCAATGGTTGATTTTTTTCAAAGATAATGAAATTTTGTATGGAATGTTGAGGAGCTTCTTTATTAAAAATCGCATTATATTTTTTATAAAATGAAAGCAAGTATCTATATTTGCAAAAATAGTACTAACAAAATTATCAGAGTGGCTACTAAACATTAAATTGGCATCGTAATGCACGATGAAACGAGTTTACGCTCAGAACAGAGGGCATGTTCCCTCCTATTGCTTTCAAGTCTTTAATATTCTCTTGAATAGAGCTGTATTAAGGTAATTGAAAACATATAAACAAAGCCATTAAAACTGTACCTTAATTCATATTAGCATTTTAGAATATAAGCATTATATAGTGTTGAAATGATGGTCAGTCATCTAAGGAGAAATGTAAGGTAGCCACTCTATTTTTTATGGTCAATGAAAAAGACATAACACTCAAAGAAAAATTCCTTTCAATTTCTTCATGGGAAGAATTGGCTGATTTCGTTATTGATTATCAAAAAATTAAGGAAATAATACCAGCCGAACGATTGCAGAAAAAGCATATATCATATGCTCTATTCGATAGGAAGCCAAAGTACAAAAAATATCAAATTCGTAAAAAAGCGGCTGGAAAATTTAGAGAAATTGACGCTCCAATAGGTGAATTAAAAACAATACAAAAAATCATCAAATCGTGTATTGAATTGTGTTTTACGCCTAAATCCGCAGCGCATGGATTTGTGAAAGAAAGAAGTATTGTAACAAATGCAAGACAGCATAAAGGGCGTAAATTTGTTTATAATATTGATTTAGAGGATTTTTTCCCAAGTATTCATTTTGGGCGTGTTCGGGGAATTTTTAAAAGTAAGCCATTCTGTTTTCCTCCTGAAGTTGCCAAACATTTAGCTAACCTTTGTTGCAATGATTTAAACGTTTTACCTCAAGGTGGGGCTACTTCTCCAATTATTTCTAATTTAATCTGTCGTGCCTTAGACGGTAAATTGAGTGCGTTTGCTAAAAGACATAAAATAAAATTTACCCGTTATGCGGACGATATTACATTCTCTTCAAATGAACCTGTATTTGAAGGGAAAGATTTTATCGATGAATTAAAACGTATTATCGAAAATGAAAATTTTAGGATAAATGGAAAGAAAGTACGTTTGCAAAACCAATATCAACGCCAAGTAGTTACTGGCTTGACTGTAAATAAGAAAGTTAATGTTTCAAAAAAATTTATTAATGATTTAGATTTTCAAATTTGGTTATTTGCAAAAGACGCTAATCAAGCACAAATACGATTGGAACAGAATTATACAAAAAGGCATAGATATGGAGGTAAAGTTCCAAAAATTGAAAGAGTTATTCAAGGAAAGTTAGATTTTCTCAAAATGGTTATTGGAGAGGATTCAGGGCGTTATAAACGATTGGTAGATAAATTTTTAGCGCAAATTCAACCAGCAAAAGAAAAGATAACAGAGCAACAAGGAATTGAACGTGTTGAGAAAAAAATTAAAGACCTAATGGTCATTGGTGAGGATTTAACGCGTTATAAACGACTGGCTGATGAGTTCTTTAAACAAATTCAATCAGAGGAAAGTCCAAAGAAAATAGAGCCGCAAGAAATTGGACTTGTTGAAAAAGAATTTCAAGAAGAATTCTCAAAAATAGATACCTGCGAAACGGCAGAAGATCTAAGTAAGGTTTTATTGACAATAAAGATAAAAATCAATGGCTACCTCAATGAAGAATATCTAAGTACAGTAATTGAATCTGCAAAAGACAAACTTAATGAATTACTTAAATCAAAGAATAATAGATATTTATCAAGCTACTTTATAAATGATAATTTCAATCCATTTAATACAGAATATAATGATTCTATTGAAAAGTTCCGACCAAAAACTAAGTACAAAAATGCACCTAAAAACCCACAACACTTAGCTGAATTTCTTCATTTATTCCGAAGCGATTTTTCTCATTTTAAAAATTTAGTCCATAGTAATAGTTTATCATATAGAGATGTGGTTAGTTATGCAAAAAATGAATTTGACTCAATTGGGAAAAAAGAAAAAGGAGTACTCAATCAAAAAATACCAAAAGAAATTTACATTGTTATAAGAGAATTTATTGACAATTTAGGATTAGTTGCTAGGAAAAGAGACGTGAAATATGACAATTTGCCTTATTCTATCTTTTTTAAAGAGAAAAATAATTTGATTAGAGATTTTAATCGTTATTATCGATTTACAAACGACGATAATCAGAATAATGGTGTTAAAATTTCAGAAATAATAAAATACGTTTTTTCTAAAGACATAGAAAATTATAATAAAATATGGTATTTAGATATTGACGATGATATTGATAAGACGTTTGCAAATGTACTTACCTCTACTTATAATATTGCTTTAGCCATAGAAAATATATTGCTAAGTTGCAAAAAGTTTTCTGATATAGGAGCAGTAAGATTTAAGGCTACTAGATGGAAAAACAAAGTAATTTTAAGAATTACAAATTTGAACGTATCACTACAACATAAAACGGCTTTTGAATACTTAAATGATTTAGGTGGCGACACTAATTCTTTAATAACTCTTTTAACAGGGTATTGTGATTTTAATATTAGAGCAAACTTTCAAGATGGTAAAAGCAAATTATCACTTATTCCATATTCAGATACTGAAGGGGTATCGCCAAACTATGACCCAGAAGGATTTACCTACGAACTGATTTTTTATCGTCCTTTAAAATTTTTGCTTATAGATAATGGAGATAACAACCAACGAATTGAAAAAGCGAAGACAATAGTTAGTAATAATGATGGTTTTAGATACATACTTTCACATTATAAAACTTTTGATTCCGATAGATATGACGAATTAACATTTTTTAATGCAGTATTTATCCATGTAAATAACCCTGAATTTGACAGACTCAAAGGGTATTTAATGGAGAATAGAATCCATACTATTAGCTTTGGAGGAGAGAAGTTTTTTAGTAAAAATGCTATTAATTATGACATGAGCGATAGTCAATTTTATGATAATTTAGAAAGATACATTAAGACAGCAAAAGAATCATCTGATTTATCTTTTGATTTTTGGGAGGAGCAAATCCAACCGAATCAATCAATAACTAAGAACTTAGATGAAATTGCTGATAAAATACAGAATAGTGGCATCTCTTTAGAGAATTTACCAGACGATATAAAAAGTGACTTATTCAATTTCATCGGAAAAAAAATTAGCTTACCACCATTTGAGAATCTTAGGCAATTAATTAATTTTTGTAAAAGGCACAAACCTAAATGATGAAAAATATAGTAGTGATAAACCCTGTCAATAAAGGAATTGACTATTCGTTTAAAGAAATTCAGATGGAAGAAATTCCATTTAAACAAGAAGAAATAATTAATTCTAACCACCCGGAACGCTCAATTCATGATTTCTTACAAGAGAGTATAATTAAACTTCAACAATCTAATGGAATACTTATTAGTTGTAATTGTGATTGGAAAATATCTACCAATATAATTTTGTATCTGCGCCTAAATGAAAAATGGAATTTAGGCTCTCATCCAATTATTTGGGATTCCAAAAAGGAGCTATCTGAAATACTTTTATTGGGTATAAATGAAAAATTTCACAATTCATTTATACCAAATGACCTGACACATTTTATCGATAGAAGATTGCATAATTCAATTAATAGCGAGATAGAAAGTCATTTTTTATCTGATAATAATGATTTGTTCAGTCTTGAGCAGATAACTGTTAAACCTTACAAGAGTAGTGGACATCAAATTACAAATGAATGGGGTGCGTTTAAACTTGCATATACAGCAGGTTTTTATCATTTACTTTCAATGATTGAAGAACAGCAGGAGGCATCTAGAACTCTCTATTTTAACTATCTAAAACGGAAATATATTAACTACAATGAAGTAGCGAATACTGAAGGTGTAGTAGCTGATAATAATCCAACAAAAAAATACTTACTAATAGATGACAACTACGACAAAGGCTGGAAATTAGTTTTCGCTGAGATATTAAAACAAGCTAATCTAAGTCTTGACGCTTTCGAAGAAATCAAAAATATTAGTGAGGAAAACGAGGAACGCTTAATTGAAGAAATCAAAACTAAGATTAAAGACGCAGACTATCAGGGCATTTTACTTGATTTAAGACTTACTGCATCCGATAACTCAAAAACAAAAAGCAATACAAATATTACTGATTTTACAGGTGGTCGAATATTAAAAGCATTAAAAAGAGAATTTCCTTACTTACCCATTATTATAGTTACAGCATCCAATAAAGCATGGAATATGCGCCAACTTTTAGATGGAGGTGCTGATGGCTATTTTATAAAAGAAGACCCTGAAAGTAATCCGAGTGAGGAGATTTCTATCAATACTTATGAAGCATTTGTTGAATTAATTAAAACCTGTCAAGAAAAATATAAAACACTTGCTCCATTTTGGGCGTATATAAATGACGTAAAAACAAATCCAACTTTAATTACTGAAAGAGATGGCTCTGTGGTGCAAGAACGGATAAGAGAACGTTTAGAAATGTTTTTTGGACTTCTAAAAAGGAGCTTTGAGGACTCGGAATATAATGGACGATTTCATTATTCTGATAAGACACTTGCCTTTATGACGTTGTGGAGTTGTTTAAATGACATTCAGTATATTTTTTATGATAAAACAGAAACCCATGCTGATTGGTTGCATAATAATAAACAAAAGCATAATATCAAAATAGAAGAATCTCTTTGCATAGAACGCGACTTGCTTGATAGTAATAGGTATCTACAAAAAAGAACCACTGAAACAAAAAGCAATAGTGATGCCGTAAAAAAACAATTTAAATCATTCTTAAAATATTCAGGGAACTCATATTCGATAGAGATGGACGAGTTGGAAAAAGATTATTCTGGGAGTATAGGAGAACAAATAGCTTTTTTAATTTTAACCCTTAGTGGAAGTCAGAAAGTTATTGATGAAGCTTCTAACCAAATTAGCCCCTCTATTCTTTGCAATAATTTAGCGAATCTTAAAACAAAGAGAAATCATATTTACCTAACGCATGGAAACGAAGAAATCGGCAGCAGTTTTTTTCTAAAAGAAGAAAAAGAAAAAACAGAAATTGATGAGCAAGATTGCGCCCGAATGTTTGAAATTATATTTTTTTTATTGAGAGGTATTTATGTGCGAATAAATGTCTAATTCTAATACCGTTAAGTGTTTCACACCCCAAACCCCTCCAAAACCCCTGCAATTTTCCTATCATCCGACAAACGCGGCACTTTATTCTGCCCGCCGAGTTTACCTTGCGATTTCATATATTCACGAAATGCGCCTGCACGTAAAGGGCTGATTTTCAAGGGCTGCAAAATATTTCCCACAATCAAATCTTCATAATACGTATTTTGTCGAACGACGTGTGCGTCTACTTTTTGTGCAAATTTTTCGAGGTCATTCGGCATATTATCAAACTCAATAAACCACTCGTGATAAGGCGTTTCACCATTGGGCGGATTCACTTGCGGCGCGACAGTAAACTCAATAATTCGCACCCCTTCCTCATTTGCTACGGTCATCAATGCCTCTTCCACTTCCTTGCCGATGACGTGTTCGCCGAAGGCAGAAATGAAATGCTTGATGCGTCCTGTGACGAGTAATTTGTACGGCTCGGTCGATGTAAAACGCACCGTATCGCCGATATTATAGCCCCAAAGTCCGGCATTACTATTAATAATAATGGCATAATTAACACCCACTTCCACATCGGGTAAGCTCACGCGCGTAGGGTTTTCGTCAAAAAATTCGTCCGCTTTTACAAACTCAAAAAAGATACCCGAATTGGTATTGAGCAGCAGCGCTGGGTCGTTTTGTTCGTTTTGAAAAGCAATAAAACCCTCCGAAGCCGGGTAGGTTTCGAGTGTGTCGATTTTCTTGCCCATCATGCCTTCCAATTTACCGCGATAAGGCTCAAAATTGACACCGCCATAAATGAAAAGAGACAGGTTTGGGAAGATGTCAATGATGTGATTTTTGCTCGTATATTCCAATAATCGCTCGTAATACATCACCACCCAGGGCGGTATTCCGCTAATCATTCGCATGTCTTCCTGCACCGTTTCTTCGACGATTTTATCGAGTTTTTGTTCCCAATCTTCAATGCAATTGGTCGCATAGGTTGGCATCTGACTCGATTTTAACCAGCTGGGAATCAAATGATTAGAGATGCCCGACAAACGCCCAACGTGTATGCCATGCAGCATGTCCATTTCCGGGCTACCAGAAAGGAAAATCATTTTACCGTCGAGGAAATTTGAATTATTTGTTTCTCCGATATAATTAAAAGTCATATTGCGTGCCGAACCGAAATGATTGGGCAGCGAATCCTTTGTAATTGGAATATATTTAACGCCGGAAGTCGTACCGGAAGTTTTGGCAAAGTAGGTTGGTTTACCCATCCAAAGCACGTCAGATTCGCCGTCTTTTACGCGGTCAAAATATGTTTTCAAGCCTTCGTAATCGCGCACGGGTACACGCTGCATGTAATCCGCATGAGTACGGATATTCACAAAATCGTGGTCGCGTCCAAAGGCGGTATTAGTGCCTTTTTTGATGAGGGTTTTAAAAATACTTTCTTGATGTGCCACCGCATTATGCGCAGATTTGCGAATACTTGCAGCCGTGTATTTGGCGAGGGGTTTGACTAAGGTAGATTTGATGCCCATTTGTGTGATTTTTGTGCGTAAAGATAAGGCAAGAACTTCAAATTCAACCTCAACTTCAACTTCAATCTCAAACTCAATTGCAAATTCAACCTCAATTTCAAGGAATTTGCTGCGCAAATTATCTGGATACTGTTCATTTGTAGAGAAAATTCATGAATTTTCTCTACAAATGAATGCTGTTTGTTTGACAAATCTCGCGATTGCTCGTTTTTTGCGTAAGGGATAGGAGGTGTTGTCTGAACGAAGTGGAGCGATAGCGGAACGGAGAGAGTGCCGGATAGCCCGACCCCGACGTTAGGAGGGGATACGCCCAAATTCAACTTCAAGTTCAAGCGCAAGAATCAAGTTCAAGTTTCGGGATTTGGCTGCGCGAAATCTATACATATTTTAACAAACCTTGCTTGGAAGGTCTCGAAACTTGAACTTGAAGTTGATTCTTGCGCTTGAAGTTGAGGAAACATTCCCTCAACTTCCATAAAAATTTGTATTTTTGTAAATCGAATTAACAAATCAAGCGTCAATCAATCACGAATCACCACACAAATGAGTCAAAGGAAAGTACCTATACCCGAACAGTTATTTTCAGAAGGTCTGCAAACGCAGGGTGAGATGTTGGCTGTGCGGCAGTCGTCCAAAAAATTGTTTATTGGTATACCGAGTGAGGAGTCATTTCAGGAGAATCGGGTGTCGCTCAAACCGGCTTCCGTAGGGATGTTGGTGGGCAATGGTCATCGGGTTGTGGTGGAAAAAGGTGCAGGCGAAAAATCGGGATATAGCGACCATGCTTATTCTGAAGCCGGGGCAGATATTGCGTATAGCAAAGAGCAGGTATTTAAGGCGCAAGTGATGTTGATGGTTGCGCCACCGACGGCTGAAGAGATAGAGTTGATGTCGCCCGAACAGGTGATTATTTCGCCTATTCATTTGCCAACGATGAAGGCGGAATATATCGAACGTCTGCGCCGCAAACGGGTGATTGCGCTGGCGTGGGAGTATATACAAGATGCCACCGATATGTTTCCTTTTGTGCAGACTATCAGTGAAATATCAGGGACTACGGCGATATTGACCGCCGCCGAATTGCTCGCCAATACCAATGATGGACGCGGTATTTTGTTGGGTGGAATTTCGGGTGTACCGCCTGCGCGAGTGGTGATTTTGGGTGCAGGTATTGTCGGAGAATCAGCGACGCGAACGGCACTCGGTTTGGGTGCGGAAGTGCGTGTTTTTGATGATAATATTTATAAACTTATGCGTCTTCAATCGAACCTCAATCAACGCTTGCATACCTCTGTCATCAATCCTAAATATCTGGAAGAAGAACTCTTAAAAGCACACGTAGTGATAGGTGCGATACACTCCGAATCGGGGCGCGCGCCTGTGGTGGTGAGCGAAGATATGGTGTCGAAAATGCGCCGTAAATCGGTCATCGTAGATGTGAGTATTGACCAGGGGGGCTGCATTGCTACTTCGCGGGTGACGACACACGATAAACCGACTTTTGTGAATTACGATGTGATTCATTATTGTGTACCAAATATTACCTCGAAAGTAGCGCGTACCGCCTCTTCTGCCATTAGTAATATCGTGACGCCCATGTTGCTTGAAACCGAGCATACAGGCGGCTTGACGAATTTATTGGAAGGTAGCAGTGGCTTTCGACACGGGGTGTATATATATAAAGGTACGCTGACAAATCAGCATTTGGGCGAGCGTTTTGGAATAAAATCCACGGATATTGGGCTGTTGCTGGCTTCAAGATTATAAGGATTTTCACAAAGAATCCAACAAATCCAATAATTTTAAATCAAATTCCCCTTTTTTAGTATAAAATTCTTCGATAGAAATTCGCTCGTTGTTTATCCGGTCTATTAGGTGGTCAAATTGGGATTTGAGAACAATTACCTTATTTTTGATGACTCCGTCTTTGAGTTTTGCTTTCAATAAATAAAACGCCACCATTGTTTTGCCCTCCTCAATCATTTTTTCTAGAAAGTTTCTACATTCCAATCCTGATATTTGGTGTATTTGTGCTTTCAACTCGGAAGAAACCTCCAATGGCGGAAGGTATTTTTCGTTAGTAGGGTAGGAGTTGCTCCAGATTTTCCACTGTCCGTTTACTTTTTTTAGAATATAGCTTTGGTAGTTCGTATTATTATAGCTGAACTTATAGTTCGATTCTGAATGGCTGTACCATTTAAGCACCCAATGTTCGTGCGTTTCTATGATGGCTTTATTATTGAAAGTTTCCTTAATTTTTGCATCAATGATTTCGTAAGCAGAAGGGTTATTGGGGTTGGTAATGACCCAACCGCGAGTAGTTTGATTTTGTATAACACCAATTACTTTTTTGTATGCCGGACCTTCTGGTATAAAGTACTCAGTTAATATTTTTTTTGCCGTATTAATTTCAGGTACAGATAAATACGCATTAAATTCTACTTGCATGTATTGGTTAATAAGTGCGCTGATAGAAGCAGGACCGGAATATTTGGAAGCACGCTCGGCACTCAAATACATATCGGCGTCAGCATAGCCAAAATACCATGCAAACAAGTTTTGGGTATACGGACCAGCATTATATTTCTCTTTTGTTTTAAATATCCTCCGGAATGTATAATAGGTAAAACTTGGAGCTTGTATACCGCCTTTTTTATTGGTTTTCAAATAGTTGTATATACGCAATAAAAAGCTATCCCTGATGAATGATTCAATTTCGGATTTCTTCCATTCATACGGATGTTGATTGTCGGAATGTTCATTTTTCAAATCTTCCGCAACCCGTTCCCAAAATATAGTATAGATAGGCATTTTCTTTCAGCTATCGAGTTGCAGGATTTGCAACTTTTTTGCAAGTTAATAAACAATCGACAAATCGCATAATTTTGTTTCTTTGCAATAAGAATAAAATTACTATTTCTTATGTCCTCGAGAAATAGGGCGAAAACCAAAAGAGGATTTATTTTTGTTTAAAATCTCACTAAGCACTCATGCATGGGATGCTCCAAGACCACGAGCATCCTGTGCTTTTTGTCCCTGTAATACCAATTTTTTCAAAACAATGTAAAATGTTCGTGCCGATTCAGCATCTTTGCCCTTGATGTCATTACTAATCGAATTACAATACCTTGCTCCTGTACAATACTACGCCAAGTTGTGTAGTGGGCAGTCCGTTCTTATTGAGCAACACGAGCATTACACCAAACGCAGTTACCGCAATCGCACCCGTATCTTGGGTACTAACGGTGTCATGCGCCTCACCATTCCACTCAAAAAAGGTAAAAACGAAGGGCAGTCTATCCGCGAAGTACAAATAGAATATATTCAAGGGTGGCAACAACAACATTGGCAAAGCATTCGGTCTGCCTATGGCAAAGCACCCTTTTTTGAACACTATTCAGATGAGTTACATCCTTTTTTTGAAAAAAAATACAAATTTTTATTTGACTTTAATTTTGAATTAATGGAGACATTGATGACGATAATTGGTATTTCTTCCGATATTTCTCTGACAAAAAACTACGCACATACACCTCCCGAAGGCATGCTTGATTTACGGAATACTATCCACCCGAAAGAAAGGTACCACAAAGTCGATGCGCACTATCAATCAATATCTTATGCACAGGTTTTTCAAGAGAAACATGGCTTTGTGCCTGATTTGAGCATCTTGGATTTGCTCTTTTGTATGGGACCACAAAGTAGCTTGGTTTTAGAGCAAAGCAATGTGTAGTTTTACTATGTCACAAATGTATAGTAAAATATTTTTTACCTTTTTTGAAAAAAAAGTGACTTCCTATGTAACCTTTTCGGCTATCTCCCGTAAAAGCACATAACAACTGAAACAGAAGCAATTTTAAATGTTGAGTCCAACGTTCATTCATTTAAAATTTTTCATAAAATCACAATCTGAGCGGGAACTCAACTGTGAAAATCTGCACAAAGAATCTGGAACATTCTAAGTGCAATAATTAATCTTGAATTTATTCAAAATTAATTAAGTATCAGGAATTAAATAAATGTACATTCTTCGCGTCGTTATTTTTTCTTTAGACGAATCAAATTTGACGCGAATACTCACTGTATTTAAGGAAAATTTGGTGAAGTATAAAGGAAAAAGAACAAGTCGAGAATTTGCATTTATTTTGTTCCTGATACTAAGGTAAATGGTAAGACTGCCTCTTGTATGAGGGGACAGTATGGTATGCTCCCAACGGGCATTCCAATAGATGATAATAATTTATTCATTAAATTACCATAGACCATTATGTATACTACTTCTAAATTTACCACTCAATTAGATGCGATTCGCATCGCTTTTTTCATCTCAATGTTCATCCTTTCATTGGTACTACATATAGTATCCTTGATAATTTTCAATTCGGTATAAGCTGAATCTGAACTTAAATTGAATGCTCCAAAAGACTCCAACTTAATTTAAATCAATACATATTCTACCCAAGTACTTTCTTGTAAAGTACCCATGTTGTAAAAATAAAATTACAGCGAACGGCATCCCCATGCCTACACTGTTTTTGTTATAAAATACGAAGTTATTTCGTACACATTTCTTACTTAAATTTAAAACATGCATCGTTTTAAATTATTAAACATTATTTTTTTAAAACCTAAAGTATCAGAGTATTATGAGAACATTAATCATCCTTATCGCCACAGCAACCACCTTATTATTCACAGCTTGTCAGCGAGAATGCCAAGAACCTGTATTCGACCAATTCGGAAATTTCTCGCACATGGCAGATGTCGATTGCAACAGAATCGAGCAAAATAATGTCAGTTGTGACACCGATTTCATGCTTGGTCAGCCCGAATCTGAGAGCATCAGAGCAATTCAGGTAGACACACAAGGTTACCCGAATGGCAATGGAACTTGCGTATTTGACCTTTCATTATTCGAAGCAGGACTTCCTGCATCACCTACTAATATTCAGTGGAGTGTTGATGGCGAGGTACGCACCGTAGGTCAGAGCTTTGTCACTATTTCTATTCCGGCAGATTATATGGAAGTATGTGTAACCTACATGGTTGGCAATCAAACAGGTAGTAACTGCCGTTCATTCTTTGAGTAAAAAAATGTGACACTTGCGAGGCACTCAAAAGTGCCTCGCAAGCGTCCTTTGAGTTTCGCATACCATAAACTACAGATGTAATGAAGATTTTTTACGACAAAATTGTAATAACGATAAGCATAATTTTTATGTTACTGTTTATCAGTAAATTACAAGCGCAAGACCCTTCTTTTTCGCAATTTTACGCAGCAAGAACTTACCTAAATCCCGCTTTTACGGGTATTGAGCCGGGTGTCACAGTTTCGACCACTATGCGCGACCAATGGCGAGGCGCAGGCGAGAGTTTTCGCACCTACTATGCTTCCATCGAATTACAAGAACCCGCCTTCAACAGCGGCATTGGCATCACGATAATGAAAGACCAAAGCGGCGCAGCCGCACTGACTACAGACAACTTAGGCATCGCCTATTCTTATTCGCCAGGCTTGGAAAACGGAAGCCTTCACATTGGTTTTCGGACAGGCTGGGTACGCAAATATTTGGATTGGGACAGACTCATTTTTCCCGACCAAATCGACAACCCAATGGGCGAAATGACGACAAATACTATGGCACAAAACCCAAACCAAAGCGTATCGTACATCGACACAGGTGTAGGGGTTTTGTACAGATTTCAGAATAAAACACGACGCAAAACACGCGGTCAAGGCTCGCGTTCTTCGATGACAATGCACAATAGTATTGGCTTGACAATCAATCATATAACCAATACGGACGAGTCGCTTTATGGCTTCGAGAATGTACGAGTACCTATGCGCTTTACGCTACACGCAGGCTCGGTGATTGGATTAGATTTTTTCAAACGAGGCAAACAAACACTTGCATGGTCACCCAATTTGAAATTCGATTATCAAAACGGTATTTCAGCAGTCACCGCAGGTTTGTATATGATGTATAATGGCTTCTATATCGGCTCTTTTTATCAAAGCGAACAACCGCTTGATTTTTCAGATACCAACGCCATTATTTTTACCGGAGGCATCGAGATCACGATGCCAAATGACAATACATTTCACATTGCATACAGTTATGATGCCAATACGACAGGCATAGGAACACGCACAAACGGTGCACACGAAGTCACCACAAAATTTAACTTCGGCGATATACGCCTCTCACCGACTCGCAAACGGTACGGCAAAAATCGCTCAATGAAATGCCATTTGTTCTTTTAAATCCGTAGCACGGTGCTACGGTTGGCAAAATTTAAATTTAAACTAATGTTGTAAGATAATTTTAAGCACACAATACCATGACAATACTTTTTTACATAAATCGAATTTTCCACCCCCCAACCCCCTCCAAAGGGGGACAAACAAACGCGAGTTATTTTTCGCGTAGCGAAAAAAATCTCCCCCTTCGGAGGGGGCAAGGGGGTGGACAGTACAAAGCACCCATTTTTCTATTTATTTTAATTTCTCTCATAAACACCAACCAAATAAACGCCCAATGTTTCACCGCCTCAAACCTCAACCCTTGCGGCGGAGAAATGATTGATTTTCAAATAAATACACCAAATGACACGACAAATTATACTTGGAATTTCGGGGATGGCAGCGATGAAATTAGCGGAGAAACAGTCAGCCATCAATTCCCCGGAAATGTAGACGCACAGACCTATACCGTCACCGTCACTTCCGAAGATGGCACTTGTACCGAAACACTTGATATCAATGCAGCAGCTGCGCCAAATGCCACGATTACAAACCAAAATGGCAATTCATTTTTTATAAATTGTATTAATAATAGCAGTAACACATTCTACGAACTAACGATTTTGAACGCCTCTAATACGCTGGCTAATAATACTAACTATATTATTGATTGGGGCGATGGGTCGCCCTACTATGAAAACAACGACTTTACTGCGCTTTCGCACACCTATCCATTAGGCTATTTTCTACTTACTGTAATCGTGACAGGAGATAGTACTTTTGGGGCGTGCGGTACGACAACAGTTGTCTACGAGGTGTTCAATGGAAGTAATCCGGCGGTAGGAATTTCTAATATGGGTGGCAATGATTTTTATTGCAGCGGCGCAGAAATTCCGGTTGGCATACAAGGCACAGAAAACAATCCGCCGAGTACAACTTATGAAATTTATATTAATGGCGTATTGAATAATTTTTTCAACCATCCGCCACCTGCCCTTCTCGAATTGATTTTTGACGAATCCTCTTGTGGATTGCCCGATAATGCGTATGAAATTACGATAGTCGCCGACAATCCTTGTGCCGGAAACAGTAGCGCGAGTACACGCATCAATATCAGCGCACCACCGACCTTTATTATGCCGCCTCTACAAACGATTATTTGCGAAGGAGATGACGTGACCTTACCCGTTGCGGTGATAGAAATTTACGATAGCCCTATATGCACAGCTGACCCAAATGGCTATGTCAATATGAGCGTAGAACCAAGCGAAGGTTGGGAATTAATTAGTGAAAATCCTGCAACTTTTAACTTCTCTGAATCAGGGACTTATACCGTAGAAGTACAAGCCGCTAATAAATGCGACACCATCGAACAAATACATATTATCGAAGTCGTATCGCTACTCGAAACCCTTGATGTAGCGGTCAATTTCGCGCAAGCCTCCGAACCGCATTGCGACGATAATCAAGGAGTGTTTAACAACGTGTCCGGTGACTTGCTGCCACCTGGGGATACCATGAAATTTGATTGGGAAGTGACGGGCGAAAGCGGTTGCTGGGCATTTTTAAACAACACAAATATAGACTCCGAAAACATCGAAATAGACTTTATGTGTCCGGGCGAATACATCATTGCACTGACCGCCAACAACCAATGTACGGACTTGCTTTGGGACACCCTGATTACCATCCATTCCAAGCCTGAAATCACTTTAAATGTACCGCCTGTAGTTTGCTTGCCGATTGATATTGGCGCATTCGTCACCGTAGATGGTCAAGGACTCAACCTGACGAGCGAACTGTGTTTCATCTACTTTAGCGGACAGCCGATTGCATCTTGTGATACCATCATAACTACCTTATACCCAAATAATTACTCTGTATTCGTGAGTGCAACAAACGACTGTGGAAGTGCTTCTGATTCTCACAACTTTTCCGTCTTAGAATCCAATCCTCAAATCGAAATCGAAGCCATCCCGTCCCTCTGCGGCGGCGAATTGATTACGCCCGTAGCCGATCCATCGGGCGGCGTCTGGACGAATACCGAAGGCGACACACTCACAATACCGATTGAAGTCGTTGAATCTCAGCAATTAACATACACACTCGGCACTGGAGAATGCGAATTTTCCGAAACCCTCAATATCGAAGTCATAGCAGCGATAGAGGTGGATGCCGGTCAAGATTTATGGTATTGCGAAAATACCGCTCCTGCTGGGCAGTCCCTTACGGGATTGCCCCAGGGCGGTGTTTGGTCGGGCGAAGGCATCTCGCCGGAAGGCATCGTGGATGATACGCTTTTGCCGGGCAGCTATACTTTTTCCTACTCCGTGTACGATGCAGCAGCAGATTGTACGCCTTCGGACGAACTAATGCTTCGCATCGAAAGCACGACGCCACAAATGAATATCCCCTCAAATGTCTGTATGAATGAATTATTTACATTTAATAATTTATCAACTTATGACGTAATCGACAGTACAGAAATCTCTTACGAATGGGATTTTGGATATAATAATGAAACCTCTACCGTAGCGCAGCCGCAATATTCTTATCCGGTTGCGGGTACGTATACCGTGACTTTGGCGGTACGCAGTACAGCTTGTTCAAATATCGTTTCACAGACCATCGAAGTCGGCGACTCACCCAATGCGGAGTTCCTCACCGAGCGTGAATTATGCGACACGAGCATCTGTTTTCAAAGTATAAGTTTGGGCGACCAAATGAGCCTTTCATGGGATTTTGGAAATGGTCAAATCAGTGATTTAAACGAACCGTGTATCGACTTCAACCGTGTAGGCGACAACCGCGACTACATTATAAGTCTCACTGCAACAGGAACTTGTGGTAGCACAACTTTTCTCGATACCCTGACCATTTTCCAATCGCCACAGGCAATTATTTTTACCGAAACAGATATATGTGCAGGTGGTACGATTGAAGTCATTGGAAATTTGAGTGAAGGATATATTGATAATTTTCAATGGTATTATGAAAATGTTTTATTTGCCGCTACCGCGAATGCCGAACTCACATTGCCGCAAGTGGACGACGTAACTGACATCGAATTGACGCTCATCGCGAACAACGATTGTGAAGCAGATACGTCCATTCAAATTATCACCGTAATACCGACGACAGTCGAAGCGAATTTTACTTATCTGCCGAATATAGATACTATATGCGAAAATGAAACCATCCAGTTTTTCAACCTTTCGCAAGGCGATACGAGTGTGGTTTGGATGTTTGGAAATGCGAGTACAACGCAGGAAAATCCCGAACATATTTTTGAGGATTCGGGCAATGTCCTCATTCAATTTTTCGCCAAAGGCTGCCATACCGATACGCTCAATCGCATGATATATGTACGCCCCGCGCCTATCGCCGAATTTGAAGCCGAACCAACTTGTGTGGGTACATCTGTGCCACTACGTCCGACGAATATCGACGCCGAATGTGCTTATAATTGGTTGGTAACAAACAACTTGGGCGAACAAACCGAATACCTCACCGCCGAGCCTATGGTCGATTTTCCTGACGATGGCATGTACGACATCCGCCTCACAGTGACGGATGTATGGACAGGCTGTGCGGATTCATACACACGAACGGTGGAAGCTATACCGATTCCGGTAGCTGATTTTGGTTTGGAACGCGAACTATGCGAGTTGAGTTTGTCGATTGAAAATTATAGCGAAGACGCAGACAATTACATCTGGACCTATGGCGATGGCACGACTGTGGTAGGCGTTTCGCCCGAAAATTATACTTACGATACGGAAGGCGAATACCTTGTTTCGCTACGCGTAAAAAATAGTACAGGCTGCGCCGACAGCATGAGTCAAACCGTGTTTTTTGACCCTGTGGTACGTAGCGATTTTACTTATGATTTGAACGAAGATTGTAGCGTAGCTACCGTCAATTTTATCAATCGTTCTGAAAATGCGATTTCGTATAGTTGGCTGTTTGGAGATGGTACCGCATCTTTCTCTACCAATCCTACTATGGTAACTTATGAAGATAGAAGGGTGTATGAAGTCAGTCTGATTGCTATTGATGCAAACGGCTGTACGGATACTTTGACCGTCCCCATTCAGCCACGTTTTTGTAACGGAATTGCTATCGCTAATGCCTTCGTTCCAGAAGGGCATGAGGCGATTAATTCCTTCAAACCTGTTGCCGCCGGACTGCGAGAATATCGCTTTGAAATCTACTCCAGCTACGGCGAGTTGCTCTGGCACACGACCGAACTCGATGGCGGCATCCCAACAGAAGCTTGGGACGGCACACACAACGGAAAACTGCTTCCACAAGATGTTTATGTCTGGAAAATCCACGGTATATTCGAAGACGGCACCGTGTGGCAAGGCATGGATTTTGGCAACGGTGCAGAACGACGACTCGGCTCGGTAACGCTGATTAGGTGAGCGTGTTCCCTTATTGAGTTGCGAGTTAATTTTTCGCGCAGCGAAAAATTAATCATTAGAGAGGTGAGACGAGACAGCGTTATTAAGTGAAAGAAATTAAATAACATGTGCCATTATACTCGTCTTTTTTCCGTCTAAGAATCCTTTGAAATCCTTATC
>ENA-ORXR01002188-ORXR01002188.1-marine-metagenome-genome-assembly--contig:-NODE-2188-length-19037-cov-3.564241_pt1 | contig 19037 bp, 20 predicted proteins | sample MGYA00237866_ERZ511479 | MGnify/ENA metagenome assembly ERZ511479 | reverse complement strand
CTGGCCGCTGACGATCCATTCGTCGCCGTCGAGTTCGGCCTTGGTCGTCAACGAAGCCAGGTCTGAGCCGGAACCGGGTTCGGAGTACATCTGACACCAGATGTCGTCGCCCCGAAGACCAGGGGTCAGAAACCTGTCCTTGAGTTCGTCGCTGGCATAGTCGCGGATCGTGGGCATGGCCATGCCCACGCCGATGCCGAACATGGCGTCTTCGCGGGGGATGTGACTACGGCTCTCTTCGCGCCACACCTGCATATGGTCGGGGCCAAGCCCTCGTCCGCCGAAGTCGATCGGATAGTCCAGTGCTGCGAGACCGTGCTCATACAGCGACGCTCGCCAGGCTTTCGCGCGAGCGCTGGTTCCCTCGACGCCGTCGAGAACGGTCGGGAGCACGTCGTCGAAGAAGTGGCGCACTTCGTTGCGGAACTCGTCAACGGTCGGCGTGGTGGCGCTGGTCATGGATATCGACAGTAGCCCCCGATGGTGCGCCGACGAGCAGTACCTGTGCGCTGAACCCTCGATCCTCGAGCAGCGCGTCAAGGGCAGCGTCGCCTTTCTTGCAGACCACGATGACATGGGGCGATCCGATCACATAGCCGGCGTGCTCGTCGCTGACCATCAGCGATCCGGGCAGGTCCGCGGCCAGGCCTGCTGCTCCAAACATCCGCCCGCTCGGCTTCTCTCTGATCTCGGCTGGGAGATCACCCGCTTCGATCAGTTTGCCCAGGCGGTGATCTCCGATCGGCGCGACGAAGAACTCATGGGCATCCCGAATAACTCGCCCGTTCTTCAGGTCATCCGACGCTGCATCGGCGCCGACGAACAGCCGTCTCGCTTGAGATCGACTAGGTACAAGAGCGCTTGCGCGGAAGCGCATGAGCCCGCTGAAGCCAATCGAGACTGTCACACCCTTGGAGGAGAATAGGTGGTGACGTTCGAGTAGTGAATTGGGGATCGTGATGGCGCCGGAGTCAGCGCGGAATGTGGTTGATGGGCCCGATACGGCGGAGGGGTTCGTTGCGACGGACCTGGCAGTGCCATTGGAGGTGTTGGAGCGGAACCTGACGTCGCATGCGGCGCATTTGGCGGCGGCCGAGGCGGAGTGGTTGGCGTGGCTCGGTGAATACTGCGTGGGCGAGGGTTGGGGTTCGTGGGGATGTTCGGGTCCGGTGCAGTGGTTGTCGTGGCGCTGTGGCATGTCGCCGTCGACTGCTCGTGACAAGGTGCGGGTTGCGCTGGCGCTGCGAGATCTGCCGATGATTCGGCGTCGGTTCAGCGAAGGGCGGTTGAGCTATTCGAAGGTGCGGGCGGTGACTCGGGTGGCGACGCCAGAGTCTGATGCTGAATTGGCGCAGTTGGCGTTGGCGGCCACGGGTGGTCAACTCGACTTGATCGTACGGTCCTACAAGAAGGCGCTCGATGCCGACAGGGCTGCGTTGTCGGCATGGGCGACTCGTAGCTGGCGTAGCCGCAGTGACGACGAGTCGACGGTGTTCACGTTTCGCGTGCCGAATCATGATGGCGATGTGGTGACACTGGCGATCAATGCCGAAGTCAACACCATGATCGACGATGCCATTGGTGAGCGCGCTGATGTCACCAGAGCCGAGATTGTTGCGTCACGGGGTGGCTGGGCCGCCATGAAAGCCGACGCCGCCATTGCGTTGCTGAATGGCACCGCACGCACCAGCGGCTTCGTCGAGCCCCAAGATGTCGAGATGGTTGTCGACGGTGATCATTGCGCTTCCGCGGAAGCGGCAGCCGAATCTGATCCGCCGACGGCGACGGTGGTGGTCGATGGCCGCAGCGTCGCCCCTGCTGTTGGCCGGCGTCTGTGCTGTGACCCCCGTATTGCTGTGCTGGTCGAAGACAGCCGAGGCACGGTGCTGGGTAGCGGCCGCCAAACCCGGCTGGTGAACCGAAGACTCCGTCGGGCGCTGGAACGTCGAGATCGGCACCAGTGCCAGTTTCCCGGCTGTGCGGCTCGCCGTCGGCTGCACGCCCATCACATCGTTCACTGGGAACACGGCGGACCAACCGAGCTGTACAACCTGATTCTGGTGTGCTCGTTCCATCACCATGTGTTGCACGAGGGCGGCTGGGACATCGACGCCACCACACATGGCGTCATCAAACCCAACGGCACCATGGTCGATCCGTGCCCTACCCAGCGCTTCCGCGGAAGCGCCCCGGCCGCCAAATCAGATCGCCGCTTCAACGGTCCCGCACCACTCGGCGAGGCCGAAAACGAATCCTTCGACCTCGGACTGGTGCTCGAAAGTCTGGCCTACAAGCCCCGCCTCGAGTACGGCCCACCCATCCCCACCGATTTGGCCCGCCAACGAACCGTCGAGGCCTATCGAGAGAGAGAAGACAAGTCAGACGCTGCCGTGCGCGCCGGGCTCCTATGACCTAGGGGCGGAGGCGGAAGAGTTCGACCGGTTGCTCGATGCCTCGCAGCTCGTGTGGTCCCAACGGCTGCATGTCACACTCGATCGGCTCGTCGGATGCGGCCAGGCCGTCGGTGATTGCCTGGGTGGCCACGATGGCGTCGGGGTATGCCTGGCCGACGATCCGGGCGGCGATGTTCACGACCGTGCCGTAGAAATCGCCACCGCTGCGGATGACCTGTCCATAGGACAGACCGACACGCATGCCTTCGAGCCCGGCAATATCGCGTCCGATCCCCACGAGAGCCGACGCCACCCGGACTGCCGAACCCGGGTCGGGCGTGGCGAACATGACTTCGTCGCCGATCAACTTCACGACCGTGCCACCGTGGTCGACGACTGCATCTTGTACGTCTCTTTCGAAGCGAACCATGGCGGTCATGAACGCCGCCGCGTCGGAGCGTTCGGTGAAGGCGGTAAATCCAATGAGGTCGGCAAACCCGATGGCGTTCTCTTGCAGCGTGGCCCGACGCGACGCGTCGACGACCCACGCCTGATCCTCGGCCAGCACAGCAGCCAGATGACGGCGGACGAGCGCGGTGAACGCATCGAGAAAGGCCGGCAGCGATGCATCGACAAGTGCTGCATACGCTTCGACGGCATCGGTGAGCGGGGACGCGGTGCTATCGATCGGGGCCTGAAAGTTGACACGCAGCAGCTCGGTGGTGGCGCGAGCGACACGAGCCGTAGAGGAGCCGATCACACGCACGACACTGAGCATCTCGTCTTCACCGACGATGTCGGCCAGGCTGGCAAACAGTCGGGTTGCTTCGAGTTCGGCGTTGGTCAACCCCAAACCGGAGCCACCGGCGAGGCCCATGGCCAACCGCAGGCGCCTCGAGAACTCTTCGTTGATGCCCACACCGTCGAGCGCCAGGTCGGCATCGGTGCCGTACAAGGGATCGGGCCGGATCGATTGTTGGGACAATGCCTTGGCGAAGCCGTCACGCTGTAGCTGGTCGAGCGTGACGCCGCGATCGAGCAGAATCTGCACCGAATCGACGAGATCTGCGTCGTTTTGAGCTCGAACATGATCGATGCCGCTGGCGCGTAAATCGGCGGCGGTCAGCTCAGCCATGGGCTAGTTGTCGAGCGCCTCGGCCAGCGTGTTCCAGCCGAGAGTGGCACATTTGATACGCACGGGGAACTTCACCACGCCCTTGAGTGCTTCGAGGTCGCCGAGATCGACATCGGGCGGCTCGGGGAGCACGCCCGAGTCGTCGTCTTCGAGTTCGCTCTCGTGGATCGACATCATGGACTTGACGGCCGTGGTCAACTCTTCGACTTCGGCCAATGTCTTGCCCTTGATACCGGCGGACATCATCGACGCCGACGCCTGGCTGATCGAGCAGCCCTGGCCCCCAATGGCAACATCGGTGATCACGCCGTCGTCGACCTGCACGTACACCTGAACCTCATCGCCGCAGAGCGGGTTGAAGCCTTCGGCATGTTTGGCCGGTGGTGTTTCGAGCTCGCCGCGGTTGCGGGGGCTGCGGTAGTGGTCGATGACGATTTCTTTGTAGAGATCCTCGAGCCCTGCCATGAGTCTGTCCTTTAGAACGAGAAGAGATCGGACGCGTCGCTGAGTGCCTCGACCAAGCGATCGACGTCGGATTCGTCGTTGTAGATATAAATCGATGCTCGGGCGGTCGCACCGACGCCGAGCTCTTTCATGAGTGGTTTGGCACAGTGATGGCCCGCCCGAACGTTCACGCCGTGCTCGTCGAGCACCTGTGACAGATCGTGGGGATGCACATCTTTGTACGCAAACGAGAAGACGCCGCCACGCTGGGCGGGTTCCGACGGACCATGAATGATCACGTCGTCGCCGTGGGCTTCGTTCATAGCTCGCATGAAGTAGGCGCTGAGCTCGACTTCGTGGCGACGAATATTGTCCATGCCGATCGCCGTCAAGTAGTCGACGGCTGCGCCCAGGCCGATGATCTCGGCGATTGCCGGCGTTCCCGCTTCGAACTTGTGCGGCACGTCGGCGGTGGTGAAGCCGTCGACAGTGACGTTGGCGATCATTCCGCCGCCGCCCAGAAATGGGGGCATGGCTTCGAGAATCTCCTTGCGAGCCCACAGCACGCCGATGCCGGTCGGGCCACACATTTTGTGGCCGCTGAACGCGGCGAAGTCGATGTCGAGTTCGGCCACATTGGTCGTCATATGCGGCACCATCTGACAGGCGTCGACCGCACAGAGCGCTCCGGCTGCATGGGCGGCCTTGGCGATGCGTTCGACCGGCACGATTGCGCCGGTGACGTTGCCCATGGCGGTGACCGACACCAGCTTGGCGCCTTCGAGCAACTCGTCGAGATTCGACAGATCCAGCAAGCCGTCGTCGCCGAGGCCGATGAAGCGAAGTTCGATGCCCCGGTCGGCGGCTAGCATGTGCCACGGAACGATGTTGGCGTGGTGTTCAATGACACTCAGCACGACCACATCGCCCTTGGTCAGATTGGCTCGACCCCACGAAGCAGCGATCAGATTCATCGATTCGGTGGCGTTCTTGGTGAAGATCACTTCGTCGCTGTCGGGTGCACCGATGAAGCGGGCCACCCTCTTGCGTGCGCCTTCCATGGCGCGTGACGCCTTGTCGCTCAAGAAGTAGGCGCCACGGTGCACGTTGGCATTCGTGCTTTCGTAGTAGTCGCGCATGACATCGAGTACCTGCGTTGGTTTCTGCGAGGTACTGGCCGAGTCGAGAAAGACCAGCGGGCGGTCGTTGATCGGCTTGTTCAGAATGGGGAAGTCGGCCTTGATGGCCGCAACATCGAAACTGTCGGGAGCAACGGCAGGCTCGTTCACCGGAACGCCTCGTAGCCATCGTCTTCGAGTTGTTGGGCCAGCTCCATTCCACCACTGGCCACGATCTTGCCGTCGACCAGCACATGGACATGATCGGGTTCGAGCAGGTCCAGCAGCCGGCGGTAGTGGGTGATGGCGAGCACGCCCATGTCGGGACGGTCTTCTTTCACGGCTCGCACGCCGCTGGCGACGATCTTGAGAGCGTCGACATCGAGGCCGGAGTCGGTTTCGTCGAGCACGGCGATGTCGGGTTCGAGCATCGCCATCTGCAAGATCTCGGCACGCTTCTTTTCGCCACCGCTGAAGCCCTCGTTCAGGAACCGCTCGGCGAACTTGACGTCCATCTCCAGGCGTTGCATCCAGCCCATGATGCGGCGCCGTGTTTCGAGCACCGACTGGTCTTCGCCACGGCGGGCCGACACGGCCTGCTGCAAGAAGTTGTTGACGGTCACGCCCGGAATCTCTTGCGGGTACTGGAACGCCAGAAACATGCCTTGTTTGGCTCGCACGTCGGGTTCCCAGTCGGTGACGTCGTCGCCCTTGAGGACAACCGAGCCGCTGGTGACTTCGTATTCGGGACTGCCCAGCAGAGCGTTGGCCAGCGTTGACTTACCCGAGCCGTTCGGGCCCATGATGGCGTGGATCTCGCCTGCACCGACCGTGAGGTCGATGCCCGAGAGAATCTGCGTTTCGTCGGCAGAAACATGGAGATCATTTACCTGGAACAAGGGGGCGTCAGACACAGGACCAGTCTAGGAGGCGGAAGTGAATTGTCGCCCGGCTGAGCGGGCACGTTCACTACGGTGGTGGCATGGACACCGAACGCGACATCCGGCTGACGTTCGATGGCGTGGCCGACGTGTACGACCGGGCCCGGCCTTCGTACCCCGCAGAACTCTTCGACGTCTTGTTCGACGAGCTGCCTGCCCAGCCGAAGGTGTTGGAAATCGGCCCGGGCACCGGTCAGGCCACGGCATCGTTGCTCGAACGGGGTGCTCACGTGACCGCGGTCGAACTCGGCCCCGCGCTGGCTCGGGCGGTGGAAGCGAAATTCAAGAACCACCCCGGGCTCGCCGTCGTGAACGCAGCATTCGAGACGGCAACAGTGCCCGAGCGGGCATTCGATGCAGTCACGGTCGCCACTGCCTATCACTGGATCGAAGAACGAGCACAGGTCAAGCGACCAGTAGCAGTGCTCAAGCCGGGTGGCCTGCTCGGCGTGATCGACCTGATTCAGATCGACTCGAACAGTGATCACGGCTACTTCGATCAGGTGCAGCCCATCTACGACAGATACGGCGGCTCACGTAGTAGCTGGGAACCCAAGACCTACACAACCGTCGACCCGGGTATTGCCGGGAGGCTTCGTGACAGCGTTTTGTACACATCGGTCGACGTGCATCGCGTGCCATGGGACCAGACGTACTCGGCTGCGCAGTATCGCGACCTGTTGTGGACACATTCAGGAACACAGATGATGACCGAACCCGACCGATCAGCAATGGTCGACGAGCTGATTGCTGTCGTCGACAACGACTTCGGCGGAACGATAACTCGACCGCTCTGCGCAACGCTCACCGTGGCAACGACTCGCTCCTAGCCGCAGGTTGGCTCGACGCGACAACACCCGCCCCTCTGCGCGGTGCGGGTGTTGTCTTCGCCTTTGGTAGTAAAGGAGATCGAGATCGTTATTCGGGCATCGGGATGCGCTTGATCTGCAGCGGGTTCTCGTAGTCGACCATGCCGGTCTGAAGACCCGCCAGCGGTTGTGCGGTGTAGCGAGCAACCTCGGCGCGACCAACAACCATGTGGTGGACCTCGTCGGGGCCATCGGCCAATCGCAGCGTGCGCTGCGAGTGGTAGAGGTCCGGCAGAACCGTCCACTGCGAAACGCCGGTAGCGCCGTGCATCTGGATGGCCTGGTCGATGATGTTGCAGACACGCTCGGGCACCATGGCCTTGACGGCCGAAACCCATACACGAGCTTCGCGATTGCCCAGCACGTCCATGGCCTTGGCGGCACGAAGCACCATGAGGCGCATGGCCTCGATTTCGATGCGCATGCGACTGGCATGTTCGATGTTGGCGCCGAGCTGGATCAGCGGCTTGCCGAATGCAGTCTTGGACAGACCACGTTCGCAGAACAGTTGCAGGGCCTTGTCGGCCGCGCCGATCGAACGCATGCAGTGGTGAATGCGGCCAGGGCCGAGGCGCAGCTGGCTGATCTCGAAGCCACGGCCTTCGCCGAGCAACATGTTGGATGCCGGGACTCGCACGTCGGTGAACTTGAGGTGCATGTGGCCATGAGGCGCATCGTCGTTGCCGAACACGTGCATGGGGCCGAGCACGTCGACACCAGGAGTCTCGGGCTCGACCAGGATCTGTGACTGCTGCAGGTGAGGAGCCGCGTCGGGATTGGTGCGGACCATCACAATCATGATCTTGCAGCGCGGATCGCCAGCGCCAGATGCGTAGTACTTCTCGCCGTTGATGACCCATTCGTCGCCGTCGAGAACTGCAGATGTCTGCACATTCTTGGCGTCGGACGATGCGTAATGCGGCTCGGTCATGACGAAGGCAGAGCGGATCTTGCCTTCGAGCAGTGGCTCGAGCCACTGCTTCTTCTGCTCGGGCGTGCCGACGCGCTCAAGCACTTCCATGTTGCCGGTGTCGGGAGCGGCGCAGTTCAGCACGGCCGAGGCCAGGCTGTTCTTGCCGAGTTCATTGGCGATATAGGCGTAGTCGAGGTTGCTGAGCCCCTCGCCGGTCTCGGCATCGGGCAGGAAGAAGTTCCACAGACCCTGTTCGCGCGCCTTGGCCTTGGCATCGTCGAGTAGTTCGAGTTGGCCAGGCACCCAGCTCCATCGATCTTCGCGACCTTCACCCATCTGGTGAAACTCTTCGGTGATTGGATCTACCTCGGCCGCAATGAACTTGACGACCTTTTCCAGTAGCGGGCGGGCTTCTTCGGACATCGACAGGTCATACATCTGACCGCCGAAGTCATCGGTGTTCAGCGGGTTCGCAGGCATTCAAGTATCTCCATGGGGTCGCGTATCAACCGTCATCATCGCACCTTCTTGGGCGTGAACAGAAACCGAGTGTCAGATACCGGGTCGGGCAGGTGCGTGGAACTCCCAGATCTGTCGGTGCTCAAAGTCCTCGAACCCGCCACGTTTGCAGTTGCGATAACTCGTCGACCCTGGCGCGACATCGACGTATGCGGCGGCGCCCGCAGCGCGAACTCGAGCCTCGAGCAACTGTTGCTGATAGCCGCGACCACGCCAGTGCGGGCGGGTGTAGGCGCTACCCAGAACGACCGCATCGGTGGTGACCCAGGTCGATGCGGCACTGACCAGCTGGTGATTGTCGAAGACTCCGACCCAGCGAAACGTCTCGGTGCACAGATACGTGCGCTTCTTCTGCCAGATCTTGTCGGGGATGTGACCGTGCGCGTGGAGCAGTCGCCGCAACTCGGGCCGATCATGGATGGTGAGAGACCGACAGTCGGCTTCCCCGATCTCAGATCGGGCCGCGTGGGGCTCGAAACGAAGCCAGACGAGCGCGTCGACCAGCTCGAAGCCCCGATCGACAAGCTGCATGTGTCGCGCAGTGTCGGCGTTGACGTCGATCCGTATTCGCTGACCGGGCCGAGCGGCGCCGAGGATCCACGCCATGGCTTGGTCGAGAAGAGCCGCATTGTCGGCGGTGAGTCCGAGTACTCGGTTGTAGTACGAGTCGGGGCGCGCAGGATCGCGTGTGGCGATGAGATCACCGATCCGGGTTTGTTCGAAGAGAGACGGCTCGTTGGTGGAGAACGTCTTGAGCGCGTTGAAGCGGGCGTGGTCGACCTCGATTCGGTCGATGATCGAGGTCATGTGCGACCGAGCAGGTCTTCTTTCCACGCCCGGAAGCGGGTGTGCTCGACGCCAGACGGGCCGGTGCCACCATGGTCTCGGTCGCCGCCGCCGTCGGCATCGAGTGTGAAACTGAACTGTCGGGTCAGGTCCGCACTGTCGATCGCCAGGTAGCGGGCTGGCCCGCGCGCAGGACCGGCGCGCCACAACAGCCAGTTTCCGATACGACGCTTGTACGCCGTTGCTTCGGCAGCGATTCCCAAGGGGCCACCAAGGCAGAGCAATGCCGGGGGAGCCTGGGTCCACGCGGTGGCGGCGATGTTGCGATCCCGAGTCGGGGTCGCAGGAAGGTCGCCGGTATCGATCGGCGTGAAATCGAATGGCCGGTGATCGGCAGCGACAGCGCTCATAACCCGGCGTTACCAGCCGCGGTCGATCCATGATTGCAGCGACGGACGCTCGGCGCCGATGGTGGTGTCGTCGCCGTGTCCCGGCATGACCAGGGTGTCAGCAGAGAAGGGCGAGAACATGAGCTCGTCGATGGTGGTGATGATGGTGGCGAAGTCGCCGCCGAACTTGGTGGCTCCCGGGCCTCCGGGGAACAGCGTGTCGCCGGTGAACAGCACGGGGGAGTTGATCAGCTCGAACGATACGGAGCCTGCGGTGTGGCCGGGTGTCTTGATGGATCGCAGGCGGAGCTTGCCGATCTCGAAGACCTGTTCGTTCTCGATGAGCTGGTCGTACGACGGCAGCATGTGAGCGTCCTCACTGGTGACATGAACGTTGTAGCCGGCGTCACGCATTTCGGTCACTGCGCCGATGTGGTCGTGGTGGCCGTGTGTCTCGATCACGGTCCGCACGCCCAGGTTGCGTGACAGGTCCAGCAGCAGGTCATGCTCGTTCGCAGCGTCGATCAACACTGCATCGCCGGTGTCACGACAGCGCACGATGAAGACATTGTTCTCGTAGTCGCCGACAACGACTTTGTGAATCTCGGCCTGGTGATCCTGGTAGTGCAACGTGGGGACGGCGTCGGCGTGTGCGCCCACCCCGATGTGGGCAGCACCGCAGTAGTGCTCGACCGTACCGCTGTGGTCGGTGCCGTTGGGTTCTGAACCGGGGGACGGGGTGCTACTCATCCTGCAACTCTACTCACAACCTTTCTTCTGGCTCAGGTTGGGTCGGAGCACCCCCAGCGACTAAAACGAAGTCACTCAATGCCTTGAGATCAACCAGTGCGTGAACGCGCACACACGACAAGAGGGTTATCACGTGAACTTTGCATTCACCGAAGAACAAGATCAGCTTCGGGACTTCGTCCGTTCGTTCCTGGTAGAGAAGTCGAGTGAAGAAGAGGTTCGTCGCCTCATGGACACCGACGAGGGTTACGACCCCGCTGTTTGGTCCCAGATGGCCGAGCAACTCGGCCTGCAATCACTGATCATTCCCGAAGAGTTCGGCGGCCAGGGATTCGGCTACGTCGAACTCATCATCGTGCTCGAGGAGATGGGCCGCTCGCTTTTGGCTGCGCCGTTCTTCTCATCGGTCGTGTTGGCCGCCAACACCCTGATCCACAGCGGCGACGATGCCGCCAAGTCCAAGCACCTTCCTGGTATCGCCAGCGGCGAGACCATTGCCACCCTGGCCCTCAGCGAGGAAAGCGGCAAGTGGAACGCCGACGGCATCGCCATGCAAGCCAGCGGTAGCGGTGACAGCTGGACGCTCAGCGGCACCAAGATGTACGTGCTCGACGGCCACCTCGCCAACCTGACCCTGGTGGCGGCTCGCACCGACGCCGGCATCAGCATCTTCGCCGTCGAAGGCGACGCCGAGGGCATGACCCGCGAGAACCTGGCGACCATGGATCAGACCCGCAAGCAGGCCCGACTGACGTTCGACAACACTCCAGCAACACTCATCGGCACCGATGGTGGCGGCTGGGACGTGCTGGAAACCGTGCTCGACCTGGCTGCTGTCGGTCTTGCTGCCGAGCAGGTCGGAGGCGCCCAGATGGTGCTCGATATGGCGGTCGAATACGCCAAGGTTCGTGTCCAGTTCGGGCGCCCCATCGGCAGCTTCCAGGCCATCAAGCACAAGTGTGCCGACATGCTGCTCGAAGTCGAATCCGCCAAGTCGGCGGCCTACTACGCCGGTTGGGCCGCCAGCGAGATGAACGACGAACTGCCATCGGTGGCCAGCCTGGCCAAGGCCTACTGCAGCGAGGCCTACTTCCACGCTGCCGCCGAGAACATCCAGATCCACGGCGGCATCGGCTTCACCTGGGAGCACCCTGCACACCTGTACTTCAAGCGTGCCAAGAGCTCCGAGCTGCTGTTCGGCGACCCGACCTACCATCGCGAGCTGCTCGCACAACGCATCGGCATCTGATCTGACCTGATCAAATTTCTCGAGCTGAGCCCCCGCTTCGGCGGGGGCTCTTCTCGTTTGTGAGCCGAGCGCAGAAGGGATAGAACGGGTTGTGGTCTTCTTCATCGCCTTTGCTGTGCTGATCATCGCCGGGTCGGCTGCGGGCAGTTGGTGGTGGGTGACCACTCGGCTCAGCGTGACCGAAGCTGCGGCGGTCTACGACGTGGAAGAGGCAGCCGACTTCGCCGCCCGCCAGCTTCCCGACGAAGTGAACCAGCGGCTCGATCGCGACCAACTCACCTACCTGCTCGGATTGCACCTGGCATTCTTCCGGCGCGCCGGCATGGCGACCTATGGCGGCGTCGATGAAATTGCCATGCAAGCAGCCACGACCGGCGAGACCGTGGTGGCCCACGAAGACGAAGCGGTCGACTTCGTGCTGCGCCATCTGCGTGATACCAGCGACCCCACGTTGCCGGTCGACGTGGTGGTGGTCCTGGAACTCAGCAACCAATACTTGGCTTCGATTGGTGCTTTTGGCCCATCGGTGATCCTCGAAAGCGAGCCGGCGGAGCCCGAAGACGGCGGGTGATTGTGTCTTGGTGGTGAACTTACGAGAAATCGCTCGAAACTGCTCACATTGTGCAGCGGAAGTGTGATTTACTTTCGGTACCGATGAAAGGAGGTGGTCCAAATTACAGAACCACTTAGATGTTCGCTTGGGACTTCGGAGGTGAGTGGCTACTAGCTAGCCACTGGACTGGTTGGTAAATTTCTGCCACTTCACCCCGGTTTCTTGTTGTCGAGAGCTTGTCCCGCTTGGCCGAGAAAAGACAAGAAACCGGCCTCTCCAGTACCCATGTTTCGACATGGCAATACGAAGAGGTCTTCCCAAAGAAGAACAATTCAACGTTCGAGCCCTGGCCAAATCGGCCAGGGCTCGTTCGCGTTCGGCTACGGTTTGGCTGTGAGCATTTCAGACGTGCAGACGATGGCCCACCTCGACGATGGGGAGCCGATTGCGCTGCGCACCCCGTTGTACCCGTTGATCTCGTTGGTCGGGGTGTTCATCGCCATCACTCCCTTACTGCCCTGGGCTGGGGTCAAGCTCACCGGCGAGGGCGACATCGTGGGCGGGCCCGCCAACGGGTTCGTCAGTTCGATCAACGGTTTCGATGCTGGTGGCTGGGGTCTGGCTGCACTCATCGCCGGTATTGCGATTGCGGCGCTCGGGATACTGGGCTACTTCTGGAACCCGTTCAGCGACCCCGAGGCTGCCTTCATTGCCGTGTTCGGCGCGGCCGTAGCTCTCGCAGCATTGTTCAAGATCCTGGATCCGGCCAGCCTGTACCCGCTCGCCTCAGACTTCGACGCACCCGAGGTCAGCAGCCGTATCGGCCTATGGCTCGTGGGTATAGCCGGACTCGACGCCATGCTCAGCGGACTCTGGATCCTCTTCAGCCGCCCCAAAGCGCAAACGCGCCTCAGCTGACGAGTTTGGCTGGGCTGTTGCTTTCGCGGTGGCTTACATGCAACCTAGAGGTTGCGTGTATGGTGAAGGGGATGAATGACGCTGTGCAAGAACAAGAATCAGAGCAGGCTGCACCCGAGGCCGTGGTGTTTGGCGCACTGAGCGATCCGACTCGGCGTCACCTCTTCACGGAGCTCGCTCAGAGCGGTCCGCTGACCGCCACCGTGTTGGCCGCGGATCTGGCGATCAGCCGCCAGGCAGTAGCCAAGCATCTGGGCGTTCTACACGAGGCAGGCATGGCCACCCATACCCGAGTCGGTCGAGAAACCCGCTACGAGGCTTCGCTGGAACCGCTCACCGAGATTCAGTCCTGGATCCAGTCCGTCGAAGGGCAATGGACGGCTCGTCTGGGGGCGCTTGCCACTTCGTTGGAGGCCAAGCCGGACTGATCAATACTCGGCTCGTGCAGGCGGCAGGCCCAGAATCGCTTCGGCGGTCCGTCGGCCCGAGAACATGGCGCCCTGGAGCGATCCGGTGTCTCGGTGGTCGCCACACACCCAGCGACCATCGCTCAGATGCACACGCTGGCGAGGTTTCAGCGGCGGCGCCTGCTTGGGTTGCCCGTGCTCGATGCGATCAACCCGCAACGTGGTCCAGCCGTCTACTTGGTCTCCGAACCATTCGTTGAGTTGGGCACGGGCTTGGTCTTCGAGCTCGGCCGACAGCGTGCCGGGGCATGCTGCCGCGATGAGATGGCGGCCGGCGGGTGCATAGCTGGGCGCCACGTTGGTCATCACCGCCACATTGATCACCGGGCCGCTGTTCGTTCCGTCGAGAATGATGGAACGGCTCGTTGTTGGTGGGATGTCGGCGCTGAACCACACACACGAAACCGGATTCGAACCCGGATCCGCCATGCGGTCGATGAGCTTGCTTGCCGCCGGCCCGTCGGTGGCGATCACCACATCGGCGGCGTTGACCGCGCCCTCGGCGGTCTGGACCTGCGTCGACGAGGCCGCAGTGACAGGCGTGTTCAAGATCACGCTGCCCGCGGGAAGCGTGGCCGCCAGCTGATCGGCGATTGCACCGATGCCCAGGCTCGGCACGCCGGTATCGCCCTCGCTGAGACACCGAAAGATGATGTCGAACATGCGACTCGACGTACCCAGGTCGCGGTCGAGTTGGATGCCGCTGAAGAGTGGGCCGAACAGCCGGGCCACGGCGCGGTCGCTGAACCCGAGTGATTCGAGCCGTTCCGCGGTGGTTTGTTCGGGTTTGCCGAACAGGCGCCGAGCTTCGCCGCGCCGTACCTTGGTGCGCAAGCGAAGGACGCGCAGCTTGTCGGCAAATGGCAGCACCGGACTCTTGATGGTCTCGATCAATGCCCCTCGATCGCGGAAGGGGTCGCCGAGTTCGTACCCCTGACCGTCGATCCAGGAGACTGCACCCGGGTTGAACATGTGCATCTCGAGTGCGGCCAGGTCGATCGTTCGCTGCACCTCGGGATACGACGTGAGCAATACCTGGAAGCCACGGTCGAGGCGGTAGCCGTCGACCAGATCGGTGCGGACTCGGCCGCCTACGCCGTTGCTGGCTTCGATCAGCGCCACGGTCTGTCCGGCCTGAACCAGGCGTCGGGCGCACGAAAGCCCCGCGACACCGGCCCCAACAATGGCGGTGTCGACCGAGTCGGGCAATTGCACAGGCACCCCATGAGACTATTCGCGCCGGGTGCCACTTCGGTACCGGCCCTCAAATCCTGCATTAGCGGCGCAGATCGGCGACCTCGGTCGAGGTGAGCTCGCGGTGGGTGCCCGGCTCGAGGCCGTCAAGGGTGATCGAGCCGATGGACCACCGCACCAGTCGCAGGGTGGGATGGCCGACTGCAGCGGTCATGCGTCGGACCTGGCGGTTGCGCCCCTCGGTCAGCTGCAGCTCGATCCACGAATCGGGGATGGACTTGCGAACGCGGATAGGCGCCGATCGCTCGGGTAGATCGGGCGGAGCATCGAGCCGTCGAGCCTTCGCCGGCAGGGTGCGCTTGCCCTTCACCATGACCCCAGATCGCAGGTCTTCGAGAGCCTTTGCATCGGGGATCCCTTCGACCTGGGCCCAGTAGGTGCGAGGTGTCTGGTGGCGTGGTTCGGTCAGAACAGTCCGTAGCAGCGTGTCTTCGCTGAGAATCAGCAACCCCTCGCTGTCGCGGTCCAAGCGACCTGCGCCGTAGACCGCAGGGAGATCGATGAAGTCCGCCAGTGTGGATCGAGGCGGATCTGCCCTGTCGCTGAACTGCGAAAGCACGTCGTATGGCTTCCAGAAGGCAATGGTGATCACTGTTTGCAGGGTATGCGACCGGCCATCGGCCACTACGCTTCAGTCGATGGTCGACGAAGCGCAGCAGATGAACGTGCATTGGCCCGACGTCCTCGCCGGGCTCGTGCAAGGCAACGACCTGTCACGCGACCTGGCCTACGACGTCGTGTCGGCCATGTTGGCCGGCCAGGTGTCCGACGCTCAGATTGCAGGGTTCTTGATCGGTATGGCCGCCAAGGGCGAGACCACCGAAGAGATCCTGGGAATGCGCGACGCCATGTTCGCGGTGTCGACCCCTCTGGATTTGCCCGCTGGCACCGTCGATATCGTTGGTGTGGGGGGTGCGCCCCGACGACAGGTTGCTGCGTTCAACGTGTCCACGATTGCTTCGATCGTGGCGTCCTCTGCGGGGGCGACCGTGTGCAAACACGGAAACCGCAAGGCCAGTTCCACGTCTGGCTCGTTCGATCTACTCGAAGCGCTGGGTGTGAACATCGAAGCGACTCCCGACGTGGTTGCTGGCGGTGTGGACAAGATCGGTCTGGGGTATGCGTTTGCCCGGGCACATCACCCGTCGATGCGTCACGTGGGCCCGGCAAGGGCCCAGCTCGGGGTGCCGTCGGTTTTCAACGTGCTTGGACCGCTGGCTCACCCCGGCCGGCTGAAGCGGCAGGTCGTCGGCGTTTCCGATGCCGCCCGCGCCCAACAGATCGCCGACGTGGTGGCGGGCTCCGACGCAGACCTGGTCTGGGTGGTGCACGGTCACGATGATCTCGACGAACTGTCCCTCACCGGGCCCGCGAACGTCATCGAGGTGCGCAATGGTGAGCAAAGAGCCTTCACCCTGGATCCCGCCGATCTGGGATTCGTGATCGTCGAGCCCGACGCCATCAAGGGTGGCGACGCAGCGACCAACAAGGCTCTGGCCGAGAAAGTGTTTGCTGGTGAAGCGTCGCCAAACCGCGACATGGTCGTGCTGAATGCAGCCGCTGGCTTGGTGGTGGCGGGTGTGGCCGGCGATATCGCTCAGGGCGTCGACATGGCTGCGGCCACCATCGACGACGGCGGCGCGGCCGCCAAACTCGACGACCTGATCAGGCATACCAATCTCTAGCCCAGAGATGAGCACCGCCCGCAGCGAGCAGGCTGCCTCCGACGAACTCGCCGCCGAACGCCGGGTCATCGACCGCATCGCGGTGGTGCGCGAGGCGCAACTCGAGACAATCGCCGCCCGAGCCTCGCGCCTGGCCGATGAAGCCGCCGCCATGACCGAAGACGGGCTGCGCGACATCTTCGACGAAGACGACGACCCCGATGCGGCGGTGCAGGCAACGTTTGTGCGCGAAGGCGCAATGTACGCCATGGCGGCGGCAAAACGCTTTGCCGAGGTCGATGCCATTGGCGACGCGCCGGCATTTGGTCGGATCACCGACGAGAGCGGTGAGCACCTGTACGTCGGCAAGTGCAGCGTGATCGACAGCGACGCCGTGCTGCTGGTCGACTGGCGAGCCCGCGCTGCGATCCCGTTCTACCGGGCTGCTCCACTGGAGCCGCTGGGGGTGGTGCATCGCCGCCATCTGCACTACTCAGCCGCATCGGCGCCGCCCCGTGAATTGGTGGGTTATAGCGACGAGGTCTTCGACACCGACCGGCTCGAGACCACGACTGGCCTGCAAGGCGAAGCGGCGTTGTTGGCGTCGTTGGAAACCGACCGCACCGGGCAGATGTCGTCGGTGGTGGCCACCATTCAGGCCGAACAAGATGCGGTTATCCGGGCCGACTCCAACGAACCGCTGCTGGTACAGGGCGGTCCTGGGACCGGCAAGACGGTGGTGGCGTTGCACCGTGCCGCGTACCTGCTGTACGACCAGCGCCAGGCACTGGCCGAGAACGGCGTGCTGATTGTGGGCCCCAGCACGCATTTCCTGGCCTACATCAGTGAGGTGCTGCCATCGCTCGGTGAGACCGGCGTGGTGTCGGCGGTGCCCGCTCAGCTGTACCCGGGCGTTCGCAAAGGGCTCGTCGAATCAGCCGAGGTGGCACAGATCAAGGGGCAGAGCGAGATGATTGCGCTGCTCGCGAACTCGGTCCGGAATCGGCAGATTCGCCCAACGCAGGATCTTCTTGCTTGGTACGGCTCGGACCGGGTGACCATGCCGGCCAAGGTCCTGGCCGCGTGCTTCGACACCGCGCTTCGGCTGCCAAGCCACAACGAGGCAGCGGACCGCTTTCGCATGTCGGTCATCGAAGCATTCGCCGAGCAGGTGTATAGCAGAGCGTTCGACAACTACGCCGAGGCCTACCGCTCGTTCGCGGCATCGCCGTCACTCAAGATCTTCCTGTTGCGCCACTGGCCAACCCTGACTCCTGAACAAGCACTGAATGATCTGCTGGGCTCGCCCGCGCTGTTGCGAAAGGCCGCTGTCGGCACGGGTCTCACCCGGCAGCAGGTATCGCTGCTGGGTCGAGAACGGATCGATGAGGTCGACCTCGACGACTCACGATGGAGCGATGCAGATATCCCGCTGCTCGACGAACTCTGGCACTTGGTCGGCGGGCTGCCGTCGGCGATGGCCGAAGAAGACCGTCAACGGGTACGAGATGCACGCGACGAGTTCGAGATCGCCGCCATGCAAGATCAGATGCTCGAAGCCGACGATGGTGAACCGTCAGCCGATACCGAGACCACCGAGGTCCCCTCGGGCTTGGTGCTTCCGCCGCCACCGATTCGAGGCAACCGTGTCTGATACCGGCAACGAGCCATATCCGTTCGAGTCCGACGACGACATCGAGATCCGCGAGCTCGACCTCGACGATGTCGATGCTCTCGGCGACAAGCGCATCACCGTCAGCGATCTGGCCGGCGAGAACGAGTCATGGCGCTATGGCCATGTGATTGTCGACGAAGCGCAGGATCTCACTCCGATGCAGTGGCGCATGATCATGCGCCGAGTCCGTGGCCGATCGTTGACCATCGTTGGCGATCTGGCGCAGCGGTCGGCGTCGACTGCCGAGCGCTGGGAGGATTTGCTGCCGCCAGAGCTCGCCGAGGCTCGACGCCAGGATCTCACCGTCAACTACCGATCACCAGCAGAGATCCACGAGCTGGCCGTGGCCGTGCTGGCCGACTTTGCGCCGTCGATAGCGCCGTCGGTGGCCATCCGAACCTCGGGTTTCGTACCCGAGTTTCATCACGTCGACGATCTCACGCCTGACCTCGACCCCTTGATCGATCGAGCGTTGACCGATGTTGGTGGTTTGGTGGCGGTTATCGCAGAGTCACCAGGTGCGCTTGATTCGGCGCACCACCAAGACGACGTCGACATCGGACGGGTGCGATTTCTCACGCCGAACCAGGCCAAGGGACTGGAATTCGATGCTGTGGTACTGGTCGAGCCAGCCAAAATCTGGACGAGTAGCGGGGGAGCAGCCCAGCTCTACATTGCGCTGACTCGCGCTACCCAGAGGCTCTCGATCGTGCACACCCGAGACTTGCCGGAACCCCTCCTGTCTCACTGATCCGCGCACGCGCTGCGCGCTCGGTTTGCGCGCCCCGTATTGCCTGATAGCCTCACCTGGCTACTTCAGCAACAGCAATACACATCAGTAACATGACCAACACCACCCCCATAGCGAACAATTCGCGGCGCTCGTCAGCTCCTCGGAGGCATCTCGCCGTCGCAGCAGGTTTGGTCGTTGCCCTGATCATCGGTTTAGGTCCTGCAAGCGCGCAAGAAAGCATCGATGACGCTCGCGAGCAGCGAGAAG
>ENA-ORXR01002187-ORXR01002187.1-marine-metagenome-genome-assembly--contig:-NODE-2187-length-19040-cov-19.517323_pt1 | contig 19040 bp, 17 predicted proteins | sample MGYA00237866_ERZ511479 | MGnify/ENA metagenome assembly ERZ511479 | reverse complement strand
GCGGGCGGGGGGGCGGGGGGGGGCGGTTGCGTACCCGTCGTGGGTTTGCTCTGGTGGTCCCGCCACGATGGTATCTGCCGCTGTGGAGCAGGCGGCGCTTGCCACGTGCACCTCGTTCGCCGAAGCCGTCGGGGAGCGGCGCATCGGCGCGGTCACCATGCAGCAGGTCAAGCTGCTCTTGAAGCAGGTGGAGCTCTTCTCCAAGGACAACAATGACCTCAACTGGCACTTGCACGTGTCGGGATACGACAAGAACGGCAAGCTCTTCTGGTTGCCTATCTACGAGGACGATGCCGTCCTGCAGAGCGCGGCCTCCAATGTTCTGGGCCAGGTCTACCGCTACGTGGAGAGCGGGTCGTGCATGGAGGCGACGGCGGCCTCCATCATGACGAACGACCCTGCTCCGCTGCCGCTTGCACCCAGCTTGCGCGCGCGCGACGCACCCCCTCTGACGCTGCCTCCTGGCTTGCGTGGTGCCGGGGGCGCCTTGGGGGATGGCAACGATGGCGGTAGGGGCACAAACGACGGCCGTGGTGGCGGGATGGACGGGGCGGCGGGCTTGGTGGGGACCGCTGGAGGCGCTGGTCGGGCACCGGTAGGCGCACAGGGTGCCACGGTCCCACCAGCAGGTGTGGTTGGAGGCGCCGCGGGTGGGATGACAGCCGTCGATGCTCAATTGGCAGCTGCGCAAGCGGCGGCTGCCGCCATTGTCGACGGAGATGACGAGGAGATTACTACTTCTGCCGTGGCGCCACCGGAGGCACCAGGCGCTGCCTCTGCTGCAGCAACATCTGCACATCGCACTTCTCAAGGCCTTTCTATTGCTGGTCGAGGCGCCGGCGGCGCGCTTGACCCTGTCGTTAGTCAATTCCTCTCTGGACTGGACGACGAAGACCAAGACGGCGGGGATGATGATGAGGACGAGCGCGCGGCGGCGGCTGCTGGCGCACGCCCCACCCGGCAGCCGGTCGTCAAGCGGCTGCGGCGCGATTGGACCGTCTCTGCTCCGCCGACCGCCCACCCCCCGGCGGACATCTTACCTTCCGACGCCGCCGTGAATCTGGCCAAGGCCGTCATCACCGCGAAGGACGGCGTCACGATGCTGAGGAAGGCGCTCGTGATCGGCAACAAGGCGGTGGCGGGGACGTGGTCGTGGCGGCGAACGCGGCTTTCTCTGCCGTGGTGGCCTCGCCGGCCTGGGACGGAGCAGCTGTGGCCGCTGACCGTCGTGGTCGACAGCACGCTGATAAAGCTGGCGGACCCCAAGCAAAAGCCCACGGACGGTGTGGTGAAGGCGGTGCTGCCGTGGCTCAACATTCCCCGAGCCTTCTCTGTCGAGCGCCGTATCGCCGAGCTCCTGCTTCTGGTCGACAGGAGTGACCAGGCCAACGCGGACATCAAGGGGTTCATCGCCAGTTTCAACCCAACGGCGCTGCCGCCAACCAAGTTGCGGTCGTCTGCTGTGCAGTCGCTCTCGGGGTTGTCGGGTTTGAGGTCGGCTCCGAGGATTGCGCCATCCCCGGTTGCATTTGCGCTGCAACAGGCTGACCTACGGCACCCTGGCCAGCTCTTCTCCGGTGCCCCGAGTCGCCCTGCCGGTTGGGTGGCCAACGGGTCACCGCGACCAACGAGCCAGACGCGGATGCCGCCGCCGGAGCTCCCCGCCCCGCTGCCTCCCAACCACCCCGCTGCTAGGGCGCAATCGGCACGGGGCGCGGCAAGTGCAGCGGCCACTGCGGCGACAGCCGCCAAGGCGGCCGCCGACGACCTCCGCGCGACCTTGCTCGCGCGAGCAGCATCCAAGAAGCCGCGCTCTTCTCCCAGTGGTAGTCGGGCATCTGCTCTGCAAGCGGGCGGGTTGGCGGCGACCAGCCGATCCCAGGGGAGTAGGGCGACGCTACCGTCACCTTGACCAGCTCAATCGGCCCGCACTCCCTCCTCTGCGCCACGTCGTGCAGCACCACCTTCTACCGCGGCGCCAAAGCCGCCCGTCGCAGCGCCGCGTCGTCCATCTTGTTCATCGAGTGCTGTAGCAACACCGTCTGTTGCGGCAAGTATACCGCCCGCGGCAGCGGCGCCTGCTCCCTCTGCTACACCGAATGCTGCAGCGACACCGCCTGCCACGGCAACTACACCGACTGTGCCAGCGGCGCCTGCTCCGTCCTCTACACCAAGTCCTGCACCGATTGTGTCTGCCACGGCAACTGCACCGCCTGTGGTACCGGCGTCTGCTCCCCGTGCTACACCGCGTGCTGCACCGACACCCCGTGCCACGGCAACCAAACCGCCTGCGGCAGCGGCGCCTGCTACCTCCTCTGTAGCATGTGGTGCAGCAACACCATCTACTACGGCGACTGCACCGCCTGCAGCAGCGGCCTCTGCTCCGTCTTCTGCACCAAAAGTTGCCGCGACGCCATCGACCGCGGCGTCTACACGGCCATCGGCAGCGCCGTCGGCTGCTTCTGGGACGGCGGCACCTGGAGGAGCTCAACCATTTTCTGTGCCGCCGCGGGCTCCCAACGCCGGCTCATCATTTTTGATGGGACGCCGGGCAGCTGTGGATGGGGTCCCGACCATTGTAGTCGCGCATCCTGGCATTGTTGCTGCTGCCGCGATTGCCCTGCAGCCGTCTGCGGTGTCAGACTTGCCACTCGGTGCAAGAAGCTCTACCTCTCCGTCGGATGCCTCTGCATCGCTGACGGCGCAAGCTGCTCCTCTGCCACCGGCGGAAGTGTCGCGGACGACGCTCTCCCGCCGCACCTCCCCAAGCCCCTCCACCTCGCAACCATCAGGCGGACGCTCCTCTTCAGAGGAGTCGCCTACCGCCGTGGCTACCTCTAAGGCGACGACGCACAAGTCCGCCACCGCCGCCGCACCGGTCGCTAGCGGGGCGCCGACGCCTGGCTCTGTGTCGGACTCGAGCGGGCCGAGAAGTGCAAGCACAATTAGTCGGCCTGGTTCTTCCTCTCGTCGCCCGCCTCTTCCTCCCGGACGCCCGCCACCACAGGGCGTGACGACTGTGCCCACGCGCGCAACCAAGGTGGGCGCCAGATCGGTCACCAAGTCGCGTGCCAATCCGAGTGCCAAGACGAGCGCGAAGGCGGGTGACAAGACGGCCACCAATCCATGCGACAAGACGGGCGCCAAGGCGGATGACAAGACGACCGCCAAGACGGGCGCAAAGGCGGGTGACCCGTCGGCCGCCAAGCCGAGCGTCAAGACGGCTGTCGAGCCGAGCGCTACAGCGGCGGCCGAGACGACCGCCAAGGCGGGCGCCGGTACCAGCGCCGCACAGAGTGCCGTGGAGAGTGCTGGGAAGAAGCCTGTCGGGGTGTCGGCGGGCGACGCGCTCTCGACGGCTGGCAAAGAGGCGCCTCCGGCGGTGACTGCACAACCACCGTCGGGCGGCCCGAGCGCGAGACGGGGGCGGTCTTCCTTTGGGCTGGCGGCTGACGCCCTACGGCGCAGCACTCGCTCAGGGAAGCGAACTGCTGTTCCCAAGCCGGCAGCTGTGCTGCAGACAAAGAGGCCAGCCGCCCGGGAGCCGACCGCCAGCGCTCCTCCTGCCCTCAAGCGCTCTCGTCGGCTCGTTGATCGGGAGCAGCGCTCGTCGGCCGCGCAGAAACAGGCGTCGGCGACAATGTCGCCCTTGGAGGAGCCGTTGTCGACAACAGCGGCACCGGTGATGCAACTCGATGCCGTGGCCAACCGCGCCGAGTGCACCCTCTTCTCCGAGCTCGTCGTGCCGGTGGCGACGGGACGGCTGATCAAGGAGCGTCGCAAGCTGAGCAGCAGGTGGATCGATGCGGATATGACGGCGGTGGAGCTCAGCTCCGTCCTAGAGCCTTCCGTTTGCTACCCCTACAACGATCGGTACCCACTCGTGGACAGGCGCCGCGCGGCGGCCGTGCACCTCGACAGCATTGTCGGTTCTATAGTGGTGTGGTCATTGAACTGTTTGACGCTCCGATAGCTTGCTAGTCTTGTTCTGCTCAGCGTCACCCCTCCCTGCCCGTTCCTTTGTATCGCTCTGTTTATATTTCTTTGTTCCCTACTTCCATTTGCTTCTGACGCCATGTGTTTGTCCGCGCGCCTCTTCCTTGTATCATGCGTTCCCTCTACATCTGATGTTAGTACCAGTAGATGCCTCAGGGGAAAGAAGAAGAGATGCCGCGCCCCTGAGCCTCCGCGCGCATAGAAGGGCCACTGGGGACTGCCTGTTGATGGCGCTGCACGATAGACTGAGGAATAGTGGTGGGACAAAAGAACACAACAAAATGTCACTACTGATATCGACAACAGGCCATACAGCACCCCGGCTGTCACCGCCGTGCCGCACACGCGGGCATGGAAGTATACGTTGCCCGAGCTCCCCCCCTCCTCAGTCCCGACCCGCTACCACCCCGACGCACATACTATGCAATGACAAAAGAAGGAATCTCAGTAGGCTACACACCAAGGGTGTACAGCCGACGGGGTGTAGAGGGAAACCTTGCGTGAGAAGGTAACGGCATGTACATCGAGAAACAGCGTGTGAGAAAGGGGTTCAAGAAAGAGGGAAGCGGAGAAGCACAGAGCAGGCCGTCAGCGTTGTCACGCACGGCGGTGGCGAGCCTCGTCGGCTGTCATAGGCACTTGGCTTTCTCGGAGATACCATTGCCGCGCTCCACGTTCGTGGCCAAACCAGTCCCACAAGACGTTCTCCGGCTTCCCTCTCATCGTCGCGCCTCGCGCTACTCAGCACCAGTCAAAACCACACGACCAGACAGCGCCTCCTTACTCTGAATTGCTGGGGCTCCCCCAGTCGCCACCTCATGCCGGCATCTCCGCTCGGCACCCAAAGAAACTGCACCCAAAGAAACTACACACCGTCTCGTCCAAGCCACCGCCAGCCAGCAGCGCGTACACTTGTGTGAAGAAAGAGGAAACAGAAGGTTCCGGAGCGCAAAGCGTTAAAACGAAAGACCGCCCCTCGTCACACATGGCAGCCACTACATCGACGCGGCGGAGGCCGCAGCCATGGCCGTTGCGTGAGCGATAGCGGTGGCGGCGGCCGCTGCACTCAATGCAACTGAGCGTGCACGCGCGCTCCACCCCCGTCCACCTCCGGCCAAACCCAGACCCCCATCCGCACCCATAGCGCATTCTCTCCACCCCACCCACATACCATGTGCCATTACAAACAAGCGCCCTCCCCGACACTGACACCCGCACCCGACCACCCGCGCGCTCTCCCGGAGCGGCTGTTCACCCCCACGGGCGCGACGTGGAGACCCTTCCGGCGGCGGCGGCAGCGGCTGGGCGCCCAGGTGCTGTAAACGTCCTGTCCCCCCCCCCCCCCCCCCCCCCCCCCCCCCCCACTCCACAATACCGCACGGCTGGCTGGCAAGAAAAGACCGCAGCAAGGCCCCCTGCGACAGCGGTGGCGAAAACGCGCGCCAAAAATGCTTGCCAGCACGGCCCACACTGGGCACGAGCGGCAGGCTGCAGCCCAGCTGGGCTGCGACGTCAGGACCGGCGGCCGTCCGGGGCGGTCTTGTCGCAGCCCGCCCAAAGCACAGGCTTGCACAACCCTGGCCCAAGCGCCCGCTCGTACACCACCCGAGGCGACTCTGTCTGCCCGGCGCTGGAGAACAGGCGCTCAAAGAGTCGCCGGAAGGCGAAGACCCACCTCTAGTCCGCCTCCCCCCCACCAATGCGACCGCCCACAGGGGTGCGTTCGTCAATCACGGCGGTCGCGTGTCACCCGCACTGTGGCGTGCCGCGGCCTGTTCAGTCCAGGGGGCCCACGCGGCCGCATCCGTCGGGTGCAACCGCAGCGCCACGTCCGCAGTGACGGTCCACTGACGGCAACCAAACCAGCCCCGCCGAGCTCCCGCGCGTGCCACTCGAACGGCCGCCCGCCGGCTCGCCTGCTTGGGCGCTGCCGGCGGAGCGCGCCCAGAAAGAGCTGCCAGCGGGCTGCACGATCTCTGCTGACAAGCCTCGCGGCTCTGCTCAGCGCGTTGTTAGCGGTCCCTCCACGGCACTCCGTTGGCGAGGCCCGCATAAACCGCTGACAGATCGAGACCGAACACGCTCGAGGGAGGCCCCAAGGGGATCCGCCGCCACCGTGGGGTTGGCGCAGCGCGCATTCAGGGCCTGTGGCGGCGGGGGAGTTCTCTCCTCATGGCGAGCCCCCCGCTCCCCGCCGCGATTTGATAGGAAAGAGGGGTGGCACGCATGATCCAGCGGCGCTCGTGATTGGCCGTCGCCAATCCAACCCCTCGTTCATGGCGTGCCCGAGGCCCCAGGAATTGTCCGGGGCACGCAAGGTGTCCTCGTCGAGATGGGGTGCTGCAAGGAACCAGCGTACCAGATATGGTCGTTTCGACGCTGCAGGACTTCTGAAGTTGTTTTCTAGATTTTTTCTTCGAGGAGCTCTTCATTTTTATTGAACATTGCCTTATTTTGAAGATGGCCCCCCGCAGGTATGACGAGAAAAACGGCAGTGCCGCATTGGGACGGATCCAGGGGCCTGCCTACATGCCATCCGGAAGCGCCGTTCGACACCCACCATTCGGGCCGATCTGGAGTGGTTCCTTCCAACCCTCACCAGTCCGGCCGATCTGAGTGGGTCGCGGCGAGCTCTCGCGGCGGCCTGTGGCAGCCAACGCGACCACCCCTCTCTGGAGCTCTGTTGGGGGGGTAAGCGCCACCATGGGACCTTGACTCGGACGTCCACGCGCATCCACCTGCGCTTGACACTTGTCCGCCCCCCCTACTTTCCCTTCCGCTCTGTCGCCCCCCGCCTCCCGCCTCCTTTTTCCAACCTCTACCCATCCCCCTCCACACGCGGGACCTTCTCACCCTCTTTTTCTTGGCTCCACTTCTCCCCTGCCCCCCCCTCCGTCACCCATCTACACTCTTCACCGGAGTAGGTGCAATTGTGCACCGGCGATGGCATCTTGCGCCCCTGGCGGCGGCGGCGGTGACGCGGGCAGCGGGAGCGGCCCTCCGCTACCACCGTCGCATAGTGCTGGGCTGGGTGTTGGGCACAAGCGGGGACGGGACGCTGCTCAAGGGGGCGTCGCCGCGGCGGTGCCGACGGTCGTCGGCAACGACAATGACGTCGGTTTCATCTCGGACGCCGACGCCGACGCTCTCGTGGGGCACATTGTCATCTCGGACGGCGACTCCGACACCCTCGTGGCTGACGCCGCCTCCCGCTCAGCAACAACAGACGCGGCGGACGCCACGGCCGCAACGGTAGCTGTCCTCTCTGGCGCTGGCGTGCAGGAGGCTGGCGCGGCTACGAGAGCGCCAACACGCGCCGGCTCGCGTGCCACTGACGACGGCGGCGGCGCCGGAGCGCACCTCCAAACAGCAGCGGATCTTCTTGGCGCCTCCGCTCTCGCTGCTTCTGCTGGGCGTACCCCCTCCCCAGTCGGTGGCATGGCGCTAGCGCGTGTGCCGCTGGAGCTGACGTACTCCCTTCCCCCCTCCACCTCGGGCCCGTCGGCTGCAGAGGTCTACCTCGTCGTCGAAGACCGCGAGACGGCCGGCGTCGAGCCGTCGCGCGCGGCCTTCCTCGCCCGCCTCCGCGTCAACCCTGGCCTCGCGGACAGGGTCGTGCAGCGGAGGTTGCCGATTGGGGACGCGCTTCTCGTGGCGCGCGTGACGACGGCCGGAGCGGCGGCTGTTGCGGGCGCGCCGCCTGCGGGGACAGAGATTATGCTCGACCAGCTGGTCGAGCGCAAGAAGGCGTCGGACGTAGTCGCCTCCTTGCGTGACGGCCGGCTCGACGAGCAAACGTACTACATGGCCGCGTCTGGCCGCTCGTCTTTGATCTGAATCGTGGAGGGGGACTTGGAAGCCGCGACGCAGAACGACGCCAGCATGTGCGCGGCGGCCGAGACCTTCTTGGCGACGCTCACCGTCTCCACGCCGTTATTCATCAAGTACACGGGCAACCTCGAAGAGACGGCCGCCTACTTCGCGTCTCTGGTGCGTCACCTCGGCCGTCGGCTGGGCAGCGCCGATGGCTTGGAGGGGTGGCTGTCGTCCAACCGGCCCACTGACGGCGGCGTCCCCGGCGCGGACGGCGTGCTCACTTACTCCCTCTGGGAGACCGAGATGGCGGAGATGCGGGGCTCCGCGACGCTGCAGCAGATGTGGGCGCTGCAGCTGCTCGTGATTCCTGGCATCGGCCCGGCGCGGGCCAACACCATTGTGCAGGGAGATTTCAAGGTGCCCGCCGCGTTAGCGGCGGCCTACCGCGCGACGTCTACACCCGAGGAGGGCAAGGCGCTGTTGGCGAGTCTCACGCCGCCCCCCGGTTGCGCCCGCATCCCGACTCATGTATCGACCTACATGTATCAGTTGTTTGTTTCACATGACTATGGCGCTGTCGCGCTGCGGCAGTGAGTATGGAGGGGGGCGTGAGCGGTCAGGCTCAGGCGACTGTTGGGGGTGCGCGTAGAACGGGAGCGGGTCAAAGGAATGGAATGGAGGTCCTTGGGATATACAATAGAAAAGCATGTCGTCTGTGTTGTTGTGTTGCGTGTGTGTTGTGATATCTGGTTCCCATATACATCTGAGAAGCATGTCGTCTGGTTTTTCTGGTTCCCATCAGGCAGACCCGTGCAGGGTATGGTGTGGGGAGGGCAGCCCTAGCAGGCGCGCGTTTCCACTTCTTCGAGGAGCGTACCTGGAATCCTGTGAGCACCGACTGTGAATGAGCAAGATGCTCACGAGCAGCGGTGGCGCCGTGGACACGTTGCCAGCGTGCGCGCGTGAGACTTGTCAACGCGCTGACCGTGTCCACCTGACGGTGTGTCAGATGGACGCGCGGACGGGCGCGAGGACGGGCGCGAGGACGGGCGCGAGGACCATCCAGGGCGGGCACTGTCCGGGTTTGTGACGGGTGCCGGGCAGCGGGGCGCGCCCGGGATGGGCCGCCCAGTTGGGCTTATAAAGAGAGGAGCTTGGCTGGGATTAGCCCAGCCACGCCCGGCAACAAGACAACGACTCTTTTCTTTCACCGACTACCTAGAAACGGGCGTCCCGACTCAAACCAACTCGCTGCTGCCTGCATCCAGCAGTCGCCATGAATAGCTATTGACTCGGCCCAGCCGCCAAGCGTGGCCGGCGCGGCGCCACCGATGCGATGGGAGAGCTCAGAAAACGTGTGCCGCCGACGTGATGGGAGTGCTTAGCGAAAGTGTGCCACCGTCACGATGGGAGTGCTCAGCGCAAGTGTGCCCGGTTGGTGCACAGTATGGTTCCGTGCCGCTGTACCATGGCAGTATGGATGGCACCACGGTAGAGACGCCCCCTCCACAGCTACCATCAGTTCACTCTGTCCCGCCCTCTCCGTGTACATTTCGCGGCTGGCTCATGGACCACAGCCACGGTGCCCGACCAATGGAGAATGCTGTCGGATTGCGGCGAGTTGGGTCAGGATGCTCCTCGCTGTGCTTTGGTCTGTGCGCCGAGGTCGACTGCTACCTTCCCATTTCTTGAACAAGTCTCAGGCACGTGTGTGGCATGCAGGGCTCAATCACCTTATGCGGCGGCTGGGCACGCAATTGGCGCGCATAGGAGCACTCTGCGCGTGCACGGTCCGAGGCTACGTACGTGGGACTGTCGAACTGGAAATCGGCTCTTGGCCGCACCCCCCCGCTATATGAATGCGCGACTACAGGACCTGGAAGGTACTGAGCGCTGGCGCGGGGGGTCACCGCCGCGGTTCAGGAAACCCCTGACGCAGTGTGCATGAGATGCGAGTTTTCCCTCCATGGTGGCGGAGGACAGGGCAGAGAGTGCAGGCGGCGAGCAGAAACGCGCCCGCCCGGGAAGGAGGGTATGCCAGGGGCCAAAACAGATCCCGGAAACACGGTGGGGGCAGTTTGCGCTGGACGGACCCGTGTCTCCACGTGGAAATGCCCGGCCGCCGACCGTAGCCGCTGCTGTAGCTGGCGTAAAGGCTGACAGTCTTCCACCCGCCGGCGACGACGAGCGGCGTCTGCTATACATGGCCTCACGGAGCTGCGGGCGGTTGGGGAGCTGCTTGCCGTCCCCACCCCAGCGCGTCATTCGAACAGTGCTGTTCAAATTTTGAACAAAAATCGAGCACATACCGACAATCAGGGAGGCTACTAAGAACACTTGACGGACTTGTACTGGATTTCCTTGCCTGATTTTGTCATCTATCAGGGAGTCCCCTTTGGTGCTAGATATCAGCGGTGATCCGCCCTCATGCCCGCTGACCCTACAGGCACTGTCGGTGGCCACACGCGGCAGCTCGCTGGCTGCGCATGGTTGTACAGCGTGTAAACGCTCCGATCGCCGACACGTAATGACTCGAGTGCCGCGCGAGTCTCGATGCGCTGTGTGCACTGCCCCACGGCCAGTGCCAGCGGGGACCTTTCGACACCTGCCGTAGGGATGATCAACTGCCACCCGCCGGCCGCAGCGGTGGGACGCCGACCTCTCCGCCTCCAGCTCGCAGTGTAGCACAGCTCTCACTGGTTGCACGACGGCTCGGCTCTGTTTTTCTTTGCTTGGTTGATGGAGGCGCCCATTGACGGCGGCTGCCTGGTTGGGGAGCCTGCGGCTTGCTGCTGGTTGAGGTGGGCGCTCGGTCACAGCCTGCTCTTCTTCGCCGACTTGGGCTGCTGGCATCCCCTCGACCGTTTCTTCCATACGAACCGTTCGGGTGGTAGGCCTTCGCTCCCGTCCGCCGCCCCGCTTTCGAAGCTTCACGCACCGGGGTGCCGCCGCTTGGTGCCCGCGCTGTCACATCGTCCGGTAAGTGTGTTTGTCCTTCTTTGTTAGCTGTGGACGGGAGCCCTGCCAGTGCCCTCGTGACAAGCAGTTCGCTGACGCATCGCCCTCTCTGCCTCTCTGGCTGTTTGTGCTGTAACCATTCCTTGAAGCTCTTCTATGTTTGCAGTCGTGACGATGAAGCCAGTGGCTTGCCGTTGCCGACACGGTTACAGGCGGATTTAGCACTGTTGATGGCCTATGGTACGTCGTTTTTTGTGGTTGTGTGCTTGCCTTCCCGTCTTCCACCCGTTTGGTTGCTCGGCCGCCTCCTGCTTTGTATTCTGCCTCGGCGATGATGGAAATCCTAACTAGCAATGCCCTTCCTATTCACCCCTTTCTCTCCAACCCTGCTGGCCCCACCCGCTTCACCTCTTGGCGGCACGGGCACGCGTCCCCCAACTCGCAATGGCTCACAATGAAGTGATGGTAGTATGCCTCGACGGGCTTGTGCTGAATCTCCACGGCCGTCTTAGGCTCCCCCTTGGCGCGCGTCGCGGCAGCCATTGCGGTCGCCTGGCGCCGCTGCGACACGCGGATGTTGTTGTGAGCCGCAATGAACCGGGAGCGAACAATAAATCGACGCTGCGTCATGTAGGACAAGCTATTCTTGGAGCGCTTTTTGATCGAGTGCTGGCGCTCGGCCCCCGACGTGTCGTGTCCGCGGGTGAGCTGTGGGAACTGGTCCGCGTTGAAGACGGGGCTGCACTTGTGGTTGCAGCGATGGAACCTGTCGATGAACCACGCCGTGCAGTAGCCGTCCATCAGCCACGGCACCCGTCTCAGAGCGTTTCGCTGGGCTTGGCAAGCAGTGTCAAAGTATACGACACGGGGCAGTTTTTTAAACCTCTGCACCAAAGCGGCCACCGCATGGGCAGGGCTCTCGGTCTCTCTTAGGAGCTCAAAGCCGATAATGTAGCCGCACCCGCACATGAAGGTGATGACACCCGGCGCCCGCAGCACGCTCACTGGGTAGTCGTGCCGGCAGTCGTCGGCGTCCCACGCCTTCTTGTCGTCCTTAGCCTTGGGCTTGTCGTCCTTGCGCTTGTCCGCCGCCTTGGCCCGCTGCCGCTCAGCCGTCGAGTCCTCGGGGAAGGCGCGGAGGACCTCCCGGCCCGGCCACGCCTGGCCGGTCCGCTCCTCGTTGGCCTGCTCGACGACGCGCGGCTTGGAGGCGGCGCCAGCGACGACGTGGCTGACCGCCGGCTCAATGCCGAGCGACTGCAGCCACTTCTTGTACACGGCCGCGTCGCCGTCCTGCCACTGCTCCCGGTAGTCCTTGGCAGCCCGCCCCGCCTTGGCCTCCCAGCGCGGCATCGTCTCCTCCTCCGCTATGATGCAAAAAAGTATCAGCTCACCGACGGCCTGGCACAAGGAGGGGGACGCGTCCATCGCGTCGCGCAACAGAAGCAGGAACTGCCAAACGAAAACGACGGGCGTCACCGCCGGCGCCAGCTGTATCCACACGGCGCTGGGCACCGCATCGATGAGCGCCCGCGCCAACACCTCGACGTCAATGGCGTCGCATCCGCCGAACACGTCCAACACGGGCTCCGCCAGCATCGCTGAGATGAAGGTGCGCACCGTCATCCAGCGGTCCTTGTCTACGTCGGGGTCGTCCGTCGGAGGGAAGAAGTCAGTGCAGATGCACACAATCTCGGTGGCGGCCGGGGCAGCGGCCGCTGCCGGCTGCGGCTCGGTTGACTGCTGCGGCTCGGTCAACGGCGGCACCCCCGTCGACGGTGGCGGCTCGGTCGACGGTGACGACTGGGCTGAGGGCGGCGGCTCGGTGGGCGGCAGCGACTCTGCTTGCAGCAAGTCGTCCGTCTGCAGCGAGTACTCCGTCTGCAACTCCAGCACGGCGGGCACGTCTTCAGCCGTCCGTAGCGGCTCAATCTCACACGACGTGGCCGACCCCTCTGACGGGTGGTTGTCAATCGCTCTTGACGGATCAGCCGCCATGTGCGACTCGAACGCCAGTGTGGGGGTGTTGAGCAGCAGTGGGTCGGCTGCCAGCGCCGGCGCGCCCGCCACCAGCGACTCGGGGGTCGTGCCCGCTACCGCGTCGTGCACCACCGCGCTCCATACCGCGTTGACGGCCATGTCGCGGAGGCCAGCATCTTGTGCGTCGGCGTCCTCGGGGGCGACAGCTGCTGCGGCGCCGGCGCGAGCACGCGCCGCGGCTCCACCATCACCACCGGCCATGGCGGAGCAGTGATGAACTAGTCGGGAAGATGAAGAGAACAACTGCAGACAGCGACGCGCGCCGACGCCCGCGGTGTCGGGAAGGGAGTGGTGGTGGAGAGCAGTGCGGGGAGAACGCGGAAGATGCCGGTGGTGGGCGGCGCTGCTCTCAGCTCGGCTGTCTCGGGGAGGGGGTGGTGGGGGAGAGCAGTGCGGGGGGCACGGGGAAGATGCCGGTGGTGGGTGGCGCTGCTCTCTGCTCGGCGGTCTCGGGGAGGGGGTGGTGGGGGAGAGAAGTGCGGGGGGCACGCGCCAGATGCCGGTGGTGGGTAGCGCTTCTCTCGGCTCGGCAGTCTCTCGGACGGGGTGGCGGGGCAAGGCCCTCAGAGGGCCACGTGGGACATACCGGTGGTGAGCAGCCTCTCCTCATGGCCTGGGGAGGACAGGAGGGTCGAGCCGGCCGGGAAAGGCCCCCGTGGAGGCCGCACCCATGGACGCCTGGACACGGGGGAAAGCGGGCCACAGCATTGCGGAGACGACGTGCCTGATGCAGACCCCAAAAGCGGGGATGCACATGCGAAACGGGGGTGGCAGAGCGAGCATTGTGGGCCCCAGACACCGGGCGCAGCGGCGAGCGCCATCTGGCGAAAGCACCGGGGCAGCCGAGAGCGGCCAAAGCTGGGTCGTTGGCAACCCGCCGCAGCAAAGGGAGCCGTTGTAACAGGGCCACCTGACACGCTTGCCGCGCTCGAGAGGGGCGCCGAAGCGCCGTCATGCTGCACGCTGGCGGTTGACGGACAGGTGCCTGTACAGGGCTCGCTGTAACGCCACGCGGGAAGGACCGCCCGCGGAGCCGCAGAGCGCATTGGACCGATTTCGTGCCACACGGGAGCGCTACCTCTATCCATTCCGTGAGATTTGCATTCAGGCCCTCCGAGAGATTCAAGTATACGCGTCAACAGACCCTCTGTGATGGGGCTGGTGATGCGCTGTACATGTGAAACATGCGTAATTGTGGATTTGTATTCTAACTGCATCGATCAGGACAAAGGTTGCCCCACTATGACTTCTTACCTGACACAGCTGCAGCTTCTTGGACGCGGTGGGCTCGATGAAGGTGACCTACGATCCGACCAAGTCCCTGAACGGCCACCACGGCCGAGACAGACAACAAAGAACGGGCATTGGCGGGTACGCAAGGGCATGCACTTTGTTCCTGGCCTGTTTCAAGTGCCAACCAACGAAGAAACCAACAAAACTCATGCACCCATGCACATAAAAAGATGATACAGAACCCCCAACCCCCCCCCCCCCCCCCCCCCCCCCCCCCCCCCCACAAACCCCCCCGCCCCCCCCCCCCCCCGCCACCCCCCCCCCCCCACCCCCCCCCCCCCCCCCCCCCCCGCACCCAAGGTTCTACAAGTTGCTGACGGTCCACCGCGGTCAGTAGCACGCCCCTCTCCAGCGCCTCACTCACCACGTCAACCCGTCGCACCAACACACCCCGACAACAGCTCGGCGGCAATGCGGCAGCGGTAATAGGCGGTGCTCCTAGTGTTGAAGGAAAGGGGCAAGCCGCGGGCAAGGAGGTCCATCGTCCTCAGAGCGAACACCCCGCAGTCGTCTGAGTTCTCCTGCTGCCGGCACTTGGGGTAGTGGTGTGTCCACTCGCGCTGGGGCTTGCCTTTGTCGTTCGCCTCGTCGATGAGCCACTGCGTGATGGAGGAGGTGACGAGCGACATCTGCCCGCCGAGGGAGTCGTACATGGAGACGGTGCCCGTTTTGGCGCCAACCCGCACGACCACAAGGATCCAGTGGGAGTCGCCCCAGTTGATTGGTATGAAGATCTTGTCCATGGAGAAGATGTCGACGTTTTTAGTCCACCGCCGCACAATGTCGTAGGAGTACTCATGCATGAACCACAGCTGCTTGTAGAGGAAGGTGCTAAAAAAGTACAGCTTTGGCGCCGTCGGGATGAGCAGAAGGGTCTTCTTGTGCCGCCACTCCAACAGCAGGGAGTACGCGTTGATGCCCTCGTCGTCCAACCACTTGCCAGGCAGCAAGTTGTGGAAGTTGGCAGAGTAGAGGGGGATTGCGCCGTGCTTGACGATGGGCAGCAGTTCGCCCGTCCGCTTCTTCTTGAAGATCTCGTTGACCGCCTTCATTGCCCTTTGCGTCAGCAAGGAGTTGGGGTCCGCCGGGTTGACGGCGACGGGGTCGTCCTCCTCGGCTGGCGGATCAGACGGCGGCACGACCGACAACAGCGGCACCTTCCACAGGCACTTCGTCTTGGGCACGCGCGCCCGGACGGACTCGACGGAGTCCGGCAGGTCCTCGTCCACTTCTCCCGCGGGCGCCGACAACAGAAACTCGGTACCATCACTGGCCGGCGGCGGTGTGGAAGGCGCCGATGCGGCAGGTGAAATGGAGGTTGTCGGCGGCCTTTCGTCGAGCCCAAGACCTTGGAGTTCCTCATCCAATCCGGTCTCGTCGGGGGCACCGGCAGACCCGCGTTCACCGCCGTCTGCTACCGCGCCCACCGCCGACGAAGCCAAGGTGGCAGCCGAGACCGTCGGGTGGCTGGCGTCGTTGTTGTCGTCGCCGACGACCGAGTCGGCGCTGCTGTCCTCCCCCCTGGCCATGTTGATCTCGTCGCTGGAGTACTCGGATGAGCTGCCGTCTGCGCTGCCGGCGGCGCTCATCAAGTCGACCAGGCTGTCGTCATCGCTGCCCCCCGAGTGCTCTTCCGCCGCAGCACCGGCGCGGCCAGAAACGGCAGCAGCGCCAGTGGGAAGAGAGCCGACCGCGCCAATGTTGGGCACGATGAAGAAGGTGGAGAACAGCTTGTGCGCCGCCCAGCGCAGGGCATGCTCCGACTCGGGCAGCGACCGCAGCCCGCGACTCGTCTCAGACGGCGGCGGTGGCGGCGCCGGTCGCTCCGCAAAAGGCTCCATTGCAAAGGCCCGGTACTTCCGGGCCTCCTCTGTGGTGAGTGCCACGGGGTCGTCGGCGCCGGAGCGGACGCGGTGGCGCATCACTGCCCGCACGGTGGCGTTGCGCACGGCGCAGGCGTAGGTGATGGCCAAGGCCACCCTTGGAGCGTCCATTCCTGGCCGCACCATGGGGAGGATGTGCTCTTGTAAGACGGCCAGGACCTGGCCGTCCATGAGGACGCACTCGAAGCGCCCGCCGTGCTCCTCGTCTTCCCCGCAGTTGGTGCACTTGAACGCCGCGTCGGGGATCACAAGCGTCTCCGAGAAGTCGCCGCACGCGTCCGATAGGAGCTGCCTTGCTTGGCCAAACTCTCCCTCCGCGTACGCCCCGGTGTTGCGGAGCAAGCTCGTCAGGTACTCAGCCGCCGCCGCCATCGTCGACCGCCCAATGACACAAATACCCAGCACCGCGTCCAAGAAGACGCGCACGTACACCGTCTCGGGGGAAGCAGCGAACAGACCGTCCTCTGCGCCGTCGTAGTGCACCACATGCCCCTTGCTGCACGTCCAAACGCCAATGTTGATCTGCAATCGCCCGCGCATCGTGTAAAGCAGCGCCGACCACGCCGTCAGCATCTTGCCGTTCCTCTCCTCGCCGCAATCCAGGCAAGACTCCTCCGCGTGGACAGGCAGGAGCTCGCGCACCTTGTTGTCGTCCCGCAGCGCGTCAAGTGCGGCGCTGTACGAGTCGCACATGGCGACTTCCGACGCGCATGGAAACATGTTCCTGGCGCGGCGCTTGTGCTGCGGAGCGGGCGCAACAACAGGCATCGGCAGGGCGGGCATCCGCGCCGCGCGTGGTGGCGGCTCAGGCGCCGGCTCCGTCTCGTTCAGCAAGCCGTCAGGCCCAAACTGCAGGGCCTCCTCCCGCTCCATCTCTGCGCACGCCGCCGCCGACGACGCGTCCGCCCGCGTGACCTTGTTGACAGCCTTGGCGTGTATACAGCCCCACGGTCTCGTCTGGCAGGGCATTTGGCAGCAGGTTGCCAACCTAAACTTGTTGGCCGTTGGTCGGACGACGACGGGCGCCCACGCGTCGTTGTAGTACACCGCGTACACGGGGATGTTACGCCGCTTGCCCGAGTGCAGGACCAGGTACGTGATCGTGCCAACCGGCGCGTCGTCGGCATTGTCAGCGAGCGGCCCGAGCAGCGCCGGGCACGCACGAAAGAGGTCGTCGTGGTTGAGCGCGCTGACGTCATGGCCAATCTCGTCGTACGCCCGCAGCAGTGCCAACGCGTGTCGGCAGGTGCAGCTGCGGCCGAGCGCCGCCTCCATCTGCGCGAACTCCATTGGGAGACCGCGGAGCGACGCCCGCCCGAGCCCAAGCACGCCGGCGCAGCTGCAGAGGGCCAACAACATGCCGTCCTTGTACTGCGTCCAGGTGGCAATGGGGTCGTACGCCTCGACCGTGACCAGTACTTGTGCGCCGTGTACGCACGCCGTCTGCACGGCCTGTACGCTCGCCATCCTTGCCGTCAGATCCACCGCCGCGCGTAACTCCCGCAGGTAGACTCCAAGCAGGGTTTCCTCGTCGACGCGTTGGCGGTCGACACCAGGAGGTTGCGCGGCGAGGCGGGCCGGTCGGGACACGAGGGGCGTGGCAGCCCCGGGTGCAGCGGCAAGAGCCGGGTGGAGCAGGCGATGGCGTGCGGGAGAAGCTGTTTCCACAGTGGGATCAGGGACAAGGGAAGAGCCGACCGAAGCAGAAGCGCGGGGTGAAGAGATGGCGTCGTCCGCCGCGGTAGCTGCCGCTGCCGCCCCGTCGCCAAGGTCCCCACTGGCATCAATCGCCCCGCCCTCAGGAGCTCCGTCGCCGCCGTCGGCTGCACCATCGGCCGCGGCAGCTGCCCCAGTTGCCCCATCGTGATGGACACTCTCTCCCTCCCCCCCTCTCACAAGCTCCTCCACCCCCGCGCGGAGCTCGTCCCCACCAGCCCCATCGCCTCCCTCTCCCTCTTCCCCATCGGCACCTCCTCCAGTCCCCTCTTCGCGTTCTTGTCGGTTCTCAATCTGCCTCACGTCCTCCAGGACGACACGCACACCGAAGGAGGATGATCCAACCACCATCATGCCCGTGTCGACCCGATCGTAAATGACAGGCGGGCGCGACAAGAAGCCCCCCCGAAGCCGTGGCCGCGGCATGTTGCCACAATCGAGGTCGGGCCTGGCGGTCGTGCAGCCGCCACCGTCATCCAGGGCAAAGTGCGCAAACGCAGACCATGCAACAGGGCGAACAGGAGAAGGCGGCGGGGGGCAGGAGAAGGGGGGGGAGCAGGAGAAAGGGGGGGAGCAGGAGAAAGGGGGGGTCAAGGGAAGGGGGGAGGTGGGGGGACACCACGCGGGCCGTGACAATCGCCGGCTGGGAGGCGGTTGCCACCGAAAGCGGAAGAAGCAGTCGCAGTCGGTGGCGGTGGGAGGACGAGGCGGCCCCGACACGCAGCGATGGCGGTAACAGCGGCGGCAACGAGCGGCGGGCGGGGAGCGGCCGGGGGTAGCGAGCCGCCGCGGCGGTGGCGGCCGCGGGCGCGGGCGCAGCAGCGGGCGCGGGCGCGGTGGCGGGCGCGGGCGCGGTGGCGGGCGCAGGCACGGTGGCGGGCGCGGGCGCGGCGGCGGCGTGGGCCCCGGCGGAGGCGGGTCGCGTGCGCGCCGCGCTGGGCGCCACGCTGGCTGGGCCAACGGTGTTCGCCCGGTGTCCGATTCCGGAGGGCGCGCTTTCAACGAGGAACGGACCACCAGTTGGCCACCAGTGGTCCCGGGGTCATATCTCATTGGTGGGTGATCGCTGGGCCCCAAAGTGCATGCGCCTATATGACTGGCTGACAGCAGTTTTTGACCAATGAACGACCGCCGGTCCACGACAAGCGACCCGCCCCAGATGAGCCCCTGGGGCGCCCGCAATTTCGCGGAAAGGGCCTGCAAAAATTCAGCCGAGCAGCCCAGAATAGGGCTGGGAGCAATTCCCAATGCGCCCATAAGCCCATTCAGGGGGGGACTTCTACGGATCCTATTGGCTGTCGGCCAGGCACGATCCGCATGGCGTTTGCGTGCCGTGCC
>ENA-ORXR01002185-ORXR01002185.1-marine-metagenome-genome-assembly--contig:-NODE-2185-length-19062-cov-13.153753_pt1 | contig 19062 bp, 21 predicted proteins | sample MGYA00237866_ERZ511479 | MGnify/ENA metagenome assembly ERZ511479 | reverse complement strand
GGGGGGGGGGGGGGGGGGGGGGGGGGGGGGGGGTGTGTGTGTGCGCGATGCTTTCGGGCGGCGCGATCCTTCATCTTGTGCTCCTTGTCTCGGTCTGTTTATGCTGTACACTTTTGACCCTCTACCGTTTGCACGCGATATCTGTGGTGACCATGATGTGCGATCGGCCTGTACACTAGTTGACTGGTCTCATTTTGTCCTCCCCCCCTCCCGTATGTTTCCGCCGTACATATAGGCGCGTTTCGCACACATCCGGCATCGCGGTTTCCACTGAGTATGGGTTTCTGGCGAGAGGAGTGAAGAGCGGCGGTGGGGGGTGTTGGGCGTGAAGAGTCATGTTGGTCTACTCATTGGATCGCACCACGAAAAAGGTACAGGTTGACGCGCCGTATTACTATTCCCTCAAAAAAGTGTCTCCCTCTACGTGGGAAGTGCTGCCTTGGCTTTCGTCGCGGCGTCAGTAAGGAGCCGAGCTGTTGCGCCCCTTGCGAGGGGGGAGCAGGGGCAAGGCAAAGACGAAGACAGCCGTGGGAGCAGCGCAAACAGCCACTCAGAGACTGAATCTATTGTGCCAGGATCTTGCGTTGCAGCCAATCAGCAGATGCGAAACTGATAACAGGTCCTGTTTTGAGGGACAGTGTGACCCGTGGCACGACGAAGGTCGTTCAGTCCCGTTGTTTCCCGTCGTTTCCCGTCGCTCGTCGTAGTTTCTCGCCGTTTCTCGGGCGTTCCGCCTCGGATCCGCATCAGACACGGGCTCTGATGTCCTTCAGTTGTGCAAGTCAGGCCCGTTCGCAGTTGCAAACCGTGTGACGGTATACCGGCGTGACGGCGGTATATATCTGCGAAAGACCTTTGGCGTACAGTCTCGTGCATGAAATCAAGTACACAATTGTATTCGTCAGAGACGCAGGATTTCTATCGCCATCAGGAAAGGACAAGACCGTCCGCCATGCAGCCTTTCAACGCACGGCGACCGTTAACATAGACCTTTTCCCCATCCTACGAGCGGGCGCCTTCGTGACATCGCTGGCGGGGGTAGTGCATTCTAGCCCGATTATCTTTGTATCACCCACTCAATACACAACCACTCGCGTTTCTTTTCCCATGTGCGAACTCGTTACGGTCCCCACTTTGAGCGCGCAGTGTGCATGTCTGACGGCGCTTTTCATGCCTTGGTGGGCAATTTGCGCCCTCGCTTACCTGGCCGCGGTCTCTCCGCCGAGGTCCGCACAGCTTCCCAACGGAGCGGGGGTGGGGGGGAATGGTGTGTATTTTGAAAGGGCGGCAGGTGGGGAGGGTTGCAGCTAATAGTGCCATGCAGCGCGGTGCGTCTCGAGTGGGCTGCGGAGCGCGGGTCCACTTCTCAGGCCCTCTCTTGACGGAAGAGTCTCAGACGAGAATACAGAGTGCGGTTCGGCCAGACACTCCTTCGGCCATGTGTCTGACCAATAGGAGGCCTGCATTTGTGTCCAGACAAGAGTCGAACGCCTCCGTTGTGGTCGTTGCACCAAAAGCTGGACAGTCCCAGACAGGCGGATCGACGTTTGGGCCAATCAAACGCACAAAAACACCTCTTTGGCAGGCCTGGACTCTCCACTTTTTGGCGGAACGACAATAAGACAGGGCCTCAGGCCCGTGCGCAGCGGCGTGTGTCGCCACACCGGCGAGGAGCTTCCGGATTGTCGACAATTCGTTTGACAGTTCTTGCAAGAGAGGAATTGTTAACACACATGACGTGGAATTCCCCGTTCTGAGACGGTATACCGCGGTATAAACATACGCGGGGATCCCGCGTATGTCTCTACCAGTAAACAGTCACATGACTGGCTCGGCCAATCAAATCAACGTTACGTCGGTATACCGTCACACGGTTTGCAACTGCGAACGGGACTCCGGCTCGGTCTGGTCAGAATCGCGTCAGAGACGGGAACGGCAACAGAAGGGGCGTGCATGTTTCATGTCCTTCGAAAATTTTCGAACTTGGTTTGGGTCAAATCGCCATTGGTAGGGGAACCAGGGCACCCCACCCTTCAGCAATTTTCAGACAGCTCGATTTCCAGTCACCTGTTTCCGACAACAGAGCATCAGATGTAGTTATATTTTGTCCTTAAAACCTATCAGTCCGTTCTTCTCACTTCTGTTCTCGACTCCTTTGTGCTTGTGTTTCGTTCGGATCGACCGAAATTGGGCAGACTGCAATAATCGTGAGCAGCGAGATGTTAGTTGCTTGGACTGCCGGCACTTATGGTTGGCTCATCCAGAAGATTTCACATCTGCGAGTTTCATTGGCTGCGGTGTGTCACAGCGCACATCAGAAATCCGGCACTGTCACCAGCGGTCGTCTTCATGTGGCGCTCCCTGCACACGCACAGCAACGCTGACTGAAAAATGAAGAAGCGCGTGCCTGTCGGGGTTCCAGAGGATCCTCGCACACGCCGCGTGGCCTGCCATTGACGGTCCCTTGACACTGCCTGCCACTGATTCCTCGAGTGCCCCTGCATCGTACGGTGGACCGCATCCGGTGGCATAGGATCGGCGTGAGTATGCAAACCGGTTAGTCGGGCTCGAAGGCTCTGACTGCGCCCCCACGCCCCCGTCTGCACACTGGCTGCAACAGTGTGTTCTGGAATCTTCGAGGAGACCGTTGACCACGGCGCCAGTAAAGCCAGTGAGTGCGGAAGCGCTGCACCCGGTGGGATAGGGCGGGGGACTGTGTCAATGATGATAAAGCGGACGGCCCTACCCATCCCGCGTTGTTCTAGTGCCGTATGCACCGCCACGCCTACACGGGACTGTGCCAGCTATGGGCCCCACAAAGTCCGGGCGCTGCGATGCGCCCCGTCGGGGCGCTTGCCCGCGCCCCTCTACTCGGTTATCCCTCTTGTGTACCCCCCACCCGCGTCTTTCCCCCTCCACAAGCTCAAGCGCCGCTGTTTGCTGTCGTGATGCGTCTCCCGCTCCACCGCCCCGAGTGCGGCCTCATGACCCATCTGCGCGTGCCCCCATCTTGCTTTCCACTTCTCCTCGGTCTCCTTCGAGAAGCCGACCGGTCTCGAAAACATGTTCTCGTAGTCGCCGTCGCTCGACATCGCCAGGCGGGGGAAGATCATCATCGCGCTCACCATCGGCACCTGACGGATGTCGCAATACGCGGCCCCGGTTCACGCCCTTTTGCTGGCCAGGAGGTCGAAGGGGCGCCGAGCGACGAGGATGGAGTGTCACGACCCGGTTCGAACAGGTTGTGCTGTCCTTGCTGGTTGGGATCTTGACTAATTGTGGGTCGTTTGCATTTGCATGTCAATTGCTTGAATTACCTGCTGTACAGTAGGGAGGTCCACTGGTATGGATCCCCAGGTCTTCCCTTGGGGAAGCTACTGTGCGGGATTCGCGGCCATTTGGGCCCGCTTGCTCCGATATCTTAAGGGGACAGCGGAGCGCCCGTGGTCCGGCTTCCCCCAAAAAAGAATAACTGCGTTCTCACCTCCTCCCTCAGTCTTTGCGCCGTCGGTTGGTTTCCTAGGTGACCGTGTCACCGGGCGAGAGTAGAGCAAGTGTTTGCGGGCTGGATCCCTCAGCTGGGCAGCTGTCCCTATCTGTTTCTGAGGGCTCGGGTGACACGAGACGTTTTATACGACAACGGACAGCATGGATGGGGCGGCCACAAGCGGCACAAGGTGGCCGCCCCGCCTGGTAGGTCGACTAGGCTTTACTGGGGAGAGGAGGACTGGATTGAACTGCTCCAGCTGATGGTGCAGGCAAAGAAGGAGCGGGACTACTGTCTGAAAGGAAGCAGGTGGAAGGCGCTAAAGCACATTACGACTGACTTTACCCATTGTTACCCGTCTGTTCTCGAATCGTGGTTCTAAATCGTCTCGCGACTGCCTTCGCTTCGATGTGCTTTCATTTCGCAGCAGCAGCTTGTGGATATTCCTATGGTTGTATCCCACAGCCCTTTTTGTTTCGTACCCACTTGGATGCTCGCTGTGGTTCCCAACACAAGATGTCGAAAAAGGTATGTTGATGGAGCGCCGGCTACCTTTGGTACCGTCTGGCGATGCGGCCGTCGATGCCCTACCGTCGCCGGCTACTTCTTCGACCGCAGATCCCTCCGTCAGGGACGACAATGGCTCTTCCGAGCCACCACACACCCCCCAGCGGCTCTCGATGGCCGATGATTTTCAGCTGTCAGACAACGACGGCCCTGGCCAAGAATCGGGCCGGCGGACGGACTGTCGCTCGTCTCCAAGCCCCCATCGTGCATCGCCCAGTAATACTCGAGGCGTTCCCGCCTGTCATGGTGAGGGCCCGTCCGCTCCTTCCTGAGCGGCCTCCCGCGATGGTCAAGCCGATTGCCCACGCTCCACCCGCCAGCGCTCTCCGGCTTTCACACCCCCGTTTCGATTGCCTCATTCAGCCGAGCAGCTCGTGGTGCCTGTCGGCGCCCTTAAGCAAAAACAGTCGACTACAAGCACGACGTAGGCCATGAACAACGGCCTGCAGGTGCTCGCCGAGCAGCGCGAGGCGGCGTCGGAGCGGCATGAGAGCGCTCAGATGGTGTCGGCCATGGCCGCTAAAGAACACATGGACAAGAAGCTGGACCTGGCGGCCGAGCGGATGGAACTAGTTCGGCGCAGGGTGGACGGGGAGGAGCAGATCCGGGCGCTCATACGCTCACTTTGTCGAGCCGAGCAAATGATTCCCATGATTGGCGGGCTACACAAGGCCGGGATGCAGATGAGCAATTTTCTCGCCCAGCGGGCGGCCCTGATGTGCAGCGATGCGGCAGCGATGAATACAGCCACGGAACCTGCCGCTAGCGCAACCGCAACGACCGTCGCTGACACAGACGCGACGGAGGAGCCGCTGGACCAGAATGGCCTCGCACCCCCGCCGCCGCCGCACGAAGATTTGGTCGGCGGGCTAGCCAGTGTCGGGGACAATGGTGGCGACGCGTCAACTCGAGCAAAAGAGTAAAAGTCCAACGCAGACGTTCGTGTTGAGGATTCATTGCTGCCAAATTTCTTTCTTTGAGATCCTGTTACATTTGGCGCCTTTCCCAACAAAGTGGTTACTTTTTGAGGCCGCCATTCTATTTGTTTCCTTTTAGCGGCCGCATTGCCTGCGGCACCTGCTTTTTTGTTTGCATGTCGGTCCGGTGAGTGCAGATTGTCTCCACAGTCCATCTTCATGGTATTGATCTTTCTCTTTGGACAGGAGACACCAACAAAAGGCTCCAAAGAGGAGCCTTAGCCCTCACAGCGTCGTCTCAGAGAGACAAGCGCAGCGCCCAGTTCTTGGTGCCATTGATGATGTCTGCCTGACGAACATGGTGCTCCTGCGTGCCCTTTTTCTACTCGTAGCGACTGGACTGCACGTCTATTGACTCCCAATTTCAATCCGGCAGATGGGTGGGTAATAGCAAGTCAGCAACCTTGTCGCGCAATCAGAGGGCCTGACGATACGCAACTGTCGCTCCCACATCTTGGTGGACGTCGTCAGACCCTCGCTCTGCCACGCCCAAAACCCCCGTCCACTCATCTGCCTCGTTAATCAAGAAGTTGTGTAGCAAGACACACGCCCCAACTACCAAAGGGAAAAGCTCAGTCTCAGCCGAGACATACCGCAGAACCCGCCACTGACCCTTGAGTATAAAAAAAAAAAACCCTCCACCAGTGTTCGCGTGGATGTCAGGCAGAGGTTAAAGAATCTGCGCTTTGGGCTGAGTTCATCACGCGGATACGGTTTCAATGATCAGTTCTCCGAAGCAAACCCGCCGTCCCCAAGCACAACCTGACCAGGATGTAGCAGCCTACGGCCACGTGTCATCTATCGCTCGTACCAATCATACTTTTTGAACGCCCGACTGTCCCCCAAGGACCCGCGCAGACCCGCTCGTATCCACACAAACCGCTTCCGCGCGTTCACGATGCCCGAAAGCAAAACTCCATAAGAACGGTTCCTCGTTGTAATGCTAGCCTCCACGCAGCTGGAGGCGTTCGGATGGGCGTCAGGGTGCCGTCAAGCACAACCGCTACCCCGACTATGCGGCTCCCGAGCCGCTCGGCGAACTCCGTCGCGTTGGACATTTGTGCTGCTAAACATGAAGGAAACATCATGCGCGGCATGCTTTTAGAAATAGCCGCCAGCACGTCCCGCTGGAAGGAAGCAAAGGTCGAGTCGGCGACGTCCGCTACCTCGCAAGCGACGAACTGGGAGCCCCCGTGGGCCAGCCAGAAAAGCGTAAGAGTTAGTCGGACACGAGGTACGACGGTTGGTGGATGTCCGACCCAGCCGTCGCCTGGGCGCCGAAGGTGAGGGCGGACAAGCGGGTAGAGGCGCTCGAAAGACGCGATGGACATGCGGATGCGCCTCTTGAATCCCTCCTCCGACCGCACCAGACGCGCCACACAGGCTTTCCCATTGTCCCGGGTGGACGATGTAGACATGTCCGCACACTGGGAGGTAAATATGTGCACGGTGTCAGGCCATGCTGTACGCCGCGCGTCGAGATTGTGACGCGCCTGAGGAGACTAGCAGGAGTTTACGGCACAATTCGCGGCCGAAGCGATCGTGTGAGTCCTCACAAAACTGCAGTGAAATGAATCGCGATCATCTCGGAGAGGAGGGCCATACCGGCCGTCGTGACCGCTCGTGCGTCACCTGGTATGGGACTCGAGGTCCAGGAAGTCAGGCTGACCAAAACGCAAAGACATGAGGACACGGTTTACTTGCCAGCGTCGACGCTTCCTCCCACCGTCGTCGCCCTTTGTCCTTAAAGGGCGGAAACTGCTGTGCGGGGACCGGGGCCACAAGCTGGCCCGGTTCCGCGCTGCCAAATACCTACGATGTAGATACTTCCCTCTAATGCATGACACGACAATATCTGGACTGCCCCGCCCCGCTGTCAGCATATGAAAGGCCGCCGAGCTCACCCAGACACGTGAGCTGCAGGCGCTCACAAGCCGCAGCGGCACGCCACAAAGGCGACACACCACCGGCCACCCGGCTTCCGCGAACAAGCACCCACAGCCGCGAGTACGAGTCCTCTGGCGTAGTACTACAAACACGAGCTCTTCGCGCAGTTCGCAACTACTTCCTCGCGCGTTGTGTGCATGTGTTCCAAATCAGTCCACCGGCCTAAGTTCGCCTCCCGTACTCACAACGCGACTGGGGATGTCGGCATGACTCGGATTGCCGAATTGGCCCCTCTTCGTGTTGGTCCACGTCCAGTTGTGTGGCTGTGCACTGTGGGGTTGTGCATCACGACGCTCTTTGGACGGCGGGGTTGGCGATGTATGCCCTATCACGCCGTCCGACGCGCCCCGCTGACAAAAAAGTTGGCATTTTCCGAATGTTGCGATTCTGCATACCATTTCCCGATCAGTAGGTGTGCCGATTAACCAATTTCGCATCGGAATCTCAATATCACAAAATTCTGATTAATTCCGATGCTGTGGGTTGTGTGATACGTAGGAGCTCCACTCGCGTTCGTGCCGTGTCTCACGGTTACACGGCCACCACTTGACCCAGGCCGTACCAACGGCTCACCTCAGTACACCACCCAATTAGCGCCAGGAGGGCGCCCGTGCCTGACCCTGGGTCGCTCGGACACATCAATTCACCGCGGCGTCAATACTTCTCCCGCGTGAGACGGCACGGCATGCAGAAGACGCCCCAGTACTTGTATGTGTGGCTGCCGTGCGCCGGGAAAGGTCAGCGCGACTGCGAGCCAAGTACATTCGTGCTGGGGAGGGCATCTGAAGCCCCCCTATACTCAGAGGGAGGCTAGTGTCTATTCTACAGAGGGGATCATTGGATTCTTTTGGGATCAAATGATCCCCCTTTTGAGAGCTTGTTTTCTCGTACTTCCCGTCGCCTCCTGCTCTTTTTTACAGAAGAAATGGACTCAGGGCCGGCTGTTTACCTTTGGGGGAAAGTGGGTGCATCCCACTTTAAGAAGAACTCGGGCTATAGCGGACTTTTGCTCTCATCTTTGCACCGCCCACTCAGCCGAACAGGCCAGCCTGCGAGCGGGTCCAGGTAGCTTCTGAGAAGCCCACCCTGGGCGCAGGGCAGTCGGAACAGGTGCCCTGTCGGTGGCAACGGCCGCCCCCCCCGCGCAGCTGCTCAGCTCCCCCACCGCAACCGCTTCCCCCCCCCCCACTGCTACTCCCGCCCCCCTTCAGCTGGCCATTTCACAATGGGCCAGAGCAGGGAAGGCGGGCGCCGGCAGTAGGGGGGGCGCGCACCGGCGGTAAAGAGACGGCGGGAGCCAGCAGCAGGGAGGTCGGGCGCCGGCAGCAGGGGGAGCGGGCGCCGACTGTAGGGGGGCCGGGCGCCGGCAGGAGAAGGGGCGCTCGCCGGCAGGAGGGGCGCGCGCCGGCAGCGGGGGCGGCGCGCGCCGGCAGCAGGAGGGGCGGGCGCCGGCGGTGGAGGGGGTTGACGCCTGTGGTCTGGCGGATGGCGCCGGTGGTGGGGGGCGGGGGCTCTAGTGATGGGGGGAGCGGCGCAGGCGGTGAGAAGTACGAGCGCAGGTTGCGGGGGAGGGACGTTCGTTGTCGTGGGCCGCAAACACTGGGCCTACGGGGTCAGAATCGACGTTTTTCATGAGGATCATTTGATCCTCAGGCGAGGATCATTTGATCCTTTTTTCCGGTAAAATAGACACTAGTGTCTATTCGCCGGAGAGGAACAGTTGATCATTTGATGATCAATTGATCCTCGCTTGGGACACCTCAGAAAAGAACCTTCCCGACGTCGGTTTTTTTTTCCACGTAGGCAGACGCAGCGAGCGTGCTTTGCCTGTCGGACTGTTCCGTGGCACGCGAGAAAACCAAAACATGCCCGACGAGGAAAAGAGACTCCCTTTCTATTCTAACTACAATCAATTATAATTATCATCAGGATCAGGGGAATAGACACTAGTTTTTAGGTGGCGGCACGGATGTGCGGTATTGTCACGGACTCAGCTGGACTTTTGACTCGAGGGACTGGCGCTCGACGCGAGCTCCTGACGCGCTGGCGCAAGTGTGGAGGCCTCCCCACTCATGGCGGAGCCCCTATCAAGGGTGTCGGATGAATGGAACACTTCGCACGTTGTCGAGTTTATCAAAAAGGTAACATACGATCCCCAGGAAAAAGGGATTCAGAAAGTAGCCCTAAAGCAGCGCTTCAAGTACCACAAAGACATGATGCCCTTCATTAAGCTTCTTTTACTCTCTGCAACATGACAAACACGCCCCGTCAAAGTCGCCAATTGAGACAGGATCGCCGATTGGCAGGAGCGAAATTTTAAGGCTCTTTACAATGAGTTACCGTCACACAAGTAAGATCATCGAGTGCACGCCACAACAATTGCTGCCTGTCATCACTCAGCGCTCCGCGTGTGCCTGCCCAGTCCCTCTCTTAGTGCCGCCCCGCTCCCTCTCGCCATGTGGCGACTACTTTCCCTCTCGACGCCCGAAGCGCTGCCGCCCCTGGCGTGTGATGCTCTGCATCTCGGAACAAATAGCTGTTTCTGTCCACTAAGTCTAGTGGCTGTCTCTCATACTACAGCAGACAATCCCCCACCGTGCCCCCCCTTTGTTTCATCCCAACCGGCGCCTCTAGCCAGCCCTTTTTCTCTCGCGTCACCTGGCGGTGCTCCCCCTTCACCGCTACCGTTGGTTGAAGACATAGGTGCACAGAGCGATATTGATTTGAAATCATAGTGTAAAGGAGACACAGGCTCATTGCTCATGTCGGTAGACCGCCCCCTGCTTGGCAATGGCGCGCCTCTCGTGGAGAGGGCGCACCTTCTGAAGAATCGGCGCACGAGCGCCAGCCACCGCGAGCAGGCTCGCCTCCTCAGCGGCGCTCGACGCAGCCGTCCGAAGGATCGCTGCCGCCGCCCGGAAAGCAGCACTTGCTTTGATGGCAGCGGCGCGCTCACTACTCTTCTGTGCGGCCACCACGGCCACGACACACTTGAGCTTCGTCTTCTTTTCCCGCTTGACCTCCCGCTTCCGTAGGACGTTGAGGACCGCGGCGCTCGTGACGTGGGCACATAGTGCCGTGCACACGATCCCGTTCTTCGTCACAGTCACGCTGTTATCCAGAGAGTCCCAGCGGCATAATAATCGCGCTTGGACGTCCAACCACGGGTCCACGGCGTCAACGTCGGTGGTCAGCGTAGGACGGCACTCACAGAAAAGGTCGCGTCGGTGAATACCGCAGGTTTGACCGGCCACACCCCCGTGCGCACAGATCCGAGTTCGATGTCGGAGGGGGTCGTACCAGAGATGTAGGCCGCGGTTACGAGCCCGCACGCGGTGTACAGGAAAACGTTGAACTCTCGTTGGCGGGGTTGTTCACATAGGCGCTGCCCGGCCCTTTACGCTGCCCTTCCTTCGCCCAATAACGGAATCATCCAGGCGCTGCGTGAAGTGAGATGTATGAGCATGGAGTGCGTGCTCCATGAAGTTGTTTTCCGCCAATCATAGGAGGACACGTCGCAATAGGTGACTGGCGTGGCCGTCAAAGGCAGCCAACATCTTGCCAGGTCGGCGCAGGTCACCCGTCTCCTCGAGGCAGGAGTTCACCGAGGAGAGTACTATTGGTCCAATCACCCCCGCAGGGTCCCTGTAGTGAACCTTAGCTACAGGTGGTAGGTAAACTTCGGGGGTTTGAACGAAGTCGCTCTACAAATCCCGATACTCGGCCTCCTTTCGAGGAAGGACGACGATGGGATTGTAAGCCGTCCCGCTCTCGGTGACTGCAGCCCCAATCTTTACGTTCTCACAGTCCCTACCCGCAGACAAGCCCTACGAAAACGAATGGCCCGCCCCCGTGTCGACGAGCACCTTATCTCTGGATGCCACCATAGTGGCAAGCAAAATCAGCGTCTCGTCTCAGTTCGACATGCGCTCAGCCGTGATATTGTTCGTAGATACCTTGTGAGCCAAAACCGACAGGTTCTGGGAAACTTTGGCCCTGGTCATTGCCTTGGCACGGCAGCTTTCGACGCGATTCTCCTTGCTTTGGGGGAAACCCCGTGTACAGGGTGACACGGCCGCTCGGCATGAGCCGGGGACGGGTCATGACCACTCACGTAAGACCCCCCAAGCGGCGTTAGCGTGGGACACCCCCTTGGGCTGATGTCCAGGGATCCCGAGGGCCACACACGAAACGAATACTCTAAAGGGGCGCGGGGTGATGAGCACCCGATCGGCCCCCCCTGGAGGGGTCTGACACAGCCGAGGAAAGGACGCGTCTTCCCGAATCCGGGCCCTCTGAAGGGACCGGGAAGCTTGTGGAAGCTTCCGCAATTCGAGCGTAAGCCGGACCGAGATCTGATCTTGACCATGGATAAAATCCTACAGGAACTCTATACTGGAAATATGAAACATGTTGGGATATGTCCCTACGTACTGATCTTGGGTACTGCTGACCTCCAAAACGTGGCGGTTGCGGAGTGGTTGCAATCATTCAACGGCGTACGTGGACCAATGGAAAGGTCAGGAATCATGTGAGTTCCTCAAACAGTCTCCTCATGCAGCTCTGCACACTGGAAACGCACATCAGGTCCTCACGAAATCTGAAGAAATTTGTTGATCTCATGAGAAATCACAGGTCTGGCTCAGAACCCTCTCCCTGCCCTCTTCAGGCCCAAGCAAGCGGCCCAACAATCTCAGGAAATCTCATTGAGGGTTGCAATGGCTCTGCATGACTCCTGCAAGACACGTTGATTGGCTTGTAAGAATACTGGCGGCAACTCTCAGCCAAAAGTACGATCGTGGCTTGTCAAACAGCCAATTCGACTTCATTTCTATGCTGCGTCGTCGGCTCTGCCTCCCTTCTCTCTGCAACCGCCATTTTTTGAAGGTTAGGAATAAATCCTGAGATCTGGGAAGTCTTGGTGATTTTTCTGCTTCCGCCCGAGACGGGCCGGGGTCCCCTTCCAGTTGAAGGGTAGTCGAGGATGCTGAGCAGGGGCCCCTCGAGTCCCGGGCCTGAGACCATGGCCCGTTGAGCACCAGTCCCCCCGTGATGGCGCCCGGGGGTCGGGATTGTGCACGTCCTGCGTCTTGTTTCTGAGGGTATGTGAGTGTATGCATTGGGGGCATCGAGCGTCTTCGAATGTATCAGCCTTGAGTTTGCGTTACCTTCTTCGGTCTGGTGCGCTTCGCGCCCAGTGATCCAGGCGTTCGTGTTGTCTTTCCCGTGTTTCGCTCCGCATACTGTTCTCAGCTTTCCGACGGGGCTATACCTCGACGGCTTTGAGGGAAGGATCCACTACAATTGGTGGAGTAGCGGGGGTCAAGGTCAAGCCCTTCCCGATCAGTTGGGCCGTCCCTGTGTCGTTCTCTTACGGTGGACTTGCTCTCTTTGTCTTTCCCTTGGGTGTGACTGTTGCTGTGCTTGTTTGACTGCAATCTCCCACGGGGGAGTAAGGCTTCCATCGTTATGGACAGCATGAGGGGGATGATGTCCCGCGCGCAAGGCGCGAGCTCCTCTTCACGACCAGGGCCTTTCAGAATCCGGGTTTTCCAGCAGAATCTGGGATAAAGGCAGATATATCCGGATATATCCGTTGGATGCTTCACGCCATCCAATGTGAAAGCAAAAAGAAAGACACTGCTGGAAATCTCACCTCATGCTCTGGCTCTTGGTGGAAGGATGAATGAACATAAGATGTTGCTGCGAGCAGGATGCCGCTGCGTACAGAACGGTGCTTTATACGAATCCTTATTCCGAAGCCCCTGTTCACGACGCATCCGTGACGGAGCTAGTGAGGGCTCAGGGCCGAGTGGCGTCTTGGGGGACCCTCCTAATGTGGAGGGTCGCCCGCGCGTGTGCAAGAGTGAGCGTGGCACGGCGAGCGACAGAGGAGGGGACGGAGGGGAATTCCCGTTGCACGTTGGTTTTGCGACCGCCACAATGGGTCGAGAGCAAGTCTCCCCCGGAGTGCCGGGGCTTCCTGGGAGGCGGAAGCAAGCAGTACCGTCCCAAGAACAGGGGCCGTATGACGGTCAGGCGCGTCGAGATAGGCGCGTGGGTTTACCCCATACGCCCCCACAAGTCAATGCGGTTCGGGCTCCGCAAGGGGCCCTAGAGGGAGATGCGTGTTCGGCGGCCCTGTGGGACTCCTTGGATGCTTTCTTCAGCCAATTACATGAGTGGTTTTCTTTCTTGGAGACAGACCTCGGGGCCTCTCGACGGTTCTGGCGCCGTCGTCGCCGACTGAGCTCCTCCTCCTCGGACGGGGCGTACTCCGGCGGAGATGGGGCACTGCATGTCCCCCGGCGTGCGGTATCACGCGCCCTAGGGCGCGATGTAGAGGGAAACCCTCGTCGTCGACCCCCCGAGAAGATCATCCCTGCGGATGATCGTACTGCAGAGATGCTGGATTTTTTATCGCACGCATTGGCGAATACGGACGTCCTGTATGACCGGACGATGGCACACGGCCTAGGCCGTCTGCGTAAGGACGTCTCGGCCACCTTTGGTCGAGATGCAGAGAGGGATGGGCCGCCCGAATTGGGGATCTTAGAGTTTCCGAACCGCTTTGTAAAGCGGGGAATGACAATGATGAGTCAGTGGGCAGACCCCTCTACCTCCTCTCGGAGTTCACCAATATTGACCTCAAACGGGATTTGTACACCATCATGCCGTCCCTGCAAGGAGGACGTAGTGGAGAGGTCAATTTCTATAAGGAACTGGTCACTTGGCTTCTCCGAGATTATGCGGATGAGCAGTCGCTAAGCGACCAGGACGATCTGTCCCACGGAGCCTCGCAGGAGGATGGTGAAACGGAGAATGAGTTCTACGTTCGCCCTTGGAGGCTACGTCGCCTCTGTGGGTATATCCACGCAGAGGGGCAAATGAAGAGCCGCTATATGCAGGGGCTTGGTTGGGAGATTCGCGCAGATGCGCGCGAACAAAACATCGGCAGTATGCCGATGGATCTTCCGGTGCAATATGCCGAGAGGAAGGGTGACGTCTGTCGCAGACGTCACGAGAAAGAAAAGGAAGCAACAGTCGGAAGAGGCCCGACGGGCCGAGACCAGTAGAGAGCGTCGAGCAGCCCTGCCTACACCTTGCTAGTATGCTACCGCGGCGGTGCCAGTCCCAACTAAGGTGGGGGAATTCCTGCCGGGTCCTTCCCCAAGCGAAAAAGGTCGCTTTGAGCGGCCGAGGAAGTACAACTGCCTCGCATGAAACATTCGAGGACATTTCTTCCATGAGTGTCCCGACCTCGACGCGGCTACCAAGGCCCTGTTGAACAAGATCTACGAGGAGCGTATAGCAGAGCGTCCCCAAGGGGACCAGCTCCGTCCTAAGCAGGCAGTACCAGCCGTAGGCACAAGCCTGGGCCCGCCTTTGTCGGCCCAGGATGACGCTCCACCCCCACAGGTGGAAGCCGAAGAACCGGTCGAGGAGGACAAGTCCTCCTCGGAAAACGAGTAACGGGGACGGTGGTTTAGCCTCCCCCGACAACTCTTAGAGAAACAAGGAGCTAATAGTCTTTCCGGCGAGCCGGGAAGAACTGGCCCAAGCGGCCACCGGGGGTCATCCGAGGGAATCGCCCTGAGGGTACGGCGTGCGTATACATGCCCTCCTGTAGCTATAAGCTAGTCGCCATGTTATTTCTGAAGGAAGGTTTCGAACTTATTACATGGGCCATGCTGGATACAGGGAGTGTGTAACATATCTCCTTGATATTGGGATATTGGGACTGGAAGACCCCTCGCCTGGTCAGTATTCAAGTGAAGGGTTGAACTGACTTGTGGCTTGCTCTTTGGGAGGTTGCTTCCGTCTTGTAGATCTGTCCTTTCATTGATCGTCTCTTTTTTGGTGGTTATTCGATCTTTATGATCGCTCGGTCGATCGACCCCGCCCCTTTACAGTCTAATATTAAAAGCACTATGCGACCGGAGCTCGCCGACGTCCGCACTGTGGTATTAATGACGTTGGTTAATTAACCAGCCCGTAGCGACAGACCGCAGACGCACGATAAAGCGAACGCTATCGCCCAAGAGGCGAGGAAGAAGAACCTTTGTTCATGCAACATCCCATGGGGAGCCGGGGGTGCCGACGACGGGGAACCCCGGTCCCATGGTGCTTTTTTTATCAGATGGTAAAGGGGCGAAGTCGATCGACCGAGCGATCATACAGATCGAGTAACCACCAAAATAGAGACGATAAAAGAGAGGACAGATATACAAGACGGAAGTAAGCTCCCAAATGGCGAGCCACAAGTCAGTTCAATTCTCCCCGTGAATACTGACCAGTCAGGGGGGCTACGGGGCCCAAAAGAGACCTTCGGTAACTGCGGCGTGGTCATCGATTGTGGGTAATTTGTGGGTCGCCCGACCGGTTTTTTAAGGAAGCCACATCCATCCCTTCGGAGCTTCAGCATGTATCAAATGTGGGTCCGGCAGTCCTGCCACACTCCTTGTGAACTCGCTTACAGTATGACCGGGTGGAGACGTCTTTCGGCGCCGGTGACGACGCCGTGACGGACGTGTGCCGGAAGGGCGATCGGGCGACTGTCCTTCGGAATCCGTAAGACTGGGCATCGAAAGCCAACGGGTGCCAGCGGTTGGCGGAAACTTCCATGTAAGCTACTCATGAACTGCTACGTGGCTGCGGTCACCTCGGTCGGTACCGGTTCTTGACGTGGGTCGAAGGGCCTCCTTAGCCATAAATGGGATGGAGATGTGGGTCGAAGGCTTAACGGGGCGTGAAACGTGTCCCCAACCCACGCCGTCGATCCACATTTAACATGCCGAAGGTCTCTAGTATCCCAAATATTAATGAAATATGCTACATACCCCTGTAATGAGATTCGAGCCGTCCCGGCGAGTGGGCGCAGATCGACTGATCCGCCACCACATACGCCATAAATGGCAACCAATCAGTGTGTCGCGTCACGACGCGCGAAGGGACGTGAGGGCGTTACACCCTGGCAGGCGCCTGCAAAGGGGATCGGGCAGACCCCTGAAACCCTCGCGCGACACGGGGTGAAGGAGCCCGCGGCGTGAACGGTCGCGAGCCGCCCAGCATAGCAGATGCGTGCCGGAGGGCAAGAGGGAGGTGTCGGGCAGCCTATGGGCACCCACAGGGCGGCAGCGGCCGTGCAGGCATCAGATCGGCCCCTACAGGGGTGGGGGCCTCGTGCCTGTGTGCTTCAGAGGGCACAGCTGGGGGCAGCACGGCGGGCTTCTGGGCTCGCCGCACGGCATATATACCGGGGGGTTGGGGACGGCAAGGGCCCGTCCAGTTCCCCATGCCAGCCGGCGTCCGGGGTTGAGTAGCCCAGTTGGGCAGGTTGCCGTGGCCTGCGCTTCCGCACTTGGTGATCACTGGGTCCTCCGTCAGCCGTGCCCCGTCCGTCGCGCGGCGAGGCTATCACGGCCTTGCCCTCGGCGGGTGGGGGTCGTTTCGCTAGCGCACACTGTGGATGGGGGGACCGGGTCGGGCTCATAGCCACTGAGGAGTCAGGCGCTCGGCTTGTCTCCAGCCGATTGACCATAGGTCGGGAGGGAAGAGCGTTGTAGGCTTTTGGGTTGGAGCGAGTGGCGTTGGCCCGAGTCGGCCGCTCGACGCGGGTTTCCGACCGCAAGGACAAGACCAAGATGGCGGGCGGCAGTAGCGACGTCCACAAGGCCGACGCGGCCGGCGCCGCTGGGAACGGTGCCATTGGCGCGGGGGGCCCCGCGGGGCGGGCCGGGTCGGAGGCGAGCGTGGGCTCTGAGTCGCGTCAAGGCGGATCAACAGCCGACAGTGGGCGCGACATGCGTGGCGCCGACATCCCGGCGGGGAATCCCAACGAGGCCGAGGACCAGGCGGCGGAGCTTCCGCTCATCGAGGGGGCGGGGCCGTTGCCTTTTCGGGGGACGTACTTCAGCCGTCAGTCCCTTGGGACACGCGACGGCGTCCCCGTCATGAGCGACGACGTCCTGGTGGACGCGGCGACCAAAAACCGCCGCGTGGCATTGGTTCGCACTGAACAAGGCCATTGGGGCGTGCCGCCGGGGTTCATAGACATCCTCAACGGGGTCCCCGATGATCACGTTGACGCCGTCGTGGCGGAGGTGCACGGCAATGCGAACTACGGCAACCAAGGCGAGGAGCGGTAGGCGTCGAGGTTCTGGCATACGCCAAAGAGTTGGTCCATTACGGACGGCCCTTCCACGGCTTTCATGCGCGTCTTCACGCTTGGGAGCTCCTGTTCCCGGTCCACCAGATGCGGACCTTTGAGGTCGCTGCCAACAACTTCGGGCGTTTGCGTCGCGCTTGGCCAGAGGCCGTCTTCCTGTCGCGCCGTACGGCCAAGGAGTTGTCGGTGCCCTGTGCCCAAGATGCGGGTATGGAAGAGTACCTCGATGAGCTCATCGAGGCATCTCACGAGGCGGAACACGCCGTGGAGGAGAACTTCGACGCACGCACAGTGGCGTTGAAATCCCCCTTTCGGGCGCCGAGTTACGCCCCCGCCCATCGGCGTGCTCAGAACGCGGCTCGCATCTCGGGCCACGGGCTTTTTCCCACCTCTTGGTGCTCCGGTGTTATCCGGGCGCCCCGTTATTCGAATTGTCTCGGTGGTTCCCACGCTACCCCCACTGGTGGTGATGGAGATGCCTTAGGCACTGTCGTACTTGGCTCACAAGCTCGTCAAAAAGTTCAGTGCCGCTTGGCATGTTGTTCATGCGGAGTATCACTACTTCTTGGCTGCCGGCAGGGTGCATATCTGTGGGGGAAACCCCCTGTCAGCGGTGACACGACCCCCCGGCATGAGCGGGGGACGGGTCGTGACCAGTCACGCAACACCCCCCTAGGGGGGTAGCGTGGGACAATCCCCTTGGGCGGGTGTCCAGGGAGCCCCAGGGCCACGCATGAAACGACCCCTGTAGAGGGGCGTGAGGCGGGGAACACCCGATCGGGCCCCCCCGGGGGGGTCTGACACACACAAGGGAGACACACGTCTTCCCGAATCCAGGCCCTCTTGGGAGACCGGGAAGCTTCTGGAAGCTTCCGCCATCCGAGCGTAAGCCGGACCGAGATATGATCTCGACCAGGGATAAAATCTCACCGGAATTCTATCCGGGAAAATTCAAAAATCTTGGGAGAAGTCGCGAGGTATTGGTTTTGGGTAAATCCTGAAATATAGGAAGTCTGAGTGACTTTCCTGCTTCCGCCCGAGACGGGCAGGGGTCCCCTTTCAGTGGAAGGGCTGTCAGGGATGCTGGGCAGGGGCCACTAGAAGCCCGGATCTGAGACCGTGGCCCGTTGTGTACCGGTCCCCCCATGGTAGCGCCAGGGGTCGGGATTGTGGACGTCCTGCGTCTTGATTCTGAGGGTATATGAGAGTATGCATTGGGGTCATCGTGCGTGTTCGAATAAATCATCGTTGCGTTTGCGTTCCTTCAGTCGTTTTGGTGCGCTTCGCGCCCAGTGATCCCGGCGTTCGTGTTGTTTTTCCGGTGTTTCGCTCCGCATCCTGTTCTGGGTTTTCCGACGTGGTTACACCCCGTCGGCTGTGAGGGCAGGATCCACTACAATTGGTGGAGTAGCGGGAGTCAAGGTCAAGCCCTTCCCGATCAGTGGGGCCGTCCCTGTGTCGTTCTGTTACGGTGGACTTGCTCTCTTTGTCTTATACTTGGGTGTGACTGGTTGACTGTTTGACTGGATTCTCCCACGAGGGAGTAGGGCTTCCATCGTTATGGATAGCATGAGGTGGATGTTGTCCCGCGCAGAAGGCGCGGGCTTCTCTTCACGGGGCGTCCGTGACGGAGCTAGTGAGTGCTCGGGGCCGGGTGGCCTTTTGGGGGACCCTCCTCACTGGAGGGTCGCGCGCGCGTTTCCACGAGAGTGCGTGGCACCGCGAACGACGGAGGCGAGGGCGGTGATGGATTCCCGCTCCTCCCTTCTGTTGATACCGGCACAAGGGGTCGAGAGAGAGTGTCCTCCAGAGTTCCAGGACCGCTGGGGGGTGGAGGATAAGAGGTCCCACCCCAAGAACAGGGGCAGTATGACGGTCGGGCTCGGCGGGCTAGGCCCGCCGGCTTACCCCATACA
>ENA-ORXR01002184-ORXR01002184.1-marine-metagenome-genome-assembly--contig:-NODE-2184-length-19065-cov-15.595745_pt1 | contig 19065 bp, 22 predicted proteins | sample MGYA00237866_ERZ511479 | MGnify/ENA metagenome assembly ERZ511479 | reverse complement strand
GGGGGAGGAGGCAGGCTGGCCTACGGCCTCGGCCACCTGTTTTCTAGTCCTACTTACGAGTCCGCTAGCGGGGAACGTACCTCCTCCTGTGCCACGAGCAGCCTCTATCCAGTGTACACATGGCCGTGCTAGCACTTAGTGGCTCGCCTCTATGGAAGAGTGCGTCGGAGGCGGGGCCGACGGTGAGACCCATCGGAAGAGACCGTGTGATCGTTGCAAGTCCAAATCACAGTTCTTGGGGTTTCTGGAGGGGGGGGGGCTGGGAGGGTCGACGTCGGGCCTGCTGGAAGGGGCGTTTCTTGTGCGTTGTGCCAGGGGTTTTCCGTAGATGTCAAACTGAGGGGGTTGCCTCCCCGCTGAGCTTGATCCTATGCTATAAATCCTCGTATTTTTGCGGGGAAGCGCAACCTCGTGTCTTCGTAGTCACCAAATCATGCATTCTCATACGTGGGCGAGCTGGAATCGACGATTCCCGCGCGGCATCAAGTGAGCACAGCAATGGAATCAAATAATGCCACGGCATGGTCAAATAGACACTAGAGGCAGTCTCATCTGGTTTACAGAGGACAGAAGATACAAAGTGGCAAAGAGATGAGAGCAAGCAAAGAATGTTGGCCAACATCGCGATGGAATGAAAAAACGAAGATGCCTGAGGTACACACACGAAAAGCGGGACGTCGAACGAGGCACTGCCCAAGTACCGAAGTCACACTCCGAAAGATACCCTTAGTGGGCTCAACTTATTCCTCTGCCGACGCGCACCTTCCCCAATGCGACAACCATGCAATACCTGCTTCAAGCACAGGAACAATCAATGCAGTGCAACAGAGCATCGACAGAGCAGGCGTGGCCAAGACAACAGAACAGGAAAGCTGCAACACAGTCACAGAGTGTGTGAGCACAGGAACGTTCCGTGCAGTAAAAAGGAGCACCGGGCGACAAAAACACCAGAACGTCAATGGACCGGACGTTTCCAAGGAAGTAGAGCAGGCAAGGTGCAGCAAAAGCACAGAGTGAATAGACTATTGATATGGACACGATGCACAATACTTACCGCGGCGATGGTGGCAACAGCATCAGCACAAAGCGAAAGAAGTGCAGCACCTCCGGGCTTGAGCAAAGAATACAGCGTTAGACACACACACCCTGATCATCACTGTGGCCATGAACGACGCATTGCAAACGTGGTGCGGCGCGCTACGCGTGGTGACATTGTCACTCGAACGGAGGTGTGGGTCCTTTCCAGATACAGTCACATACCAAACAGGGAGTGAGCAAAACAATGAGGGAGCAACGCGCGCGCCCAGATGAGGTCAATATTAAGCACGTGATGGGACGAAGAAGTGGGACATGGTGATACCGGCACCCGTACAGCCCTTCACGCATCTCACGCGCCGTCGAGTGTCGACACCGCACTCCAGTCCGTACCCTGCAATACTCCTGGCCACACAAACTTTCTCCAGGGCAGCAGAAGAACACGCACACAGCCAGACAGGCAATAAACAGAGAAGGAAGTGTGTGGTGGGTCTCGGTTGCGTGCACTCGGCGAGGTGCCCGTGGTAGGGGGCTGCCAGATGAGCCACTGACGTGGGGAGGGGGGGTGCGCGGTTGGCCTCGGTTGTGTGCAATCGGCGGGGCGCCCGTGGTGGGGGGCTGCCAGATGAGCCACTGACATGGGGGCGGGGGTGCGCGGTTGGCCTCGATTGTGTGCACTCGGCGAGGTGCCAGTGGTGGCGGGCTGCCAGATGAGCAACTGACGTGGGGGGGTGGGTGCGCGGTTGGCCTCGGTTGAGAGCGATCGGAGGTGGTGTGGCAATCGAATCCCCACCCTGAGCCAGAAAAGGGTCCTCGATCGACGATCGGGATGACATGTTCGAGAAATTTACACTCATCAGTCGCAGGACGCACACACGAAATAGAAGGCTACTTCATTGTGCACCCCTGCTATGTTAACGCATAACGACTGCAACCCGTGACTGCGTGCTCATAGAGTTACTTCCTCCCCCGAGGACCCAATCCCCATCGACATTGGGTGTCGATGGGCCTGCTCGATGGGGTCAAAACCCGCCATCGAAACCCCATCTCGATGGCCGACAGGGCTTGATGGACCTCGATGAGAGATTGTTCTCAAGCAAACGATCAGCGGGCTCCGGTGGGCTTCAATTCTCTTGGCCAGCCCAGCCTGCGATCACAGGAACCCGACTCAGTTCTGTTTTGAGAGCAATAAAGAAACAGAAAACATCTCGACTGCGAGAGACATCCAGACGCCGCAACAGCTCTGAGATTCAAAACCGTGCATTCAAGTGTGTTTGAGCATCTCGGACAGGGTCGGCTCGTTTGATAAAAATGCGTATCAATAAATCGCGGACGGACGATTGTTTCATGAAAAAGCGGACCACAATGTGGGTACGGACTCCTCGTGCACCAAACTCACCCTTAGCGAATCTTTCTCATGCCTACAAACCTGCATCCTTCTACTTAAAACCACCCAACAGGTGCCGCCCTCACCCTCTCACTGGCTTTAGGCACACGCCGTCCTCCTCCCCCCCACAAGCCCGGCCCTCCTATCCTTGAAACAGCCGCCCTCCAGTACCCACAGGCACCATGCTTCTTTCCGACAGATACATACGCCCGGCGCACGGCGTGAAGGACACACCAAATTAAGCAGTTCCGCATACAAGTCGCACAGAGGAAAATCGACACGAACAGTGAACAGGAAACACGTCAAGAGTCAGGAACAGCCCATCACTGTTGCAGATCCCCTTAGCCAGCTTCCCTCATCTGGCTTGTCTTCTGTCAGTCCGCCCTGGTACCAATACCCTCACCGCAACACCGTGCACACCGCCCACTCAGGACTGCGGAATTGGCAGCACCGGCAGTCGCACGGAAGGCGGCGAAGCTGCCACGAGGAAGGAAAATCGACAGTCGGAGTATCACACCAACGCGATGGATCGAGGTCCTCAGTTGCTTGGGTGGCAAGGCCCCATGAGGGACCTCTACAGCAGACGTTATACGTAGGCCGCGAGCAGCCCCTGGCGCGCCCTGCTGCGGGCAGCGTACTAGCATGCTCCTGGCTATCAAATCGTCGAACATCTCGTTAATGGGGCCAAAGCCAGATACGAAATCTCGGCGCTCTTATTTCCAACCAACAGTCTGTGTCCTGTACACGCAGTCTCGCTGTAATGATGAGCATGTGACTGAAGGGAAAGTACACGAAGTACACAAATGATCATTGAAGCCAGATACATTCTTCCGGAGAGTACATTTTTCGATCGAGAAGACGATCAATTTTGTTTCTGTGATGCGCCGGAACGGTCTGCGGACACTCGCGGTGACAGTCCAAGAGGGATCGTGAAGCGCTGCTCTCGCATGCCGTCCCGGCGTCTATGTCTCGCCAACCCAGTCGACCGTCGCCCCTTATCCACGAGGACGGCAGTTTGTATGTCAGTCACAGCCAGCGGTGCACTAGTGTCTATTCTACCGCAGCATCATTTGATGCGAATCGCATCAAATGATGCCATTTTCGGAGCGTTTGTCTTCATACTTTCCGACATCTGACGCTCTTTTCGACAACAGAAACGGACTCAGCGATGCCTTGATACTCTTGGGGGAGCTCCTAGCCAATATGCTATGGATACAAACGGGGGGTGCTCCAGATGCCTCAACAGGGGGGGTCGAAGCGTCTTTCTCTGGCCCTGTCAGAGGGTGCATCGTTTGATGCCCGACCGGGCATCATTTGATGCCTGATTGCGGTAGAATAGACACTAGTTGTCGAAGAAACAAGAAGGCGGGCGGAGTGAGAGAGAGAAGCACTGCGGTGGAGGCGGAAGAGGTTTTTCATCCCCTACTCGAAGAGGCTCTCGCCCAAGTGATGGAGGCTCCTTCAGGTACCACACCGGTACGAGAAAGCCGGTAGCGACACCGGGGTGCGTGGAGCGGCGGCAGGGTTGGGCTGCTGCCTCGTCTCATGGAGACACGTACTGTGTCCAGGTCGCGGGGCGGCCAAGAGTGTTGGGAGCCGGCAGGGAGTACGGGGCGGCACACGGCGCGATCGAGAGTGGCCACGACTGTGGCGTGAGGTGCGGTACGGAGCGCCGTCCTGCGTCCGCCTGTGGGGCGAGAGGCGCCTGAGATGGCGTATGTAGAGGCTCGTGCGCGATGGCAGGGCCAGGTCCCCGTGGCATGGGACGGAGAACAGCCCCATTGATTGGCTCACATGCCAAGAACTGTGACCAGACACTGACTCAACCACTCTAGAGCCTCCACTGTGATGTTGATTCGTGCCTACGCCTGCACGCGGCATGTGATTAGCCAATCCGGATCCGCTAAAGATACCGAAGAGGTCCAATCGCAGGGCGACAACGAGAGCATGTGCGAGGCTGCAACCGTCTCCGATACCGGCACTCCCCCTCCCCACCTGCTCGCCCCCACCGTCCTACCTACTCGCTACCCCCTAACCCTCATAGTGGTTTCTGGCCAGCTCTTTGGTTCTCTCCAGGAAATTTCGATCGCGCGGCAGCATGGGGAGCGGTGGTCGTCGCCCTGGCTCCTGTAGGCGTCCGCCGCCAAGCCTGCGGCCAATGAACCCGCCCTATCCCAGGTGTTTCCGCTAGGCGGGCACGTGACGCCTAGTTGTGCTCGGCGCGAAGGCGGCACCCGGTGCCAAAACGTCTCCCAGTCTCCTGGAGGCTATACCGGGTAGCGGCATTGTTCCCGGTCCCGCCGGGCCGGCCCACTTACGAGGCCGCAGTCGTGGTCATGGCGACCACCTCCGCTTCCTTGCGGGCCTCGATGTTCTCCGCGCCGCCACCGTCCTAAGCGGCGGTGTGAGCGCCATCGACCAACTCGGCAGCCACTTCTGATCGAGCTCGTGTGGAAAGCTCCGCGACGGCGGCCACAGGTGCGACCGCCCCGTTTGTTTTGGCCTCCACATCTCCAGTGGAAACACCGACCGTGGAGATTAAGGCGGCTTCTGTTTCTGCCACGGGCAGCAGCGGCAGCCGCGGTTTCATCGCAACCTCCGCCGTAGGGGACCGCTAGTCCCTTCCCTCCTTCCAAGCCAGCGCCTACGAATTCCTCCTTCTCATAGCCACGGTCTTCGAAGGCGAAAGTCTCAGGAACGGCCACAGCAACGTTTTCTTCGCGCAACAGCCGTCCGACAGCAACTCAACTTTGTGGGAAGGCGCGTCGGTCGCCCTCAACTCCGCGCGAGTGTCTCTCCGACCCTGTGCGGTGGACGCTGACCAAGTCCCTGCGCTAGGTCAAGGAACACATCCTACCCCCACCACCAAATCCCGGTCGCGCCAAGCCGCCGCCGCCGGCCACCTGACCGCCGGCGGCGGCGGCAGCGGGAAGTGCACCGACACCGCCGCCGCCGGCGGCCACGCCGGCGGCCGCGGCGGCAGACAGAAGTCCTCCAACTGCCACCCCTCCCCCACCCTGTCCCGGTCCCGCAAAGTCGCCGCCGCCGGCCGCCTGACCGCCGGTTGTGGTGGCGACAGCAGATCCCCCCGCCCCAGCTCTGCAACCACCCAGACCCGGTCCCGCCAGTCCGCTGCCGCCGGTCGCCGGACCGCCGGTGGTGGCGGCGGCAGCAGATCCCCCGGCCCCAGCTTCCCCACCACCCTGACCAGGTCCCGCGAAGCCGCCGCCGCCGGCCGCCTGACTGCCCGTGGTGGCGGCGGCAGCAGATTCCCGCCGGCCGCCTGACTGCCGGTGGTGACGGTGGCAGCAGATTCCCCCGCCCCCGCTCCCCAACCACCCAGACCCGGTCCCTCCAGTCCGCCGCCGCCTGCCGTCTGACCGCCGGCGGCAGCGGCAGCGGGAAGTGCACCGACACCGCCGCCGCCGGCGGCCACGCCGGCGGCAGCGGCGGCAGACAGAAATCCACCAACTGCCACCCCCCCACCACCCTGTCCCGGTCCCTCCAAGTTGCCGCCGCCGGCCGCCTGACCGCCGGGTGTGGCGGGGACAGCAGATCTCCCCGCCCCCGCTCCCCGACCACCCAGACCCGGTCCCGCCAGTCCGCTGCCGCCGGCCGCTGGACCGCCGGTCGTGGCGGCGGCAGCAGATCCCCCGGCCCCAGCTCCCCCACCACCCTGCCCCGGTCCCGCCAAGCCGCCGCCGCCGGCCGCCTGACCGCCGGCGGTGGTGGCGGCAGCAGATCCCCCCGTCCCTGCTCCCCCACCACCCAGACTCGGTCGCGCCAGGCCGCCGCCGCCGGCCGTCTGACCGCCGGCGGCCGTGACAGCTGCAGATCCCCTCACCACCGCTCCCCGACCACCCTGTACCAGTTCCTCCACACCGCAGCCACCGGCCGCCGGACTGCCGGCGGCCATACGGGTGCGCGACACGTACCCATCTCGTCGCTTCTCCGTAACCATGTTGTGAAGGATGGCCACCGCCTCGGTGAAGGTGACCATCTGCGCCACGGACGCGTACCTGGCAGGATGGAGAGCGACGTGGAAGCGAGATGTCAGCACGGCATACAGGCGTTCCACGTCTTTTCGAAGAGTTTCCTGAAGACGGTTAAGCGTAACCTCGATTTCTGTCGTGGGGTTGGGGAACGGAGAAACGAAAAAAGCAAACCTGGGAAAAGTACCACCCACAAGAAAATACAGGCGCGTGCGGGTTGTGCCGTTAGCAGTGAAAGAGAATGTACGGGGCGGCCATTCCCCATTCGTAAAGGATAAATAGAGGGGGGAAACATGCATAACGTTAACGTCGTTATGAGATCCAGGACACCCCACAAATAAGTGCCAAATCCAAAGGTCCTCATGACAAACGGTGTCCGTCACCACGGAACGCTTCCCGTGGCGATTCTGTTGCATGCCAGCAAACGCCTTTGGGCAGTTCCTCCACTCCCAGTGGCTGCAGTTGAGAGAGCCAATGCAGCCGGGCATCCCGCGCTCAGCATTGCGCGTCAAAATGCGCTGCAGTTCTTCAGGGGTGGGGGAACGCAAATATGAGGGTCCAAACTCATCCACAATAAAGCGCATCAACTCTCGCACCGACATAGCAATGGTCGCAGCGGACAATCGCACATATTCATCGGTCCTGTCCGGCGCCTCCCCATACGCAATGACTCGAAACGCCGCGACCACCTTTTGCAAGGGGTGAGCCTGGAGCCTCCCGGTGGCATTGATGCGCTGCGCAAGAAACGGTAGGTCCTTCACGGCGTTATAAAAGCGAAGAAACACGCTGCGCGGCACGCGGAACCGGCGTTAAAAGTCCCCCTCGTCGTAAACAGGCGGCTCCTCGTTCAAATCAATATAATCTCTCAGAATAGCGCGCAAACCAGAGCGAAAGTTACGCGGCTTATACGGCTGGCGGCCCGGTACAGAGCCAACATAACGCGGCCACCGGGACACCCGAGACCCACGCGCGCGCTTCCGCCAATGACGCAGCGTCTGCAGGTGTGCCGCAACCGCCGAAGCAATATGCAGGTCCTCGGAATTTTGCAGCATCGCGTACGCAGACATGTCTTACGGAACTTCCATCGCGCGAAGCAGACGGTCGCCACGACGGTGGCGGCGGACGGCCGTCAACAACGACGGCGCCGCTCTGACGGTGCCACCTGCACTCGGATCTCCCCAGCACCCCACTGAGAACACACCGCACGGATAGAGCAGATTTCCTTTTGCCCGCCCCTCCGGTAGACCGTTTCAATGCCCCCGGCTGGAGCCCCGAAACGGTCGCATCCCGGGGTGGAGGCACGGTCGCCTGTGGTCGCGTGCTCGATGCGACGATCCATAGCAGTCGCGATACCGCTCCCAGCAATGATCGCTCGAACGCTCTCCCGCGACACAAAGTGCATGGTTTGTCACTGAAGTTTTCGAGAAAGCCGGATGCCACGACACAAGCATTTCGAACGGCGGCCAAAGTAGCGCCAGCCAATGAGAGAGCTGAACAAGAAGGGGAGGAGAGCCCCGACTCCCCAAATCGTGCAGAGAATGGGGGACAAGGGCCTCAGAGAAGAGCCACCCATGTCAGGACTATGTTGTTAAAATATCATTTGGGTACGCGACGTGGCGCAATCTCAGAGGTCGTCTGACCCGCGGCCCCGAAAAGGATGATATGTGCAATAGACTTACTCAACATGAGGCTACTTGATCGCCGATAGTCACGCTGATCGGTGGGTTGTCGGTGGTCTATTCCAACGGAGTATATCTCAGAGGAATGAGAGAGACGCGTCAGAGGCGAGATCCCTCTGATCCACGCGATATTGTCGCGATCAGGCTGGTTGAAGGCGGCGATCGTCTGGCACGACGCAGACACGAAGCACATACACGACGTCAAGTGGGCGATCGTGCTAGAATGTGTCAATACTGTGACACATGGCAGCACCCCAGGCTGCCACAGAGTCAATATTGACAGCCTGGGCGCACTGCCTTCAGCCAACCATCCTTGAGCACAACAAGTGCGGCCAAGCAGCACAGAGAAGCGCTCTACGTCTCACGCTTGTCGCACAGGTGACGGCAGAGGGGGAGGCTGAGAACGGTCGCAGAGCGCGGGGGTGCCCGTGAAGTGGCCGCAGGTCTTGGGTCGTTGTCGCCTTGATACGTCACGGCGTCTCACATCGAGCGCGTCTGTGTCCGTAGAGGCTGCCAGTGTCGACTATGGGTCACCTGTCGTTTCCGTCTCGTGCGATCGTCGGGCGGTCGTTGTTTGGCGTGGTCGGTTGTCAACAGACACGTTTTACATTGCAACGATTTTGCGTCCAGCCAATGAGAGGGCTCGTAGTAAAGTCCGTCCGTCCTGAATAGGGTGCGCGTTTCGGTTTCATATAGGGCATGCGCGATCCATTGTGACACTCGGACTATCCAACCGGATTGGAATTATCTAAATCCGAGGAGGTGGTTCGACGTTCATTAGGGCACGTTCACATTGCTACACAGCAGTCTGTTGCCTATTAAACGAATTTAGACACGTTTCACCAATAATGTAGACACGTTGTGATACACCGACATTGGTGGCTTTGCTCTCAGAGGACATCCGCCCCCCCCCCTCCAGAACCCCCAAAAACGTCGATTTGGACTTGCAACAGCCACTGTGGGGGCCCCGCGTACTCGTCTTGTTCGACGTGCGGAGGCTGTCCGAACATGCTGTTTCTTCCTAGGGACACCTCCGTGTCTCATAGAAAGGGTACGTGGAGTATCCTGGAGCCGGACAACCCATGAAGAGCTCTGGTTCGTATGGGGTGGGGGGAGGGGGGGACTTGGCAGGATAGTCTGCTGCGTGCCTCCGCGGCATCCCCCCTATGGGAAGGAAGAAATATATTCTGGGCGACCTCCTTCTATCCAAAGGATAAAACGCCTACGCAGAACCCGTTTCGGCCGTCATAATGAACAGCGAAGCAGCCATTCTATCGTAGCAGAAGACAGAAAAACCGCATCATTTGATGCGAATCGCATCAAGTGATGCGGTCGGTAGAAAAGACACTAGCGTGTTCCCCACTTCCCCCATGATCAGAGAATAGCTCCGACGCCCTTCAGTCTCGCAAGTCAGGCCCGTTCCAGTCAGATTCGCTTCGGAGCTGAAAACCGCAACAGGCGGGGCCTGCATGTTCCATGACATTGAAATATGTTGAGACTTGGTTGAGGCCAAATCGCTTTTAGTAGGGGAGCCAGGCTTCAGCAACTTTCAGACAAGTCGATTCCCAGGCACGGGTTTCCGGCAGCAGAGCCGCAGATATCGTTTGCCTTTGTCCTGACAACCTATCAGTCCGTACTTCTCACTTCTATTCTCGTCGCCCGTGTGCTTGTGTTCCGTTCGTATGGTCCAAAATGAGGCAGACTGCAAGAAGAGCAATCCCAACAATGTTGATTGACGTAAACATAGGACCACGTGTCCCCACGTGTCTAACGTCGCACTAAATGCGGAAAATAGCACCACTAACAATGTTCCCACATGGAGAACATCCGCAAAAACACCAGAAACGACTGACAGCGCCGCGATAAGTCCAACCGGATAACCGACGGGGGAAGTCGGAGGCAGTCGCGAATCCTGGCTGGGCTTTCGCATGGAAGCCAGATATGGCGACGCCAGAGGCCCATTACAGGCTGATCCGAAAGCCGGGCCGGCCCATTTTAGAAGAACTGGAGGGCTGTATCTGGCGCAGGAGACCTGGGAGACGATCGCGATGGTCACCACGTGTGACTTTCTTGATCGCAGCGTATGGTGTTGGTGCTGGACCGTCGGCAGCCCCCGGTGAATCGTGCCCATCACGCGACTGGCGCCGGTCAAATTTCAGTCAACCTAAAACTAGTCATCGTATGGTAACATGGCGCTCGGCCGTCGGTGCCCCCCGGTGATTCGTGCCCATCACGTGACTGGCGCCGGTCAAAAATCTGGAATCCTAAAACTAGTCATCGAGCGAAATCACAAGCGAGTGGCCTACGTATCGCTGCCGAGCATCGATCTCTTTGACCGACGTGTCCAACATGCGGGGCGGTTCAGGGGCTCTCAGTGCATGCCGGCCCCGTCGAGGCCGGTTGCTCCCAAAGCGCCCTCACGTGATGTCATGCGGCTGGCGGACATGTTTCTACGTGTTTTGGTTGATGGCCCCCGAGTGTCCGATCGGGCCGACAGCCTTGCAACCCGGCCACAGGACGCCATCTCGGTGGGACGGGGCGCACGAGGGGGTGCCCCTCACTATACCCCGCTTCACAGACCGGATTGGACAGGTCGAGGGTTGGTGGCGCTGGAAGCACCCCTATCAGAGCATCCGAGTAGCAGGGGTGGCGGTGACAGCTGGGGTTTAAGCGGTGAAGGAGGCCTGCGCACAACATACACACCGTCGCCTGGCACAGGGAGCGCGACGCACACAGCTCGACACACACCGACATGAAGTGGTCGACGGCACGCTCCCGTCGTGAGCACAATCATCTTCCCGCTCTCATTTTTCCGACGTCTTCCCGCTCTCACTCCTGCGTCATAATACCGCTCACTACTTTCCGGCCTGCGCCACGCCCGCGGATCATGGACGACTACATAGCTGACGAGGACGTGCAGACGGCCGTCATGCTTGGGGCTCGAGACAACCTTTCTGTGTGCCGTGAGCTTCTCTCGGTGCGTGACCGACGTGCGCGAAAGCGTGTTGGAGGCACCCGTCTAGGGTGTCGCCCCAACCGGCCTCTTGAATTTTATGTAGGTTCCCGCGCGACGTTTAGAGATTTCTTTGGTGTGTACGGGGAGCCCCCGGTTTACGGAGCGAAAGCGTTTGAGGACCGTTTCCGCCTTCCACGGCCGGTGTTCAACCGGCTGTTTCGGGCTATCTGTGACGAGCCCATGCGGAGGCGCACGGTCAACGCCACCGGTAACCCGCAAGCCCATGACATCCGGAAAATGCCTGCCGCATTGAGGGTGCTTGGTTATGGTGAGCCCTTCGATCGGGCTGAAGAGTACTGCCGCCTTTCCCGCTCCACCACTGTCGCGTACACCCGCCTCCTGACGAACTATGTCATTTACAAGTGGGAACCGACGTATCTGCGGCGTCCTAACGCCGTGTAGTTAGAGCCCATCCTCCTTCGCAACGCAGCCCGCGGCATTCCGGGTTGCTTCGGCTCTATCGAAGGCACCCACGGGACGTGGACCAAGTGCCCGAAGGCCCTCGCCGGGCACTACAAGGACCGCACCCGACAGATCTCTGTAGTGTATGAGACGGTGTGTGATGAGGACCTCTACATCTGGCACTTGGTTGCGGGGTTCCCGGATTCCTACAACGACAAGAATGTGCCTGCTGCGCCGCCACTGATGATGGACGTCATCGATGGAGCGTGGCCACCAAAGACCTACAACTATACACTGAACGATCTCTCTCTTAGATTGCTATACTAGGCGGCCGACAAAGGGTTCCCCCGATATTCTATGTTTGCGACACCATTCTCAAAGCCAGACACACCTCGACGATTGGTGTACAACCATCCGCAGGCGGCGGTGCGCGAAGACTCAGAGCTCCTGTACACAGTGTGGTGGTCGCGCTCGTGCATCACCAAGTACCCAGAAAGCTACATGAAGCTTCCGTGAATCATCACCGCGGCCAAAGCCGTGGCCATCCTCCACAACATGGCCGTGGAGCACCGGAGTAATGAATTCATCGCATCGATGCGCATGGCAACGGAAAGGGCAGTGCGCGGCGCAGAACCGGATGCTGGAGACAGTCAGAGCACCGGTGGGCATGGGACGGCCTTTGTCATGGACAAAGGGCCAGCCTGTGGCGCCGTATGGGGCGCGCCTGTGCCTGTATCTTATGGGCAAGCCAATGGAGGCCGTGGCTTTGAAGGCGCACAGGTAGGAGCGGCGACGCACATGCGCATGGCCAAGACGGAGGCTAACGAGACACGCGGGCACTTCCAGTTGCTCAATCACTTCGCAGAGAACATGTGGGCCGGCCGTAGCAGGCTTCTGACACCCTTCTTAAGATTGGCGGATGTACGTGGGCTGAGATAGGGAGCAAGAACGGACGAAGTTGTGCGTCGTTGAGTGAGGGCATTGTGCAACAAAAGTTTTTTTACTGCTCGACAGGCTTCTTCTATTGGGTTGATACTCCCTCAGATACCCGCGTGCCAGAGTAGCACTTCTACCAGTTGACTGTAAGTGGCCAGCACTTCCATTTCCTGACTATGGGTTGGCAAAACGTCTCTCAGTTGACTGTTGACGGGCAGCACGTCGCTCAGTAGACTAGGGGTGGGCAGCATTTCTATCTGCGGTGTACGGCGAGGACGCGTTTGAGGACCGTTTCCGGATTCCAAAGCTCGTGTTGAACCGGCTGTTCCGTTCTGTCAGCAACGAGCCCCAGTGGAGGCGCATGGTGAACGCCACTGGTTCTCCGAGAGCCCATGACATGCAGGAGGTGACTTCTGCATTTGCGGGTGCTTGACAACGGTGAGCCGTTTGACCGCGCTGCCAAGTTCTGCCGCCTTTCCCGCTCCACCATTGATTGGTACACACGCCGCGTGACGCACTTCATTGTTGACAAGTGGGAACCAAAGCCCGTGCGGCGTCCCAATGCGGAGGAGCTGCAGCACATCCTCACACAAATACCGCCCGCGGCATGCCGGGCTGCATGGGCTCGATTGATTGTACGCACTGTACGTGGACTAAGTGCCCGAAGGCCCTCGCCGGGAAGTACAAGGACCTCAATGGTAAGATCTCTGTAGTGACTGAAACGGTTTGTGACGAGGACCTGTACGTCTGGCACTTGTTTGTAGGGTATCCGGGTGCATACAACGACAAGAACGTGCTGGCCACTTCGCCATTGATGTGGGATGAAAACGACGGAGTGTGGCCGCCAAGGACGTACAACTATACGCTGACCGGCCGCTTTCGTCGCTTGCTTTACTACGCGGCCAACCAAGGCTACCCACAATACGCTCTCGTTGCTCATCCTTTCTCCAATCCCAACACAACTCGACGCTCTGTTTTAACCGCCTGCAGGAGGCCGTGCGTAAGAAATATGCGCGCATATACGCGGTATGGTGGTCGCGGTGGCTTATCCCCAAGTACCCGGCAGGCTGCATGACGCTGCCGCGTCTCATCAACATGGCCAAAGCTGTTGCCATCCTTCACAGCATTGCCGTGGAGCATCGTCATCGAGGCTTCGCTGCATCCTAGCGTAAGGACGCGACAGCGGCGGAACGAGGCGCAGGGAGCGGATCTCATGATGGCGAACAGGGTACAAATGGACATGGGACGGACTCCTTCAAGGATGATGGACCAGAATGTGGTGCTGTATGGGGAGCACCTGTGCCTCTATCTGGGGTTCAACGGACGGCACTTCAATGCTGTGAAGGCGCGCCTGTTGAAGTGGCGAGGTACATGCGAATGGCCGTGTCCGAGGCTCAGGACACGCTGGAGCACTTCTGTTTGCTCAATGACTTGGCAGAGCACGTGTGGGCCGACCATGGCAGGCTGCTGACGCCCTGCTTAAGATTGGAGAATGTACGTTAGCTGAGATAGAGAGCAAGTAGGGATGAACTTGTGCGTCGTTGGGTGAGGGAATGGTGCAGCAAAATTTGTTTTTTCCCGCTGCGAAGGTTTTCTTTTTCCTTGGATTCACCTCTCGTTAGTTACGTGCGCGCAAGGGTAGCACGTCTATCGGATGACTGTAGGCGGCCAACACGTTGATATACTGACGATGGGTGGGCAGCACGTCTTTCAGTTGCCTGTCTGTGGGCAGCACGTCTTTCAGTCGACTTTGGGTGGGCAGCACACCGATCAGTTGACCATGGTCGCGAAGCCAGTCGATCAGTTGACTGTGTGTTGCCAGCATTTTTTTTTTGCTTTTCTGACACTCTTTCGGAGACTGCGCGTTGCCTGCCTTTGTGCCCGCCAACTGCGTTCTTCCACGTAGAGATTGAGAACCAGTTCCAGTCCAATTTCTGCCGTACACCTTAGGCTGAATGCGCGCGAAAACAGGCCCCCATCTTGCCTGGTGACTGTGCTCCTGTCCGCCAAAGTTGCTAAGCCTGTCTCTTGCACAGTCACAGAAGATTACTACTCAGTGCGAGTCAAATGCATGGCCACGCGTGTCATAAAAGCCCGCACTTGCGCTATTTTGAAGCGATTTAGCACTCTCGACAACAATCAGAGGTGGATTCCAGTCGTGCCATCGTGTCCTGTCTGTATTCTTTCTGCTTGCACACCGAATTCCGCAAGCGTTGTCTGAGTGCATGACTTTCAAGCGTGGGATTTCCGTCTTTCTTAAAGATTACTCGCAAGTCCCGTAGCATGAGTCCCTAGAATAATTCTGTCTCCAAGCGCGTTGGCGCCAGAAAGCTACATCGGAAGACGCCCGCACGAAGGTGAGTTTTGTTAACTTGGCCGAGCAGCAGGAGCAGACTGTACCTTCAGGGACCTGCGTACCTGCGATGGTCGTGAATGTCTGTCCCTGGGGTCGCACCCCATGTCGTGAGGCGATATCAGCGAGGCAAGCGTGAACGTCACAGCTGATAAGAAAAAAACACGCATGAAGGGAAAAAAACACCTTTTCTCTTGGAAATGAGCACGTCTTGTGCCGTACACAGAAACCACCAAGCATGAAGAGAAGAGCTGATACACAGACGATCATCAAGCTTCGCCACGTCCATTTACATCTAAACAAAGGTATGAAAAACAGAGAAACAAGTTACGCACATCTTCATGCGGTCCATGATGCCAGTAGCAGGTCCATGCCCTCGGCCCACACACCATCGGCGGTCCGAATAGGGCTCTTTCTCATCAGCATCGTGGCTACTAGAGCCACCACCTTCTTTCCAGTCTTCCCAGTCCATAGTGTCCAGGAAGCGCACGTCGACGTCAAAGCCGGCTGCGCTGGCTATCTCCTCAACGCGCTGCCGCTTCGTCGCCTGCGCAGCACCGCCGCACCTCAAGTCCAGGCGGCGTCTAGGCGGCAGAGATCGGCGGAAACGCGAGACGTTGGGGTCCAAGTCAACAGCCCGCGCGTCTTGGCCGTCTGCTAGCCCATCAGGTGTGTGCCCGTCATCCTCGCGCGCCGCGCCATGCGTCACGCCGCCATCGGCGCCACAGTCTCCCGTAGTCATGGCTGGTGAAGACATCAGCTTAGCGGCCGCGCGTGCGGCCTCAATTGTCGCTGTCGGCTCCGGCCGCGTTAGTGAAGACGGTAGGCACACGTATTTCTCACCAGCGCGCGCGCGGTCCCGGCGATGCGAGATGACGGCGGCCACTGTTTCATCATCAGACTCTGAGACCGTCTCTTCCTCCTCTTCGTTGTATCAAGAGCGCCCACTGTGACTTCCTTGGCGTCTCTTTTGAACTCCCCCGCCACGACCGCCGCTGGGAACACGACCACATCGGCCGCCACGAGCAGGTACGGCAGCACGTTGGCCACAGAGCCGAGAACTGCGGTCGCACCCCAGAAAGCCACCGCGCCCTCGCCCGCGACCTCTGACGTTGCCCTTTGGGTGGACAGCTGCGGCCGCTGCCGTGGCCGCATTAAGTTGACGCTGCAATTACGCTGCTTCATCAGCTTCTGGAGCGTTCGCGTGTTCCGCGGTGGGAGGTCGCCCATCTTCATTTGGCAACCGACGCTGCTTCTCCCGTGACCACCACGCAAGTCCCTCAACCGAGATGGCAGCTGCAGGGGAAGACCAGAATGCCATTTCCACCCGATCTGCTGCCGACCGGGCCAATCCGTTGAGGGAGACGGTGTTGGATACCGACTCATGTTGCAGGGTAGCATTCATACGGGAAGATGCCTTGGCGGCCTTGTTGCCAAAAGGCCGTTCTTGGAAGATGCTCTTTTTGCGCTGCTGCCTGCTGCGCACATAGGTCGAGCTACCTGGCACATTGCTCAAGTATGCCTCCTCTTCCGACAGGCCGTCTAAAGGAATGTCATCACACTGCTCCGCCGTTGATGCTCCGTTCAGACTGCAGTGGATTCTGCCCTCAAAGTCGACGGAGTATCACCCCGTCGGAGAACCCAGCACAGGATGCGGAGCGCACCACAGGAGACACAACGCGAACGCCGGGATCACCGGACGCGAAGCGCACCAAAACGACGGAAGAAACGCAAACGCAACGCTGATGTATTCGAATACGCACAATGACTCTAAAGCATACGCTCATATACCCTCAGAAACAAGACTCAGGACGAGCACAATCCCGACCCCCGCGCGAACCATGACCGGTGCCCAACGGGTCACGGTGTCAGGCCCGGGCCTCTAATGGTCCCTGCCCAGCATCCTCGGCTACCTTTCCAATGGAAAAGGACCCCCGTCCGTCTCGGGCGAAAGCAGGAAAGTCACCAAGACTTCCTATATTTCAGGGTTTACCCAAAATCAGTACCTCGGTCCTCATCCCAGGAATTTTCAATTTTCCCGGATAGATTTCCGGTGGGATTTTATCCCCGGTCGAGATCGTATCTCGGTCCGGCTTCCGCTCGGATTGCGGCGGCTTCCACAAGCTTCCCGGTCCCTTCTGAGGGCCCGGATTCGGGAAGACGGGTGTCTCCCTCGGCTGAGTCAGACCCCTCCAGGGGGCCCCGATCGGGTGTTCCTCACCCCGCGCCCCTCTAGAGGGGTCGTTTCGTGTGTGACCGTCGGGATCCCTGGACATCCGCCCACGGGGGGCTGTCCCACGCTACCCCTCTATGGGGGTGCTACGTGACTGGTCACGACCCGTCCCCGGCTCATGCCGGGGGCCGTGTCACCCCTGACAGGGGGTTTCCCCCGGATATACCCCACCTCAGCGCCCGCGTCTCGCGGGACCGGGGGCGGTGTCTCGCCACCCCCACCCTAGGCCAGGGGGAAACCCCGCCCTGTGAATCCCTGTAAGCGTGCCCCTAGGGGCTCGCTCCGAGACGCCATACGGCGTAGGACCGACGGGTTCACCGATCCGGGGAAGCCTCGGGTCAGTCACATAAGACGGTCACCGCCAGCGGTGACCGGGCGATTTGACTCTCCTGGCGGCACCCCCGTCGTCACCGGGAGGACGACACCGTCACGCGCGACCGGGCGCTCCCCGCGTCCCGCGTTGTTCGTGTACCCCACCCTGAGGTGGGGCGTCCTGTTCTACCGTGGCTCCCCGCCTCTCGAGGCGGGATGGCGTCTTCTGCGGCTCCCGATGCTGCGGCCGCCATGGAGGTCGATCGTGATGCCGAGGGGGCGGGCGCCCTGCTGGACACCGAGGAGGACATCGACGACGATGTCCGTTCCAACCTCCTGTCGGCCTCGTGGCCGACCTCTGCGGTCGTTGAAGACAAGTATGGGCGTTCATCTTGGGCCCTCCTAGGGGGATGGATTGTCGAACAGCGCTTCGACGCTGTCGACAGTCGTCGCATGACGTCCATATGGACGACCATCCGGGGGATGTATGAGTCCCTCTACGCCGTCCCCGAGAGGAAGGTGATGGACTTCCCCTTCCTCCGCAGTCGGGAGGACTAGCGGGTATGCCAAGTGCTTAGGCACTTGGCTGTACGCGACATCCCCCCCGACGTGGGGGACAAGCCCCACTTCTCCTGGGAGTAGTAGCCTCGGTCTCCCCCTTGGTTGGGGGAGGTTGACCGCGGCATTTATGTGCCGGGTGTGATGGGGGAGTGGACGATCCACACCTCCCTCCACATTCTCGCGCTGTATGAACAGCTTGACGTGCGCGACGTACCTGTGGTACGTCGCACGGGCCTTTATCCCACCACACCAGTGTGGTGGGAGCACGTTGAGGTGCCTCGGGGCATGGCCGTGCGGGTGCCCCAGATGGTGGCACTCCAGGAGAGTCAGCCTATGGGGGAGCCCCTTGGGGGTCCCTATCACCTCATGTTGGCGGCCCTTTGTGACGTTGAGGTGGTGGATGTCTTCCTTGGAAGCAGTTGCCACCAAGGCCACCTCTGGAGTCTGCCTCTGGCCATACGGTCGGCTTTTGCCGACGTGACGACCGAGCGCTTGTGCTCGGCCGACCCTTCGACCCGACCTCTTCATGACGCCGGGCTGGAGCTCCTCCGACTTATCTAGCTGCGGGCGGCACCCACGCGGCTTCAGTGGCTAGGGGCACCCCGACGGGTCCTCCGTTGCGCCAAGAGGTTGGATGATGAGGGGACCTTGGTCCTCTTGGAGGTTCTGGGGGATCCCCGCCTCCCATATGGGAGGGATGTAAATGCCGCCCTCCGCATCCGAGCCTTGGATAGGGACTTGGCGGACGCTGGGTCGGCCCGTGTTGGCCTCGTGGTGGCTCCAGAGACCCCGTCGGCCCCGGCCGCTTCGGCCTCCCCCACCGTGGTCCTGAGGCCGCCCCTGTGGGCCGCGGTGTCGCGCCCGGCCGGCGTGCCCCGCAGGCCCGGCCGACATGCGCGGACCCGTCGTGCTTACCCCCGTGGGGGTAGTGGGGCGGTTCTCGGCACCACCACTTTGGTTCGTCGTCCAGCCGAAGTGACCTCTTGATCAGCTCAGTCCGTCGAAGGAACTGCCCCGGAAATCGCCACACAGCCCAGCCTTCCGCCAACGGGAGGAGAGGATCACGGCAAAGCCCAGGGGGGAATCGTAGTCCAAAGCACAGTTGGTTTTATCAAATGGCGATGGGGACGGCCTCCCCACTGTCAATAAACCCCTCCCC
>ENA-ORXR01002180-ORXR01002180.1-marine-metagenome-genome-assembly--contig:-NODE-2180-length-19118-cov-8.120687_pt1 | contig 19118 bp, 13 predicted proteins | sample MGYA00237866_ERZ511479 | MGnify/ENA metagenome assembly ERZ511479 | reverse complement strand
GCTTGTGTAAGGGTCAGTAACACAATTAGGATTGATAGTATTAATCTCATTTTCAATAGCATTTAATGCAAAAGTACACTTTTTTGAATCATAGCAGTATATTGTCATTAGACAAAGAGAATTGCTATAGGTTTATTTCAATTGAAATAAAAGAGAAAGTCTTGGGTTGTTAGGATAGACTTGGCTTTCACCGATAGGCTTTATCTTTACAGATGCTAATGAGAAAATTCAACAAGAATAGTAACTGGGAAAGTAATGGTAAATAGAAAATATTTTAGCAGGAAATTAGATTTCTTCAAATACCTCAGAATGATTTTCTTACCTGTTCTACTAAATGGATAAGATTTCCTCGTTCATTCGGTGTATATATCCAGTTATTGGTGAATTGGTTTGTTAAGTGTATATTATAGGAATCTCCAATCACGAGACTGTTAAGTTTGTTACCTTTTTCTTTGATGCGCTTTATTAACTCCTTCATGTTATCATCTAGATTGTTAATTACAAAATCGGAAATGAGCAGAATGTCTGCATCTGCATAAGTTTCTTTTTTCGTCATTTTTAAGGCTTTTTCTAGTGCAGGATGAGGATCAGTACCTCCATGGAATGACATACTTAGAAAACTAACCAATCGATCTAAAGACTCTGCTAGTTGTGTGAGTTCTAAGGTTTCTATACTCGTTGAAAAAGAAATTAAAAAGCATTTTCTTTCTTCTTCTAGTGCTATTTTTAAAAGTGCGAAACTCAATACTTTTGCAACATGCTCTGGTGTTCCATGCATTGAGCCACTGGTGTCTACACAAACGATAATTGGACCTTTATCTTTTTTCTTCTTTACTTGTTGTTTGTCTTTTTTGCTTACTATTAAATCATGCTGTTCTCTGCCAATAAACTTATAAGTCTGCAGTTTATGCTCAGCGAATTTTTTGTAAAAAGCGTATGTCATTAACTCATCACTTAATAAAGCCAATTCAGCAGGGAGTAAGTTGTTTAAATCATTGCTTTCTCTTACCCCAACCAATTCTGATTTTGCGGCTCGATTGACGACCCAGGTGGTTTTGATTTCTGTAGTTTTAATCAACTTCTCTTCATACTCTATTTCAGCCTTTCGATATCTACCTAAAAGCTCGGCAAGCTCTTGCAAAGAGGCATCATTTTTTAAAATTTCTGAATATTTTTTTAAAACATTAAAATTAATATTTTGCCAAGAGCCTTCTGATAAATCCCAAAGTCGGCCAAGATTTTTCGTAAAGGGATTTAGTAACTTTTTGAGTTGGGAAAGCTGATCTACTTTTTTATAAAGTGAGTTGACCAGTTTCTTTCGCCATTTATCAATAATGGCAATTTCCTGTACTGCCTTTTTATACAAAAATTGCTTTTCGAGACTATCGTATATATGTTTTTTCAGGATATTGAATCCGGTTTGTATTTTTCCTAATTGTTTATTGGGAGTATTCTTTTCTTTTTTGGTTTCCTGCTCTTTTTGCTTTAAAATTCCCCATTGTTTTTTATAAAAATCCAGATTGATATCTTCTTTTACCGGATTAAGCAGTTCTTCATTTTTTGTCCATGATTTTTTGAATTCTGTTGGCGATAAGACTGCTAAATTATCTAGTGTCTTTTTCTCCTGAAGATTGCTTTCTTCAAGTATAGAAGCACGATGGCTATTTTTAACAAGGTTAATAATTTCTTCAAATACCTGTTCTTTTACGGTTGCTGATTCGGTTGCTAATTCTACTAATTCTTGTTTATCATCGATGATGGAGTTTATCGCTTCCAGATAAGAATTAAAGGTATTCTTCTTAGGTAATATAGTTTTTTTACCCTCTAGTTTTGACAGTAGGTATTGGGCAAATTCATTACGGCTTGATTCATCGCCAATATTGCCAAACAAGATAAATTGCTTTGTTGATCGCATATTATTCTAAGACTAAGATTTTCTTTTTTATTTCTCTTTGTCCTTTTATCCCTGAATAATAATCTTGGACTTTTTTTACGTCTAATTCCAGTGTGTTTATGGCTTCTATTATTTTACTTAAATTTCGGTCTACCACAGCAGCGTATGTCTTGTCTAAAAAGAGATTGATATAAATGTGTTTTAAGTCTGTATTTTTATAGGTGTCTATTTGTTCTTTATAATTATTGCAGTGAGTTAATATTTTCTGCACTGTTTTATCCCATTCTTTGCTTACAGCTTCGTGAGGTTTTTTGGTGTACTCCTTTTCTCCTTTTTTCTTTTGGGTTTCAAGTTTGTAAGTTTTCGAATTATTGTAATATTCATCTTTTTTTACAATGAAATTGAGCTTTGAGGACTTTTTTAATGAATTTTGCTCATTTCTGTTTTGCCAGCCATCATTATAGTATAGTCTAACTCTTATATAATTGATACTATTTAAACCATTATAATCCTCAATTTTTATTTTTCTTCCATCATAGCCTGGAATATGATAGTATCCATCATATTCCACCAATTCATCAATATCATATGGTTTTAGAAAACTCGTTTCTCTTTTTACATCATCCTTCAAAGATTTTATTTGATCTTTAATAATGTCCAAATCCATACTTAGGCTGTAACCATGATTTTCAATAGCTTCTTGAATAGTTTTTTGAATAAAGGGTATTTGTTTTTCGTTATCCCAAATACAAAACTGGATTAAGAAGGCGTCCATTAAATCGACTTTTACTCTGTCGTTAAAAAAGGCAGAAGCTCGCATTAGACGTACGATCTTTCGCCAACGACGATCAGATACGTAAATGGTTGTTTCTTGCTTTTTATTATTGTACTCTTGGATTTTGAATCGAACTACTTGTATGATTTTTATAATTTCTTCAGGTACTTCCACCAAGGGAATTAGTTCTGCCCATTCCTTATAAGTTTTATCATCTATTTTTTGATGCTCAGTTAACTTTTTTTCGATATCGTTTACAGGTTTGGTGAGGAGATCAAAAAAATTACTTTCTGCTCGTACGCCATCTACATAGGTGCGGATAAGGAATCTATCCCAAAGGGCTTCCAAGCCTTCACCTTTGGCAGGAAGTTCATTGGATGCTGAAATGAGTGCTTTAAGCTTTACAGGCTCCTCTTGTGCTCCATTTCTGTAGACCTTTTCATTTATAACAGTAAGCAGTGCATTTTGAATAGAAGGACCAGCCTTCCAGATTTCATCTAAAAATACTATTGTTGCTCCTGGTAAGTAATGTTCTGTTTGACGCTCGTATTGATCTTCTTTGAGTTTACTAATGGATACTGGGCCAAAGATTTCATCTGGTGTACTAAAACGATTCATCAGATACTCAAATGACTTTCCTCCTTTAAAGACGTGTTTGAGTCTTCGAGCGATCAAACTTTTAGCTACTCCAGGAGGGCCCAACATAAAAATACTTTCACCTGCCAAACTGGCTAGAAGTGCTAGTTTTATTTGTTCTTCTCTTTCGTATAAGTCTGTATTCAGAACGTGAAGTAAATTTGCGATTTGTTCCTTTATTGATTTTATTTTATTTGCCATTGCTTTTCTATAATATTTCTAAACAATTGTGTGTGTTTTCTTGTGATTTAGTTGTACTACAAAGAAGCTGAATCTATTGCATTTTACCGTATAAATCTTTTAATCAGCATGCTTATTTTTCATGTTTTTCAATGTAAGCTATAGTAGATTGCCTCTCTGGCTTGAATAACTTATGTATTTCCTAACTAAATTATAGGATTAGCTTATTTCTGCAATACTTAAACTAGGATACTGATAATCCTGCTTGGTGTAAAACGTTTTCAATAAACGAATATATGAAAAAGATGTTATAAATAGTCTGGTATCTATTGAATTAATATAAAAACCTAGCAATACGGGTAACTCAACTAACTCTATTTTTCTGATGTATTTCATGTATTTTTTGTATGAGATTATTGATTTTGTCTATTTACAATACAACAATGTACGAAGTACATAAAAATAATATTGGGAATATTGGGAATATCTATTCACACCTATAATTGGATGTCGAGTGCCGAGTTGCCTAGGAAAAATTTTGCTAATCCTGCGGTTATAATAAGGCACACGAATCCAATAAAAAATAAACTTTCGGTTTTAAAGCGTTGGTATACCAAGTGAAATGGATTAGATATTTTGAAACAAAAGATACAGCCTAAAATTAGATTTTCATATAAGTCATATATTTCTCGAGAATCTTTAGTAATAAATTAGCATAAATTTTAAAAATAATAATAAGAACCCGTATAATTGCACAATATTTTATCAGAAAAGCTATTTATTACTTATAGTGACCCTGAAAATAGTAGTAATTATTAATCCCAAAATTGATAAAACAGAATGAATAAAGCACTTTATGTAATTATATTCCTATGTGGAATATTCCTAGAAAGTATTGCCCAGGAGCGTCCTGTGACTTGGGGAGAAGTACCGAATGAAGACTTGGAAATGACGTCCTACTCGTTAGACGAGGATGCTGAAGCTGTAGTTTTAGAAGATTATGGAGAAGCAGGAATAACTTTCGTTTCTGGCAAGGTTGAAGTCGTTTATGTATACCACAAACGAATAAAAATTTTAACCAATAAAGGATTCGACTATGCCAATATCTCCATTCCATATTATAGCAATGTCGAAGGTATAACAAAGCTAGATGCTCAAACTATTATTTTAGAAAACGGTACTCAGAAAGTATATCCCGTCAAGGAGGAAGATTTTTTTCGAGACAAGGTTTCTGATAATTTAACTCGGATCAAATTCTCTTTTCCTCAGGTCGAAAAAGGGGCAATTCTTGAGTATAAATACGTGATGCGCTCAAAAGCAATTGGAGTCATTGATAAATGGTATTTTCAAGGGGAATTGCCACGTAGAACAAGCGAGTTTAGATTTGAAATTCCTGACTTTTTGGAATACGTTATGTTTGCTAAGAAAAATATGGAATTTGAAGTCAAGGATTCCAAGGTTACTAAGATCAATTTAGCTGGAATGAACGAAGTACATGATGGTGAAAAATTCAGGTTTAGAATGACAAACGTACCATCTATGAAAGAAGAAGCGTTTATCACAACACTTGATGATTATTTAGCGAACATTGAGTTTCAGTTAGCAGCATTTGAACCACTCGATCCTAGCGAATCCAGACAAGAATACATGACGACATGGGAGAATTTCCATACCAGCCTCATGCGCAGGGAGCAATTTGGAAGTCAACTCAAAGAAAAATTTCGTTCAAAACAATTAGTGGCCCTAGCGAAAACAGAAGTTGAGGGTATGACGGATGAGGTTGAAATGGTGAAAAAAATCTATGCGCTCATCACGGATAAGATTGAATGGAATAATCGAATCGGCATCTATGCCAGTGATAATGCCAATATCTGTCTAAAAAATGGAAAGGGGAACGGCACTGCATTGAATATTGGTCTAATTAACTGCTTGAATGCCGTTGGTTTGGAGGCATATCCTGTATTGATCAGTACTAGAGGTCATGGGGCAATTGCAGAGGTTTACCCGATTGCGAGTCAGTTCAATCATACGATAGCTTATGTGAAAGCTGGAGAAAAAGAGTTCTTGATTGATGCTATTGACAAGAATAAACCGTTTAACCTCCTTCCTGAAAGGGATCTGAATAAGAAAGGGCTATTATTAATGACGGAACAGATATCGTGGGTTGGTATAAAACCAAAATTCAATAAATCTGTATACGCTGTAGAAGCTACTATCGAGGAGGGGCTATTAACTGGAAAATTGACTGGTGCTCATGAAGATTATGCGGCCTATCAAAAACGCTCCCAGTACATAAAAAAAGGTGAAAAATCTTATACCAACGCTCTTTTGCAGGATCATACAGAATTATCCATTACGTCCTTTGAAATTGAAAACCTGACTAGCCCAAACGAAAAATTGTCAGAAACAATTGAATTTGAGATTGAAGAAGCGGCATCAAGCGATATTATTTACATCAATCCAATGTTGTGGCTCCAAAAGTTAGATAATCCTTTTACGCTAAAAGCCAGAAATTACGACGTAGATATCCCATACCCCATCTCCGAAACTTATTTGTTTAAGTTAGTAATTCCCGAAGGCTACGCAGTAGAATCGTTACCGGAAGGAACCAATCAGTCCTTACCTGGAAATGGTGGCTCTTTTGTCTATCAAGCTAAAGAAGTCAACGGAACAATTCAGTTGATTAGCAAAATATACTGGAAAGAATTGATTTATGAACCGAAAGATTATCAAGCGTTAAAAGCTTTTTACAATACAATGATTGAAAAACACGCCCAGCAAGTGATATTGAAGAAGATTGAATGATTGTGGGGTAGGAGCAAGGTTTTACTTATGTTCTCCTTGGGTATGTGGTACTTTCATTAAACGTATTGTATTTTGTGCGCATAGTCCAAAAAAAAAGAAATATTTCACACAATTAGCCCCTACTAATCAACCCGTGTAATTTCAGTTTCTCCTATGATAATCCCTTTATCCAAATCGGGGTTACCAGTGTAGTCTATGCTAGCCTCGCCAAACGAAGTGATATTTAGTTTTTCAGAGATATTGAACTTGAAAACCCCTTCGCCATAAGAGGTTAATATGGTTTCGCTGTTATCTATCTTCAATGAATTTACCTCACTTTCTCCGTAGGCGGTCACTTTTTGATTTTCTATTTTTCCTTTCCTTATTTCTAAATAATTTTCGCCGTACAAGGTCACTTTTAAGTTTTGAATAGACACCTCATTTAGAAAAACCTGGGATTCACCATAAATTTTCAAGTGTAATTTTTCAGTATTCAAATTACTTACAAAGTTAAATCTTTCTTCTCCTCTTAAGTCTATCGAGTTTAATGTTTTATAGGTAATAATTGCCTTCACAACAGTTCCGCTATAAACAGAAACTTTGCGTTTATAGCCATTTATGTATTCTTTCTTAGTAGGCTGCGTTATTTTTGCATCGTCTAAAAATACACTTAGCGTTTTGTTTTTAACAACTACATTGAGTTTTTCTATTGGTACCGTAATAGATTCAATGCGAACGGATTCTTGCTCTCCTTCTTCGAAAACAACAGCTATGTGAGGGCTCACAACAATATTTTCGAACGTTTTCACATCAATGACGTCGGATTGTGCCATCGATCTATTGAAAGAAAATAAAAAAGCGACGAATACAAGTACAGTTAAACTTGTTTTTTTGACTATTCCATTTAAGCGAAAATTCATTTGATTCATTATTATTTGATTAAGATTTTAGTTTTTAAGAGTACCAGAAAGACAACTTTTTATTTCAAAGGTTGCACTGTTATTAATTGTTCTTTTTAAAATCTTGAAATTTCTTTCCTTCAAATAAGCATAACCTGCCTTACTTTCAAAGAACATTTCTTTTCGATAGGCTTCACTTTTTTAATACAATGATTGAAAAACATGCACAGCAAGTGATACTGAAGAAGGTTGAATGATTGTGAATAGCTTTATATTCATTTCACTTTCACTAGGCATTCCTCAAAACCCAACCCTCCCCCCACTCACTTGCGTTAGTATAATTAACAGGTATATAGTTTTTACAATCTCCTAACCCGCCCAACCGGACTACCTTAAGCACGGAAGAGCCAGCAGGTCGCAAAATGAAAAATACTGTAACAAGATATCACTTAACAAGTTTGGTTTACTTATGTATGTTCCTAAGTTGCCAAACCTATGGGCAAGCAGTTGTAACGTATACCAAGCACAACCTTCAAGGGTTAAAATGGTACAATAGAGAGGTGATAACAGAAGCAATTTATGATGAAATCAATATAAATACGATACATCGATATGCTTTGGTGAAAATAAATAATAAGTATGGCTGTATTGACTTGAAGGGTAATCCCATCACTCCAATTCAATACGATAGTGGGTTTCAGCTAAATCGTGAAAAGTCGTATCGAACTAAAATAATACTTGAGAAACTAGAGTCACAAAATGACTTAGTTAAAATGCTTAACAGACATGGCAGAAAGCGATCTAAATGGCAACCTGACGGTCGAGTGGACAGAGGATATAAATCCTATAAAACGATGCTTTCCAAAACCCAACATTCTGATCGCTTATCCTTGGTTAGAAAGAATCATAAAGTCGGAGCAATTGATGAAAACGGAGTAGAAATCATTCCACCTGAGTATGATCACCTCTCTTTGTTCAACCAAGGTTTAAGTTGTGCTAAAAAAAATGATTCTTTTGGAGTCATCAATAAGAAGAACGAAACAGTTGTCCCATTCGAATTTGATCACGCCGCTTTTATATCAGAGCAATTCATTGCTCTAAAGCTAAACGGAGTTTCTCAAATGATGACACTTGATTTACAGCTCGTATCTGAGGGAGCGTTTGATTTCTACCAAGTAATTACTGATGAGCTAGTCATCATAAAGAAAAACAAATTATATGGGGTGCATAATTTCAGAAATAATAAAATAATATTGCCTATTAAGTACAAGCAAGTCTATAAATTGGAGAAGCCTGAATTATATGTTAATGAAAACGAGAAATACGGAGTTTATACTTCAGAAGGGAAAGAGGTGGTACCTCCAAAATATGACCAATTATTATTAAACAACGGACATTATATAGTTCGTTCCGAAAAGTTTTTTGGTGTATTGGACCTTCAAGGAAATGTAGTTTTTCCGGTTCAATATGCTTTTATTTCGATATCAGCATGTGGTCATTTTTTTGTACGGAAAGATTGGTATACACCAGGTTTCATTACTAATTCCTCAGGAGAAATAATTACGAAAAATGCTTATACGGGAATTACAGGATGTGATTCAACCTTCCTCGGTGTAAGGCATGATAGACAGTATGGACTACTCAGTCATACCGGTAAACCAATAATTCCAGTTGAAAGTAGTCATAATATAAAGGTAAAAGATAATGCAACTTTTATTCCTTACCGGAAAAACAAAAAATTGGGGGCCTATCTGATCGAAAGTAATAAATTAATTCCTCCGATTTATGATCAAATTACTCCTTTTAAAAAAGTTGGATTTCTAGTGCAACGTGGAGATAGTTTAGGCTTAATATCAAAGGATGGCACTTTTTTATTTCCTCTAGAATACAAGTCCATTACACCGCACAATCAATGGATTGTATCGAAAAAAGTAGTATCCGATAAAAGAACAATTTATACTATATCCCAACCGTTTTTGAAGTCGCCAAAATATACAATCTTAAGGTACGGAGATTATTCTCAACTACAATTGGATGAAAAAATAATTGTGGAAAAGGCTAACTATATCTCGATTTTTAAGGCGGACTCCTTTAACATAGATTTCAAAGTACGAATTAGTCAAAAATGTGGTATTTTGAATGGTAAGGGGAAAATACTTGTTCCAATTAAATATGATGACATTGGAACATCATTTGAAGCCAAAGATCTTTCTATTCGATATTTCGTTAAGAAAAATGAAAACTGGATGATCTTGGCTAAGAATAAAAAAATACAATTAGGGAAAGTATCAAAAATTAGTTTTGCCCATTACAACGAAAAATCTAACATTGCATATTTCAAAGCAATAAAAAACGGAAAGGTTGGAGTATTTGATGAAAACGGCAAGTCTATTATTCCCTATGAGTTTGAAGACGAGTTACACTATACACATGATGATCTGCCACAATTCTTTGTGAAAAAAGATGGAAAAAAAGGAATAATTAGCCTAAATAATTCCTACATAATACCTGCTTTATATGACGATTTTACTATCATTTTTATTCCTCACCCTCCTTACGAAAAAATTGGATATATTGTTAGTAGAGACGGGAAAAAAGGTATTCTTTCAACCGATGGCAAACCGCTGGTTCCCTTTAAGTTTGATCGTTTGATGTATGATAGTTATTCCAAAACGTACGGTCCTATTTTTATTGGATTTATCAATGGTACTGAAAGTTATTACAGCTTTAACGGTTCTCCATTTGAATTGTAGCATAACCTGCCTTACTTTTAAAGAACATCTCTTTTCGATAGGCTTCACTTTTTCTAATACAATGATTGAAAAACATGCCCAGTAAGTGATACTGAAGAAGGTTGAATGATGGCTTCAAATAAGCATATTTTACTTACTTTTAGCTTATAAATGAAAAGGTTGTACAACTAATGCTGTACAACCTTCATCAAGCGGAGAAAGAGGTGTTCACCATAAGGAATCCCTTTCGATAGAACCCCATGGTCAGCAGTAGAAGACTGATTGACGGAGTGCGATTCCCGAATAGATCTATAATATTACCAATTTCTTTATGGTTTCATTTCCATCCATCCGTACTTTTATCCAATACATGCCTTTCGGGTAATGGCTGACATCCAATTCCATTTTGTTGGATTGAATTGTTTGTTGGTTGTATTGTTCTAATAGCCTTTCGTCTATAGAAATCAGCGCTATCAGGACATCATTGCTTTGCGTAGACTCGATTTCGATGGTGACAAAACGTTGGGCTGGATTAGGATATAAGCGGAAGTCGATTTTATTTGTTGATTCCAGATCTACGATGCTGGTCATAATGCCTGGCAAGACTTGGTAACTTTCAACAAGTAGGCAACCATTTGCATCTGTGATTGTCGCCGTATAGGTGCCCGGAGATAAATTTTGGATCGTTGCGCCTGTTTGTCCATCACTCCAAAGAACGGTGTAGGGTGCCGTTCCCTGAGTTAAAGCAAGTGTAATGGAGCCATCATTAGCCCCTGAAATGGTTTCATCTTGAATGGTTTCTGTGCTTTCGATAAGATGCTGGATGGTGATGGTTTCTTGTAAGGTGTCATTTTGCGCATTGTTATCTCCTTGATTGGTGGTAATGACCGTTACATCTACCGTTCCAGTGGCAGAGACAGGAACCATTCCAAGAAAAACACTCGTTGGTACGTTCATTAAAAGCGTGGCCGTATAAGTTGTACTGAGATTTGTAGTAACCGCTCCTGTTAGATAGGCGTCAATTAGGATATTTGAGGTTGCGAGTCCGCTGTTGATTATAGTAACATTAATGGGAATGGAATCATTGGTACCACAAAAGTCATAACTGTTATTGGTTAAGGATTGGGGGCTAATGTCAGGAGCAGAAATAGGAGTAAACTCATAATAGTTATTGTCATTGGGTTGGTGGCTGGGGCTTGTCGGTGCTATATTAGCATTACCGTATTGAACATACTCTGTGTTACTATTTTGAAGGCCTATCGTTGAAGTTACTCCGTTTCCTAAGAATTCATCTACAATATAAACCTTATTTGTTGTTTCCTCAAGAACGATTGAAAATGCAGGAGTTGATCCAGATGATCCATGTCCCCATTCAGACCATCTTATCCAAAATTGCCGATTGGGGAATGTTCCAAAAGTCTTAGAAGATAACCAGCCAAAGCTATAATTAGAATTGTGAATATCCCAAAAGGCGCATATTGATTTATCTGGCAACTGAGTAGAAGGAAGATTCGTGTTATCTCCCGGAGGGGTTGCTGAGACTGAAGGGTTGAATGTTAGGATACCATTTTGCGATACATTAAAGGTCGTTACTGGATCGCCATAGAATTCAAAAGGGATTGGAACAGGTATAGAATTTGCCCATTGATTGACAGGGCCATGTTGCATATGAACATTCCACACGTTCGTGCTGTTTTCATTATTTAATCCTCCAGGATTGCCGACATTGGAATGATAGCTCACACTATAGGACACCTGACCAATAGCCAAGTTTGATAGAAGAAGGATCAGAACAGTTAGTAAATTTTTCATTTTAGTTAGTTAATTTCGATTATTAATACTTGTTGTTACACCTCAAAGGTATAGTAAATCAAAACATATAACTTTCAATAACGGAACAATAAATTTAAACTCAGGGACATTTAATTGAATAAATATTAATTTGTAATTAATTGACAAATTGAAGAATAGCAGAATATAACCTGTATTCTAAGTACAACTACATCTTTTAATCTGTAGACAATTAACACCCAAAAACAAAAAACTTTCCAGTGTAACAACAGAATACAAAACAGTCTTTCACCTTTTGAAGTCTTTTCTGTTCAAACAGATTTTTATCGGAGCATCCCTCTTTCTCAATGAAGAAGTGGTAAACTTCTCATCTCCTTTAGTCTTGTGATTACTCCAATAAAAAAGAGAAAAGAGATTACCTATACTTAGATAATTTCCCAATACAGAGAAAGAGGGGTTCCATCATAAGGCCTCCCTATCGGGAGAACCCCCGGTCCGCGCGAACGGTCTATTTTTTGCCAGGCATCCCTATCGGGGCAAGACCAGAGTATTCGACCACTCTGCCATTCTGCGAACGGACGCTGGTCTTTGCCAAAGGGCATCCCTATCGGGACAAGTCTCAGGAATAGAATCAATCTAAAATTACATTAACCAAGCTGTTTATTAGTTTTCCACCATTGTCTTAATTCAACTATTTTCGGCTCTCCAATATTTATTAATCCTTTTCCTGATTCTAATTTTTTGATTTCAGTTTCCAATTTATATTTACTGCTTGGTGTACCAACATAATTACTTATCGCTTTATAATCCTTATTCTGAACATTTAAACAAATTGGTAGTTTCACTTGAGATGCGAAATCAAAATCTTTAGTTTTATAATCCTCAACGCCCTGCGAAAGCATTACAATAATCACCCCTTTCGATCTTAATAATCTCAATAGTTCCTCAAGTGCTTTTCGTGCATTCTTGTTTTTTAAATAAACATGAGCCTCATCAATCGCAATTACATATCGTAAAGGGAAGATATGATCTTTGGGTTCACAATCGTTAGTTGAACTAAAATAAGAATTGAAATATCTCAATAATAAAAATACAACTAACTGTCTTAAAGTATCAGATAATGCAGGTGGCAGGTTTAGATATAAACTTTTGTTTAAAATATCAGGATTTTCAGGGTTACAATTAAAAATATTCGTAGATAAATCACGTACGATTGAATATAAAGTGTCTTGTCTTACATTATTTTCTTCATAATAGCTTTCTAATTCCTCAAACAACTCTAAAATTGTTGGATAAGTACCATTTTTACTTTCAAGCAAATTATTAATTAAAGTGATCAAAATATTTTCTTGACTAATACCCATTCTAGGAACGAAAGTAGAAATAGTGTCAACAAAAGCCCTAATACTAAAAGGTCTTTGTCTGTCGTCAAGATTTATTGATAAAAATGGATTAAACTCAATTCCTCCATCGTTTATAATATCGACAAATTCAGATTGAGTAGCATCTAAAAAATGCTTTAACTGGTCTGGGTTTCCTTCGCCTTTATAGTCAAAAAAGATGAACTTTAGTTCATTATTTGTGCTTTTTGAAATTTGATATAGGATATCTTTCAATAATTGTGTTTTACCAGAACCTGCCATCCCAGCAATTGCAATATTTCTATTATCAAACTCTCTTAAATCATTAATTCTAATTTCAACATTTTCACCATCTTCGGTTTTACCTAAATCAAAGGTTAGTAGATTTTTGAATTCTTTGACATTTCTGTTTTTGGATGAGATATTTGTTTTGATAATTTTTTTTCTCAAATCGAGGCCGTTTTTAACGACTTTTAAGAGAATATCAATGTGATCTCCTTTAGATATATTAACATCTTCTACTTTATTGTTCCATATATCTAAACCGTGATTCAAATGAAGTTTAAACAATTTAATAAACTCATCTTCAAAAGTGATTTTATTATAATGTTGATCTAGAATTGATTTAAAAATTACAGTATTTGAACCACTACCAATAAGAGTACCAAAAATGGCTATATCATCTCGAAATTCTTTACCGTCAGAACTTGGTATTGCATCTTTTTCAATGTTAAATAATTTACCAGATAATAAACTGTTTGAAAATGCAATTCTAGGTACTATTCCATCATTTTTAAAGTTGTACAATGTTTTTAATTTATACAACAATTCGTCATTTTCTTTGCTTATTTTAATTCTCATAGCCTTGATAATAACCGGTTTTAAAATTTGTTTTTGCTCCATTATTAACTAATAGATAAGACTTTGAAATATTATCTAATATATCTTTATAACGTTTTGGTGTAATCTCACTATTTGTAGAGAATAATACTACTTGTTCTGAAAGAGCGGGATAATATTTTTTAGTAATGCTATCTCTATGTTCCTCATCAAGTCTTCCAAGAGGTGTGTCAATAAAAATCGGTAAACTTCTGATTGACTCGTTTAAAATAGCTTTTATTAGACAAGATATATATATCTGTTTTTCACCTGAAGACAAACTCTCCTTTCTTATCTCGTTATCATCTTGATCTAACAATGTAATTTTCATTCCTTGACCTGAAGCTAAAATAGTAACTTTTACATCCTCAATAAATTTACTGCTGTTTTTTTCGCTACCAAGCTTATGCATTAATTTTTTCAATTCGTCTAAAATTGTTTTTTCTAAACTGTCTTTATGTTTACTTTTCTGTTCTTCAAGAAAGGAATTTAAGACGTCAATGTATTTCTGACTTTCTTTAATTTTAAGTTTGTTTTGAGCGTTTACGTCAACTTTTTTAACCAATACAGAAAGCTGTTGGTTAAGACGAACAATATCACTTTTCAATTTATTTATTTGTTGATTATTCTCGCCGATTTTTCGATTGTTTTCTGTAATGTTATAGTCTGCTGTTTCCTTTTTAGATGAGTAGTCTAAAATTAATTCATCTTCTAAATCCGCATCTACTTTATTTAATGTGATATTTAGTTCGGAAAGTTTAATTCGAGTTTCATTAAATTCTTCAATCGTTTTTTCAAATAAATCTTTTGATTGAGAATTAACTAGGTTTATGGCATCTGAAATTAAATTCTTTTCAGCATTATTAAAATCGTGCTCAAATTCTAATTCTTGGTAATCTCCGTGATTACTAAATAATTCCGAACCCAATTTTTTTGCCTTTTCATAATAAAAGTTTTTATCTTTAAAAGTCATTGTAGAATTATCTGGTTCAGGTGGTTTGTTAAAAAGAAGTTCAATGAAGTTTTCTATCTTTTCGGAATTTTCTTTTAAAGAATTTTGAGATAATTCATTTTTCTCTTGGATTTCAAGATGCTCATTAACTTCTTCTAGTTTCCCAGTTAAGATTGCTAATGGTATTATCTCGCTTAACTCATTAAAACTTTCAGAAAGTTCAAATTCTTTTGTTTTTAATTTTTCGATTTCCGAAAGAATTGATTTTCTGTCAAAAGTTGAGTTACCTTGTTTGCTGTGTTGAGATATTAGGTTATTATATTGTCTTATTGTCTTTTTTAAATCATCAATTTCTTTTAGTTTTTCAGCATTTTCTTCTTCAAGTTTTTCAATTTCTATATTAGAAAGCTCAATAGCCTTTTCTTTATTCACAATTTGTTCTTGTAAATTTTTTGTTGCTCCTTCTTTTTTTAGAGTATTGATATAGAAATCTAAGTCTTCAATTAATGTATCGTAGCTATCCAAACCTAAGATTTTACCTAAAGCATCATTTATAAAACTTCCTTCCTCCTTAATAGATAGATTAGCAATTTCTGATATCTTTTCAGCGTCAAAAAACACAAATTTAGCAGCATCTATTGGAATAATATAATCATTGATAAAATTGATTTTATCTACATCATGAACAAAAACCTCTTGCATTGTAATTGGATTCAAAATGGAAAGATTTTCAGTCATACTAGAAACATCAAATGTTCTAGATATAACTACACTTTCAAAAATTGTATTTAAATCCTTAACTTCTGGTAAATCGATTTCTGAAACTACAATACTAACTGAAAATGTGTCTTTGTATTCTTTTTTTGCTTCCCAATTTAAGGATTCTTGCATAAAAGAAGAATAGTTCTTTTCCTTTTGGATTTCCTTTTTGAAGTTATCATCAACCTGAGAAATTTTTTCACCATAAAGACACCAAACAATTGATAATAAGAGATTGGTCTTACCGTAACCATTTTTACCACCAATTAGAATTATATTTTTATCGGATTTAGTAGCAAGATCAATACTAATTTTATCGTAATATTGTCTAAAATTGTTTATTTCTATGTTCAATAATTTCATTTTATAGCTTTTTCAATAATGTCATTAATTTTTTGTTGGTGATAATTATTTCTTTTCAAGAGCTTTTTTGTTTTAACAGATTTTAAAAGAATTGTAATTGATTCAAAATTGACATCTCTTTCATTACAGATTTTTTTAAGATTTTGGCGTTGTAATATTCTATTGTCTTTAATTTTCATATTTCATTTTTTGTATTGTTTTTTCTACGGCAATAAATTTAACCTTTTCGCTTGAACTTAATTTATTTTGGGTAAATAGTTTTCGCATTCTAAAATAGAAATGATACAAATTCTTCTCATTGGAGTTCCTATAATAGGGCATCCTTCTATTCTCATTTATAAAGTTTATTAGATCATCCATCTTAAATTTAGCATATCTTGGACTTTTATAAATTTCTATTAGTTCCAATAATTTGTGCTCCTTTGGTTTTGAAGGATTTTTTTCTTGAATGGATTTTTTCTTTCTATAGTAAAATTGATATAAATTGCTCTCATTAGGATCTCTAGAATTAGGTATTCTTCGATTCTCGTTTATAAACTCAATTAATTTATCTATATTACAATTAAAGGAATCTTGTCTTTTTCTAATCTTTTGTGGATACTTATTTGCAATTTCATTTAGAAGCATTTCTTTATTTTTTTCGAGTTCTCCATTGTATCCTTTGCGCTTTTGACTTTTAAACCAACGACATAGTTTCTTTTCTTTCTCAGGACAATTATTTGAATGAGGTAATCTATTTTCTGTTTCAATAAATTGTATTAAAACTTTAAATTTTTCATCCCAAGAAAGGATATCTCTTTTAGTTTTACTTTGCTTTATATGTATATCTTTATATCCCTTAGTCGATAATCCAATTTGCGAATTTTTATAAAAAACATATAAGCCTGACTCATCAAGTTTTAAATTTGAAAGAATACTCGATTTATTGGATTTTGGACGAAATTTTAAAACGTGGTTTGTAATATCTGATATATGTTTAGGTTCATTAAATTGGGACAAGAAATCTGCTACAATTCCTCTAATTGTACCACCTTTAAAGTCAAGTAGCTCCTTTTCCCATTTTTTTAGGCCAAATACACTAGTTCTACCTATTGGTACGAAGCCATTACTTCTTTTCATAGAAGCTCTGATTTTTGATTCATTAGTGTTGTAATCAGGATGATTCTCTTTCACTCTTTCAAAAATCTCTTTAACTTTAGATGGTTTTCCCAATTGTTCAAGAGCTTCGAATGGGTATTCAAATATTTGCTTAATAGTATTTCTTCTAAATACTAGATTTTCATCTAAATCAAGGTATAGCTCAAATTCTTCATTTATTATATTCTCGCAAAAAGAAAATATTATGTCTAAAATTCTGATGTTATCATTTGTTAGGAACTTCGACAAGTAACTTTTAAAATTAAAAGAGTAAGACTCGTTTATACGATCCCTTATTCTACTATCAATATCATTAACAAATGAGTCAAAATCAAATTCAATAGCTATCTCTTTTTCTATTAAATAAAAGTTATTCCAATTATGCCTATTACTCGATTTAAAGGTTTTTGTTAATAGCACATCATTAATATTTCCAATTAATGAATATCTTTTATACAGATAAACATATAGTATGTATGTTACAAACGCTCTAGAGAGATTCGTATTGTTTGTAGAATTTATTAAGTTTATTAAATCCGAATCAATTTCTATTTGATTTGAATTTGTATCAATATTATACTTTTGAAACAAATCATCATTAAAGTTTTGAATAAATAAAAATTTAACTAGAAGGTTTTCGACACACGCCTTTCTTATCTGTCTTACCCTTTCTCTTGTTACTTTAACAATTTTTGCAATTTCATTAAGAGTAATTGCCTTATGAGATTGATTTATTCTTAATGATTTTTTTACAATAATTGTTTGAGTTTCATCAAATAGAGCATTTTGATCCAATAAAAATATCGTAAGTTTGAAAATAGATTCAGATTCGAGTATTTCATCTGGGATTTTTGGAATAGAAAAGGTACGTTGAATAAGGAAATTATTCTTTAATGAAATTAATTTTTTTTCCTTATTAAATTGACTTACTTCAATCATGAAATCTTTAATAGTTGAAACATATTTTTTTAGTTCTGGAACACATTTAGTTCCAACATTAGGAATATTCTTGAAATTAAATTCTTTATCCTGTAATATTTTAAGAGCAAAGTTTTTAATCTTTAAATTGTGTTCTAGGTATAGTGATATTGCATTTTTACTTCTTACATTAAGACTATTCGTATTTACTAGGATAAAGCTATTAATTACATCTTTTTGGAGCCTTGTTAAGTTTAAGTAAATATATTCAATATTATTTCTATTCCTTTCTGGATTAAAACTTCTTTTCGAATTATTGATAACATTATTGGAATGATTATTTATACAAAGCCCTAATAACTCTATGTTTGATTTCTTACCACAGTTAGCTAGGCTTAGAAAATCTCCGTTCTCATTTCTATAATTTCTAATACTTTCCATTGAAAGTAGAGAATATCGTTGACAGATATTAAATGTTCTTTTTGATATTTTCTTATTTTTTAATTGGACTAGTATAAAATTTTTTGACATAATTTGATTCAATAATGTATTGTAGTTCTATTTATTTTACTATAACCATCAATATCTGCTTTAGACTTTAGAATTGTTTTTTGTTTAATTAACTAATTGATATACTTCTTTCAAGACTCTAATATACTTAATATGAGTTAAATTAGAAAATTCATGATCCATACCCTAGAAAACATTCTTCAAACCATTAAAGGGATAGAAGAAAACCAAACTATCTACATCCTAAAAGAAGAAACCTACATATGAAATACCCAATGTAAGAATAGACAAAAGAGTAACAAGAATAGGAGCAAGCCACTGTGAATTAGAATCCAAAAGGAATTCCATAATAGTAGAGCCATTAAGATCCATTGCTTCATCAAAAGCAGTTAAACTTAATGCCATGTCCGGAGGAAGTAAAACCAATTTGGATCCGACTTAAAACATAAGCTACATACAAACATAAGCTACATACATACATTGTATTGTTTGAACAAATAAAAAAAGCTCATTGAAATTAATCAATAAGCTTCAGCGGAGAAAGAGGG
>ENA-ORXR01002177-ORXR01002177.1-marine-metagenome-genome-assembly--contig:-NODE-2177-length-19137-cov-17.232844_pt1 | contig 19137 bp, 22 predicted proteins | sample MGYA00237866_ERZ511479 | MGnify/ENA metagenome assembly ERZ511479 | reverse complement strand
GGGAGTCGCTCCCGTTCGGGAGGCCTCCGAACGGGACTCCCGTTCGGCCTCCCGTTCTAGATGCAGTCTTTGTGACGCTGGGTCGCCCGCCCGCGGGCGGCGGTGGCCCCCGCGTGCGGCGGCCCCGTGCGTCTGCCCATTGGCGGGCGGCCACGCGCCGCGGCAGGCCCGTGCGGCGCCGCCGCCACCGCCGCCCGCACCGCCCTGGTTGGGGGGCGAGCGGCCCCGCCCCGCCCGTGGTGCGTGCCGGCGGGTACCGCGACTGGCGGGAGGGGGAGGAGACGGGGGGGTGCCCGACGCTCGCGGGTGGTGGCAACCGCTGGGACCACGGGCTTTGGCCCGCGAGGGCGGCAGCCACCCGCGGGCGGGGGCCGCCACCGTTGGTGAACGAGGCGGTTCCACAGACCGCTAAACCGAATGGCCTGTTTGCAAACAGCTGAACAGACGCCCATCGGTGGAGGCGTCTATACCAGAACCGGAACTGAACGCCATTCTGTTCAGGAGCCTGTGACCCTATCTCGTGAGGGGAGACAGTGACGGTGCGAGGATCTCGTCATGGCCACGCTTCGTTGTCGTCTATGTTCCCAGAACAAGAGGACAACAAACTGGTGAAGGCCCCCTAATTGACATTCGGCCGTGATTTGGCATCCGAAACAGTGGAGTTCTCCATGCCGTGCAGCGCACTCGGGCTAATCAATACGAAACCATAGACTATTTGATACTCGCCGTTGCTCATCCGCCCGTTTCTGCCGCAAGCTCGCGACCGAGGGCCGTGCACATGCACATGAACACAACAACAGAATGGCGCCAGTTGAAGGCTTGTTCAGAAGAAGCAGACTCAACAAAGTCGCGTTCTGTTGAGACCGCGTCGTTGACCAACGCCGGTGTGGTGGCGACAGCCGCCGTTGATCCACCGCCCAGAGGACGCCTCACCGTTGTCGAGGCGCTGCCAGGTGCTGTCACGCTCCGCGGTTGCGCCAGTGACCGCCAGCGCGCAGCCTCCACGCAGCGTTTTGCAGGGATTTCTTGCGCGAGTGCGTCTCCAGCCCCCCCCCCTCAATGCAGAGTTTCAGAGGGACCCGCCCCGCACGAGCCGGCGACGTGCGCAGACCTCGGCGAGGCGTGGACGCCGTCGGCGACGGTACTGTACGGGCGCGCGCGCCCGAGGCGCAGGAGCGCCAAGAGGCGGGTCCGTGCCGCCCCCTGCACAGGAGGCCTCGAGGCCAGTCCCGGGCTGGGCGCCACCTACTCGTGGGGAGCCAACGGGCGGCGGCGGCGCGCTGGCAGGGATCGGCCGACGGGGCGGCACCGCCGTCGCTGCTACCACCACCACCGCCATCACCACCGCCACCGCCCAATAGGGCTGCAGCGGCCACGTAGTGGTGCAAAACCCGGTGTTGCATCTGGGGGCGGAAGACAAGCCGTTGCAATAGAGGGGGAACGGAACTTCGCTCAGGATTCCACGAAAACTGTTCAGTTGGGACGGAAAAAAAAATTACACACGACCCAGACGGAAAAGCGACAGCTGTGAACAACCGCAGCACGTCTATTTCGCACGTAAGAGTAGCTTCAGTGTGTCTGTATGAAGCGCATGGTCGGGAGTCCGCTCTTGGCACGCCTATGACCCATGCGTGTCATTCAGACGCTTCTCTGGACGAAGGGACTGCATCAAACGGTTCCTCGAACTGGAAATCGCTACAGAAGGCGAGCGGCCAACGGCTAAAATCACTAACTATGTTGAACACGGTGAAGATATGGTCCGTAGTTCTTCTTAGCCCAGAATCTACCATCCGTCAAGAGCCACTGCATCGCAACAATCGGTCGGTGGCTGCGCAGTAGCTCCCAAACCGTAGTGACACCCGACGCTCTTTCTGCCCGTTTTTTACCCCACAAAGCTTGCGGGTGGGCGCAAGATCTTGTAAATTTTGACAGCCCATTGTCGATGATCCACAGGGTTCTGCGACTGCTTGTTTCTGGATGAGCCCAAGATATGGTGCTCTTCTAAAATGTGGCCACGCATACTTGTGCATGTTTGTTGACAACCAGATGTGGACCACTGAGTCTCGAAGGTGGACCACAGAGTCTCGAAGGTGACACGCTGCCTCGATGCTATCTTCAGCCAATGGGAGCACTGGCTTTTGAGAACACTGACATGCTAGGTTCTCTTTGACACCGTGAATACGGATGAATTTGCAGCTCGATAGGCAACGTCATGCACCCCCTTCCTCCCCCTGCGGCATCGCGAATGGACCCGAGCAGGCGGCCGAGACGCGGGATTCTTTGCTGGTGTACATGCTACCCTCCCAAGGAGTCAGACAACCGCCACCCCCTGAAAGTCCCTTCTGACCGACATACACTTTAGTCCCGGGGTGATCTGGGCGGCGTCCTGGGATGCCACTGAGGGAGGTTCCCCCCTAAGAGGCCAAACAGACAGGTGCGGATGGTCTCAACTGAGGCCATCTGGCCAAAATGTCCACCTGGCCGCAGTGGCCATTTGGCCACAGTGGCCATTTGGCCACAGTGGCCACAACTCGCTGTCATAAGACGGGTGGCCGGAGACGAGGATGCTGCCCGATGGTCGGCCGACCGGCGCCAGGCGATGTCGTGAACACCACGTCCTCGTCTACTTTTCTCTCTGCAACTTCCCCTTCCCCCCTCGCTTTGCCCCCTACGTACTTCCACCCCCCCCCGCGCGTCAATGGGGAGGTGCTCGATCTGCCATTACCTGGGCCCCCCCGACGGGCCTCAACACGATGAGCGTACGTGCCCACTCCGTGATGCTCAGTGCAGGAGGTCACTGCGCGAAGACCACCCACTGTACGAGCCGGGCCAATGCATCAAGGCAGTTTGCATCCACAAGGCGTCTTGCACTTCCTGTGGTAAGACTGGTAACCTTGTCGGGACGCAGACCCTCAACCCCGCGCGCTTCAAGATCAACAACAAGGGCCTCGTCGTCCGGAAGCAGAACCGGGCCCCGCTGACTACCGACGACTTCATGTGCTGCCTCATGACGGATGCTGCGATCAGCAATCTGGTGACAAACACGCAGAGCGAGGCGGCTGCCAAGGCCATCGACGCCCACGAGCGCCGTGTTTCCACCACTCGGCTTTTGGACAATGTCAACGCCAGCGGCGTGGATTTGGACGAAACGATCCGTCTTTTGGAGCACAAGGGCACCAAAGCGGCCCTGCTCAGCGACAAAAACAAGAAGTACTTTTTGAATTTATCCAAGAGGGCTCACTTGGGTGCAATTGAGGCCTCCCGCATCGCCGCCGAGGCCGCGGAGAGCAGCCTGGACGAGCAGTCGAGCGGCGATGAGGGAAAGGATGAGACCGCTGGGGAGAATTCGGCGGCACCCAAGGACGCGCGTGACAATGAGAAGATGAAGCTGAAGGCTGTCTCAGCCATTGAGAAAGCGCGCAAGAACCGAAGGCTCGTTACGCGCAGGCCATCTCCCTGGGACGTTCCCACAGCCGGGCGCTGGGGCCGGGCCAGCCCCGCATGGACAAGGGAACTGCCGCAGATAGGCGCAGTTCAGCGGCGGCTTCGGGGTCTGGGGTCGATGGTGTCATCGACAGAGATGGCACCGCCTCCCGAGTCCATCGTTTTGCGTGGCCGGCTGGCGCGCGCGGGGCATTCGCTACCCCCCTGCCTGCCTTTTTCTGCCCTACCTTTGCGGCGAATCCGCCCGCTAAGATTGCGCACGTGATGCTTGAGAACATGTGCCAGTGTCCGATGGGCGACGTTGACGAAGAACTGGGGAGAATGATCATCAAGGGTGCTGTGGAGAGCCACGTGCGTGGCTACACGCTTTCGAGTGGGACGCTTTCGGGCCGCTCAGGTCTCTGAGTGGCTGTGCGCTGCAATTCCTGGCACGATGCAGGCGTCAACGTTGACCCCAATGGCGCGGGCGGTGGCCACAGTCGTCGATCGTGCGGCTGCCGCTGCGGCGACGGCGGCTGGAATAAAGAACCCAGAACAGCGCCCGCCGGAGCCTGTTCTGGGCGGGGAGGGTGCGTGACCAGAGGGACCTCAATCGTGCTTGTCTAGATGTAGCAGCGCACTCGTGGTGTGCCGTGTGTGGGTGACAATGCCAGTCAAGTCGCCATAGGCCGTTGTGCACGACAGCTTGTTCTGACGCCCCCGTCGCAGAGACCCCCGTAAACAAAATGGGACAGACAAATCTTCCTGTTATGAGCTCGAGGACGCCGGCGCCGGGGAGCGGGAGGGGAGGCCGAGGCGCGCGTTGCGCCGTTTCCGCCGCCTCGCGGCCACTGTTGAGCGCTGCCGACGCGCAATTGTCATCCTCGCCAACATCTACCTCGTGGCAGGCGCACGCCTTGTCCGACGCTACTGGCGTGGGAGACGCTGCCCCTGCCGCCAACGTTGCACTGGCCGCGCGCCTGTCCGGCCGCTCCAGTGACAAAGCGGTCGCCGCCGTCGCGTCGGCCGTGCACGACCCCCGCTCGGCGAGCACCGCACCGCCCACGGGCCTCCGACGCCCACACCCACCGCGCGCCCCAAGGCGGCGACACGGGAAAGCGGTATGGGGTGGCGTCGCCGCCGACACCGGCTCATGTTAGACCGACGCGGTTCGCAGGGCGCCGTCGGCGCCGAACGCGGCGGGGTAGTCGCCAACCACACCGGGGCAGTGGACGTCGACAGCCACGGCGGGCACGAGGTCTGCGGCGGGAGGTCGGACGTACGGCGACAAGGGCGAGCGACGAGATGGCTTGCGTCGTGAATACTGCTGCGCTGTCGTACATATGGAATGGCGCACAGTCGTCGTCGTCCCCCAGGGGCGCACTATCTCGTTCCAGAGCGGCCGACGCGCCGTCGGTGTCCACGACAGCCGGCGCGCCGTTCACTTCCACGACGAACGGCACGTCGCCGCCGTCCACAGCGGACGGCGTGCCACCCTCACCCCCCCCCCGCCCACTTCCGCCGAACGCGCAGCTGCTGCTGCAACCGGCGGCGGTGGGGCGAATGGGATGCCGCCAGCACATCCGCCCACCTCCGCGCCGACAAGGGACGCGCTCACCCCGCCGCCCGAGCCGCATCAGCCGCGCGTCCGGCCGGCGGCGCCAGCTACATGGCAGTCTGCGCCGCCACGTCGGCCGTGCACGACCTGCGCTTGGAGAGGACCGTGCCGCTCACGGGCGGCCGACGCCCACGCCCGTCGCCCGCACCACTGCGGCGACACGGGCAGGCGGGTGCGCGTGCCGACACCGCCAGTGCCACCAGCATTCCTGGCTTCGGGAACGAACGCCGGCGTGGCGGCGGCCGCCTCCATCTTGCGGGTGACGGCGGCAGCGCTTTCGGCGGCGCCGAGATTCTGTTTCACGGCCTTTCTTGGAAGCGTTGTCGCCGGCGGTCCGGGCGGGGCGCCGACGGTGGGGGGAAGGCATAGAGGCCGCCGCAGGCCTCGCATAGCGATTGGGGACGCGACGATTGTCCACCCCCCGGGCGTGCCACCTTAACTAGTGGCGACGGGAAAAAGCTCGAGCCTGATGGACAGGTAGGCACGCGTTGAGAGGACGGCGCGCCGGGCTTCGACACTGCCGCCGTCCGCTGCAGCGTCCTCATCGGAGCCAATGAAAACGCTCAGGAGGTCCTCCGACTGAGTGGTGCGCCACTTCTTTAGCTGCATTGCGGCCGTGTTGCCGTACCGCACGTTGCCGGTGGGGGGGGGGGCTCTGGGGTGGAGACAGACCAGCGGGAGGATAGCGCGCCACGGGAGGGTCGAAAACAAGAATGGAAAAGAGGCGGCGTTGCATACGATGGAGGAATACACGACTGACGCCTGCACTTCCCCCACAGCGGCAAGAGTCCCCCCACCGCCACCACCGTGGTATCCAGCTCCGCCGCCGCCGCCGCCGCAGCCACCGCCGCCACCGCTGCCGCCGCATCCGACGTCATCTCCGCTGCCGCAGTCGCCGCTCCGGGGAGGCAAAACGAAGCCGCGGACTGTCGCGAAGCCGAGCTCCTCAGCACGGCTACAAAGAGAATCTCTGCTCAGCACGCGGCAGCACGACGGTGGCCGCCATCAGGCCACATGTTTTATGCCCGTGAAGCGGATGGGTGGAAGCACAGCGGCAGCAACGACACCCCCGAAAAAGTGGGCCGTCTTTTACGTGGGTGCGGCCACACCGACAAGCCGGCGACTCGGAAGGTCCCGTGCGCGGACACCGCCGCCGCGCGTGGCAGCGTCGATCTCTGTGCTGTAGGCGCTGCGCAGCGGCGGCGGCAGAGTCAGAGCCACTCGTCACGTACCGTCTTGGACATCTGTGACGATGGCAACCGTCTCCTCTCCCATTCACATGCACAGTCAGAGCAACGGGGCTCATGACGCCGAGCGAATGGTCAGAGCGGCTGCCTCTTCATTTTGCGACTGAGGTGACAAGACAGACTTCGCGGCGATTTGCGGATGTCATGACACTCCCGGTCCAGCAAGCAACGGTGTCGATGCTGTCAGCCTGTGCAGAAGGATTCGCTGGAATCACAAGAGGGCTCTAGATTTTCCAGAAACGGATCAGTCGAATCCAGGTCCCTGTGGCAGGGCGTTGCAGGACCAGAGGGAGGCACCGCTGAGGCGGAATCCGCAAGTCTGAGATCTGTGGACCTCGATCGCCGCTGACGGGTGGTTCTGGGAATCGATCTCACGCACCCGCCCCAGCAGTCTCAGCCGGAGAGGCTCACCCAGACGGGAAGCCGACTGCTCCCAGATGCCTGGCAGCAAAGGCCTCAGTTTACCGACGGACATGCGTGGTGGAAAGGTGCCGGCCGGGCAGGACATAGGCGGCAGCCAGGACGACGTCCGTCAGTGTGCACCCTTCCAGGACGGGCACGGAAGCATGGTACCCCTACGGTCTGGACTCGTCGACTGGCGAATGCGCGGAGGAGGAGCCTGCCATTGAAGTTATCTCCCTCATCACACCACCCGACTCCCCCGCACCTGATGATGCTGATGTAGGCCCGACGCCTCCCGCGGTCGCCCAACCCTCTATTCCCCCTCCACGCCCACTGACAAATGCCGTGGTCGCACGGCCCCCTCCACGTGACATTGCCCCACTTTTGCCGATCTACCTCCCGTCTCATTCTTCGGACGAGGACCCGTCCTAAGACCCCTCCCCCTCCCGCGGTCGCCGCCGCAGCAGTCGCGGGGATCGCGCCCGGGTGGCCGTCGCAGACCCCGAGTGCAACCTTTGCCCGGGGTTTTCGAGAACCGGGGGAGTTCTTCCCTCCACTCTTCTAGGGCCATTCGAGAGACGCAGCACGCTGGGGAAGGGCAACAAGCACCTCTGGGTGCACGAGGTGTCCGCCCTGTGGGCGCCTGAGGTTCACCGAGACCCCGACACAAAGGCGATGGTGGCGTGCACAAGGCGTACGTGCGAGGGCAGCGGCTGCGGTGCAGCGAGTGCTCGCGCTTCGGGGCAACGGTTGGGTGCTATTTGCCCTCCTGGGACGAGGTCTTTTACTACTTGTGCGTCATGGCTGGAGGTTGCCACTTCTTCAAGGAGCAGCACGTCATCTTGTGCAAGCGGCGCAAGGACCAAGCCGCCATCTCAGAATTTATTGCCAAGATGGGGAGCATCGCGGACGCAGCGGCCGCTGCGGTGACCAGGAGAGAGGCCGTCACGGCAGCCAGCGCTGGCGACCCCGATGCCGGGAAGGACGCTCCGCACTCGGATGTCACAGGGCTCCGCCGAGGGGAGACTGAGGCAATCGTGTGTCGCGACGCGAGGATCTCCTCGTGCCCCCCGACTGGAAAGGCCGTCACGGTGGCTCTGCGGACTGGACGTGTGCTTGGACGAGGGGAGCGACTCATCTTGGGGGACCGACCGATGCGTGTTCCCACAAATGCGCTGGAGGGTGTCTTGGCCCGGCTGTCTGCTGCTATCAAGGCCCCCTCCGTCGGCTCCTCTCTCAAGAAAGTTGGAAATGATGGCCAGGCCTCGCCTCGCCGGTCGCCTTTCATGCTGGTTCGAAACCTCAAGCAAACGCATGCGTTTCAACGGGGGGAACTGCGGCCGTCTTTACCCGTGGTTCCGCTGTCGTACACCAACACGGTTGCGGCTCCATCTTTGCCGCCGACCTCGCCTCGGACGGCGCGCCCAGTCGGAAAGGGAAAGGCGCTTGCTGTTCCGGGCGGACCCGGGTGGTGTTCGGAAACCTGGGCGGGGGGGGGAGGGGCGGGGTGGCTAGGTACGAGCCGTGTGTCGTCTAGCGGTCCTGCTGGGTGCGCGGCTAGTGCCATGTTTGGCGAGAGGTCACCACATGATGGAGGCCGCATGTCCAGCATGTTGGCTGCTGTGTCGGCTGCTGCCGCCCTTGAGGCCCCGATATATCCACCAGACCGCGGCGGCACACTTGCGAAAGAGAGCGGCGATGCCACGCCCCACCTCGGCACAAACACGGCGGGTTCCCGCTCTCTCTCACTCGGCAGCTCGCCGCAGGGACGACCGGTGGACTGCGACGGCAGCGAAAGCGGTTCCGACGACAAGATTGAGCTTTTCAACGTCTTGTACTCCGTCAGCGCGTCCAAGGCGCTGGCAGCTCTGACATATTCTGCTGCTGCTTTGGCGGCCCCAGCAAGTTCGACAACACCGAGGTCGAAGGCGGGCGTTCCTGTCGTTGGCAAAGTTCTGCCATCGCTAACGACCGCCGCGGCTGCTGAGGCGGTGACTGTCGGGAATGTACGCGGCATTGGTGGCAAGACGGCACCATGCGCGAAACCAACCACTGTTGTCGCAGCTACTTCGAATGCCGGGGGTGGCGCGCGGGCTCTTTCTCATGCAGACTCGTCGGCGGAGGGCAGTGTGAGGGACAAGGCGGCGGTTTCAAAGTTTTTCAAGATCAACACTGTCCGCGCCGCCGCTCCCACGGGCCCATCACTACCGCGTGTAGCATCAACCGGAGACGTGACGGCGGAGGTCGCAGCGGCGGAGGCGCGCACAACCTCGTCTGGAGGCGGCACGTCGGCGTCGGCCGCCCCGCTACCGGCCGTTGCTTTGTCGGTCGCCCCGCGGCTTGTGGCGCCACGGGCTTTGGCTCGGCCGAAAGCAGCTAGCTTTCATATACCGTCGAGCCTGAAACGTGACGACCAGAACGTCGCGGCCCCGGCATTTCGGCCGAACGCACGAGTGGCAGCAGCGGGGCGGACCGCGTAGCTGTGGCTGACATTCCGGATGCGGGCCGGACGCACAAGTCTGTATCGGGCGCGGCGGATGCGGTGCTGCTGACCGTCGCGCCGGCGGCGGCGACGCGCACTTTGGTTTTGCGGGCCGCCAGCGCTGCCATCCTGGACACGGCCGCGCAGAGCCCCATCGTCGGTCGCGCCGCCGCCGCCACCGCCGCCGCCGCCGCCACCGCCGCAACTTCTTCTTCTCGCGACGCGGTCGACGGCGCGTCGGATGTGGGTGTTGCGGCGGTGGAGCCATCGGCTACTATGGGTAGCGGAGGGACGCGCAAAACGCGCGGCCTACAGCCGTCTGGTGCCCAGAATCAAGTAGTTTGGCCGGGGGATAATCGATCGGGGGCTGCACATGCTGAGCGTGCACCGTGGCTACCCGCCTTTCGTGTGATCGGAAAGCCTCCCCGTGGGCGTTGAGTCAGAGGCCTCTGCTTGTTTTCTCTGAATCGGGTTTGTGCTGTACGTTTTTCCGCGCTACAGACATGCTTTCTCCGAAGCACCCGCTCCACTTTCTCACATCGGCAATACAAAAGGACGGCACCGACAGCAGCAGGTCCATCGTCAGTGTGTTTGACAGCAAGAGCAACAGCGAAACCAGCACGCACCAGCCACATTACAAAGCAACGGCGGCGGTTTTTTCCGTCTGCCGCTGCTGCTCCAGCGCATGTGGCTGGGACGCGCAGGCACAACGGCAACAGTGACCCCACGCCCTGTGCTGGACATCTCGGGGCTCGATCGAGGGCATCCAGTCCACACACATAAGTTGCTGCCCGTTCTATCCGCGGAGACGGTCAGCAGGCACCCGTGCAGGCAGCAACGCCGTACATTCAAGTCCGTGTCCTAAATTCTGCGCGATGGAATATATTGACCTGTTCAAGAAAGTGAGGGGCCACTAGCAGCGAATGTACACTTTAGAGGCGTTTCAAGTGGTTTCGATGCACTGAATGACAACTTCAAGGGCTTCCGTCATACCCAACGCTGCAAACGGCCAGTGCCGGCTGTCTGGCGCGCCTTTTATTTCTGGAATGCTCTTCACTTCATCTCGTTCTGCGTGCAAGTTGACAGCGTTCGCAGCCGATCCGACATCTCCAACACGGCCAGCGACTGAGCACGTTGGCGCTTGCAGGTGGCGGTTGTGAGATCCAATCGACCTGGTCTATTACCGGAAAGGCCCGCAGAAGGCCCCAACCGACGATCGCCAATGTATCGGACGGTACAGCCACTGTGGTCATCGTGCGACGCCGCTGTCCCCTCTTGAGAGGAGCCCGGCCATCCATGGTACGTTGGCGAATGTGCCCGTGACCGGATACGACTGACTATGCGTGTCGGGCAGTCTCCTGTGTACGTGGGCTGGCATGCATGCTTTGCTGTCCCCTCCTGGTTGTCACAGTCGTTCTTGTCTAACCCCTCTTTTTGCGCGCTCCTCTTTCGCTTTAGTTTTTGCCTTTGCATGCTCGCCTCGTTTACAACCGCAGATTTTGACGACTGCATCCCGGGGTTGCACACGATGATCGTGACGAAGAGCATCACGGAGAACCGGCCTGTGCCATCTCAAGTATATATCTATCGCTGGGCTACGCCTCAACGCCTCCGAAGCGTTCTTCTCGTTAGCCATTTGGATCCGGCACGAGCGCTGCGGCGGCGGGGGCTGCTTCCGCGCTTTAGGCTTCATACGTGACTACGCGGGATGCGTCTGCGGTCGTTAACGACGCCCCCCCGAGGGTAGGAGAATAGCTATTTGTATGAGGAGGTGCCTTTTCTAGCCGTCTGTGGCCCGCTCAGTGCCACTGAGGCGCCGGAGGGTGGGCCAAGCACTCGAGGAGCTCATCAATACGACCATGAACAGAGAAACAGAGAATGTAGCGCGCCGGTGCACGAAAGCCCTTTTCTTAGACTCGTTGAGGACCATCTTATCATCGTGTAAAAACGATGTGGCCTTCGTAAAGACAAGCCCCCTAAACGGACAGTGGTGAACCAGACGCTGTCATTTCATGCACCAAACTCCATGACAGATGGCGGTGGAGACGGCGAGATCAGGCGTGCTCTGCGCATGAGTGCTCTGAGATTCAGTGGCGTACGCGGACCGGAAGAAGCCCCTGCAGGCGGAGGGGAGGCAGGCAAGTACACGAGCAGCCTGAACTCACCACGCATGTGGAGCGGGCCCCAATGGCGAATTGCGGTTCGCTTCGAACTGCGTGCACTGGGAAGCCAATGGACTGCTGCCGCCGCCCCTTATCCGCGGCCTACGCATTACGACATCAGAGTACAACTGTTTGCACACATGTCGTAAGAGCAGATGTTTGTTTACCGTGTGACTCAATCCCCCTCAATGAGTACGTTCCAGCACACAAGCGAAGATGACAACGACTCGCTTAGAACGACACACCATAAGACGCTAACGTACATCACGTCCCCTCCGTTGACAGAAGAAAACAAGTACTTGGTCTATTCATGTTGATACCGCATCTGCTGCCGGGTCATTGCCACCACTTCGCTGCCTCTGCCGGAAAATAAAAAGAAAAATGGCACAGGGCACCAACGACGATCCTATGACACCATTTCAGATCGCAGATCGTGAAGACACGCGTATCTATGACGTACATGCCGCCCCGCGGCCTTCAATCTACTGCTCTCACCCGGCCGTAGCTTCTTGGCGCTTGCTGACCGTCATTGTGGCACACAGATAGGTGTACACAAGGCATCGATTCTCGCTGATACTGTTCCCACAACTTGCGTCTCGACAATGACAACGGCGACACTATCGGTGAGACGGGAGGCGCGCAGCAACGAGGATGACCATGTCGGTGGGTCGGGTGGCGGGTGGGCACGACGGAGACCACGTCGGGGGGTCAGGTGGCGGGTGGGCACGACGACGAGCACGACGGTCAGTAGGGTGGCGTGTGGGCACGACGGCGACAGCGTCGGTGGATCGGGTGGCGGGTTGGCACAACGGCGAGCACGTCGGTCGGTAGGGTGGCGGGTGGACACGACGGCGACATCGTCGGTGGATCGGGTGGCGGGTTGGCACAATGGCAAGCGCGTGGGTGGATAGGGTGGCGGGTGGGCACAACGGAGAGCACGTCGGTGGATTGGGTGGCGGGTTGGCACAATTGCAAGCGCGTGGGTGGATAGGGTGGCGGGTGGGCACAACGGAGAGCACGTCGGTGGATGGGGTGGCGGGTTGGCACAACGGCGAGCACGTCGGTGGGTAGGGTGGCGGGTGGGCACAATGGCGAGCCCGTCGGTACGTAGGGTGGCGGGTGGGCAGAACGGCGAGCACGTCTGTGGATCGGGTGGCGGGTTCGCACAACGGCGAGCACGTCGGTGGATAGGGTGTCGGGTTGGCACAACGGCGAGCACGTCGGTGGATTGGGTGGCGGGTGGGCACGACGGCGAGCACGTCGGTGGATCGGGTGGCGGGTGGGCACAACGGCGAGTCTGTCGGTGGATAGGGTGTCGGGTTGGCACGACGGCGACCACGTCGGGGGGTTAGGTGGCGGGTGGGCACAACGGCGAGCACGTCTGTGGGTAGGGTGGCGGGTAGGAACGAGGGAGATCACGTCGGTAGGTAGGGTGGCGGGTGGGCACGACGGCGAGCACGCGAGCACGTTGGTGGGTCAGGTGGCGGGTACGGGTCTGGTGGGTGACACAGGCTGACGGGGCGCAGTCTTGCTCACGAACGAGAGGACAGCATTCGTGATCATCGGTGCAAAATGCATGCGGTGAGATTGAGATGATAATTTTTCCCAGGGAGGCAAACACGACGCGACACAACGAGGTCATAAATCGGCCCAATGCAAGATAGGAATGTGCTTTTACGACTCTTGGGCACTGAGTTCGCATCAAACCGACTTTTGCGTGATGTAGCACCCTTTGAAAGACAGTGTTCGTTTCTGAAGGACCTGAAACGAGACATGACAACCTCCTCTTGTCGGGAAAGCCTTGCTTGCATGACAAGAAGTGTTGTAACCGTCCATCGTGACAGGAGGCAGAATGCTTCATGCTCTGTTTACTTCATTTGCAGGTTTTCTGTTCATTGAAGTACATCCAAATCGCTCCCCTTCTCTGCAAAGGTGGGCCACTTTGTTTGTAACGCGGTTCATGCGTAAAGCAAAGACAAGTGCTGCGTTCATGACGTTTCACACTGCAGCCCATTCTCTGTTGGCCAACAGGCTCTTTCTGGCGCCTGCCCCACACAACAAACTCTTGGCCTCGTGTCCTGCGCTGCAGATGGCATGACGCGACACCTGGAAGTGAGATTGTGCGCAAGCCTCCTGCAATACCTCGCGGCACCATGCCTGTGAGCTGGGTGGCCCCCGAAGCGCCGCCGGCGCTGTCTGACCAGTGGAAGCACCCGCCGACCTCGCACCGGGTGATCGCACCAGATGCCGCCAGGTGATCCCTGCACTTGTGGGTGGGCACACAAGCGCCACCCGAATGGTTCCGCCAATCGGAGCCGCTCACCGGCTCAGATCGGATCATCGGCCAATTGGGGCCGCTGACCGGCTCAGCTTGGGTGGTCGAGCCGCGACCACAGGCGAATCATGATGTGTGGGAAGCACCGCCCGCGCTTCCGCCTCAGTCGGGACCCTGTGCGGCTCACGTACGGTGATGGCCCGCCCGCCTCCAATCAGGTAGTCGCACCCATTGCCGCCAGGCAACCCTCGCGATTGTGGGCTCGCGCACATGCACCGTCCGTGGGTCGGCTTCAGACAATGGCAGCCCCTTACCGGCTCAGATCGGGTGACCGGCCGCCACCTCCGACGAATCACGACTTGTCGTGTACAGTCGGGCGCCACCGGTGTGGACGGCCAAGTGGAAACCGTTGCGCATGCTGTTCCACGCTCCCTTGTCGCCAGCCTCGCCACTGCGGGTGTCGCTGCGTTTGCGGCGTCCCGCCACCATGTTCTCCGAGGTGACCCGACGACATGTCCTCGGCTTGCTGAATGAGGACTACTCGCCGGAGGTGGTACGCGGCATCATGGGGTGCTCCAAGCGGTCTATGCGGCGGTGGATGAAGAACCTTCGAGACAACGGGACGGTTTGGCGGAACCAAGTGCTCCAGAACTCCCACGGGGACACCGCTGTGCGCAACCCGGCACTCACCCACGCCATCATGCTGCTGTTGCAGCGCGAGCCGGCCGCGTTCCTGAAAAACCACTCCGACTTGTTGGTCGCCCTTAGCATCGACTACCCCTCCAGCGACCACCGCTACGTCAGCGCAGCCACAGTCTACCGCGTGCTGCGCGCCAACAACATCACGAGGAAGCGGGTGGAGCGCCTCCACTCGGAGCGGTCGGAGGAGTCGCAGAGGGCACTTGCAGTGGCGATCAACGCCATCCCAATGCGGTGCCTGATATCCGTCGATGAGACTCACACGGCAGGATCGGATATGTACCGATCGTATGGCCGCAGCGTCAAAGGGGTTCCCTGTCGTTTGCTCGACCGCGACACCCGGCCGGTACCAAGCACAAGCACAATGATGGCGGTGTCGCTGTCTCACGATGTTCTCTGGAGCACGACGGTCATCCTGGGCGGTGCACAGACGTCTGATGACTAGCGTTTGTTCTGACACTATCTTCGAGACCAGATGAACACATACGTGCCCGGATTGCCTTGGGAGCTTCAACCAGACGCATGCGTTATCATGTATGACAACGCCGGCATCCACGACGCGGCAGGCGATGCATTTATGCATGCCAACGGTATGTATTTTGTGCGGCTTCCTGCCTAGTTCCCCAACCTGCAGCCTATCGAAGGAGTCTTCAACTAGCTGAAGCTAAATGTGCGCGACCTCGTTTACCTTAACCACAGGTACATGACCAAGCCGATGCGCCTGATGGCGACTGCCAAAGCACTGCTGACGCATGCGCAAGTCGCTGGCCAGTTTGTCCGTGTTTCAAACAATATTGCCGCGCTGCTATGATGGGGGTGTGCTTCACTGGCATTTCTTGAAAGAAGTTCGACAAAAGGCTGCTGTCGTTCCTTTCTCGAGCAACACAGTGGTCCAATTTTAGCGCCTTCTGCAACCAACGCGCCTCACCTGGTCACCCGCTGGTCCATCTCTCACCACTGCACCGAGCAACTCGCTTCTGCTCTGCGACGGGCGTTTCCGACACCTTCGCCGTTGCGCAGCCGTCACTCTTGTCCTACTGTGATACTACCGCCGCAAGTGCTGCCAAAGAATACTCCGATTGGGAAAGAGAAAGCGCCGCAGATGGCGGTTTTGGAGTCCATACCGGCCGTGGCGCCCTCAACTACGACCGTCCCTCACGGTGCGTTGTTCGCGGCCGCGGCTTCCCGCCCTCGGCTTCCCGCCCACACCGCTAGCAGCCACCACCGCCCGTGCTGTCCATCCGGCCGCCTCGCGCCCCGCCGTCCACGTCCACACCTCGAACGCCGACGGCTGACACAGGGACGGCCAACGCCGCGTCCCTCCACCCACTCGTCCCCACCGCCAGCTCGTGGCCTCGCCCCCCGTCGCCAGAAGCTTATGAATCTGCCGATTTTCGGTCCACTCCGATATACTCAACATTGGCACTTTTTGAAGCAGATAAGAGTTTTGACGCAAAGTCTTGAGTACGGATAGGATATATATCCGAAACCAAGAAACGTAGGATATGAATAAGAATAGGGATTCTATTCAGAATATATCAGATTCTGCAACCACTATGTCAGAGAGGAAGTACCTGGGATGGTGATTTCCAAGAAATAACGAAGAGCGGGGTGTGATGGAATCTGTCAACGTGACCTCTGCGAGACCATGTCACGCTCGCGAGAGCGAATGCCAGGAAAGATGTGGAAGCATCACTGCCCATCTCGCTACTTTGGTTAACCTTTATGGCTGAGAAGAGTTCTGAGTCGTACAGGCCGCCCGTCAGCTGCCGCGCGCGACAAAAGACGAAAAATCGCCCACTTTTCCAATCACCTTCGCCATCGACGACGTGCCCTGAGGCCCAGTCTTGACGACGGGCTCTCAGCGTGCACGCACGCGTGTCAACCATTGAGAGTGCTGCGTTCCAATCACGGCTGATTCATTTCTACAAATCTGCTTCACATGGCAGTTCCGCACGCGAAGTACTTACTGCTCAAAACAGGCCCCTTTGGGACGATTGGGGTCAGGACGTGAGCGTGTGCGAGATTTTTCGGAATATCTCGCACACGAACACACATGTCGAGGCCGACCCAAAGCTGTCTGGCACCCGGGATCGTCTCGCGTGCCGGCCGCTAGAGTGTGCCACCAGGTGATCCTGGGTCAGTCTTCAGCTCCGGGTCGACTGTCAGGAAGCAATGCCCACAATACGTGGCATCACACAACGGGGGAGGACCGCGCGTGGCGATGCATGCACGATCCGGGCGCGTCGTTGGTATTGGATATTCACCCACTCCGAACACTGTTGCGCAGGGGGGGTGGACCGTGGAACAGTGTTGCCGCACCACCACATGAGCGGCCCATGCAGCTTTCCGCACGGGTGCGAGCTGGGGGACGGCAGCGTTAGACAATCGTCGCTGATTGGGCACGTGTGGCCACGGCTCTCGCATTCTTCACAGCAATCGAAATCGCGTGGCTGGCGTCCATCAATCTCTTTTGCACCCGATTTGCGAACATTTCTGCTGCGCCGTCAAGACAACCCCCATCGCAGCACGACGAAAAACAGGACTTAGACGTCATATTCGGGTCGATCACGTTCCCATGTGCTCACCGTCAAGACAAGGCCGTAGCCACACAACATTCGGAAGCCCCCAAACGCACCAGTGTCTTCTTGATCACGGTATTCTTCGCATCACTCTCTCTGACCGTGTCCTCCATCGCCGTCACCCACTCTGGGCGTTCACAGTCAACCTCGTTGTGCTTGAGAGATTGGAGCTCCGCGCCCATGCAAGAGCAGACCAAAGGGGGTAGACACCCCCTGCTGCTACCGACATGACGGACAGCGCTTCCGCCGAAGTAAACAGCCACAGGGGCGATGTTGGCCCGAGGGAGTCCCCACGCAGTCGGACTGTCCCTCCAAAAAGGTTTCAGAGCATCTTGGGACAGATAGAGGATGTGGGCAGCACTTTTTGGAGATGACGCAAAGTACGCGGCCGAGGAGATAACGGTGTGGAAGGTGACGCTCTCGACCGTTGCTTTTTTCGATACCTGAAAGCGGCCGAAGCATGCCGAGAAAACACCAATCCGACGAAGGCAAAAATACAGAACCCACTCAGTCAGTATGTCAATGTCCACCCTGTCAGTAAATCTTGGCCCATGTTGTACGGTCGGTTCATGCTCCGTGGCGCCATCTGAATCAGAAGGGGCCCTCTCAAGTGGGTACACACCAGTACGGATGACCGCAACTGCTTACCCTGTAGAGGCCCGACTCCTCCATCTCAAAAAGCTCGTTGACCTCAGCCTCTGGAGCAGGTGAGTCCAACTCATCACCCCCACTCTCCTCCGTAGGAGCGCCGTCGGACTCCTCGAGTGGCCGTGGGGGTAGATTGTGGTCAGAAGGGGCAGGGGGCAGGTCCATGGCACTCTCGGTTGTGCCCCGTTGAGCGCTCATCCCGATGGCCGCAGTAGAACAAGCACGATGCCTGTGCACGGCGGCGGGGGAGTGTGCCCTCCTCGTCGACGACGGCGTGTCAAACGAAGCTTGTCAGGGAAACGGCCCCGCTCGCGCGCGAAACGCCTGTGTAGCCGGCTGGTGGCGTTGGGGCTGCGCCCGGTTTGGGCGGGCCGCTGCCGCCCTTTCGAAGACGAGGTTGCGCTTCACAAAACGGCGCCACATTGGATCACTGCGGGTATTGGCAGTTAATAACTTCTTCGATTGTATTTCTCACGTACTGTGTGCTGTGGCGAACTCTTTGTGCGTCAACCCAACCCCACACCTTTGAGCTATCGACCAGATGATGACGATTCAATCGGCGCCCTATCTCACGACATCTCGCCGGTGCAGGAACCCAACCCCACCCTCGGATTTCAACCCAACCCCACGTTCGTGCCGGGGCCCACGCGGCTGCACCGAGCAGGCGTCTCTGGAAAACTGACGGGTCTCCCATCTCTTGATCCGAGTGGTGCATCATGAGGAGCCTTCTCGTCCAATCATTCCTGCGAAAGCCAGCAGACGCAAATGGCATATTCCTTTCCAAACACGTTCACGTGCGCGAGACACAAAAAAAAATCTCGCGCACGTGAACGTGTTCGGCTTGAATGCGCCGAATGAGCCCGTTTCGGCTCGTGAGTCTTATCGTCCTCATTTGTGTTTTCTGCATCTAAATCCAATCGTTCTTACCCGATGCGCATCAGTCAAACAGCGAGCTCGTTCGCTGCAGTCGCGGATGCGCATCGAAGTTCCAATCCTGTCGACCGCGGCGATTAGGTCCTGACCGGAGGGGCCGATGCACGTTCAAGTAAGTACGTTGTGAAAGAGAGAAATTGTACACACATCGGTGACGTGATTCCGGGCCTTACGGATCGCCACGTTGCAATCACGGCGAGAATTGATGGCACACTCTCCCCACGTTGTCCGCGGGCGTGTGTGGCCCACAGTTGACTTGTCGTTGTCTCGCTCCAACCGTGCGGCGGCGTCTCGGCCCCAACCACCTCCAACCTCCACAACGTGGTCGTTCTTCCTGTGCTGCTTTTGTTGACGACTTCGGCGCATGTGAGTACGTGTATGTTCGTGTAAGAGCATCCTTCGGGTTGCTTGTGGTGGACAGATCGGCTGTCGTCCCTTGTTGTATGCGTTTCCTCTGCTTGTCTTTTGTGCCGCCGTGGATCGACTTGTGTGTGTGCCTTCGTGCGTGCCCTCTGACTTGGTCTGTTTCGGCGTACGCTTGCTTTTTATTTTCGCTTCTGTTTCCCGCTTCCATTTGCACATGTCGTCCCGTCTTCTTTTCCTTTCAGATATCCTTGGTACCCTCAACGTCAGTCGGTATGTTCTCGAAGGGGGGGGGGGGGGTTT
>ENA-ORXR01002176-ORXR01002176.1-marine-metagenome-genome-assembly--contig:-NODE-2176-length-19139-cov-3.268702_pt1 | contig 19139 bp, 13 predicted proteins | sample MGYA00237866_ERZ511479 | MGnify/ENA metagenome assembly ERZ511479 | reverse complement strand
AACCATTCTGAAAAATTGAGCATGTGCTGCTCTGCCAGAATCTCGGTAGGTGCCATCATGGCAACCTGATACCCGCACTCAACTACCTGAGCGGCGGCCAGCGCGGCCACGATAGTCTTGCCAGATCCTACATCACCTTGTATCAACCGCAACATGGGCTCCTCGGTCCCCATGTCGTTTAGTACATCCAGCAGCACTCTGTCTTGTGCACCGGTAAGGCTAAATCGCAGGCTGTCGCGCAATGCACCCAGCAGCTTGCCGGCAGGACGTATGAGTGGAGCTTGCTGGCGCTGTGCATTGACACGCAACAGTCGCAAGCCCAGTCGATGTGCTATCAGCTCCTCCAGCGCCAGCCTGCGATGCGCAGGATGTACGCCTTCCATCAAAGCATGAACATCAACATCGGGTTGCGGACGGTGTACGGTTTTCAGCGCGGTGATGACGTCAGGCAGTTCGATACCCACCAACATGGATGCGGGGATCAGGTCCTCGAGTGCTGATTTTTCCAGCGCTGCCAGCGCCTGATCCGTAAGACGTCTAAGCGTGGGTTGCTGAACGCCTTCCGTGGTCGGGTAGAAAGGCGTAAGCCGTGTTTCCAGCGCAGCTTCAGCTGCAGCGGCGTCTTTAATCAGTCTGTATTCAGGATGTACCATTTCCAGCATACCCGCCCCCCGGCGCACCTCGCCAAAGCAGCGCACCTGTTGCCCACGCTCGAACTGCTTGACCTGCTGTTGGTTGAAATGGAAAAAACGCAGCGTGATTGAGCCAGTACCGTCATCGATTCGCACCAGCAATGAGCGTCGCTGCCGCACAACAACATCGGCAATCAGTACTTCGCCACAGACAACCGCTTCGCGGCCGGGCGTCAGGGAACCGATTTTAGTCTGTCGGGTTCTATCCTGATATCGGAATGGCAGATGGAAAAGCACATCCTGCAGGGTGTGAATACCGATACCCGCAAGCTTGAGCGCCATGGCATCTCCCACACCCTTGAGGGAGAGCACAGAAACGGCGTCGAGCGTTTGCGGATCAGATCTGGATTTTCCAGCCAAGATAAAACCGACAGAACAATGTTAGAAAATAGTGCTAGTCGCCCAGATACATGACACCTTCTACTTCGACAGCCACATTGCGCGGCAGTGATGCCACACCGATAGCAGCTCGCGCCGGATAAGGTTCACTGAAGCGTTGTTCCATCACCTCGTTAACCAATGGAAAATCAGCCAGGTCGGTAAGGAAAACCGTGAGTTTCACGACGTGGTCAAACGAGCCACCTGCCGCTACACAGACCGCTTCAAGATTATCGAAAACCTGCACAATCTGCGTCTTGACGTCGTCACTAACGAGCTCCATCGTGGCAGGAACCAGCGGTATGGCGCCAGACAGGTAGACCGTATCGCCAGCCTTGACTGCCTGGGAATAAGCGCCGATAGCGCTGGGGGCCTTGTCTGTATTGAAAATTTTACGCGTCATGATGGGTATGTTCTGTGATCGGGATGCGCAGAGTATATAGCGCAATGCCCAAATCACGAATCACGAATCACGAATCACGAACCATAATTCGGGCAAACTCAGCTTTCACGTTTTACGCTCCTGACCACCGTCAGGTTGCGCAGCCGCCGCACAATACGCGCTAACTGCACTCTGTTATCCACGGACAGCACAAACCGGATACTGATGTCGTCTTCGCTGCGGTTGTTGAAGTCCATGTATTCGATATTGACGTTCATCAGTGACATGGTAGAAGTGACGCGCGCCAGAGCCCCGGGCTGATGCATCAGATGACACACAACGACGACGTCGAACCGACCTTTGATCTCTGGCGCCCAGTCCACAGCCACCCACTCTTTGGGCCGGCGACGAAAGCGGCGGACATTACGACAGCCCGATCGATGTACGGCTACCCCCTTGCCGGGGGTGAAAAAACCTTGCACATGATCGCCCGGGATGGGCCTGCAACAACGCGACATGTACAGTGTCGGGCTGTCGGCCTGATCAATTAGCACAGGCGCTGTTTCCAGCACCGGTAATGGCTGTGCACCACTGCCATCGCCGGCTTCAACCGCAATCAGGCGCTCGGCAATCTGGCTGGGCAAATGCAGACCAAGACCAATATCACGATACAGATCTGACACTGCATCCCACCGACGTTCCGCCAGTATGGCGTGAACCACCTTATCTGGAATGGTATCCAGCGTTCGGTCATGTCTGGCCAATGCTCTGCGTAGCAGACGCTCGCCAAATTCAACCGACTGCGTGTGGTCCAATGCGCGCAAGTGTTGTCGGATAGCCGTTCTTGCCTTGGCGGTTACCACAGAATTCATCCACATGGGACTGGGTGCAACCGTTGGACCGGTGATGATCTCCACAGTCTGGCCACTTTCCAGAGGCTGACTTAATGAGGCCAGACGACGATCTACTTTCGCGGCTACGCATTTGTTGCCCACTTGGGAATGTACTGCGTAGGCAAAATCCACAGGCGTGGCGTTGCGAGGCAGCTGGATAATCTTGCCCTTGGGTGTGAATACGTATATTTCGCCGGGAAACAGATCAATCTTGACGTTCTCGACAAATTCTACGGAATCGGTGTCGGTGTCCGGAATATCAACCAGCCTGGACAACCAGCCAGGTGTCTGACTGTGCGCTGGCGCCCCGTTTTCAAACTTGTACGCCCAATGGGCTGCGATGCCTGACTCGGCAAGTTCGTCCATGGCGTGTGTACGAATCTGTACTTCAATGGGGATGCTGTCCGGGCCATGGATAAGCACGGTATGCAATGACTGGTAACCATTCTGCTTGGGAACAGCAATATAGTCTTTGAAACGCGAAAATACCGGGGCGTATAACTGATGTACGAGTCCAAGTACCTGATAACACTGCTCCTCGGTACTGACGACAACACGCAGCGCCAACATGTCGAAAACCTGTTGAAACGGCAGCTGTTTCTTGAGCATTTTGTTATAAAGACTGTACAGATGCTTCTCGCGCCCCGTCACGCTCGCCGCGATGCCTTTCTCGCTCAACGTCGTCTCGATTCTCACCGACACGCGGTCGATGATGTGATCCCGATTGCGATGAGCCTGATCAACCGTCGCTTCCAGCACGCGACTACGCACCGGATAACACGCCCGGAAGCCCAAGTCTTCAAGCTCATTCTTGATAGTGTACATACCCAGCTTAGAGGCGATGGGTGAATACACCTCGAGTGTCTCCTTACCTATCCTGCGACGTTTGTCGGGTCTCAACGATCCGATGGTACGCATATTGTGCAGCCGGTCAGCCAGCTTGATCATGATAACGCGTATGTCGCTAACCATCGCCAGCAGCATCTTGCGAAAGCTTTCAGCCTGCGCTTCCTGCTTGGAGCGAAATCTCAGATGGTTGAGTTTGCTGACGCCATCAACAATGTGAGTTACCTCCTCTCCAAAGGCTGCCACCATATCGGAGCGGCTCACCGGTGTGTCTTCCAGCACGTCATGCATCAGAGCGGCCATGACGCTGTGGTGATCCAGCTGCATGGACAGCACGATGCTGGCAACTGCTATGGGATGCGTTATGTAAGGTTCTCCAGAGCTTCGCGTCTGGCCTGCATGGGCATCTCGGGCAACGGTGTAGGCCCGTGAGATTTCCGCAACCTGTTCTGCGGAAAATCGCGTGTTGAGCTGTTCGAGTAGCGCCGCGTACGCTTGTCGCTCCAGAGGTTGGGTCGTTTTGCCGTCTGGATTCTCCGTCGCAGAGTCCGTGGCCGTTTTTACCAGATCAACACTGGTCTCGGCCGTATTGTCGTGCGGCCGGTTTTCGACCCGGCTTTCAGCGGGTACGACGGGCAACGGCACCCGGGGTATCATCGGCTTGTCAAGATTAGCCGGCGGGGTTAACTGGGTGTCATCACTCATGGGAGGACGACACTGGAAATGCGAATATCAGAGCATGAACAGGAATGCCAAAGCACCACTGCGCAATAACACTGCGAATTGCGTGTGCCACGAGACAAACTGTGGAACACGCTGGACAGTGTTTTAAAAGTCTTCGCGGAGGTCTTTGTCATAAATGACAGGTTCCACGGGTGCGGGCGGAGGCGATGCTTCCTTGAGTATGTCTTCACTGACCAGACCTTCAGCGATTTCGCGCAGCGCGATGACAGTGGGCTTGTCGTTGTCATCTGGTAGCAAAGGCTCAGCGCCCATGGAGATGTTTCGAGCCCGCTTGGAGGCAATCAACACCAGATCGAACCGGTTGTTCACCTGAGCCAAGCTGTCTTCTACGGTAACTCTAGCCATGTAAGGCACATCCTGCAATTAACTGAACTACGTAGTTTAGTGACTTCTATACGCGAGCGCCAGAGCGTGGATCGTTAAAATCCAGCAACTGCAAGCTTTTACGGCAACTTTTGGGGTTATTTTAGAGGACTGTAGCGACGAGCAGGCATTTGAAGCCGTGACAGCATCGTGAAACTCAGTAAACAAATGTGTCTAACAGCGTTTCATGTGTCATCTGATTAGGGTTGCTGTGCCAGGCAAGCGTTAATCCAGACAAGCGTTAATCGTGAGTCAGGCTTGTTATTAATCCAGCGTGCCGGTGAGCCTGACGGGTTTTCATGACTCGATGACTGAGCACTACAGCTTTCAACTCGGCTAGCGCTTCATCAAAATCGTCGTTTATGATCAGGTAATCTGCATGGTGATATTGCTGCATTTCCAGCACCGCCTCCGCTGTTCTGCGCTCGATAACCTCATCAGTGTCCTGACCTCTACCACGTAGCCGTTCGATCAGCGTGGCACGGGACGGTGGCAGTATAAAAATTGACACCACATCGGCAAATTTCTGCCGTACCTGTGCTGCACCCTGCCAGTCGATTTCCAGAATAACGTCCTGACCGTTGCCAAGCGCATTGTTAACAGCTCCCATACTTGTTCCGTAGTAATTTCCAAACACTTGGGCATACTCAAGAAACTGATCGGAGTCGATCATCTCCTCAAATGCTTCTCGCGCTACAAAGTGGTAATCCTCCGCATCTGTTTCAGCCGGGCGCTGTGCCCGAGTCGTATGTGACACGGCCACGGTGAGCTCTTGCAATTCTTTGATCGCCCTGCGCACCAGGCTGGTTTTGCCAGCACCTGAAGGCGCTGAAACGATGAACATCTGAGCCTGGTTTGTTTGCATAAAGATCCACATCAATGAAGGCCGGTCAAGCCTGTGCCGGTTACTATACTGTGAGAAGGAACACTCTAGGAAACCTTCACGATGGTATTGACCGAATCCTCACGGATGACACTGGGCGCTCAAGCGCCTGATTTCACATTGATCGATACGTGCAACCGCCAAAACACCTCTGCCAGTGCGGGCTACAGCATCCAGTGAAAAAACTGACGCCTGACGTCTCTATTTTGCTGCCAGTCAGACTATGGCGTGATACAACGTCTGCGGCTGTGTCCAGTCTGCTGGCACAGACCCACCAATCGCTGGAGATATTGGTCATCGGCCATGACGACGTCGGCTATCTGGTCAAACAGCTTCCGCCCGATCCGCGGATCAAGGCAATCTCTCGCACAGCACCTGGCATAGTGGGCGCGCTGAATACCGGATTATCCCAGGCCTGCGGCACCTATATAGCCAGGATGGACGACGATGACATCGCCTACCCGAAGCGCATTGAAACTCAGCTGGATTTTCTCAACACGCACCGCCACGTTCAGCTGTGCGCTGCACGGATACGCTTCATTCATCGTGATGGACGCACTGATACTATTGGCGCAGGCAACCAGCATTACGGGGCATGGCTGAACGCGTTGACCGATCATCAGGACATCAGCAATGCCTGGCTGACCGAGTGTCCGATGCCACATCCCACACTGCTGGCACACCGTGATGTCTGGCATAAGCTGGGGGGCTATCGTCAGTTTGATGGTCCCGAGGACTACGATCTGATCCTGCGCGCACGGCTGCTCGGCGTTGTCATGGGCAAGCCGTTACCGATTTTGCAAGACTGGCGAGAACATGATCAACGGCTGACCTACCGTGATAGTCGCTACCGCCGTGAAGCCTTCACTCGCTGCCGCGCATGGGCGGCGACTCAGCAATCGAGTACCTTGCGGTTACTAGACGGTCGCGGCGTGTGGATCTGTGGCACCGGGCGTAGTGCCAGATACTGGCACGACGCTCTGGAAGACAATGCTGTGAAAGTTCACGGCTTCGTAGACAGGCTCAGTTCCAGCGCCAGACGACAAAAAAGGCATAAGCCTGTCATCAGTTATGAACAATTACCGGTTGAGCGTGGTGACAGCCTTGTCATTACAGCTCTGAGTCAGCCACAAACTCGTAAAGAGTTGCACCGTTATTTCAACAAACAGGGCTGGCGCAACGGCGTCGACTACGTGATGGGTGGATGATGAAACCAGAAGAGGATTTGATGAAACCCGATTGGGACGGCAAACGTTTCAGCTACCCGGGGGAAAATCTGCTGGCATCTCCCCTGGATGTGCTGCGCTGGGTCGCCACACGGAAAGCTGCAAAATGGCCATCGACACTGAAAAACCCACCGACAGAACCTGTCAGTGAACGCATCTTCGACTCAAACCTGCGCATCACATTTATCAACCATGCCACTTTGTTGATACAAGGCGGTGGCCTGAACCTGATAACTGATCCGGTTTTCTCCGAACGTGCGTCACCCGTCTCTTTTGCTGGCCCTAAACGACATAGAAAACCAGGTCTGACCATCGATCAACTGCCACCACTAGATGCCGTATTGCTGAGTCATACTCACTACGACCACATGGATGCACAATCACTCAGACATTTACAAGAAAGAGACAACCCGATAGTTATTGCGCCTTACAACACGGCAGCATTGCTCAAGCGCATCTGTGGCTGCGATGCCAGAACGCTGAGCTGGTGGGATGAGTTCAATCTGGCTGACAACGTCAAGACAACTCTGGTACCTGCAAGACACTGGACCTCACGATCGCTGGGGGATCAGAACAAGGCATTGTGGGGTGGATTCGTCTTGTCGTTACCGGGAGGGTCTGTCTATTTTGCGGGTGATACTGGATATGGCAATGGCGATCACTTCCATCAGATCCGCGAGCATCTAGGTCCCTTTCGATGTGCTTTGTTACCGATCGGAGCCTACGAACCCAGATGGTTCATGAAGCCACAACACATGAACCCGACCGAAGCGGTCCAGTCTTTCAAGGACGTCGAAGCACACTATGCCATCGGTATACACCACGGCACGTTCCAGCTGACCGACGAGGCCCATGACGCGCCGGCAATCGCACTCGGTTCAGCAATAGCCTTAAAGGACACGCCTGCTGAGCGATTTCGTACGTTGGAAAATGGTCAGGCATGGGATATACCTAATATCGATTAAACGCTACCCACGTAGTCAGCCAGAATCCACCAAGGGCTTTTACCGCCCTGTGTGTGCAGCGGCGGCAACGATCTGAGTTTGTTTTTTACACGATCGAAACGGTGATGCATTTGCCTGGATTTAGAAGCCGCTATTGTCAGAAATAGGCACCGTGAATGCGTTGGCATCCACGATCCGGTTACAGCCTAGAACACAACAAGTAACGGTTACATATACCGTTCGTTTTAGCAGATATCAGGCCAGTTTTCTCTCAGTAAAGGTTGGTCAAGGCCACGCCAACGCCCACACGCTGCTGGTAGTGATCATAGTCAATCAGGGAATCTCCGTAGCCACTGAACAGCTGTACAAACCCTCGAAATTTGGCAAACAAGGGAAAGGTCAAGCCCGCCGTAACTGCGCCTTTACCTGTGGAGGGGTTACCCCGGGCTCTGACGGCGTACTCAAGATCCGATCTGCGCCAGGACACACTCATCTCGCCATGTCCCATGAAGTCGAGAATATCCGGGTTGTCGTCTCCTTCCGGAGCATCAGGACTGTCCTTGGATTTTTCGGGTATTCGGTACCACGGCCTGATCGTGGCCACCAGCGGTCCTCGCTCATAAATCAAGGTGCCATACAGTCGGTTCCAGCTACGCGACAAACCCTGCACTTGCCCATTGGACTGATGTTCAAAGCCAAGCACAAGGGCGGTGCTACCTCCAAACGGTCCCCACAACAAGGGCACCAGATAGAATATTTCCGGTTGATAGTTAGTCTCTCTGAAAGGACTCGACAAATCACTGGAATACAGCTGCCACCAGGCTTCTAGTGTTATCCCCAACGACAGGGCATCGTCCTTGAGTAACAGATCAGATTCATTCAACTGGGTTTTCAGACTGATCTGAAATTTCACTTCAGCCGGCTGCAGGCCCTCTCTTAGTGGTACCTCGTTTTGCCGGTAGATTTCCTCGTTGATACCACTGGTATAGCTGACCGGCAAAATGAAATTGTGCTTGTGGGCTGTTAACACGTAGGGGTTAAATGCCTCTTCTCGCTCCTGCCTGACACGCTCGGTTACCGCGCCCGGGGCATCCGGCGCGTTGTCGTCAATCGCCTGGTTACCCGTGGAACCCAGACTTTCAGCAAAAGTGTTTTCAGTCGCCGAATCTGCAGAATTCTGGTACTCCACGGGCTTGCTGACAGAGTCTCGTGCATCGGGCAGGTCAACGTCTGTCCGACTGGCCTTGGTCAGAGTGCTGCAACCCGACAATGCGTATAGGCAGCAACCGCCCATCAGCAGTGTGCGGAACAATAGGGTAAGGCACATGGCTGTGTCGACTGGAGGGCGTTGTCCGGGGCGCAAAGAGTAGCGCGAATAGCCGTCTAAAGGGCATCTGCCAGTACAAGTTCGCTGGCTCGCTCGCCCACCATGATAGACGGCGCATTAGTGTTACCAGTAGGAATAGTCGGGAATATGGACGCATCAGCAATGCGCAGTGCGTCCAGACCATGAACCCTGAGGGTGTGATCGACCACAGCGTGCAATGGATCAGCACCCATACGACAGGTACAGCAGGGGTGGAAAACCGTCCACGCATTACGCTGTATGAACTGTTCTATCTGTGCATCAGACTCAACCTGACGACCTGGATAAACCTCCGTTTCAATAATGCTCTTGAACGCGGATGCTGAGCTGAAACGGCGCATGAGTCGCATGCCTGCCATCATCAACTGCCAATCATGATCCGTCGCCAGATAGTTAGGCTGAATCAGTGGCGCATCATCAGGGTCATGACTTCTGATCTGGATATGCCCCCGACTGGTCGGTTTGCACGGATTGAAGCCAAGCAGAAAACCGGGAAAGGGATCCGGACTGATCAGCGGCCGGGTTCCCGGTGGTGCACGGGTATAACTTACCGGTGAGAAATACAGTTGCAGATCAGGGCCGCTTTTGTGCGGGTCCAGTCGTATAAAACCACCCGCCTGATTCAGGCTCATGCTCAGTGGCCCTTTGCCACCGGCAGCAAAGAATACGGCTGCCCGCAACTTGCCCTGCCACGTGCCCAGCACCTGATTCAGCGTCGGCACAGACGTTCTGCAGACAATATCTGCACCCAGATGATCACTCAAGTGCTGACCTACAGCGCGCAGCTCGTGCACCGTCTGCACGCCGGCGCTATCCAGCACAGTGCGTGGGCCTATCCCGCTAAGTTGCAACAGCTGAGGTGAATTGACAGCACCGGCACTGACAATGACCTCGGCTCGAGCATGAGCCACATGCACACGTCCGCAGCGCTTGTATTCGATACCCGTTGCCCGCTTATTGCGCAGCACGATGCGGCGCACCTGTGCTCGAGTCAGTAAGGTGAGGTTACTACGCGACAGGACAGGCCTAAGGTAGGCTCGGGCTGACGATACTCTAAGGCCCTTGTCTGTCGTGATCTGATAGTGAGATACGCCCTCCATGTTGCCGGCGTTGTAATCACTGTTGAAGGGGATTTGCAACTGCGTCGCCGCATCCATAAACGCTGTACACAGAGGGTGGGCCATGTCCGAGATATCAGTAACGGCTAGCGGACCCGACACGCCACGTCGCGGGTCGGCCTCACCTCGCCAGCTTTCCATACGTTTGAACAATGGCTCTACGTCTGACCAGCCCCATCCTGGCGCTACGGCTTGCCACTCATCGTAGTCACTCTGGTGCCCACGCACGTATACCATGGCATTAATTGAGCTTGAACCACCCAGCACTTTTCCACGTGGCCAGTAGGAAGGGCGATTATCAAGCTGCTGTACAGGCTCTGTCAGATACTTCCAGTTGACTCGCTTATCGTAGTAGGTTTTTCCATAACCTAAGGGTAACTGAACATAAGGTGTCAGATCGGAACCGCCCGCTTCAATCAGAAGCACAGAATGTCTGCCTGAGGCGCTCAGACGATTGGCCAGCACACAGCCAGCTGAGCCTGCACCGACGATGATGTAGTCAAACGTTGTTTCGGAGTACATGATGCGACAATTGCGTCAGGCTTCCTGTGCCTCACTGCGCATGGCCTGCAAATCAGGGTGTTGATTTAACATGGTTTCGTCAACAATCACCTTCGCACCCACACACACGAGCTCAGTGGATCGGGTGACGACGAGAGGATCTATCTCCACTGACACAAGGTCTTTGGTCACGACAAGGCGATGCAGGTTATTCAGCAACGCCACGAACTGAGCAGACAGATCAGCATGCAGACGCAAGGCACTGACCAGCTCTGCGCAGTACTCTTCAACGATACCTTCACACAGATCCAACGATAGCTTCAGCAATTTTTCAGGCGTTTCTCGTGCTACACGCCTGATATTCGAGCCACCCTCTGTTGAGACTGTCAGGGTGTACTGACCACGCGCCTTGTCGATCGACATGCTCAGGTACAATTCCTTGTCGATGTCGCAGGTCTCTTCCACCAGAACGGCGTCAACCCGCTGCCCCTGTTCTTCAGTATGAACAGTGACCAGATGCGTGCCTAGCATGACAACTGCATAGTCTTCCGCCTCCCGCGGCGTATCAACCAGCTTTACGCCACCTGCACTACCGCGGCCATCCGCACGGATCTGTGCCTTCACAACAACCGTTTCAGTCGGTAGTTTTTCTGCGGCATCTTTAGCGGCTGACGGGGTGTGCGCGACATAGTGGTCAAGCACCGGTATTCCATACTCTTCAAACAGGGCTTTCGCCTGGTACTCGTGAAGATTCATGTCTTGTCCTTTTACAACGCATTGTCACCACCGGCTTTTTCGCCAGTGGTGGCTTCACGGGCTGTGCACCAGCGTTAAATACAGTAGCAATACACAGCCAATCAACGGTAACTCAAGCGATACTATTTTCGCTTTCGGTTACCGATATGAATAGCCCGTCCGTCGGCACTCAATGCAGCCTCGTGCACAGCCTCGGATAACGTCGGGTGCGCGTGAATAGTGTGAGCAATATCTTCGATGGTAGCTTCAAACCCCATGGCAAGTACAGACTGCCCCAGTAGCTCTGAAGCACTTGGACCTATCAGATGCGCACCGATCAGCCTGTCGTTGGACTTGTCTCTGATGATCTTGACAAGACCTGTGGTATCACCCTTGGCTTTTGCACGCCCGCTGGCTGCGAATGGGAAGCTACCTACCTGATAATCAACACCTTCGCTCTTGAGTTGCTCCTCGCTCTTGCCAACCCAGGCCACCTCCGGATGGGTGTAGATGACGTTGGGCATGATGTCATAATCGAGAGAGGCGTCCTCACCCGCAATGCGTTCTACAACCATGACCCCCTCTTCCGAACCTTTGTGGGCCAGCATCGGACCGCGTACGACATCGCCAATGGCATACACACCTGGCACATTGGTTTCACAGTGATCATTAACGTGTATAAGGCCACGTTCGTCGAGTTGCACGTTGGCTTCTGATGCGCAAACACTATCCGTGAACGCCCGTCGCCCGACCGCCACAATGAGCTTGTCGAATGTCTGCTCGTGATCCCCGTCAGCATCCTGGTAAGAGACAACCACTTTCTTCCTCTTCACGGTGCTACCCATGACCCGTGTGCTGAGCCGTATATCCAGACCCTGCTTCGTGAAAGTACGCTGCGCTTCACGCGCTACCGCCCTGTCTACCATAGGTAGAAATGTATCCTGAGCTTCCAGCAGTACGACCGTTGACCCCATTCGTCGCCAGACACTACCCAGCTCCAGTCCTATGACGCCTGCGCCGATGACGCAGACACTACCGGGAATTGACTCCCAGTCCAATGCACCTGCTGAGTCCACCACGATATCGCTGTGCAGCGGTGTGGCTGAAAGATCAATGGGCACGGAACCTGTGGCAATCACCACGTTTTCTGAGTCGTGGACCACTTCACTACCATCCAGAGCCGTGACCTTGACCTGCTTGTCTGCCAGCAGTTGCCCGGTTCCCTGCAACCAGTCTATGCCATTTTGCTTGAATAGCATTTCGATACCACCGGTAAGCTCCTGAACAATCTGATCCTTACGGCCGATCATCTTTGGCACATCAAGCGTCAACTTGCCCGTATTGATACCCAGATCCTTGAAATTGTGCTGAGCGTTGTCGTAAAGCTCAGTACTCTCAAGCAGCGCTTTAGACGGGATGCAACCCACATTCAGGCACGTACCCCCCAGAGCCGGTTTTTCCTGTTTGTTGATCCATTTTTCAACGCAAGCCGTTTTGAGGCCCAGCTGCGCCGCCCTGATCGCCGCAACATAGCCAGCGGGGCCGCCGCCAATAACAATTACATCGTAGATATCGGCCATAGTGTGTCCTTGGGGTTAGGTCTGTTTGGAATAGCACAGTATATCGCGGACGCGCAACATCATCGCTTTTCTCGCGACGGAAACAGCGGGCATCGTAGGTTATACAAGCCTCTGCTGACACGTTCCAGCTTCAACTGCACAGGGGTAGCTAGAGTTCGTAGAGGCTACGATGCATTTCTCAGACCAGCTGTCATTTAAAAATGATAAGCACCCGAAACGCTCCAGACACGTTTCAGGGCGGCATAAAATCGCCTGCCTTGCTCTCGCAATGCCGCCGCTCCAAAGTGCACACAGGAAGTCTGGCCGCAAGGATATTGAGGTGGTACCAAGTCGTCGTTATTAACGAAGTCTGAAAAATCGATGAAGTTACTCACTGATCGATGGGCGGCGTCTACCTGTTGCTTGTAGACATTGAACGAAGAAAACTGTCCGCGAGAGTCGTTACCCTTGCTTTGTGTGGCAACGATAAACGGTATGTTCGCATCAGAGCCGCGTGCGGCTGATCCTCGAAGATCCTGACGCGCCTGGCTGCGTATGCGACGAACCAGTTTGGCCAGATTATCCGCGTAAGTACGTGCACAATCAGGGTTATTCGAATCTGCACCTCCCTGATGCCACAGGATGCCACGCAGCACACCGCCAGTCTCTCTCAGCGTCATGTTGAGGCGCGTCATGGCTCGATCTGCCAGCAAGGTACCACCCAGAAACTTTTCCCCGGTTCGCTCTGCATTCCAGGCCAGGTTACCGTTGGAATTGGCGCAGAATCCGGTAGCACCCCACGCTGAGGGCACCAGATAGATCGTGGCTGTTGATGAGGTGATGACCTGCTTGGCAAACGTCAGACCAAGCCCCACGAACTCAGCGCCCTTGCCATCGACAGAGACATATCGAGGCTCGTGCAATGGATCTTCAGCGATAACGAACTTCGGCGGCAATACGTTGACACTCTCATTAGTGAAGGTTGAATCCGACGTGAATATCGAGCGGCTATTAGGCTGTGCGTTCAGTTGTCTGATGCGCTCGACTCGCTGATCTCGCCCACCGGAATAACGCTCTCTACTACCGACTTCGCTATAGCCTTCCATGTTGCTCTGACCAATGAGCAGGTATATGTCAGGGGCTGTTGTCGGTATGACGTCGATGACCAGATCCGTACTGGTGCGTGACACACCATCGTCGGCCACAATCTTGAATCGCCGTTCGTGAAGAATCAGCGGCGCCACTCCTACATCCAGCCTCAAAGTCAGCACTGATCCGGATTCGTTCTTATTGAGCTCCACAGAAGAAAACGTGTGCCGGAGCTCTTTGTTGTCACGTGCCTTGTCGGCGATCAGTGACAGCTTGACGCGGCGTTTCTCGCCCGCCACACGATTAACCGACAACGCTATGGAAATACCGGAGGAGTCCCCTTCCTGCAGAGTTACCCTGCCCAGATTGCTGTACAGAATCAATCCGCCATTGCTGGTGCCGGTAGTGGAGCCACCACCGGAGCCGCCTGTTCCATTACCCGTGCTCGCTCCTGTATCACCACCAGTCGTCGTGCCAGACGCGCCGGTATTACCACCTGTTGTCGTACCAGTCGCGCTGGTATCGCCACCCGTGTCTGTGCCGCTGGGTCTTCTGCCTTCCTGAGCTTCACCGTTGACCGCTGATATTTCTACCTCCAATGGTGCGCCTTCGTTGCCTTGGCGGTCCACCGCACGAACGGTGTACATATAAGCTCTATCGGGAGCCAGACTGGGTTCATAGACGCTCTTGGCATCCAGCACCCCAAGCGACTGACCGTCGCGAGTGACCTTATAGCCCACCACGACACCATTATCGGTTGCCGATGTCCATAGAATCTCGCCAGAGGTTGTAGAGTAGCGCACACTACGCAGGCTTCCCGGCTCGCTTGGCGCGGTGGTGTCTGCCACCGCGTAGTGCGGCAGAAATACAGAGGAAAGCAACAATATCGTTACACTAACGATTTTACAGTGACTGAATATAGGCATTGACATGACCTTAGACCTATCAAACGCGCTAACTGAATGCAGCATAACGCTTTTACAGCGACTGAATGTAGGCATTGAACTAACCTTAGGTCTATAAGACGCGCTAACTGAAAACAGCACGTTCAGGAAAGAAATCTAATGTTTTTCTCATGTAATGTGCCGCATGGCATTGTTCTGAATCAACTTTTAACTTGATGAACCAACAAAACTTGCAAGCAGCAAAACACCGTGTCCTTGCATACTGCGATACCTTTGATCATGCGTCGGAGTCGGACATGATCTCTGTATTGCGTTTACACACACATGATGAATATTCATGGCGAGGCATGTATCCATTTCATGAATTGTCAGGACATGAGTCAGTCATAGAATTGTTCTGGCGTCCATTGAAATCAGCGGTGTCACATTTACAGCGCCGGCCCGATGTATTCCTTGCCGGTGGCCACAGCCTTGCATTACACGCGCCAGAACCCAACAGCAAGCAGCCACTATCAGACGATGACGTGTGGGTGTGCCAGATGGGACACTTCATGGGCTTGTTTGACAGACCATGGCTCGACATACCGCCTCACCATCGAATGCTATCTATCCGCTATGTCGAATTTCATCGTGTGGTTGACGACCGGATAGCCGAAAGCGCACTGTTCATCGACTTGATCAGCGTGATGCGTCAAGCTGGGCAAAACCCTTTACCCCCGCAAACTGGTGCCTCGTTCGTCTACCCGGGCCCAAGAACCCATGACGGGCTACTGCTAAGCGAGCACCCTGAATGTGAAGGTGTAAAAACGTTGCACCTGATCAATCGCATGGTGGCTGACCTGAGCCGTGCGAATCAGCGCGCACTGGAAACCAGCGATAATGCTGTACCGGTATCGTCGCTGGCCACAACCTGGCACGAGGACATGATCTGGTATGGTCCGGAAGGCATTGGTGCTACCTATACGCTAGAGCGCTATCAGCACCAGCACCAGTACCCTTTCCGTTTCAACCTCGGATCCAAGACATTCAATGGACACGTTGCACGCTTTGCCGAAGGCAACTACGGGTGTTTTTTTGGTTGGCCGAATCTGACCAATACAGCAACTGGAGGATTTCTAGGGTTAACGGGAAGCACCTTGCCTGCAGACATGCGTATTGTTGATGTCTATCGACGTGACGGCGACAAGCTGGCCGAAAACTGGGTCATCATTGACTTGCCCCACTGGCTATCCATGCAGGGACTCGACGTACTGGTGAGAATGCGCCAGCTACTGGGAAAGGAAACTTTTGTCTAGGAGCCTGCGCGACGAAAGGTCAATCGCCACGCAGACGCCTGAGTTGCAGTGACTACAAATCGAAAACGATTCGTGCGGGATCTTCAACCAGTTCCTTGATGGTTTTCAGAAACCCTACGGCGCCTTTACCATCCACTATCCTGTGGTCATAGCTTAAAGCCACATACATCATGGGCCGGATAACGACCTCGCCATTGACAGCGACGGGGCGATCCTGTGTGGCGTGCATACCTAGAATGGCACTCTGTGGCGGGTTCAGTATAGGTGTCGATAACAACGAACCGAATACGCCTCCATTAGACACGGTAAAAGTACCGCCAGTCATTTCATCCATGGTGAGTTTGCCGTCTCTGGCTTTCTCAGCATAGTGGCCTATTGTTTTCTCGATATCAGCCAGTGACATGAATTCTGTGTTGCGCAAGACAGGCACGACAAGACCGCGCTCTGATGATACTGCAACACCGATATCGCAATAGCCGTGATAGACAACATCGTTACCATCAATCGACGCATTGATATCCGGATAACGCTTCAGGGACTCGGTGGCAGCCTTGAGAAAGATGGACATGAAGCCGAGCTTCACACCGTGGGATTTTTCAAAACGATCCTTGTACTGACCCCGTAGCGCTATGAACGCACTCATGTCGACCTCGTTAAAGGTAGTCAGCATGGCTGTATTTTGCGATGCAGACAATAAACGCTCAGCAATACGAGCACGCATTCGGGACATCGACACCCGTTTTTCCACACGCTCGCCGTTAGCCGCAATGGGCAACGGCGCTGTGCTTGTGGCTGCTGTCGACGGCGCCGCAGCCGGTGTAGCAGCGGGCGCAGGCGTTGCGATGGCCTCGGTGCTCATGCTGGCAACGTACTGCTCCACGTCTTGCTTGATGATTCGACCGTTCTTGCCACTACCGGCAATCTGAGCTGCGCTCAAACCATGCTTGTCAAGTAACTTGCGGACTGAAGGACTGGTTTGCCCGGCCGGAGCGTCAGCAGCAGGTGGAGCACTTGCGGCGGCAGGCGCTGCCGTGGTGGTTTCGGCTGTGGATGCTGTGGCGGCCTCCGGTGCAGCCGCCACACTACCAGCTGCCTCGATTGAGCCGATGACCTGATGAGCCGCAACCGTCGTGCCTTCCGGTTCCACGATCTTGCCCAGCACTCCATCCTCGGCGGCGGGCACTTCCATGACGACCTTGTCGGTTTCAATGTCGACCAGCACTTCGTCGCGACGTACAGCGTCACCCTCTTTCTTGTGCCAGGTCACGATCAACGCATCTGCGATGGATTCGGGTAGCGTCGGCACTTTGATTTCGGATGTCATGCAAGTGAACCTGTGATGTTGTTGTAAATGGGTGAGTGTAGATCAGTGGGTCTGGCTGTTGGGTATCAGGCCCAGACCTTCTTCGACCAGGCGTTTCTGCTCTATCAAATGCTGACTCATGTATCCACTGGCCGGTGATGCAGATGGCGAACGTCCTACAAATTCGACCTCTTTCACGGATGCCGGTAGTACGCGCTCTATTCGGTGACGGTTGGATCGCCAGGCACCCTGATTTCTGGGCTCTTCCTGACACCAGACAATGGACTTGGCTTTCGGGTACTGCTTCACTGCCTCTGTCATCTCATCGTACGGAAAAGGATACAACTGCTCGAGACGGACCAGCGCAACATTGTCCAGCTCTTTATCTCGCCGGGCTTCCAGCAGATCGTAATAGACCTTGCCGCTGCAAAAGACGAGCCGGTCTACCGACTTGGCATTGAGTGGATCAACCTCTGGCAGCACGGGCATAAAGGCTCCTTCAGCGAGATCCTCCAGAGTTGATGTAGCCAGACGATGACGCAAGAGGCTTTTCGGTGACATCACGATCAGTGGCCGGCGCATGGACCTGAGCATCTGTCGGCGCAGCATGTGATAAGCCTGAGCCGGCGTGCTGGGCACAATCACTTGCATGTTGTCTTCTGCGCACAGTTGCAGAAATCGCTCCAGTCGCGCTGAAGAATGCTCCGGACCTTGTCCTTCGTAGCCGTGAGGTAGTAGTAACGTCAGACCACACAGCCGGCCCCATTTGGTTTCACCGGAACTGATGAACTGGTCAATCAGCACTTGAGCGCCGTTGGCGAAATCACCAAACTGCGCTTCCCAGATAACCATCGTGTTGGGATCCGCTGTGGCGTATCCGTATTCGAACCCGAGCACTGCCTCTTCTGACAAGACAGAATCAATCACCAAGAAGTTGGCTTTGTCTGTGAGCTCCCGCAGTGGCACGTGAGCTCCCATGGTTGCCTGATTGTGCAATACAGAATGCCGGTGTGCGAACGTACCGCGGCCACAGTCCTGCCCTGACAATCTCACCGAATAACCTTGGTCGAGCAACGTTGCGTAGGCCATGGTTTCAGCGTAACCCCAATCCAGCGGTAATGCACCGGCTGTCATCTTGCGACGATCCTCGACGATCTTGTTGACCCGCGAATGCAGCGACAGGCCGTCGGGAAGCTCGTTCAGCTTCGCTGCAAGTTCCCTGATGGTCGACAGCGGCACATGCGCATCGTAGGGCGTGCGCCAGTCGCTCTCGGTGTACTTCGACCAATCGACCTGCAATTCGGGGGCCTCGTCCAGGCCTTCCAGCACATCCGGGGCGACAGTCTCGCCGGCATCCAGCGCAGCCCGGTACGCATCGATCATCTCATCCGGTTCGGCCTTCGCCATCACGCCACTCGCGACGAGGCTGTCGGCGTAGAGCTTGCGGGTCGTCGCGAGCGACTTGACCGTGCCGTACATCATCGGCTGGGTGACCGAGGGCTCGTCGGTCTCGTTGTGGCCGTGGCGGCGATAGCACACCATGTCGATCACGACGTCTTTGTGGAACTCCTGGCGGTACTCCCACGCCAGGCGGGCCACCTTGACGCAGGCTTCCGGGTCGTCACCGTTGACGTGGAAGATCGGCGCCTGCACGGTTTTGGCCACATCGGAGCAGTAGATGGACGACCGGGCGAACTGCGGCGCAGTCGTGAAGCCGATCTGATTGTTGATGATCAGGTGGATCGTTCCGCCGATCCGATACCCGCCGATGTCACTCATCGCGAGACACTCCGCCACGACGCCCTGTCCGGCGAACGCTGCGTCACCGTGGATGAGCAGCGGAAGTACGGGGTAGGTCCCGGCCGGCTCGATCTGGTCCTGCGCAGCGCGCACCATGCCCATGACGATCGGGTCGAC
>ENA-ORXR01002174-ORXR01002174.1-marine-metagenome-genome-assembly--contig:-NODE-2174-length-19171-cov-3.748088_pt1 | contig 19171 bp, 18 predicted proteins | sample MGYA00237866_ERZ511479 | MGnify/ENA metagenome assembly ERZ511479 | reverse complement strand
CTTTGAAGATATCGCGTCCCTCACCATCGACCTGTCCCCAAGTGGCTTTCATCGCAAAGCCAAAGGTGTCACGGGTCACATATTGGTAAGTATAACTGCCAATTCCAAAGACTATATTGGTTGAGGCAAAACCCTTTGCTGCCAATTGTTCGAGGATAGCATTGGCTCGTTTTAAAGTAATAGAGTCGCCATAGATCAGCCCAACCCGATCACTCAATAATTTAAAACCCTGTGCCGTTTCCGTGCCGCCAAAGATTTCCCATAGGCACTCAATTGCACCTTTGAATTGAGGCGAACCTGCGACCGCTTCAGGATCGCCACAAATAACTTTTACCGGATCACCACTGTCAGGACGAAACACCACCTTGGACAAGCCCAAGCTATTAAACTGACGGTTCAATATGTCTTGTTTCAGCTCCACCGTGTACTCGGTAATCACCTTCCAGAAGTCCTAGGTATCTGAAACAATACTCACAATACCGCTGGGATACAGCTCGTTAATCAAACGCTTGAAGGTGTCGATTTCAGAGACCTTAGTGCCCATGCACATCACGCTGTGCTCGGTTGCAGGTACCGACACACCGACCACTCCGCTGGCATCATAATAGCCTTCTGCAAAATCAATCGCAGCAACAGAGTCGCTACCGATGAAACTGGTTAAGTGGCCCAAGCTCGAAACAGCGGCATCTTCCGCACCACTCATGCCACGAAAGCTAAAGTCGTGCGCTTGTAACGGTATGAAATCCAAAGGTGCGCCCGTTTGTTTAGCGTATTTAGTCAGTAAACGCTTGTATTCATAGGCAATGGCGGCCGTTGTGCAAGGCTTCCAGTCCTTTGCTAAAAATCCCATGAGTAACAAACAAGACGATGCGCTCTGCGTTTTTTGCGCGCAACTGTTCGGCAATCTTGATAAAGGTATAACCCCCATCACAAATATCATCTGAAATAATTGCGCACTTACCCGTCAGGTCATCGCAAAGTACCTCGGTGTGATGGATTTTTCCGGTTGCCGGATCACGCTGTTTTTTGCAAAACACCATGGTTGTGAGATTCAGGGTTTGTTGGATATCCTGACAGCGCGCTACTGCCCCTTTATCAGGGCAAACCAATACCGACCGGGGGTGTTTCAGCAGGCTGGTTAATGCTGCATCGGATTGAATAATAGTTGCCGGAGTGACATTGTGGGCTTGCGTTAGCTCAATACCGACTTTGCTGTGGCAGTCCCACGTCACCAGTTCGTTGACTCTGATTAACTTCAACAAGCTCGCCATTACTTCTAATGAGAAAGCTTGTCCCTCAGCACACACCCGATCTTGTCGGGAATATGGAAGATATGGCAACTCAAGATTGATCTTCAGGTCTTGGCCAAACGCATGTCGCAGTGCATTCGCGATGAATAGTAAATCCATTACATCATTAGAGCTCATGAGATTGGCTCTGATCGTCAGCGTCGCGTCCTCTGCTTGAGCTAAATCAGTTAACTGGATGTGTCGCTCACCACCAGCAAAGCCAATGGCCGTGTAAGGGAGCAATGATCCGTCTTGTTTTTCTATCTCAATATTCATATCTAGCCTATTAGTGTCTTTATGACTTTTATTAATAGTGTCACAAAGACATCAACATGACCAGTATTAAATACCTCAATTAAAATAAACTGATGAACAGTAGGTTCTTAAGATTAAATGGACAATTGCGTCTCAATAGAGACAATAAGTGCTACATTTCATATTTGCACCATATTACGTTCACCCCTTACTAAGATCAGGAGCCTGCGTTGAACACCCCTGCCCACTTAATTGTTGCTGCCGCTGTCTTCGCTAAGCCCAACCATCCAAAAGTTACATGGGCTGCTGTCGTCGGTGGATTCATTCCAGACCTCTCCCTTTACGCGCTGGCGACTTGGAGCATGTTTGTTCAAGGCAATACCTCACAGCACGTATTCGCCACTCAGTACTTCTCAGATGATTGGCAACGAATCTTCGCGATCGATAATTCATTCTTTGTCTGGGCTATTATCATTGCTACTGGTGTTTTCCTGCGCAAACATTGGCTATGGGCTTTTGGAGGCGCGGGTTTCTTACACGTGTGCCTAGACTTTCCGTTACATCACGACGACGCACGCCAACATTTCTGGCCGGTAACAGACTGGATTTTCAATAGTCCCGTCAGTTATTGGGACGGCGACCACTACGGAGACATAGTGGGCGTTTTAGAAATTGGACTATGCTTGGTTTGCCTGGTGTTTCTATGGCGACGGTTTGGGTCGAGGATCGCGCGTGTCTTGGTTGGTGCTGTTGCCGCAATGCAGTTGCTTCCAGCAATCATCTTCGGTATTCTTTTTAACTGAAAGAGAAGGAATCCTAAATAGAAAACCACCACCGCACACAAGGCTGAGTGGTTGGTACTACAATCGCGCAGACCTTGGAGCGCAGCGACGGCGAAGCGATTGTAGTACCAACCGCTCAGCCGACCCTACAATCAAACTGAAGAAGCCGCCTTAGGCTTGACCAATACAGGCTCTACCTCGTCATCCAATTCTTTCAAATCTTCCGACTGCCCAACCGGCACATTATAAAGCTTCAAAATTTTCTGCTGACTCGCCAGTGACTTCTTACGATCAATCACCACCTGAAAACCAAACTCGTCTTCAAGCTTAATAAAATCGGACTTACTGCCTTTAACCAACTTGTAAAAGGTATCAAAGTCCACAAACGTTTTGCCGTCCAACTTTTCAACCAGCACAAACGAAATATCATGGAAGCCCTTATTGGTGTTGGCTGGCAGCACACGTGTCAAGATAACCGCTTCTTTACGTTTATCGGTGGGCCAAAAGCTTTTCAGATTAAGAATTCTGTCATCAAAACCCATACGGCGGCGGCTAGCAGTGATCAAATCATCCGTTAGCGGCATGAAGATGAATCCGCCAAAAATAAAGTAGCTTGGTTTTTTCTCAAAACTTGGGGCAGCAACTAACTCAAATCTGTCTTGGGTTTTGTTAAGCTTAACTGTCAGATCCTTTGATTTAGCATCACGAATCACTTTCAGTTTAACCTCCTCACCCAATTGATGCATATCAACGAAGTGCTCATAAGCAATAGTTTCTTTGTGGCGAAACTCAACCATTCCATTGTTAGCGATCTTTTGACCGTCAATATGCGTGATTATGTCACTTTTTTCTAGCACACCTTCAGCAGGTGAACCTGGATAGACCATCGATACCAGCACGCCACTCTGATCCTTTGACACACCATATTTTTCACGCAAGGCAGGACTTTCAATTTCCTGATGCGCTATCCCTAGCGATGGAAAGCCATCGTAGCGCTTATCCTCAAGATCAACCAAAAAGTGCTTAACCACTTGAGGGGGAATCATATAGCCAACGTTTTCAGAGGCATTCATGGACTGCATCACGACGCCAATTACTTTGCCATCTGACATCACCGGGCCACCGCTGTTGCCCGGATTGATAGCCGCATCAACCTGCACAGAAATCAGACTTCTGTTCTTGTGCACATAAATAGAACGTTCAATTCGCGAAACCACACCACGCGTCACACTCAAACTGTCACCACCAACCGGATAGCCATAGGCAGTGACTTCCTGATGTGCCTGAGGCAAATCGCCAAGTGCCAACGACTTGGTCTTAAAGAATGCCGGAACCTTGGCTTTTAATTTGACAATCGCAAGATCTGAGTCGTGGGAAATATGCGCCACCTTAGCCTCATAACGCGTTGTCTCACCGTGCTTTCTAACTTCGATGAACGTAGCGTTTGCCACCACGTGTGCATTCGTTAAAATCTGATCACCATCGATAATAAACCCTGAGCCAGTGGTGCGGCTGATATAAGAGTTCCAGGGTTTGAGCGTATCAACGATGTGTGACACGACGAATAGTTTGATAACGGCTTCTTTAGCATCCTCCAGAGCCGAGAGTTTTTGCTGCGACGACTTTGCCGCTACTTCATCGGCATGAACAACAGTACCTCCCAGCAACAGTAGGCCATTGAATAGTAACGTTACACATAAGAAAATCTTATACGCGTTTGGTTTAAACATGTTATCCCCGAGGTTTCTTAAAATATTTTTTGTTCTATATATCAACAACTGACGGCACTTCACAAGATTTTTATCAACTAAATGCTTTAGCATAAAAATTACACACTAACATTTTTATCTTAATGGCAGATTAAAACACATTATTTTTCATTGCCTTACATCACCATTCTCAACCAGATATCGGCTTTATGCGCCCCATAAACTGAGTTAAGCCACCGACAAGGTTGATCTTAATAGACTGGTTTCAACGACTTAAGCACATTCCCCAATGTGATTATAAAGTCATTATTAAACCCCAATAATAACAATGATTAATAATTATGAATGAGATTACCCCCCTGCTCGAACAATACAATGGCCTTGTCAATGTCATCATGCATACAGACTATTCTGCACAAGAATATGAGGCAACGGAGCAAAAACTTGCAACGACCTTAAAACAACTCAATGGAAAGCTAGGTCAGGAACACTTAAGCAGCCTTACCAAGGTCAGTCAGGTACTCAACTCTGAAGCCATTATGGTACCCATGGCCGAGGCAGTCAGTTCGATTAAAAGCGATGCGTCTTTCAATTACGTATTAAACCAGTTTCTGGATTGTTTTGAGGATGGCCGTGATGAAACGGTAACCGCTACGGCCTGCTATCAGGCGATGCTAAAAATTGATGCAGACCGGGTACAGTGGGAAGGCATCGACCAACACCCCTTCTTTATGTGACAAGTATAAGCTGCAAGATTAGCAGTCGAAGCCAGATGGGATGGCTGTTATAATATTGGCTTGTCAAAATAAAAACCAATAACTGATAACAATGATAAAAGCCTACCTTTATGACATGCTGCAAGATGCAGTGCTGAGATTAACCCCATTCAAGCAATGGATGGGGGAGCTTCGCAATCCTGAGATACTCAAAGCCGATATGATAGCAGGGGCTACAGTCGCATTGGTATTAATCCCTCAAGCAATGGCCTATGCGCAATTAGCTGGCTTACCACCCCATATCGGATTGTATGCATCATTTTTAGTGCCCATTATCGCTGCTATCTTTGGTTCGTCCAAGCAGTTACAAAATGGGCCTGTCGCGATCATTTCTTTAATGACGGCGGCGGCACTTGTTTCATTAAACCTGAGCGTAGAACAATACATTATCCACGCCGCAATACTGGCATTGATGGTGGGTGTGTTCCAACTAGTACTCGGATTTTTGCGGCTAGGCGTGCTGGTAGATTTTCTATCACATCCCGTTGTTATCGGCTTTACCAATGCCGCTGCAATTGTCATTGGCAGCCTACAGGTGGGTAAGCTGTTTGGCATCGATATGTTGAGTGGCCAGGGCCTAATCACCACCTTCAGCAATTTTTTAAGTCAGGTACCCACAGAGACCAGTCTTCCGACGCTATTTATGGGCGGCTTTTCATTGTTTCTGCTGATTTTCTTCAAGCGAAACTTTCCAAAACTACCGGGGATTCTCATCACCGTTGTACTGACCATTTTAGTTTCATGGCTGGTCGGCTATGAAACCCGAGGCGGCGATGTGGTGGGAGTAATTACACCTGGGCTACCTGCTTTTGAGATTCCGATTGCAGAAGACCTGCAGTTCCGAGCATTGATTATGCCGGCAATTATCATTGCCTTGCTAAGCTTTGTGGAGGCCTTCTCAATTGCTAAAGCGGTCGCTTCAAAAACCCGACAGCGTATTTCGGCGGATCAGGAGATGGTCGGTAAAGGCTTGGCAAATATCGCCGCTGGCTTCACTCAGGGTTATGCCGTTTCAGGATCATTCTCCCGTACAGCCGTCGCATTTGATGCAGGTGCCAGAACCGGTTTTGCCGCTATTTTCTCAGGTATTTTAGTTGGTATTACCTTACTGTTCTTAACCCCACTGCTATACCACTTGCCTAGTGCAACACTGGCTGCAATTATTATCGTTGCCGTGTACGGAATGATTCAATTTGAACCTTTCCACAACGCCTGGAAAGTGAACCCTCATGATGGTGTGGTAGCACTGGTCGTCTTCCTGACCACACTTGGCTTCGCGCCACATCTGGAAAACGGAATATTTATTGGCGTAATTTTATCGCTTCTATTGTATCTATTCCGCACCATGAAACCACACTTTGCCGAACTGTCTAAAGATCAAAATGGCGAGTTCCGCGACGCCAAAGTCTTCGGTATGGAAACCAGCGAGAGCTTTGCACTGTATCGCTATGACGGCGATCTCTACTTTGCTAACGCAGGCTACTTAGAAAAAAGACTGCTCAACTCGATTGCCGACAAACCTGGGCTTAAAGCGATAGTTTTGGATTTGGAAGCGGTTGATCAGATTGATTCAACGGGTGAAGAGATGCTCGCCCATATGGCAGAAGGCCTAAAAGAAGCGGGTATCACCTTCTGCATCAGTCGAGCTAAATTTAAGGTAACCGATGCGCTGCAACGCTCAGGGCTTCATGAAAAGATTGGTGAGAACAATTTCTACGGCAAGCGTATTCGCGCTATCTGGGATATCAAAGAACGCTTAGGCGACGAGGTCGATATCAGTCACCTCGAATACTATAAGCCAACGGAAGAAAACATAGTCGAACCGAGAGACCCAACTACCACCCTAGCTGAAGTTGAGGGTAATGATGCTACAACGCCGAGATAGGTTAAAGCTATGGGAGAAACGGCCTCACACTCGTTCGAGGTATTGGCATATGATCCTATGGACGAACCATTCTTGCAAACCGCTTACCTAGTCGTAACTGCCCTGAAGTATCGTAATGTAGTTGATCAGCTCGCTTAGTAAGGTCTGAAGTCCTGATGAACTGCATATTAGGTAGACTAGATACTACCTGCTTCTGGGCGCGATTAACCAAGGCTGAAGCAGGAAATTGCTTAATCGGCGGATTTACACCTGCAACCAAAAACTGCGTCATGCGATTATCTAATCGACGGCGCAAGGCAATAACAAAGTTGCGTAAGTTGTTTTTATATTGTCGGGCAACGGCAGGGTATTTTGCATCGGCTTCTCCCTGGACCCATAAAACGGTACTGATTCGTGTCTTTTTATCGTCATAATTCGCATTCACGGTCTGCAATAGCTTTTTAAATAACGGGCCTGCACTAGCATTTCTCGTCAGATTAGCCCGCTGAGCCGACCAATTAGGCGCCCACGCCAACATTGACGTACCACCGACGGCAAATTTAACGATCTTTATTTGATGCCTAGGAAAGCGCTTGGATATCGCGTGGGCAAAGCCGATCTCTGGTCCGAAATGGGCAAAATGGTTCAGCGGCGTTTTATAGCCATTGTAGAAGTAACTAACATTAGCGGGGTTTCGACGATATGCCGCCGGTAGTTTAGAACGTTCGCCTTGGCCTGCCATATTTGACTGACCTGCCAAAATAAAAATTAACTCTTGTTTTGCAGATACGGGAGCCACCCAGACTAATAAACCTAAAAATACTATGCTGAGTAATGAACGCTTTAATCGCATTGTTATTATTCCAATTTTAAGATCGGCGTATCTTATCAAAGGATGCGTATAATGCTGATTAATATTGTTCAATGCGCAGACTCAGTCGCCAGCCCGACTAAATCCCCAGTGATGTCAGCTAACTTGATTACCGAATTGCTCACACGTCACTGAGCGACTCAATTAGGGTTAGTTTGAGTGATTCACTAAACTCTTTGTCGTAAATGTAGGCCTGGATCATTTGCTGCAAGACGGGTTTGCTTAGCCGCCCTTGCGCTAAGCTCACTGCGTAATTCTCAAATTCATGCCAGAACCGTTCAATACAATAGTCATAGCCATTGAGCTCCATAAAATAAGCTCCCAGATACAGGCTAGCTCGCTTATTGCCATCATTGAACGCATGAAATTTATTAACCGCAAACACCAGATGAGTCAGCTTATCTTCAAACTCAGGGTAATAAAAATCGTTCTGGATATGCTCTAATACACTTTCAAGTAGGCCGATTTCGCGCAAACCATCAAGCCCGCCACTGCGATCAATAATTAAATCATGCTCTTGAATGGCCGTTGCAACATCAAAATAATAGATGGGCAAATCCACCTAGCGATCCTTTAAGCGTTGAAACACCGCCAGCGTTTCTTCATCTTCCAGACGCTCAGATAGGCTTTTGCTGGTTTTACCAAGGAATTTTTTGAAATCGTTAGTGGGAACTGATTGAATATAGCCTTCGATTTTTTCATGCAAGGCATCGCGAAAACACAGATCCCGACTCGCCATTTTAACCCGGGCCGTTTCAACGTAGGTCTGGATGAAAGGGTTGCTTTTCGACTCTTCAAAAACGGCTTCAGTTTCTGCTTCTGTCAGCTTACGGCTCAGTTCCGCTTTACGTTTACGTAGTTGATCTGAAATACCATTTTCGAAGCTTGATATCAGTTCCAGCACTTCGCTGTACATCGTGTCACGAGTGCGACTTCTATCCGTAATATTGAGGATTCGCCGATATTCAGTGGCATCCTCTTTGAAGATGGCCTGATAAATCTTATTGGTAAAATAGCGATATTTACCACCACCCATATCCACACAATCTCTTAAAGCATCGGTGAATAACTTTCGGTAGCTGTACTCTAAGTAAGAGGAAGGGAGGTATTCCTGATCTCGCTGATTGATGAAACGGGTGTGGCCACCGCTCTTTTTTGCAATAACATCTAAGACGATATCAAGCGTTCGGGAGCGGATTTCCTTAGCGCGCTCACTCTCAGTCAATACCATCGCCAAGTTGAGAATTGCCCGGAAATTAAAAACACCGATACTCGGCATTTTGTCTCCGACATTGGTGTCGGAGACATACTGTAACTTGAAGATTTTTAAGGACTTTCCCTTTAAAACACGATAGCCATTATTTCCCAATTCATCTTTATGATTGCGGATATATCGTTCAATCGTTCGGGCATCAATTCCCAATAAATGGGCTACTTCTGCTTTAGTGTAAACCTGTTCATCTTCAAATTCGGTTCCTTTAAAGGCAAAATGCTCACTGATTTTTTCCAGGGCAAATGGGTTATTTAAAATGTTCTGCCGATGGACACTGGAAGTGGTTAAATCCTTACTCATGACTCCCCCTCGAATACAATACTAGCCGTCCATGCTGTTTAAGCTACCGTTCATCCGGAGCACACCATAACTCCTTTTGTTTCATAAATAAAGTTAAATTTTGAAACAAAAAGCGAACAAATTAAATTCACGACAATTCCAAGTTAAAAGGCCGATAAGATTCAGAATCTTACCGGCCTTTTAAAACTTATTAAATCCGAACTCTCCAGATCTATTATCATTACTTAAGTCTAGAACAAACCTTCGATCTGCCCTGCTTCATTCAGGTGTATGTGATCTGCTGATGGTACACGAGGTAAACCCGGCATCGTCATAATATCGCCACAAACAACGACAATGAACTCAGCACCAGCGGATAGTCGAACTTCACGAACCCCAACAGAATGACCGGTTGGTGCACCCATCAACGTAGGATCAGTTGAGAAGCTGTACTGTGTCTTTGCCATACAAATCGGGAAGTTACCGTAGCTCTCTTGTAGGCGTGCAAATTGATCACGAACCTTCTTATCAGCCATTAGCTCATCAGCACCATAAATTGTCTTGGCGATGTGCTCTGCTTTATCCCACAGCGGCATATCGTCTTCATACAAGTACTTGAAGTTGCCTTCATCAGCATCAGCCAGTGCCGCAATGTGTGTTGCAAGGTCTTCTGTACCAGCACCACCATCACTCCAGTGGGTACATTTGAATGCTTTAACACCTTTTGACTCACAGAAGTCTCTGATTGCTTTGTGCTCAGCATCCGTGTCAGTAACAAACGAGTTAATTGCAACAGTAACTGGTACGCCAAACTTAGCGAGGTTATCGATATGTCGACCTAAGTTGGCACAACCCGCTTCAACTGCCCCAGTATTCTCAGGCCCAAGGTCAGTCTTAGGCACACCACCGTGCATCTTCAGTGCACGAACCGTCGCAACCAATACAACAGCAGAAGGCGCTAGGCCACTCTTACGGCATTTAATGTCGAGGAACTTCTCAGCACCTAAATCAGCACCAAAACCTGCTTCAGTAACCACATAATCAGCAATTTTTAGCGCTGTTTTAGTCGCGATAACTGAGTTACAGCCGTGAGCGATATTTGCAAATGGGCCACCGTGGATAAACGCTGGATTATTTTCCAATGTCTGCACCAAGTTAGGCATAAAGGCATCTTTCAGCAATACCGTCATTGCACCCTGACCATTCATCTCTTTCGCCAGAACCGGTGTCATGTCACGGGTATAACCAACAACAATGTTTCCAATGCGGCGTGTCAAATCTTCAAGGTCAGTCGCCAGACAGAAAATCGCCATGATCTCGGACGCAACCGTGATGTCAAAACCACTTTCACGAGGTGTACCGTTAAATGGACCACCTAAACCAGTAACGATGTTACGCAGCGTGCGGTCGTTCATATCAACCACACGACGGAAAACGATACGCCTTGCATCTAAGCCAGACTTATTTTCCCAATGCACATGGTTATCCATCAATGCCGCTAGCAAGTTATGCGCTGCACCGATCGCGTGAAAATCGCCAGTGAAATGAAGATTAATATCTTCCATTGGCACAACCTGGGCGTGACCACCACCAGCCGCGCCACCTTTCATACCAAAGCAGGGCCCAAGGCTTGGCTCACGAATACAGATCGCGGCTTTTTTGCCGATACGATTTAAACCATCACCCAAACCAACCGTTGTTGTTGTCTTGCCTTCTCCCGCCGGTGTGGGTGAAATAGCCGTAACCAGAATCAACTTCCCATCAGCGTTGCCTTGAACGGACTTGATGTACTCCTGACTGATTTTGGCCTTAGTGTGACCATAAGGCAGCAGTGCATCGTAGGGAATACCAAGTTTCTCACCGATCTCACCAATGGGTTGCATCGTTGCTTCACGGGCTATTTCGATATCACTTTTATAAGTTGTCATGCTCTCTTCCTGAACAAAAATATAAGGCCACATCAGTTGATTAAGGCCAATGGGTCGATTTTAATCGATCGCTACGTCAATTCGTTAAATATTTTTACAGCTACAATCAAAATTAATAGGGGCAAATACAATTTAGCCACTAGAAAAATTTTGGCAATAATGGGATAGTCTTTAGTAACTTGCAAGTACTTTTATGAATATCCAATCGTGGGTACTCTACAGTAAAGCGCTAGCCATTTAGCTACATAAAAATAGGTACTTAGGACGCATTAGGACATGAATCCATTATTGATTGTCGCGAACACGCCCTCCGAGAATACGCTGGCAATTCGCAATGCCGTTCAGCGAGGTGTGACGGAAAGTAATGTTCCGGTTACTGTCAAACCAGCGTTGGAAACAACCGCAAGCGACGTATTGTCTTGCAGCGGCATCATTATTGGCACCACAGAAAATTTCGGCTACATGAGTGGTCAGATCAAAGACTTCTTTGAACGCATCTATTATCCCTGTCTGGAAAATACAGAAGCCTTGCCCTGGGCACTTTATGTCAAAGCAGGTTTAGATGGCACAGGTGCTAAGCGCAGTGTAGAAAAAATTGTCACTGGCTTAAAGTGGCGAGCCGTTCAAGAACCGTTATTATTACACGGCGTGTTTCGCGAGTCGTTCACCACAGATTGTGAAGCCCTCGGCGCAGGGATGGCCGAAGGCTTGAAGCTTGGAATATTTTGACTCAGCTAAACTACTGAGGCGCTAACGGCAGTGGTGCACCATTAATCAACAGTTGACCATCAGTAATTTGCAGCTCTGCGACAAATTTATCATCCTTCAAGGTCACATACTCTGCTGCCATAATCTGAATCATCGGTGTCAGACCGGCTTTATCGGTAACGCCCTTACCTAACGACACATTTCCACGCCCGACTAGTAAAGGCATGATGGTGCCTGGGTCAGGCGAGACTATTAACTGCATCATTTGTGCGGCATCAAAATTAACACCCGGTTTAAAACCAGTATCAATATCAGCAATCAAATCTCCATCATCACTATTGGCCACCAAGTTTAGATGCGTCGAAGCAGCATTACTAGCCAGCATCTGAACTAACTCTAAGAACTTAGCTTGCATGGCTTGCGCCATTTTCTCCTGATCTGCCTCTGCCATCATATCGCTAACCAGCTTTTGGTACTCTGTAACAACAGTTAGCGGTATCGCCTTGAACTCCAGATCAATCGCTGCCGTCTTGATATCTACCGGTGAGCGCATCAGCTCCATCATGCTGGGGTCGAGCTTACCCCGATACTGCATAGACATCGTCAGATCTTCATTTTGCGCCTGTTCCAACTTGGTATTGAAGATTAGCTCAGGGAGTTTTAAGGGCGTCGCCAAACTCTCAGGATTCGTTACTACCAGATCAGTGATTGTCAGCCCACCGTTACCTAGTGTGAAATCGGCACCTGTTGCTTGTTTGTAGTTACCTGTTGCCGCCATTTTTTGCAGGGCAATACTAACCCCACTGCCCATGCTTGCTTCTATGATACCGCTACCCATTTCATAAGTGCCCGCCTGCTGACCATCGCCCTCGCCGCTCATTTCTACATCAAATGGTTTTAAGGTCAGCACGTTGGACTCATCAGTGCTGCTTAATATAAGTTGTTTAACACGCATATCTGCGGTGAACGTTGAGCGATTTTTTACGCTGCTTTTACTGTTGATAACTGCGCCTGCAAAATCAACGGTATTACCGTCTTCGCTGACGTGTTTAATCGGTGCAACCGTGACAGTGTCAGTTAGGCCCTGTGTGAAATCGACGACGCTTTCAATCACGAGGGTGTCAGCATTAATCGATTCCGGCAGATCCAAACCGGACAAATCTGGTTTAGAAATTATCCTGGCCAAACCAAAACCCGCACCACCAAGATAAGGACCATGTTTAATTTCCGCATTAAACGGTATTGCAAAAGTCCTGGACTCGCCAGCGTCCGCCATCGCAACGGTTAACACACCTTTAGCTTGAGAGTTTAAATATCCCTTTTGATAATCATCAACGGTCAAACTGCCACTTTGCACCTGAGGATTAGATGCAACGACAGTTGACAACTGCTGGTTACCCTTGCTTACCAATTGTTCAGTAATTTTCTCAATCTGAGAACCAATTAAATAAGGACCCGCCGCAACAACAGCGATCACTAGCAAAACTAGCGCAATTAGAATTTTTTTCATTAGATAAGTATTATTAATTAGATAGTATGTCGACTCTATAGATGGCAGGATTAAACGTCAAGTTGACAAAAAGACATCTGTTTGATCATTTATCTGCTTAAAATTAACGCAACCCTCAATTACTAATGTAGTTACTGGCTAAAACAACGAATGGTTTATGTTGCTGAATTTCCTCAAATGATAGCCCACTCAACTCATAAGGAAACACTAACCAGTTTTGTGTGACATGTAATGAATAGTCTGGCTGCAATCCGGTTTTATCATGTGAAGGTCGATGCCACAGCGCAGCCACCTTAATCTGATGCGGCATATTGCGCTTCAAATGGCTTTTTAATCGTTTAATCACGGCGGTTACATTTCGGCCGGTGCTCAAGACATCATCGACAATCAGCAGGCGGTCATCTGCATTTAACGTTTCTAATAGGTACTGTGTGCCGTGAACGCGAATCTTAAGATCAGCCACCTCAAGTGTCTCTTGATAATGCGAAAGCCCCTGATATGAAGTGCGCAAAGCAATGTGGTCCGTCTCAACACCCAAGGTCTGCAAGCATTCCTGAACGTAGATACCAATGGTACTTCCGCCGCGCCAAAGTCCAACAATGAAAGTGGGACGAAACCCACTCTCATGAATCTTAACGCCAAGCCTGAAGGAATCCAGAATCACGGCTTGCTCATTTAGAAACTGTTTTTCCATCGTTTGACTCTCCTATCTATTGAACATCTCACAGAGGGCTTGCACCCAGCTGGAATACGCGACAATATAACCGATTACCCACCGTCGATATAGCGTGAAGATATGAGCAAAGTTTACCTGAGTGCTCAGGGGTTACTCGAAGACTCCTTTGCTTTAGCCAAGCAGGTGCTAGACAGCGGCTTTGAGCCAACCTTTATTATTGCTATCTGGCGTGGTGGCGTGCCGATTGGAATTGCCGTGCAGGAGTATTTGGAATACCATGGGATCTCCAGCAATCATATCGCGATCCGTACCGCCTCCTACAGTGGAATCGACCAACAGGCGCGTGAAGTAAAAGTCTTTGGACTCAATTACTTAGTCAAACATGTTAAGCACGATGATCGACTGTTAATCGTTGATGATGTGTTCGATACCGGTCGCTCAGTTGAGGCGATTATTAATGAGCTTCGCGGCAAGGCTCGCCTAAATACTCCTGAGCAGATTCGTATTGCTGTGCCCTATTACAAACCAAGCCGACGCCAAACTGAGCTTGCACCCGACTATGTGGTTCATGAAACAGCAGATTGGTTAAAATACCCTCATTCTCTTGAAGGCCTCAGTCCTGAAGAAATGCAGCAACACCGACCCGAAATATATCAAATTATAAAAGATCACTTGCCGCTAACTTGATAATTAAAACAAATTGTTTTTGCGAAAATAGTATATTCTTTGCACAAAATAAAATATCATTCACAACTCATTAGCCAAGCTAATGCTTAAGCCAATAATATTAATCAATCAAAACAACTTATCCACAGCGTTTCGCGCTTGGCTAATTTAAGGCACCTGATTCATAACCACGCCGCTGCGATTAAATAAATCGTAATGTAGCTTCGCTACTGTTTGTAAAACTACAACCGCGCTAGTAATAGCAGCACTCTACGTTTGTTTGTGGATATTTTTATAGATTAATCCACGCCCTCATTACTAATCATTAAGTATATTTTTTGCACACCTATCAATAGGGTTAATCACCTGAGGTAAACAAAATCTATACCCCAACTTTTACTAACCTCAGAATAACCAGGAGCAAACCCATGAACTATCATCTTGCCTGTTCATCCGCTATTTTGTGTTCGTTTCTAGCCACTGGCTGTTCGACGCTGGCAATTGATCAAACCAGAGACGTATCGAAAAGCGCTATCGACTATACAGAAAGCGTCAACAAGATACTTGAAGACACCAAGCTATACGTTATCAGAATGGATTCAAAACAGCTCACCATGAGCCGCTCAACTGAGGATAGCGAACAAAATAAGCAACGGCTGACTGAAAAGAATAAAGCAATGGATAAATGGATCGCTGTGGCGGATCAACTTCGCCATCAAAATATTTTGTTACAAAAATACTTTACCGCGTTGCAGGCCATGATTACCGATGTAGAGAACAATGATATGAGTGATTCGCTAAGCAACATTAGTGTTTCAATCAGTAACATTAATGAAAACGAGGCAGCTCGCCGAGGCAAAGAAAGCCACGAACGCATGCTCAGAGACAGCCACAAAATCAACCTTAAGGGTGTTAGTGGTTCCATGGTTAGCCGCCATTATGCGAATAAGATTAGGAGAATCTTAATTCGAGACCGTGAAATTATTGATCAACAAATTGCATTACATACTGTGCAGTTAGATCTGATTGAATCGATCTACCTACGACGTGCGAAATTGGATAATGCTGAACACTATGCCAACAACATTTTGGGAGCCTATGTAAGTACCTCACCAAACAGTATGTACGAGGCGTCAAGTTGGGCTGCGGCTCGTAATAAATGGTTTAAGGATAAGAAAGCACTAGGTGTTTTTGATGCAGTAAGGAAGGCCAATAAGGATTTTAGGCAGGCATGGCAAAATATTTTACAAGGTAAAAAGGATGTTGGTGCGGTTAAAGCAATATTGAGCGATGTAGACAAGTTTGTCGACAATGCCTACCAACTTCACGACTCCTACCATAACCCAAGAACCACCAACCTGTATGTGATTCCACCATCACGATAATGAATAAAGGGGAGAGACCTAATGGCCAAATATACAACAGAAATGTTCCAAATTTTTGAAGATGCTTATTTAAAGATAATCTCAAAACCAACTATCGATATGCAAGCACATGAAATAGTTGAACGAGGGGAAGTGGTACAAGAGATGTCACTAAAAATGATGACACTGGAGACAGCTCACATGTCGGAGTTACACGCAGCGATTGAAGTCGAGGGTAGCAAAATGGAGCATGCATTAGCCGCAATGGAAAAAGCTACTGAGGCAAACACCGACTATATGACCCTTCTACACAGTGTCGATCATGCAATGCACATCATGAACAACTTTTTTCTACTGTTATTTTAATCCATAGTTAAGTGGTGTAATAGACCGAATCATTTGGTTCGGTTTATTACTAATCACTATTTCAGGCTTGAGCGCTCTCAAAAAAATCTTAAGAATAGTTAACAGCTACCTACCAGGAAATCCTGAAGGGTGGCATTGAATAAGGCAGGTTTTTCCAAATGCGCAGCGTGCGAACAACCAGCGAGCACACTTAATCTCGCATTTGGAATTTCACGCCACAGCTTCTCAGGCAATGGCCAGTGATAAGATTTATCCTGGTCTCCCCAAAGTACCAAAGTGGGTGTATTGATGTTGCTAAGTGCATCCACCCCAGACCATGTTTCCATTGCCGTCAATCCAGCTTGAGCAGCTTGCAAACTGGCCATTTCAGCGATTTCAGCACAGCTCTCGAAGGCTTTGCTAGTTTCTCCTTCAAAAAACCATTTAGCTGCTATACGCCTAGCTGTTACTTGGACGCCATCTGCTTCTACACGATTTCGCGACTCCTCGATGGTTTCAAACCGACCCGGCATAATACCAATTGGCCCAGTCCCATATAACACCAACTTGCCTACGCGGGTAGGCGCGAACTTTGCTATCTCTTGGGCGATCATCCCGCCCATGGAATGACCAACTAAATGAAACTGCTGGATATCCTGCTGATCCAGCTCATTCAATACATATTGAGCGAATTCGGTGATAGTTTCCGGGGCGTCTGAATGTGAATTCAACCCAAACCCCGGCAAGTCAGGGGTAATGACATTGAAATCACCAGAAAATCGTTCACACTGAGATGCCCACTGCGGACTGCCACCAAAGTAGCCATGCACAAAGACCAGCGAATGCCGATTTTCGTGACTCATTTGCGATCACCCTGCACGATCCTATCGAGAATCATCGCGCAGAATAATATTGCAAATCCAGCCAAAATACCCTGCCCAACATTGGCATATTGCAATGCCTCAAGCACGTCTTCACCCAAGCCTTTGGCACCAATCAAGGACGCTACCACCACCATCGCTAAACTCAGCATAATGGTTTGGTTGATTCCCGCCCGAATCGAAGGGGCAGCCAGCGGCAAGTCAACCTTAGTCAGTAAGTACCATTTGCTAGCACCAAAGGAAATGGCCGCCTCCCGAACGTGATCAGGCACCCCTCTCAAGCCCAGAACGGTCAAACGTACGACGGGCGTACCACCAAAAATCATGGTCGTCACAACAGCCGCTGGTTTACCCGTGCCAAAAAATGCAATGACCGGAATCATAAAAACAAACGCTGGCATAGTCTGCATGAAATCCATAATTGGGCGAATAAAAGAGTAGAAGCGTTCACGTCGAGCACAGAACATACCTAGTGGAATGCCGATGATAATTGACAAGACCGCTGCGGTACCTAGCAATGCTAGTGTCGTCATTGCCTTTTCCCAGAAGCCAAGAAGGCCCATATAAGACAGAAAAGCACCTGAAAAAATTGCCGCACGGGTACCCGCTGACAGCCAAGTCAGTAAGATAATAAAGGCCGCAATCACCATCCACGGCGTTTGCACCAAAATCAGCTCCATACCATCCAGAATGAAACGAATCCCTTGAGTAATGAAGTCAAAGAAAACCTCACCGTGCTTAATCGCTAGGGCAAAGAAATCCTCAACCCATTGGATGCTGGTTAGGCGGATTCCACGTTCTGTTGGGAAGTCGATAAGCCAGGGAAAGACGCCTGGAAAGCTATAATGAATCACTGTCGCCATTAAAATAATCGCCACAAAACCAACTGACAGAACAGTATGTTTCGTCGTCATCCCTGAAGACATTGCAGAATCAGACAGCCAGTCTGAAAAGCGCTTTTCCAGTAGAGTATTAGCTAGTATCGCTTGCACTAGTTTAATCAGGAGCAGCCCAATCACACCATAAATCGCTATTGTTGTGCCGGTACTTTCAAGCTGGGTGGCTTCTAAGCGAATGCCTCCAATATTGTTTTCCAGCGACTCAACCGTGCGTTTATAGACATCAATTTTATCGGTATTATTTTCGATCGCCGAGGCTAGCTGTTGCCGCCGCAGCTCCAGCGTGCCTTCTATTTTAGCGATACGCTCCCAAGCACCAGCAGCCAGATCACCAAACATACCACGCACGATCTGTACGATAGCGAAAGTCTCCAGAATCAGAAAACTTAAGCCCCAATTCCACATGCTGCGACAGCAAAACCAAATCGGCCCAAGCAATCCAGCCCACAGGTTAAACGTCCAACTGAAACTGGCATTATTACCAATTTTTCTGAACTGTTTTTGATAGTACTCTGGATTGGTTTTAACAAATCCCGGAATCTGGCTCTCGCGCTCAATCGCAAAATCTTCAGCACTCTGCATTAATTCATCGTGTGCAGTTTGAGTAGTATTAGTGGTAGTAGTACTCATGAGGTTTCTGCTCCTTCGATGACAGTTTGCAAGATATCGGCACGGTTTATGACCCCGATGCGTTGGCCATTGTCTTGCACCACAATCGGCGCATCGCTATCAATCGCTAATTGGATCAACTCACTGAGCGAAGCGTCCTCATTCACTAGTGGAGCAGACTCCGGTATTGAACCAAAGTTAGCAACGTACTTATCAATGTCCTGCATCACCGCATGCGCTTTAACAATTTTTAGCCTTGAGATACCCGCAACAAAGTCTGCGACGTAGTCATTGGCGGGGTTCATCACAATATCTTCGGCGGTGCCCACCTGCACCAAACGTCCATCATGCATGATCGCGATACGATCACCGATGCGCACCGCCTCGTCGAGATCATGCGTGATGAACACGGTTGTCTTGTTGCTCTCGGGCGTGTCGCCGTAGTTGAGGATGACCGGGTGCGAGTGCATCGGGTCGCCGATTTCCT
>ENA-ORXR01002173-ORXR01002173.1-marine-metagenome-genome-assembly--contig:-NODE-2173-length-19171-cov-13.297842_pt1 | contig 19171 bp, 19 predicted proteins | sample MGYA00237866_ERZ511479 | MGnify/ENA metagenome assembly ERZ511479 | reverse complement strand
GAGAAGGGTGGGGGGAGAGCAATGAGAGTCATCGAGAGGGGAATGGTTGGTTCACAAGCGCACGCGAAAGAATGTGCACTCCCTATCACTCTTTCCCGTCATCACTCATTCCAACCGAGTTCTCTTCAGTGGACCTCTCGCCTTCCTCATCAGTGCTGACCGCGTCCGAGTTGAGCTCGTCGTTCTCGACTGCCTCCCAGTCCCGCTCCTGTTCCTCTAGGTCCCCCTCCACTTCGTCTCGCCAGGCATCCAGACCGCGGTAAATGTCCGCCCTCTTAATGGCGTGGTCTTCGTATTTCGCCCGTACAGCTCGTGTGATCTTGTCAAATTCTTTCGTCACGTGGTCCTTGAGAGCCAACAGTGTAAATCGCGTATTACCGCGCTGCAGTGCCATCTTAACAGTGCCCCAGATCATCTCGACTGGGTTCAGGTCTGGATGGGCTACTGGGGATATCAGCACAGATACCCCAAAGCGGGCCGCCAGCTGCTGCACCAGGAATCTTGCAGCCGGCTTGTTTTCGTCCGCGAACACCCTCATATCTTCCCTCGTCGGGGATTGCTGCCAGCCGCTCTCCCAGTCCTGCGGCACCACATCGTGCGACTCGAGCCAAGCCACCAGCTCATCCTTGCGCAGCTTACACCGTGCCAGGGCCGTCTAGGGAGTCAAGACGAGGTGGTAGGGGGCCCTGTGGAAGACCAGGACGCCACCAGAGACCTTGAGTAAGACCGTCTCCTCTAGCCACTTGAGCCAGACCTCCGAGCATATCTCCTTGTGGTAGTCCCCGGAGCCCTTTTGGCCAATGAAAACCAACGCTGCATCAGCGACGAGGCCCGTCTCCCGCGACCTAACGTGGGTCACAATCAGCCGTCCGCACTTTCCCGGAGGTACCTGCATGCGCGTCCGCAGAGTGCCATCCGTCCATCTCCAGTACACAGACATGTTCTTGTTAGATCATGTTTCATCCGTGTAGTAGATAGCGCGGCCCCCATCCCGGCACCACTTGATAGATGCTGGGAAAGACTCCCGCTGGGCGACTACTGAAGGCTTCTCATGCACCACTTCATAGTGTTTGGGGCCACGGGAGAAAAATAAATCCTATCTCCTGCAAGGCACGAAACAGCGTCGTACGAGACCAGGTGTAAGTAGACGGGGAATCGGTACAGGACATCACAGCGCTCTGCGTACGGAGGTATTCAAGCGTGGAGTCCAAAGTGGGGATTTAACGGTGCTCTTACTTCCCATAGACAGCAGCCCGTACGCGCGCCAGCTCCGCCAGCGATACGAGACGCTGAGAGCGGCGGGTGACCGCCTCTCTCCCAGATGGTACAGCTTCTGCCCAACCATGGGCGGTCACACGCTCCACCGCGCGCTGGCCCACCCCCGTCGCACATGAGGTACGCGCGACGGGCCCAGCTACGCCGGTCGCTCGCCCAGCCGAGCGCTCCTGCTCAAAAATCCCGCGCATGTTAGAAATGACAGCGGCAACCTCCCGCGTCACCCGAGCAATCGCGCGGTCGCTCGCGCGCGCAGCACGCGCAGTCGCGCGGTCCCTCACACGTGCAGTGTCCGTCACGCGACGAGGCGACGGCATCGTGGCGCTGTGCTGCCGCACCACAATGCCGTAGTGCGGCCGGGCTGCGTGAGAAGCGAAATGGGCGCGCCCCCACCGGCCATGGCAGCGCCTGCCCGGGAATCCTGACAAGAAAAAGGCGGGCAATGGCATGCAATGTAGGAATTGGATCAAGCTGGGATCACGGAAGGCGGGCAAATGAAATTACAAGTAGACCCCATGGTCTTCAAAAGTTGGCTGAATCCAACAGGAAATCGATTTTCTCTGAAAATACGACGAGTGGCTGCTGCGCTTCTTGCGCTTCACTTTCCGACGCGCACAGCCTGTCGAGGACCCCTCAAAGCCAAGGGTGCATATCCATAGATGTCTGCACACGGTTGGAGATGGTGCCACGAGCTGACGGACCTCTGCGGAGTGGCAGGGCCGTCTAGAGTGCGCAATAGTGCCAGATTTCGCCGTGGTCGTAGCACGAATACTTTTCTCACATCAACGTCACGATAGCATGGGGTGAGGAAAGTATATGTATACTGACTTTTTGAGTTGACCTACATGTCCGACGAAGCGAAGCGCAACAAGCGCCGTGGACAGCGAAGCTGGGCCCAGTAAGAAACGGCGCTTACCCTGCCGCCTAGCTACGTGGAATCCACCGTTAGCAGGTCCTGGTCTGACACTTAAAATAGCGTGCAGGGCATGGACTTCACCGTGTTCTCGGAAAATACGGACGACTCGTTTGAGACCCAGCCGGGGGTCTTACGGGCTCGGTCTACCGCAAGCTTGCGCTCGCGGTGTTCCGTGCCCCAGCGCGTCGTACGCAAATACTAAAGGACTGTGCGTACGAAGTTCGCAATGTCTGGGAATTGACCGATAGACATGCACACGAGCGATAGCCAAAATATTTGGCGACTAGTGCCCGTGGGCCGGCTAGCGCCTCGTGCGTCTGCGAATTTTGTTCGGAGTCAAGCAACCTCAGCGGGCAAGGGTCCTCTCATTATCTGTCGGAAAGCTATTGCTGATGTCCCAATTTTGTACTCTCCCGACAAGAACAACAGTGCTCATGCACAACTTTGAGGGCTCCGAAGTATAGAATGACTGTCATTAAGGGCCTATTCACAGTAACTCTGACGGAATACTGTTAGAAAGCTGTGTCGGCTTTGGATACTTGTGTGTCATGGCAGGTTCCTTCATGCCCCTGCAACGAGCGATTTGGTTGGAAACCCGCTCCGAAAGTCTGAAGGAGATTGCTTGAAGCTGGACAGTTGCGCACTTTTCTTGTCCCGACACTCGCATCTCAGCTGATTCTGTGGGGATCGGTCGGTCTGGCACTCCTGGTGGACTATTCGCACCTTTGAGCGCCGGAACCGACTGTGGATCGCCGACGATCGCCCGCGATCCCCGAGAAATTTCAGGAAACCGCCGGGCCCGACTGTCCTCTTTGGGCGTTGCACAACCGTCCGGCGAACAGAACATAATATCTTTACAGTTCTCTGCTATCAGATTGGCTGCAACCCAAGAGCCTTGCATGAAAGATTCGATGGCTGATTGGCCACGCGGTCCCGTCGACGCCCCTTCGTCTTCGTCGCCGACTTCAGCCTCATGCACGTTGTGAGGTGCAACACAGGGGTGATCGTGTTCGTGGTGCGGTCGCAGAGGAGGAACTGCAGACTGCGTAAGGGGAGTCTAACCGAAGTGCGGGGAAGAAGACATGGCCTCTGCATGTACTTTTTATTTGTAAAACATCCAAGCACACACTATATTGGTCCTCTGGCCCCTCGTCCCCGGCCGCCACTCCTCTCCAGCAAAGCCTCCTCCGTGCTGTCGGTAAAACAAATACGCGCGTGAAGGACGCCGCTGGGCTACGTCCTAGGCTCCACTACGAAAAGGTAGGAGGCGAAGCAGGGAGTATCGGGTGGGGATGGAGACCCATGTGGAAGGGCGCGATGCAAGTCCGCCACGGTACCGGATCACACAACAAAGCGCAGCAGATGTCACCAGGAAAATTCTCTTACAAAGGCAGAGCGACGCTGGCATGTAGAGACAAAATTAGCAAGAGAGGCATCCAGCCCCAGCACCCCCTGGTCATCACCCCACACCCCTCAAACCCCGCCAGTGTGACCTTCCCCCTCCCCCCCGACCACCTCTCACAGAAACGGCTCACACATAGACGCTCACTTTCCCAAGAGAATGCCAGCACAGCGCGGATCACCGGCGCGAAGCGAGACGACGGCGGCGGGCACCACGACGACGGGCCGACGACGGTACTGACGACCGGCGCAGCTGATGGTGGCGGTGGCACCTACTTTTTTGACGCGCTCAGACCGATTAAATTAACAGTCGACTTCAGCATGAAAAGTGTGCGGAGATCTCCTTGTCAAGTGCGCATTTAACAACAATTTAACAAGTTTTGAACAGCACTGTTGCTTTTGTCCGGAGAGGACATACTTGGGATATATGCATTGTGTTATCATTGGAAAAAGTTCTTTTTGCAGTAACTGGTAGGGCATTGAACTACCGAAAAACAGGATGGGAATCAAAAATCACTACAACAAAGTACCTAGCTAAAGATGATGCGGCCGGCACGCACACAGCATGGATAAACAGCATCGTCGTTCAACGGTTGGGTGAACACCACATTGTCAGTTACCACAAACCCTGCTTCATCATTATTGGCCACAGGTGCTCCGACAATGATTTCTCGTGGATCGCCAACAGGGGATGTCTCAACATACACCTGGCCATGTCCGAGAACTGGTTGCGGCAGCCATAGACCATGGCGCTTGCGAGTGGCGCCCTGGGCTTTGTTCATGGTTGCGGCGAAGGCCACGCGGATGGGGAATTGCCGTCGCTTGAGCTTGATCGGTAGCCCACAGTCGCTGGTGCTGACATCAAGTTTTGGAATGAGGATGCGCCTGTTGGTGCCAATTTGACGGAGCTCGATGACATTGTCACTAAGCCGCGTAACTATTTACCGCGTTCCATTGCAGTCTCCATTTTGGGCAGCCAGGTTTCGTAGAAGCATGACCGTCATGCCTACCTTGAGCACCATTGCGTGCGTAGGCACTGCGGAGTGGTCAACTGTGTTCAGAAACTCTATCTTATAGACCTCCACGAGCTCCATATCTTCATTGGTTACTGTATCAATGCTGTAGTAGGTACGTGCCTCACCTGGGACTTCATCGATAGCAAGCTCGTTGAGGTCCCGAACATCCTTGTTCAGAGCGGTGAGAGTCATGCGCTCTCCCATGGCGTCCAACGCGGCAGCATCCGTGGGTTTGACCGTGCTCATATCTGGAAACACAGAGTTTAGCAGCTTCTGCATCCGAATTCCTTTCGGGAGACACATGGCCCGAGGGATACGGATCTTCGTCGTACACTCCTCCGCGGCAGTACTTCCTGGTCTCGGCGAACGGCGACGGGCCAGTCCTGATGCCAGACGGAGCGCTTCTCTCAGGTCAGTTTCGAAGTTGAAGCGCTGTGCAGAAGCGCCGCGTGCTGACTCCTCGGCCTCAAGCACCACAGCGGACCGGATGACCCCATCGCCAATGCCTAACAGCCATATCCCAATGGCATCGAGGAGGCTGGCCTCCTCAGCCTGACCTACGTCTGCCCTTGTGTTCACGCGCATATTGGTCGTCAGTTTCATTCGTGTAAAGCGTGACCACATCAACGGTGACTTTCGAAGAGAAACACGAATGATGTGTGCGACGGACCCCTTGGGTATCACAGCAGAAGCTTGACGGAAGTCTTCGCGCACCAGCCATGTGATTTGGGACGCCACTTCTGGCCCCATCTCATCCACAATGCTGCGGACCACAGCTTTGAAGCATTGACGATGTGCCATTGTCGCCTCGTCCCAGACAATCAGTTTTGTCTCCTCAGCATTTTGGCAGCATCAGTGCTTTGCATGAAGCCGCAGAACGACGTCTGCTTGATCTTCATAAGTATTTCGGAGCGGCTGTGCGCGGTGCGGCCAAGTGGCATGAGTGTTGCCGTAATTTCACTGGAGCCAACCGCTAGCCCGATGTGACCGTTTCCTCTCGTGTACTTCACACGTGTTTCCGCCAAGTACCTCTTTCCAGCGCCACCCGGGGCGTCCAGAAAGAAAAGCATTCCCATGGATCCGTCATTGGACTCGCTCACTGCATCCCAGAAGACTTTCTGATCCAGCTGCAGTGTAGGGACACGGTGGGCCACTGCCGAGACGAGCTCATCCCAATTATCTGGTAGCTGCTCTGCGAGCGCTTGCCCACCAGGCCGCCTGGCTAGCAGAGAAGCTTCTCCGAAACTCTCCATCGCCTCTCCGTTTCCACCAAAATTGGCTGCCGGAATCCGAATCTGATGGTCAGCCAACGAGCTTTCACGTGCTCTCATGTGCTTTTCAATATCTAGAAGCACAATGCGCCGCAGGTCGTCCTCAGTAGCTTCCAGGTCCAGACCCTGCGCCTGCCCAGATTCCAATCTGTAGGTCATGTCCTCGGAGAGAGAGGTGAAGTGCTTTTGCAGCAGGTCGGGCACATCAGCCGGAGAGTTAAGAGCTACCACGAACGCGAATTGCTCCCTCAGAGTCGCCGGCATCTTCCACGAAGCCGTTTCTGTCGATGTACCATCCCATACCGCATTGGTGGCCAGAATTTGCCTTGCTGCGCATACATCCTTGTATGTGGAATGCACGCATCCTTCGTAAGTCGGAAGATCGACAAACAATCCAGGTCCCTTCACGCTGTAAAGAAGCAACCGCATGTAATGAACGTCGCCCATGGAGGGATGGAGGCCAGGAACCCGAAAAATCATCGCAGGCGTATCATCAGACGATCTCTGCACACCGCGCCGGCGGAGCTGCCACTTGCACGTTTTGGTTTGCCAAGTAAAGGACCTGGTGATGTCCGCATATAGGAGGTCAGCCGTCGGGGGAGACTCTCCATCGCCGGGCGCTTGCATCAGGGAGAAGAAGGCTGTGAGCTGTGTCTACCTTGTTGCGGTTGCCGCAACACCTTCCGCCTCTCCGTGAGCGAAGAACACGGGCTGCTGGTTCTCCAAAAGCACGGGCATCTTCTTCAACGCCGGGTCACGAAAGAAACAGGATTGGAGAGTCCCCTCCACAATGCTTCGCACTCAGCCATCCATCTGGCGTCCAGATACTCCTGTATACCATGGCCTTATCCGGTCCTCTGAAAACTTACTTGTATTTGTACTTGACAACAGCGACAGAGGAAACGATTTCCAGGTTGATGTGGCAATAAATTATCTCCAGAAGCAGCGGGGAGTACAGCGCAAACAGAAAATGTTCGGTCCGCGACGCGCGGTTGCCACGCGTGAACGCCACGGACTCCCCTCCGTCTTGAGAGGCGCGCCTCCGGTAGTTTGGATAGGAGTATTCTGTGGCCGTTGTGGCCGATGCCAGGGCCTTCGGAAACTTTTTGGAGCCGCTACCATCCATGCCCAGGCACGAAGAGGCCACGTTGTGGGATCCGCATGGCCCATAAACCATGCGCTTCAGCACTTTAGCACGCAAGGATGGGCTGGCGCCCTCTTTTGGGATCTCCGCGCTGATAAACTTGTCGTACGCATGTGCCGTCTGAGGCACATCTTGCCGGCGCAGGATGACCAGCCAGTGAGCGTGCGGCAGGCCACGCTTCTGGAACTCAAAGGTCATCACGAATGCCAGACAATAGCAAAACACTTTGTCCTCCTGGATCGTTTTGATCAGCTCTTTCAGCTTCATTTTGAAAACGCGAGTGATCAAATCTGGGCGATCGCTTGGAGTCTAGTTCGGCAGCAGCGCATCCTGAATCTCCTTCCACTGAGGATTGCAGGTCAGTGTTCCAAAGAGAGCTGGCTTTCAAAAGGAAAGTACAACATCCATGGAGTCGGCAAAGTTCTCGGCCATGTACCTCGGGCTCGCAACATGCGATGTGTGCAAGAGGACTCCTTTTCCGATCCGCCCCGTTGCGGCCGGGCCATCCCTGACCGCGTCCACCACGCGACTAAACATTTCGCACCGCAGGCTGTTCGGGTTTAGCCGCTGCCAGAGCAGGCGGGAGTGCTCGACTTTGATGAAGTGGTCGATCAAATATTCACCTGCACACGCTCGCGAGCCGTGAGAAGTTGCTTCACCAGCTTGTTTTCTCTCAACAGCATGTCATAGAGCATTTGAACGGCGTCAAAGAGCCCACGCGATGTCGCATCCAGCTAGCTCACAGGGATGCGGCCAAATACAACTTGGCCACCTCTCCAGTGCGCAACAGAACGGCACACAGCGGCCAGCCGCTCCCCGTTCTCCTCAAAATCCAAAACGTACGCTTGCAGGAAAGAGGCTTCGCGCCCTTCCGCTGAAAGGAGGGGGCCAGCGTAGTGGGTGAGCTTTCCATGCAGGCGAGCGGCGGGCTCCCATACGCTTCCCCCAGGAAGCGGTGGGGGTGATCTTCCCTGGGAAGAAGTCAGGGCCATAACATTGTTCAAGAATCAAAGATTCTTGGCCATTGGTCTGGCTTGTGCTGTCTCTCCCAGTTCCCATGCCCGCAGCGGCTCGGGAGGATCAGGGAACGCCGGCAGGTCCACGCCTCCATTCCTATATCAAAATGATACTAGTGGGCAGCTATCGGAAGAGGACTTCAGGCGTTCATCCATCCAGTGGTACGCCTTGCACGTCTGGCAGACAACGTCTATGTCACCAAAGTTGGACGGCTCTGCATCGTAGCTCTTGACTCAAGAGAATATCTCGGCAGCGCAACGACCTTGCGGCCGAGCAATCTCAGCATAAGCAGACGCGAAAGCTTCTGGATCAGTGTCGCGAAGACGTTTTCGGCGCCTCACCCGGATCGCTGCATCCCTCTCGAGCGCGGCGGCCGCAGCCACGGGATCCTGCGCCAGGCGCGCCCTTCGTGCTGCGTACTGCTCGCGTCTCCGACGTCGCTTATCATCCCTGGCGGTGTTCAGCGCAACTGCACGATCAATTTGAACTTCTGCAGCCACCACAGAGATGACACCTGCTGCATTTTGTGTTTCACTGGCAGGCAACCCCCTACTAGTGACAGGTCGGCTTTCATGGCGTGCGCCATGTTGCATCAAGTACCCGACGAAACGACTGAAAAGTTCTTCCCTCGCACGCCACATTAACCCACGATGGATAAATACCTGGTGGTCGCGCGAGATCAGAACTGCAAGGGCTTCGCGCGACTCCAGAAGTTGGCCACTCTCGAGATCCACGTGTTTCCGAAATTGGTCCCCCTTAACCACGAACTCAGTCCAGTTCAGTGTGACGGAACGGGAAGCAGACTCCAATTTGAATGACGAATTTGGGGCGCGGTCGGGGCAGAAGGCGGATCAGCGCAGGGTAGAGATGTCCTCGTTTCAAAGGAAAGATTGCGATGCAAAGAAATTTCGGGAAAGCCGTTCCGGCCATTCACTGTCCACCGCGGTGGCCGTCAAACTGTCAGGCACACACGGCACTTGCGCCCCGCACCGAGCCGACGGCACGGCTCTCACCTGGACCAAAAAAACCGAACGATGTTGCTGTTGTGTTCATAACTATAGCAACAGCTGAGCCACTATGGCATCTATGTCTGCTGGGTCGATATCAGGGCGGGCGTCCTCTTCTAGCTCCCACCAGTCGAGCCCACTCCCACCGGTGTCATCGGCGATGTCATCTGCGGCTGCGGCAAGGGCGGGGTCCGCATCGACCCCGGCCGCCACTCCGACACCCCCCTCTCCAGCCCCACCTACTCCAACTCCCCCCCCATCTACGGCGTACTCCTCGGGAACACAAAAACGACGCAACTTGAGCTCGGTTGATGACCTTGAAAAAGAAGTAACAGGGTCGACGCAGCTGCGCATTGTTGAAGTCAATACGGGTCAGCTGGTCAACGAGTTGTGGGGAGAGGCGGTTGTGCCGGGTGGTGTGTATTTGGTTCAGTCGTTTGAATGCGCGCTCGCCGCCCGCGGCCGACGCAGGAAAGGAAAACAGACGCAAGAAAATGGGATGCCAGAGCACAAAGCGCTCACCATAGATCCGCCACCAGCTCCTCGGGTGGAGGCGGCGCCAGCTGTCAGCGCGCGCCGGTTGTGCAGCAAATGCCAGAAACTCGCTCAGCTCCGCCTTTAGCTGTGCGGCCCACGCGGTGTCGCCATCAGCCAGGGACGCAATAGCCACGTCACGCAGCTCAGACAGCGTCAGCCCCCCCTCCCCCTCCCGCATTGCCCACCGCAAGCCAGCCACCCGCCCTCGGGCGGGGCCCCAAAAACCGTCCAGGTAAAAAGCCAATGTAACCATCGGATCAGAGAAGGCGGCGTAGCGCGCGGTCAAACTTCGTTGCAGCCCCACACGCGTTGTAAGGGGAATTTCAAGGAAGTAGGTGTCCAATGACGACCGTAGCGTCGAAAACAGGCCTGCAAAGGATGACAGCGGTGCGGCATCGGCCTCGAGCAAAGAGACCACTGCCGCCAGTGCCTTGAGGAAAGGAGTCGACTGTCCAATGGCTGCCCGACTTGGCGCCTCGAGCGCCTCCTTGACGCTACTTGGAACGTCAAATGGGGTGGTGGACAGCGTGTTGGCAAAAAGGGTGTGACGGAGGGTGGGGAGATTCTCCTGCACAGCTGCAATCGTGTTGGATTCCCCGACCCATCGGGTCCGACTGTAACCTTTTAGACCACGGACGGGTCGGCTCCCCGGCACGGCCAAACTGGAAACAGTGGCGGCGTGAAGTGTGCGCGGGCGTCCGCAGCGCATAGAAAAAATGGACGCGCACAGCGAGCTGCGCAGCGCCAACGCAAACGGCTGGATTTTGGCGGCATCTTGCGCCACGAGGTTGCCTGCGTGAGCCGCGCAGCCATAGCCAAACACAAAGATTCCGTCGCTTACACCTGCCCTCCGCATACGCACCATAGCGCTGGGAGAGTCGGACACGACGGCCGGCGCCCGCTCCTCCGGCAATCGGCGCCAGCGCGGTGTCGGTGCAGCAGCCCCCCCTCCGGCACTGACACCGAGGCGAGCCACGGCCATAATGGGCTGCTGGAAGAAGTCCTTGAGGGCTCTCAGCAGGTTGTCACCCGCCGCCGACACGGCGCCCAATCGTGTCGTGGCGCACAGCAGGGCAAGAGGGGAGTAATTGACGAAGTTGTACACACCTTGACGGTTGACCGTCTCGCCGTCCATGGAGACAGCCGACGAATCAGCCTCCCGGATGCGCTCGGCGGTCCGCGCGTCGGACTTGGCGGCCACCAGGGGCACGTACGTGGAGGCCAGCATCCGACGGTCACCTGGGCCCTGGAACCGACCACCAGTGACAGCGCCCAGCGCCGCCCGCCACGCGTCCGTCTCAAAAAATCCAAGAGGCAAGCACGAGTCACACATCGCCTCAACCCACAGCACCCGCCAATCGTGGAGCTTCTCGTTCGTCACAGGGAGGGGTGGGGCACCAAAGTTGTTTACAGTCGGTTTTAAGACCCCCATCATCTCCGGGAACGACCGCTTGGCATCCAAACAGCCGACCAGATGGTCCTTCGCCCTTGTTGAAATCGGGGCGTTACCCCAGCGGCACCCATCGCCCCGACAGTCCATCCGACCGGGGGTGGTGTCCACGTCCACGTACAGCCGCGCGCCGGTCCGCTTGTCCGGCGGGGGCACCACGCTTGCGCCGGGCGCCATGGGGGGTAGTTCGAGGGGCGGGCGCCGGTGAAAGAATCACCGGGGACCGTGAAGGGAGTGGTCGTAGTCAACGGTCCGACACAAAACAGTGTCGCTGGCGACGGCCGCAGCAAGCAGTCGGTGCCAGAGAAGCGGCGGCGTGGAGGCAAAGACGTGCGCTCGGCTGGAGATACGAGCTCCGCTTCCAGTACCCACCAATAGGAGAGCACTATGGGTGCCACGTTGGGCAGTCTCGAGTTAAAAGGAAAGGAAATTTCGCTTTCAAGAAAACGGCCCTGACGGCCCCTGTGCGTGCAAGACGGAAATTTCCCGCATTTTTCCATACGTGGCGGTAAACTCGACATCACTAGCCTGAGGCGACGAAAGGCCCCAACCGGAGTCAGTCATCAAGGGGCTTTGAGCACCACAGTGAACACTCCGCAACACGTGTCGAAAACATTGTCACATGTTGTGTCACTGTTTTGTTATTGGGAGTGCTGGATTTCTTGTGGAACGACTGTACCAACAAAAAGAGCGAAGCGTCCATTTTTTGTGAAAGAAAGATGATGAAGGAGGGGAGGATGAGCCTGGCGGGGATGGGGCCACCGCCGCGGGCCCGACGCGGTCGCCCTTTGGCATGCCCGCCCCGCGTCGCCCGAATGTCAATCACAAGGGTATCAAAAAAAGAAACATCGCCTCCGAAGCGGACGCGTCGTTCGGTTGCCTACAGCGTGCATTCCCCCTCTACACCCCGCCACCCACACTCCCCTGTGCTGCTTGCTTGCTTGGGTCGTCCACCCCCACCCGTCCCCCACGCTCTTCCGCCACCCTACATGGTCATCCCCAGCCGCCCATAGTGCGGCACCGTCGGCGGCGGCCCGTACGACGGCGGCGGCGTCGCGTAGCCGCGGGTCGGCGGCACATAGTCGGCGCCGGGGTGCCCGCGCGGCCCCTTGTCGCCCTTGGGCCCCGCGGGGCCCGTGTTGCCCTTGGGGCCCTTGGCGCCGTCCTTCCCATTGTGGCCCTTGGCGCCCGGGTGGCCCTTGGGCCCCACCGGCCCGCGCTTGCCGTCGGTACCCGGCATGCCCTTGGCGCCGGCGGCGCCGGTGGCGCCCGGCGCCCCGTCCTTGCCGTCCTTGCCCTTGGCGCCGGCCCCGCCGCGCTGCCCGTCCTTGCCGTCGACGCCGTCCTTGCCCGGCGAGCCCGGCTCGCCGGCGCGCCCCTTCATGCCCTTCATGCCCTTGTCGCCCTGGGGGCCGTGGGGGCCGACCGCGCCGTCAGTGCCGTCGGCGCCGTCGGCACCCGCCGCACCAGTGGCGCCGGCCTTGCCCGGCGCGCCGTCGGCGCCGGCGTCGCCCTTGGCGCCGCCCGGACCACGCGGCCCCACGGCGCCGTCCTTGCCGGGCGTGCCGTCGGCGCCCGCCATGCCCTTGTCGCCGGCGACGCCCGCGGCGCCGCGCGCCCCCGGCGCGCCGTCCTTGCCCGCCACCCCAGCGGCGCCAGTGTTGCCCTTGGTGCCACGGCCGCCGTCAGCGCCGGTCATCCCCTGCGCGCCGCGGTCGCCCTTGGGGCCGACCGGCCCGACCGCGCCCGTCGCCCCGTCGTTACCAGGGAGCCCCGTCGCGCCCGTCAGCCCCATCTTCCCAGTGTCGCCCTTGGCGCCGTCGTCGCCCTTGGCGCCCTTGTCGCCCTTGGCGCCCTGCGAGCCGTCAGCGCCAGACTTGCCGTCGGCGCCCGTCGCCCCCTTCATGCCAGCCGCCCCCGTGTCGCCCTTGGCGCCATGCGGCCCGGTCGCGCCCGCCTTGCCCTTGTCACCCTTCATCCCGCGCGCGCCGTCGTCGCCGTCGTCGCCGTCCTCCCCCTCGGCGCCACGCGGGCCAGCCACGCCGACGCCCCGCGGGCCGGCAGGCCCCTTGTCACCCTTGGGCCCGGGCCGGCCGGCCTTGCCAGGCACCCCGGGGGCGCCCTTGGGGCCAGTCTTGCCCTGCGGGCCGACCTTGCCCCTGCCGTAGATGTAGCCGGTCTTGCCGGGCGGGCCGGTCGCGCCGGTCGCGCCCTTTCGGCCACGGTGCCCGTTGTAGCCACGCGGTCCGCGGGGCCCCCGCGGGCCGGCGGGGCACGAGCAGCGGGACGGCTGGTTCGACCGAGACGGCTGGCGGTAGTAGGTGCGGAGGGTGGCGGCGAGGGAATCGGCTTGCCCGTCGAGGCGGGCGACGACCGCCTCGTGGTCGGCGGCGTCGAGCTTGGTCGCCGCCGCCGCGGACCACTCGGCGCGCAGCTGGTGGCCGAGGGTGGCCGTCGCGTCCGCCACGGCCGCGTGCATGGCGGGCGCCGGCAGCGCCGCGGGGCCCGACACGGCCGTCGTGACGACGAGGAAGCCAATGGTCGTCACCACCGAGGCGGCCACCGCCACCGCGGTGGTGCGGCCGGGGCCCATGGGCGACGTCATCGTCGGAGGGGGAGAAGGTGATTGGCGATGAAGAGGAAAAGTGTCGGGCGGGGGGGGGGGGGGGGTGGGGGGGGGGGGGGGGGGGGGGGGGGGGGGGGGGGGGGGGTGGTACCGCTAACCGAGAAGGAAGCGCAGGTGAGGCGCCGGCGGGTGAGTAGTCTATGTGGGCGTGGGGCTGTGTGGGATGAGGTCAGCGGATGGGATTGACGGCGGCCGCTGGCAGCCCTCTTGTACCGGCGCCAGTCATGGGCGGGCGACCCCAACCGCCGCCGATGAGCGGCAGACGGGGGGGGGACGGCGAACCGCCGCTGCTGGTGGCGCCCGCCGCCTGCCGCGTGCGCAGCGCACCCCCCCCACGGCTTCCGCCGCTGCCCACCCTCTCGCCCGCACCCGGCACGCTGCGTGAGCGCCAGGAAGAATGCACACAAGGGCCGATCCCCGACGGGCAGTCATGGCGCGAGCTGGTCTTGGAACCGCGTCCAAACAAGCGGCCGGCAGGGACGCGGTCGCCGTGCACTCGGGCGCGGCATGGACGCCACCATCGCGCAGACGGCGATGCCGCACCCGACCGTGCCGGGTCGACTGCGGTGTGCATCCACGGGATGGTGCTGGGGTCGGCCCGCGAGTGCCTGGCCGGGTGGCGGGCGCAAGAATGCATGACGACGCGGCCGGCTGCCGTCGTGCTCTCTCGTCTCATCTCAATCAAAAGGCAGGCAGCGCTTCCTCGTGTCAGACAAAGTACAGCTCAACTGCTCCTGCCGGCAGCAACTTGTTCAAAGATTCCGACAGACACCAGCGGTCTGCTGCTGGGCCGGTGAGGTGCGGCGAGATCGACCAATCGCCAGCAGGCCTCTGTTTCAATCAATGACCGGGTTCCGCCTGTTGGGCCCGCTACGAGTCAGACCCCACTCCGGCGCCCAGGCCGCTTTTTCGTGCGGCTGTCTTGCGGCCGACCGACGCCATAACGAGCGAGGCCTCACACGTATTGCACAGGGCGCCGGGCGTGCGGGCGCAGCGACGGCGGCGGCGGCATTCGTGCAAGCGGCGTGCGGTGCACGTGGGGGGCGGCGTCGGGCGGGGGGCCTCCCGCGGTGCCTGCAGCAGCTTTGCTGGGGAACCCCGCCTGACCCGTCGGCACGAGCGCGTGTGCTGCCGATGCGCGTGCCTCGTGGAAGCTTGGTGGCGGCCGCTTCAAGCGGGTTCTTGTTCGAGACCCCACGCAGTCTTCCCCCCATAGTGGCTGCCGCCGCGCAGTGGTGTGACGGCTCGTTGCGACCGCTTTTGACCGTCGGACGTACGCGGTGGCCGTCGTCTTGGCCCGCTCATTGGCCGGACTCTTGGTTGGTAGTGGTGCTTCCCCTCATTTCTTCGGTCTCCCCCCGGTTCTCCTGTTTCTGCGCCGCCGATTGATGTTCCGTCCGTTTCCCCGTCGTTCCCCGAAGTGCTCTGACTGCTTTGCCCTCTGCGCGTGGGTCCTGGACGGCTTGTTGCGGTTATCACTGTTGTGCGCTGTCCGATCGGTTGGTCAATACGAGCGCGCCGCTTGTCCTGCTGCCGACAGACCGTGGCGTTTACCGAATCCCCCACCGTCACGTGTTGAGGTCGTCATGGCGCAAGTGCAGGCGCTTCCGAGCATGCCGACCACGGCGGGGCCGCCCCCATTGGCAACGGCGGCGGCCGCCCACATCGCGCTCATGCCGTCGCCATCGCGGTGCGCGGTGTCTTTTCTCACCCACCCACCCGCCTCGGGTGCCGCCGCCTGCGTGCCCCAACCTCCATCTACCCCCCGCGCCGCGGCCACGTCTACCACCCTGCCCGCGTCGATGGGGGCGGCCAAGTCGAGGGCGTCGGCCGACCCGTTGACCGCGGTGGCACCGCCATGTGGCCAGCGGATCCTGCCCCGTCTCGCGCCTCGGCCGACGGCGGTGCCGCTGTGGACACGCGACGGGAACAGCACGAGCAGCTGTGACAGTGGCGTTGGGAGCGGCCGGTCTGCCGGTGGCGCGGCAGTGGCTCCGCCCGTGGCGTCGCGCGGCTCTCGCCCCGCTTTGACACCGGTTCGCTCCGCCGCCACCACGCCCGTCCCCTTCGCGGCACCTACACGTGTGCCGTCCCCCGCAGCGGCGATACAACTCGCCCCGCGACCACTCCCTCGCCGGTCGACCCCCCCCGCCATCGCCCCCGCGGCCGCGCACCCGGCTTCCCCCCCTTCCACATCCGTGGGGAGCTCACCGCCGTCCCCACCTGTGTCTCCCTCCTTGCCGGGAGCATCCCCGCTGACTGTCACCTCCCCCACCCTCGGTGCTGGCAGCGGCTCTGCATCGATGTCGGGCGCCGACTGCGGGGACGCTGACGCAGGCGGTGGTGCTCGCCGCCGCCGCCGCCGTGGCAGCCGGGTGGAGAAGGACACGCCGCCGCGGGAGCTCCGCAGAGTCCTCCGCAACCGCGAGTTGGCGCGGGTGTCCAACGAAAAGCGGCGGGTGCGGCTTGCTTGCATGCAAGACGAGATGGAGGCGCTACGGTCAGAGACTGCAGCGGCCGTGGCCGAACGGGACGCGGCGTTGGCGCGGGTTGCTGACTTGGAGGCGATCTTGGCCCGCCGGGGGATGGGCGGGGCGCCAACTCTGGCACCAACTGCGGCGGTTTCTGGGGCGGGCGCGCCCGGCGGGATGGCCACGCTCCCGCTACGCACACAGCCGCTGACGATGCCGCAAGCGCCGCCAGTGCATCTGCCGGGTGCGACGGCGGTTGTGGGCAACGGCTACGTCTATGCGCCACCGCACCAGGTGTCTCCGTGGGAGCCAGAGGCGGAGTCGGCGGTGCCTGTGCGGACCGGTGCCCACATGCTTCTGCAAGCTGCCGCAGTGGGGATGACATGAGTGTCTCGACCCACTGCTGGTGAGTACTTCATCTTTTGGTCTCTGTTCTTTTCTATTTCTGTCGTGATGTTTCCTTCACGTAAAAAGTTTTGCTCACTTGACAACCGAGCCAGAAGAGGTTATTGCAGTCTGCTCAATTTTGCCGGTCTGAGTCCGAACAGAATGCAATCAGGACGGAATCCTATTGGCCAGCAGCACCTATCCGGCCAAATGGATGGCTGAGAGTCCGTCGTGATTGCGTTCTGTTCCGACCCAGACAGGCAAAATTGAGCAGACTGCAATACCATTCCGAGTTGTGACAACGGCTGTCCCAGCCGTTCTCGGGTGCGCCTTGGGCGTCAAATCGTCCGGCCAGCAACAACGGAAGTCAATGGTGCCCCCTAGAATTGGTGGTCAGCGACGCGTGGCGCTGTGCTCCCAAACCAGCGAGAGTCCCACTCTGTACCGCCGTCCTCGACAGCGGGTGGTACATACTCCACACTGGGTGCAGGGGGCACCTCGCACGCGACAGAGCGCGTTCTACGTGGAGGCAAAAGTGTGCACCGCCCGGCCTCACGCTAAACCACCGACGCGGGGGTGACACCCCAGCATGGCAATCACTCTTCTGCCCATGAGGCAGCGCTCACCAGTGGTGTATCTCGTGCGCACGCAATCGCTATCGCACGGCCGAGTGTCAAGCAGAGAGGCGACGCCGTCGCGACGGCTGATGCGGGCGCCACTCGTGCTTGGCCAAGGTCAGTCGTCACGACCTCGGGCGGGCCGACAGCGGCCCGGAAAGGTGGGTGGATTGCTCGGATTGGGCGGGGCACACCTTCGTGTCGGCCACACTGGCCGCCGAACAAAAAAAATAATTCTAGTCAATCGTGTTGACGCATTTGGTATATTTATGGTACCGAAATCATGGGCGCACGAGTTTTTTGTATTCAAGCACGAGGCTAAACACAAATATCCAAAACAGAACTCTTTATCCGGGAAAACATCGAAACTCAAAAAACAAGCTTTCGCATGGACAAAGCGAAACCCATTTGCTGAGTCGCCCAGCGATGAAAACACCATCGATTGTAGCGGCCGGGAGGCACCGCGCCCGTCTGGCGGCGAAGCAGGGGGCGGGGGGGGTCGAAGCACGCCCCTGTGGCAGCCGCGAAGGTCCCGATCTCGTTGCTGAAGGACGGCGCACGCGTTGCTGCCGTTTCCGTCCGCGGTAGCGGCCGCGGGTGCTGCCACCCGCCGACTCGCCCGCCCGCAACTCGCGGCCGGCAGCGGCGGCGGGGGCAGCGGCAGCGGGCGGCGTGGCCGCCGCCGCCCCGTTCACGGCCGCGACGCGGGCGGTGCCCCGGTGGCCGCGTCTCCTCAAGGCCACGCGCCGCTGTCGCGGGCGTAAGGCTGTTGGCGGCAGTCGCCCTACGGGAACAGAACCGCGATCCAAACGCGATATCGAGCATTCCCCACCCAAGAACACCAATGTGGAGGAGGCCAGCGGCGGATCAAAGGTTCCTGACAGTTCCGGGGCGCGGTGCGGATCCAGGAAGCGTTCTGATTGGCCTTGGACAGTTCGCTTCTTGATGATTCTGGAAGCCTCCCTAGTCATCTGAAAGCTTCCAATCAGGAGCCATGGAGCTCCATAACCAAGGCTGCCTTGCCATACTTTTCCGCACACCTGGCTTGCACAGGCCTGGATGGTGCTCCGTTTACGCGTCACCCCTCCGCCAGAGCCTATATATTTCCACCCAGCACGGGCTCAGGTCATCATGCTACTCACAACGGCCACCAGCGCGCACTCCCCTACTGACTTTTAGTCCACCCCCCACCACCACACCACCTTCCCCCCCCCCGTCCACTTTATCACCAGCTTCCTCGTGCCTCACATCTCATGCACCGCCCCCCCCTCGCCGACAACCAGGGTCTTCGGGAATGTAGCTGCCCCCTGTGCAGTGGTGGGGTTCCGGTAACTCCTCCTGGCTACCCCGCAGTACCAGGTTCCATCACAGGCGGTCACGGAGCAGAAGTCCCTCTCGTCAACAGCCGGCGGCGGCTGAGATGCCTGCGGTTTCCAGCACAGCGCCCAGGAATGCTGCAGTGGCCGCCCGTGCGGTCCCGACACTGGTGGCTGCGGCAGGGGCGACCGGGCAAGGCGGCGAAGGAGATGGCGACGGGGGTGGGGGCGGGGCGGACGACGCCACTGAGAGCAGCAGAGAGGCCCAGAGCGCGCCAGCGCCAGACTCCCAGCCTCACAAGTTGCGTCCCAACGGCGTTTGCATCCCTGCGTCCGTCTTTGAAGACAATGTAGACGATTTTGTGGCCTACAACTTCATCGTGCAGCACTGCCTTTCCCGAGAGGCGACAGATGACTACCTGCGGCAGCGCCGTGCTGCCGGCACATGCCGCACGTCTCACCTCTTAAATAACATGGTGGCGGCAAGTGTCGACCTATGCGATAGAAAGGTCGACTACTGCAGCGCTGGCTGTGTCGCATTCACCGCTGGCAGACAAAATCTCACGGAGTGCGATGTAGGTAAGGCTCCACGTTACTGTTGCAATTGGCAGGGGCTAAGTCCAGCACTTATACACCTGACGGAACTTGCACCCGCCTCTCCGTACTTCGGATTGCGGGCTATGGGACGGCTGTCCTTCCCTAAGTAGCCCCCCCTATTCG
>ENA-ORXR01002172-ORXR01002172.1-marine-metagenome-genome-assembly--contig:-NODE-2172-length-19172-cov-2.954386_pt1 | contig 19172 bp, 18 predicted proteins | sample MGYA00237866_ERZ511479 | MGnify/ENA metagenome assembly ERZ511479 | reverse complement strand
ATTGTCTCTTGCTATTCTTATCTTGTTCTTGTCCACTCACCACAAATTTGTCTAAATGAACCAAACCATCTATAAGGGAATTTTCACTTGATGTTATGGTTTTCCTTGCTTTATGCATAAATAGTCTAGCCGTTTTTTAAGTAACTCCTACACGTAATATCATTTCAATCGCTGAAATATTTTTGATAGAATTAGCCATTTCAAAACAAATATATAAGGCTTTAAGAATCCCAAAACAAACACGATGAAAAAGAGTATCAACGATAGAGCTTTTAATTTGTTTACCTATCTTAGGTAAATTCTTAAGAATTTGAGCTTTATTATAATCATATTTACGACAAATATAGCCTTCTAATCAATTTGATAGAGAAACCTGATAAGGCTAAAGTACCAACAGGCAAATGGAGTGGTTATAGTGTAAATGCAAAAGAGTTAAATATAACTCAAATAATAAGCAATAAAGAATTAAACTCCCAAACGCTAAACATAATAATACATTAGTTTAAGTCTTAGATATAAACCACCTATTTCTTGTGTTAGTGATGATAATTTTAACACATACTTTGATGAATTCTGTTTTAGAATAAATAGATCCCATCCATACCATAGTAAGGCAACAATATTCAACAACTTGACTACGAAAATATTTCTAGGGATAAAGATCAAACAGTACTAATAAATAGATAATTACGAACCTCAATTTAATACTTTTTTTTTATTATTAATTCAACCAATTGTATTTAAAGTTACATTTCTTATATACTTCACTCAATTTTAAATAAGTATCTTTTATATGATTATTATACCACTTTTCTAAGGTTTCTTGTTCTTTTTTTTGCAACGCCAATTCTTGAATTTTAACATAATCTTTTACCAAATCTGCTGTATGAGCATCTACTCTTTTAGTTACTTTTACAATCTTATACATCTTTTCTCCTTCCCTATTTTCTTCAAAAAAAGGAGTTGTAATAGCATCTTGCTTTAATTTGTCTACTTGTGCAAACAACTTAGGATCCATTTTGTTTAAATCAAATTTAGAATCGTTTGTATAAGGGTTTACTAATTTTCCTTTGTTTAAATTGGTAGCTTCGTCATCCGAATATTTTACAACAGCCTCTTCAAAAGTAATAGTTTTAGCTAATATTTCTGCTTTTACAGATTCTAGTTTTTCCTTTGCTGCTATTAACTTTTCATTTTCTATTTTAGGCTGAATTAGTAAGTGCCTTACATCTCTTTGTAAGCCTCTTACTTTTTCTACCTGCAAAATATGATATCCAAATTGAGATTTAAAAGGTTCTGAAACCTCTCCTTCTTCTAGACTAAAAGCAGCCTCTTTAAACTCTTTTACAAATTGGCTTTGTCTTGTAATTGTATATTTTCCACCATTTTGAGCTACTCCAGGGTCTTCGGAATACAAAATAGCCTTTAAACGCATACTATAACCGTTTTCTATATCTTTTTTAATGCTATTTAACTTTTCTACAACCGATTTAACTGCTTGTTCTGTTGGCTTAGCTTTAATAGTTATTTGAGACAACTCTACCTCGATTCCAAAACTTGGTAAATCTCCTTGTGTTTTTAAATCGTTATAAAAAAAACGAACTTCTTCTGGAGTTACTACCACATCTTTAACAATACTTTCTCGTTCTCGTTTAATTAGCAAGTTTTCCTTTTCTATTCTTGACAACTCATCTGTTAAATCTTGTAAATCGTCAAAACCATACAAGGCAACAACTTTGTTCATATCTCCCATTTGAGATTTAAAATGAGCCAAAGTTCTTTCAACTCCAGAACTTACCTCACTATCAGAGACTACAATACTATCGATTACTGCATGGTGACCTAACAACTTTTGTGTCATAATATCTTCCATAACATCACAGTCATTAAAAGTTTTATTTGTCTTTGCTCTTGATTTAATTTCTTGTTTGTATTTGGTTATGTCTGAGTCTAATATAATTTTATCTCCCACCACAGCTGCAACACCATCAATTTTTATTCTTTGTTGCGCATTTACATTTGTAAATATCATACTTAAAAGAATAACTCCAACTATGTGTTTTATTTTAATAAACTTCATATTTTTTTTGTTTTACTGCATCATCAATCAAAATTTGTTCCATTTGATCAAAAAACTTTATCTTGTTTTTATGTAACAATATATTTTTTACTGTAGGCTTTACGTATTCTAAAGGAGCTGTTTCATTTTTATTCAAAACCTCTTTTATCATTATCAAATAAACACTCTTGTTTATCCCTGATTTAATAATCGTCTTCTTTTTAATTGATAAATCTTGCTCTGTTAACTCTGGAAAATCTAGTTTAGTTGCGTATACATCTTTTAAAGAGATCCATACAGAATCTTTAAAATAGTAATCCTTGTAGCCTAAGTAACCTTTTAGTATTTTTTGCTTATCTAAAATAGCATTTGATTCAAACATTTTTTTAAGAACCCTTGTTTTTCTGTTTTTTCTATCTACATGTAAATATTTAAACTTTAACAGAACTTCGTTTAACCTAAAACTATTTTGGTTTTTGATGTAAAAGTCATTTATTTCAACTTCAGAAACTAAAGTATCTAGGTTTTTATTAACCAAAGCGTTTTTGTAATAAGACACATACAATTCTTCTTTGTACTTATTTACCAATCTATCTAATTCGTCTAAATTGTCTAAATTAATAACTGCGTTTCTATACAAAACTTTATGTTGTGCCCATTTTTTAATATAATCTTGTGTAATTTTTAAACTATCTACAGGCGATTTAATGGAAGGCAAACTTTGCTGTAGGTCTTCTTTTGTTAATACATACTCATAAACTTTGGCAACTATATTGGTGGGTGTTTGTTTGGTACGCACACATCCTACAAATGCAATAGCTATAATAATGAAATACAAATGTCTCATTTACTTGTATGTCTTTTTTAATTTTTTAATCTGTTTTTTAAAGAATTTTACTTTATGACTATTTCTTAAGCTAGCCAACCATTCTTTCTCTACCTCTTCTTGATAATCGCTCTCTACATATCCTTTTACTTTTTCAAAAGCATCGCCCTTTTCTGCATATCTAGCTTTGTTTTTTTCGTAATAATCCTTTACTTTTTTCTTTTCTTTGCTAGGTACATCCCACACGTTGTTTTTCATCAGCTCAAAAATAATCAATCCATTTTTATATGTAGCTATGGTCTCTTGTAACTCTTCACTTTCAACCTCTAAATGTTCTTTAACATAATTTTTTAACATTGTCCTTTTGTAGTCCTTATACAGACTTAAAGGTTTTTTGTTTTTTTTCAATTTTACATAACTAGCAAAATCTTTTTGCAGGTAATTTTCATTGTCAATACTTAACAAAACACCTGTTAACTTATCATCTGATAATTGATGTGGATTTTCTGTATCAAAAACAGCCAACGCCTCCTTGTTAGTAACTACGTTGTATTTTGCTTCTATTTTTGCGTAAGCAGCGTCTTCTATTTTTTCTTTTCTAACATCGCTCATCACCTTTCTTTTCAAGTATTTTTCAAGATCTTTAAAAGATTTAATTTCTTCTCTACCTATGTAGTAAACTATATGCCAACCATAAGGAGTTGTAAAAGGTTCTGAATACCTTTTTTCTTTTGTTAGAGAAAAAGCTACATCTTCAAAAGATTTTGGTAAAGCCCCTCTACCAAAAGGTTTTATCATCCCTCCTTTTCTAGCGGTTCCTTTGTCATCTGAAAACATTCTTGCCAATTCTTCGAATTTTTTACCTGAAAGCAACTTTTTATAGATAGTATCTATCCTCTCTTTCTTTTTATCTCCTAGTCCAGAAATCATAATATGAGCTACCTTAATTTTGGGCTCTGCTTTTTTTCTTTCCTCTACTTTTATCAAATGATAACCAAATTGGGTTTTTACAATTTCTGAAACCTCTCCCACAGGCGTGTTGTAAGCTGCAGACTCAAACGGATACACCATTTTAAAAGCTGTAAACACACCGAGTTGCCCCTTGTTTTGAGTAACGCTTTTATCATCAGAATATTTAACTGCTAACTCCTCAAAATTAGCTCCGTTTTTTAATTGTTTTTGAATGTTTACAATTTTTGTATAAGCCGATAAAGTGTCATTGTCTTTTATCTCAATTAGCAAATGACTTGCTTTTACTTGATTGATGTTTCTCACATAGGCTTCTTTTACTAAATCCTCTAATATTTTATTATCCCAAATAAAAGCACTTATTATATTGTTTTTATAGCTATCAAGCTCCTGTTTTATAGTAGACAACGTATCTATTTGCTCTATTTTAGCTTGATTTAATTTTAACTTATAATCCACCATTAACTGTAAGTCTTCTTTAAACGTATTAGATTTTAAAGTTGTGTTGTTGGTTTTAAACAATTTATTAAACTCAGAAACATAGGTTGGTTCATTGTTAATTTTAAACAAAATTTTATCTTTTTTTTGAGCAAAAACACTTAACTGTGCTACTAAAAATAAAATTCCTAAAATATATTTTTTCATCTGTATAAATTTATAATGATATTAAACCCTCTATTTTTTCTACCGCAAGATAATTCTCAACAACCTCATCTGCACTATTTACTTTTAAAAGAATAGAAACACTGCTATATTTTCCTGTTTTAGAGGCTCTTTTTGTTATTTTGGTTTTCTTTACGGCAAAGATTGTTTCTATCTCTTTGACTTGATCTTTTGTTGTAGGCACAATAAACTTATACAAGTAATCCGTAGGAAAATCTGTACTTTCATCTAATCTTTTTTTTAAATCTATGTAAAATTTTTCTTTTTTTGTCATAATTGTATTCTACGTTATCATATCACGCTACAAAACTATAATTATTTCTTATTTTTACTTCTTAGTACCAACTTATTTTTAATATATGCCTCAAAAAATAGTACTTACCGGAGCTCCAGGTACAGGAAAAACAACTATTCTCAATTTGCTGAATGCCAAAGGCTACTTTTGTCAAGAAGAAATATCTCGAGAAATCATCAAAGAAGCCGAACGTATGGGTTCCAAAAAATTGTTTTTATCGCAACCTATTTTATTCAGCAAAGTAGTTTTAGGTAAAAGAATTATACAATACCAACAAGCTAGTAATACCTTAAAAACTACCTGTTTTTTTGATAGAGGTATTCCTGATATTACTGCGTATTTAAACAACAATAGAACTGTGTATGAAGAGACCTTTAAGCAGGCAACTAAAAAATACACCTACGACATGGTTTTTGTTTTTCCGCCGTGGGAAAAAATTTATACTACCGACAGCGAAAGATTTGAAACCTTTGAAGAAGCCAAACAATTACACGCTGCTATATTAGATGAGTATAAAAAAACACATTTAAATATTATTTTAGTTCCTTTGGGTACTCCCAAAGAAAGAGTAGCTTTTATTTTAAAAAAATGTCATGCCTAACTCTGTAGTTTTAAAAGAAACCCTCCAAAAATACTGGAATCACACTTCTTTTAGACCTTTACAAGAGTCTATTATTACTGATGTTTTTGATAAGAAAGATATCCTTGCTATTCTACCTACTGGAGGAGGAAAATCTATCTGCTACCAGTTACCGGCATTGTTATTAGAAGGAACCTGTGTTGTAATATCACCTTTAATCGCTTTGATTAATGATCAATTAGAGCATTTAAAACAAAAAGGGATTGATGCAAGCACTATCCCTAGCAATAGTAATACAGATGATATTGTTCGTTTGTTTGATAACATCAGAATTAAAAAAACCAAACTTTTATACCTTTCCCCTGAGCGAATTTTACAACCTATTGTACAAGAGAAACTAAAACAACTTACTGTTTCTTTTTTTGCTGTAGATGAAGCACATTGTGTTTCTCAATGGGGACATGATTTTAGACCCTCGTATATTAAAATAGGAACACTTAGAACGCTGCTACCTAGCGTTCCGTTTATTGCCGTAACAGCTACTGCTACCCAAAAGACACAAGAGCAAATAATTAATTTATTACACCTTAAAGATCCTAAAGTTCATATAGACTCTTTTTACAGGTCCAATCTTGCTTATCAAATTTTTGAAACCCCTCAGAAATTTGATTTATTGATGAGGATTCTAAAAAAAAGAAAAGTAACTACATTAATTTATTTACAAAGCAGATTTGCTGTACAAACTTTGTCTCAAAGACTAAACGCAGTGGGGCTATCTAGTACTTTTTATCATGCGGGTATCTCTTTTAAAGAAAAAGAAACTAATTTTAAACAGTGGGAATCAGAGGAAACACACATTATGGTTGCTACCAACGCTTTTGGAATGGGAATTGATAAAAGTAATGTTAGGTTGGTTATTCATTTAGAAGTTCCCACCACACTAGAAAACTATTTACAAGAAGCTGGTAGAGCTGGTAGGGATGGAGAAAAATCGTTTTCTTGTGTAATATTGTCTCAAAACGATTTTAAAAAATTTGAATACTTAACTCAATCTAATTTAGATTTTGAATATGTTTATAAAATATATCTACATTTAAATCAGCATTTTCAGATTGCATATGGTGATTTTGAAGAAGAAGAATTGGATTTTAATTTTGATGAATTTTGTTACAAATATAAATTAGAAAAAAAACAAACCGAAAAAGCTATAAGAAGATTAGACGTCTACAATATTCTTAAATTTAAAGAACAATTTAAAAGCACCACTACTTTAAAGGTTACTTGTAGCAATTACCAACTAATTCAGTTTTACAACCAGCACCCCAACTACAAAACCATAATTAATATAATTTTAAGAAATTATTCTGGAATATTTGAAGTTTCAAAAAAATTAAATCTCGAAAGAATTGCAGATTTAACTCATTTACCAATAGCCCTCATTCAGAAGAAACTTGAGTACTTACAAGAAATAAACTATTTTGCGCTAGAAATTAAAAAGAACAATCATATAATTCAGTTTTTAGTTCCTAGAGAGGATAAAAAATCAATCAACCCCATTAAAAAAGACATTACCGAGTTGTTTAAAATTGCTAAAATTAAAAGCACTAAAAGTTTAGCCTATTTTAAAAACTCTAAAACCTGTAGAAATACTATTATTTTAAATTACTTTGATCAAAAAAGTGATAAAGAATGTGGTATTTGCGATATTTGTATTAACAAAAAACAGTACCCTAGATTTAGCGAATTAAGTCTTCAAGTGATTACAACATTAAAAACAAAAGAACACACTTTTAACGAACTTTTAAGTATGTTAAAAATTAATTCTTCTCTTTTGAAAGATGTTTTAGAAAACTTGTTTAAGGATGAAAAAATAACTCAAAACCAACAATTTTACAAAGCCTTATGAGTAAATTAAGAATTGTATTTATGGGAACGCCAGATTTTGCTGTTACCATCTTAGCTAAAGTTTTAGAAAACAACTACAATGTGGTGGGAGTAATCACTGCTCCTGACAAACAAGCAGGAAGAGGAAGAAAAATTCAACAATCTGCCGTTAAAAAATATGCTTTTGAAAAAAAACTACACCTACTACAGCCTACCAATTTAAAATCTCCAGATTTTCAAAAAGAACTAGAAGCTTTACAACCCAATTTACAAATAGTAGTAGCTTTTAGAATGCTACCTTCATCAGTATGGAGTTTACCTAAACTAGGTACATTTAACCTGCACGCTTCTTTATTACCAGACTACAGAGGTGCTGCCCCTATTAATTGGGCAATTATAAATGGTGAAACAGAAACAGGAACTTCTACTTTTTTTCTTGATGATAAAATAGATACAGGAGAAATTATTTTACAAAACAAAACAAGTATTGAGCCTACAGAAACGGTTGGTCAACTCCACGATAAACTAATGCATTTAGGTAGCAACTTGGTGATTGAAACTTTAAAGTTAATTGAAAAAGGAAATGTAACCACCCAAAAGCAAGCTAACCACAGTGATAAATTAGCTTATAAAATACATACAGATACCTGTAAAATAGACTGGAACAATACAAGTCAACAAATATTCAATCATATTAGAGGTCTAAACCCTTATCCAGCAGCTTGGACAACGCTTGTAAATCACAAAGAAAAAATAAAAGCAAAAATATACAATTGTGAAGTTTTTATAGAAAATCATGATTACAAATTTGGCACAATTATTACCGATAAAAAAACATTAAAAGTAGCAACCTTAGATGGGTTTATTCAAATCAATCAAATTAAATTGGCTGGTAAAAAGTTAATGGACACAGCTAGCTTATTAAACGGATACGCTATATTAGATGGATCAAACATGCAGTAAACACTGATACACTAAAAAAAACAATATTTAATAAGTGTATTTATTAACAATCTATGGCACTTATTAACAATTGAGTGTTTTTGAGGGCTGTATGCTTGCAAAAGCCAAGATTCCTTCTATATTTGTTTGTAGATAAACTTATTTCAATAAATAATACTTTAATCATGAACAAATCAGATTTAATTGATGCTATTGCTGCTGATGCAGGAATCTCTAAAACAGCTGCTAAAGCTGCATTAGAATCAGTAACCAACAATATTACCGATACCTTAAAAGATGGAGGTAAAGTTTCTTTAATTGGATGGGGAACTTGGTCTGTATCTAATAGACCTGCTAGAGAAGGTAGAAACCCTCAGACTGGAGCTACTATTCAAATTGCAGAGAAAAATATTGTAAAATTTAAACCAGGAGCTGGTTTATCTGATGCAGTGAATTAATAGCAAACATAATATGTTTAAAACTCCTTTTTTCAAAAGGAGTTTTTTTTATGATTATTTTTTCTTAGTTTTAATAAAAAAGCCTTTATTTATGGATTGTTTAAAACCTTTAAAAGGAAGATTATTAATTGCTGAGCCTTCTGTTCTTGGAGACTTATCCTTTAACAGATCAATTATACTACTAACAGAGCATTCTACTGATAGCTCTATTGGATTTATTATGAATAAACCCTTGGGATATTCGTTAAAAGATTTGTTACCTGAGGTTAATTGCGACTTTAGAGTATACCAAGGAGGCCCTGTTGAACAAGACAACTTATATTTTATACATAAAATACCAAACCTATTACACAACAGCATTGAGGTTTCTAAAGGAATTTATTGGGGAGGCGATTTTAGCCAATTGTCTAACCTTTTAAATAAAGGGCTCGTAAAAAAAGAAGATATTCGTTTCTTTTTAGGATATTCTGGATGGGGGCAGGGGCAATTAGACGAAGAATGGGAAACTGAATCTTGGTTTGTTACTGAAAACAAACACACAAATATTTTTAACATTCAATCCAAAAATCTTTGGAAAAATCACTTAATGGAAATGGGAGGTAAATACCAAATATGGGCAAATGCACCCAGCAACCCTAGTTTAAATTAACCATCAACTGCTTTATATTATGAGTTTGCTGTGTACTAAAAGTTTTTTTTCTATAATTTGTTATAGATTGAATTCCTACAATAGCGTTTGTTAAAAAGACCTCATCTGCTTTTTGAATAGCAAAAGGCGATATGGATACCTCTTCTATTTTAAACTCTTTATTTTTAGATAATATATCTATTATATTTTTTCTCATTACTCCTTTAACACAACCATCAGACAAAGGTGGAGTAGAAATAACATCTCCTTTTATTAAAAAAATATTTCCATTTGTAAATTCAACCACATTTTTATTTGTGTTTAGCAATACACAATTGTCAAACTTGTTTTCTTTTGCATAAATACTTGCTAAAACATTGGTTATTTTATTATTTGTTTTAACGGTAGACAACAAATTAGGATTGATTAAAAAATCTTTATATAAATCAACAACATAAGTTTCTTTTGTAAGTGTTTTTACTTTTTTAACCTCTATAACATAAGAAATTCTGTTGTTTTTGGGTGCATACAAACCTTCAGCATCTCTAAAAACCGTAAATTTTACTCTGTTTTCGTCTCCGTTATTTGCGTTGATTGTTTTTAAAATTTCGGATTCAAAAAACTCAAAGGTAAACTTCATAGGAATCTCCATACGCAACATACGCATAGAAGCCATCAATCTAAAATAATGATCTTCACAAAAAACAACAGCCTCCTGTTTCACTTTTAGAGTCTCAAACAAAGAGTCTCCGTACTTAAAACCTCTGTTATTATAATCAACTGAATTTGTATTTTCTGAAACTATCTCTCCATTGAAATTGATCATATTCCTTATTTTTTTTGGCAAATTTACAATAAAAAAGCCTTGATTTTCATCAAAGCTTTTTAAAGTATTATAACAGTTATTGAATTAAGCTCCAATAATATGTTTTAATTCCGCTATTTGGTTTTCCCAAAGCATCTTTGATTCGTCTAACTCGTCTTCTTCGGCAAAATCTGTAATAATTAAAGATACGTCTTTTGTTAGTGCGTCTACTTGAATTTTAAACTCAAAATAAGCTTCCTCTCCTTCGTCTTCACTCCATTGAAACTTTGCTCTATCGTCATTTTTTTTATTCAAAAGTTTCGCTTCCTCTTCGCTATCATCCCAAATAAAAGTAAATAACTCCCCTCTAGAATTTACATTATCAGCAAACCACTCTCCTAAACCCGAAGGCGTTGAAAAGTATTGATACAACATTGAGGGTGATGCATGTATGGGAATTTCTAATTGAAATTTTTCTTTAGTCATAATCGTAATCATTTTGATGCTCGGCAAAATAAGTTTTTTTTATTTAAAACAAAATTAAAATGATTTAAACTTTTTAATTTTTTTTAATTTGTATAACTCTACTTCGATATAATAATTTTGCACTCTTTAAAACTGAGGGCTCTTGGTTTAAATAATCCTTACTAAATGCTTCCTGTAAAATAGATTCTATCATATAATCTTCCATTAAAGACTCTGGGTGATATTCCAAATCTAACTTATTTTTAAAAACCTTGGCAGATGTTCTATATAAAAAAGCCTTAAATTTTCCTTTTTTATCCTGTAAATGAGCATTGACTGTTTTACCTGTTAACCGATGCACCAACTTAATTAAGATACGCCCTTCGGTTTTAGTTAATTTTTTAATATTCTCAGAAAACTGCCTCTCAAAGTATTCTTGTTTTTGTTTGATGTATTTTTTTCGCTTTCTTTTTGATGAAATTTCTTGAATAGAATCATTTATCGTTTTTAAATTTTCTTTAGCCAAAACGGCATACGGATAAGCTTTATAAGTTTTTCTTTTAAACCAATTGTAATACCTTTTATCGTAGGATGTTTTAAATTTTGGAGCAGGAAACAAGACAACCTCATCTAACATTATTTTCTGATCAGGATCTGTAATTAAATAATATTGTTTGTATTTTTCTTGTAGTTTATCAAAATCATTGTCCTGTGCCAATAAGTTGCAAAACATAAAAAAGAAAAAAACGTATATATATGTATGCCTCATAATTTTATTTGTTGCAACTCGTTAAAGTAACCCACTTAAAAAAAATTGATAGGCTACATCTAAAATCAAAATAGTATTTTTGATTTTATTAAAACGAAATATGATGAGTGAAAATACAATTTTAAACAAAAAATCTTTAGACTTTTTAGAAGAATATTTAAACAATGCAGCTCCTACAGGATATGAGAGCAAAGGGCAAGAAATTTGGATGGATTACCTAAAGCCTTACGTGGATGAATTTATTACAGATGCCTATGGTACAGCTGTTGGTGTTATTAACCCTAAAGCCAAATACAAAGTTGTTATTGAAGGACATTCTGATGAAATTGCATGGTATGTTAACTATATTACAAGCAACGGACTGATTCATGTAATTAGAAATGGAGGTAGCGATCATATTATTGCTCCATCAAAAAAAGTGAACATCCATACCAAAAAAGGAATTGTTAAAGGTGTATTTGGTTGGCCAGCAATACATACACGTAATAAAGGAAAAGAAGAAGATACTCCCAAAATAGAAAATATTACAATTGATGTGGGGTGTGACACTAAAGAAGAAGTATTGGCTTTAGGAGTACACGTAGGTTGTGTAATTACCTACCCAGACACTTTTGAGATTTTAAACGGGAACAAATTTGTATGTAGAGCTTTAGATAACAGAATGGGTGGTTTTATGATTGCCGAAGTGGCTCGTTTGCTAAAAGAAAAAAATATTGAACTTCCTTTTGGATTGTATGTAACCAACTCTGTGCAAGAAGAAATTGGTTTGCGTGGTGCAGAAATGATTACACAAACGATTAAACCCAACGTTGCCATTGTAACAGATGTGTGTCATGATACAAGCACACCTATGATTAAAAAAGAAGAAGAAGGAGATACTAAAATTGGTTTAGGTCCTGTTATTTCATACGCTCCAGCCATTCAGCACAATGTTCGTGAGTTAATTATAAATGCTGCTGAGAAAAAAAATATCCCTTTTCAAAGACATGCATCCTCTAGAGCTACAGGAACAGATACAGATGCTTTTGCATACAGCAATGGGGGCGTTCCTTCTGCGTTAATTTCTTTACCTTTAAGATACATGCACACTACTGTAGAAATGGTGCATAGAGAGGATGTTGAAAATGTAATTAAATTAATTTTTGAAAGTGTTCAAAAGATTAAAAAAGGTGATGATTTTAACTACTTTAAAAAAGGAAGTTATACAATTTAAAGCTCTATGAGTAATTAAAAAAAATGCGATTTAGAAAAACCTAAATCGCATTTTTTATGTTGTAACCTATCTGTTTTATAATCTTGCAGGTGCCTTATAAGAGGTATAGTAAAGATAATATTTAAACTTAATCATTTGTTTTAAAAGATTATCTACTTGAAATGTAACTAAAAAATATAACATCTCTGGAATTGTGTTGGTTCAAGAATTATGAGTTAAGTTCTATTTATTAGATTTTAATCCTTTTTTTTGATATAACTAAAATTGGTTTAGAATAATTTCAGATAGCCTACATCTTTTTTTTTAGCACTCTGAGGTCTAGAACACAGATTTCGTAACGGCTTCTCTGTTGGGAACTCTATAAATTTATTTTATCTCTTTAGTAAATTCCTTATATCCCTCCATACTACAAACTATACAGTTTTGTGTGGTATAGTTAAGGAAAATGGTTTAAATCATTTCTGTAAATCTGTATAAGTTATCAGTAGTAATCAATAAAACACTATGATACTCTAGATTTATATTAGTTAAGACACGCATCCAAAAAAGCAGACAATTATTTTTCACCTAACCACGATCCTAATACTTACTTTTTTCATCAGTTCTCAGTCTCGCAGTGATAGAAAAGGTTTTGTGTATTACTTTAGAGTTCTCTTTAACTTTAAACACAATCCCGCCCATGCAAAAGATTAGGTAATCAGAACCTAAAAATATGTTTTTCTGGGCAATAACATCTAGTAATATTTTATTTTTAACTATTTATATTGCTTATATATGGATACTTAAGTTAAAACTGTAACATTTATGTATTTGTTGTTCAATATCACTATTCCTCACACCTTTGGTATAAAGAGACATGATGATGTTTTCTAAACCCTCTGTTGTACTTTCTTAATAATCATACGATTAAAACGACTTTTGCAATCTCTGGAAACTTAAATTTCTTTTGAAAACAACCATTTACAAAGATTATCTGCTTTTAGTTTCTTATACTTGTCTTACTCTAAGTAAACACCTAACTCACCTCCTAAAACCTGACTACCTTTAATCCGTTTTAAATTGACCCGCCTTTAAACCTTCCTTATCCATTGAACTCTAACTTTAACTGTATATATTGCTTTACATTTTTAGGCTCCTCGTTGTTTAAGTTTGAAATTGATACTCCTAACAGACGAACAGAATCTTTTAACACATCTTGATATAGTAATTCTGTAACGACCTTGTGTATCTCTTTTTTTGAAAAAACAAATACACCCAAAGTTTTACTTCTTGTTGTTTGTATAAAATCGCTATATTTAATTTTTAGAGTAATCGTTCTCCCTTTAACATTGTTTTTTGACAACCTTTTTTCTATCTCTTCTGATAAGACTTCTAATTTTTGAACCATAAAAACCTCAGAGGTTAGATTCTCTAAATACGTATGTTCTGCACCAACTGATTTTCTAATTCTTGTTGATTTTACAGGACTGTTGTGTATTCCTCTTACAATATTGTAATAATGCAACGCTGAACTTTTAAAATTACGTTCTAAAAAAGGCAACTCCTTATTTTTTAAATCTGCTCCAGTAAAAATGCCCAAACTGTACATTTTTTGTGTAGTTACCTTACCTACTCCATAAAACTTTCTGATTTGTAATTTTTCTAAAAATGGCACTACCTCATTGGGCGTAATTGTTTTTTGTCCGTTAGGCTTGTTTACATCCGAGGCTATTTTAGCTACAAATTTGTTAGGAGCAATGCCTGCGGAGGCGTTTAAACCTGTTTTATTTAAAATATCTTCACGAATTAGTCTTGCTATTTTACTGGCTGATGTGATTTTTTTCTTGTTAACCGTTACATCCAAATAAGCCTCATCCAAAGACAAAGGCTCCACTAAATCTGTATATTCGTAAAATATTTCTCGTACTTGAGTTGATATTTCTTTGTACCTAACAAAATCTGATTTTACAAAAATAAGCGCTGGACATATTTTTTTGGCCAACGAACCGGCCATAGCAGATTTTACTCCAAACTTTCTAGCTTCGTAACTAGCAGCTGCTATCACTCCCCTTCTGCCATCACTACCAACAGCAACAGGTAAACCCCTCAGTTCCGGATAATCTAACTGAGCTACAGATGCAAAAAAAGCATCCATATCTACATGAATTATTTTACGAAAAATGGGTATTGTCTCCTTCACACTAAAATTACTTACGCATCAAAAATAACATCTTTAAACCAAAAAAGCGTTATCAATTAATTGATAACGCTCTTTATTTAGTAAACTAAAACTATATAACCCCTTGGGCTAACATTGCATCTGCAACTTTTACAAAACCTGCTATATTTGCTCCTTTTACATAATTAATATATCCTGTTTCATCAGTTCCATACTCCACACAAGCATCATGAATATCTTCCATAATCTCTTTAAGCTTTTCATCAACCTCTTCTCTTGTCCAATTGTAACGTAGTGCATTTTGTGTCATTTCTAAACCAGAGGTAGCAACACCTCCTGCATTTGAAGCTTTCCCAGGAGCAAAAAATATTTTTGCTTTGTGAAATTCTTCTACAGCCTCAATAGTTGAAGGCATGTTTGCACCTTCTGCTACTGCAATACATCCATTAGAAATTAATGTTTTTGCATCTTCTTTGTTCAACTCATTTTGTGTTGCGCAAGGAAAAGCCATGTCACATTTTTCTGACCATGGTGTTTTCCCTTTATGAAAAACAGCAGAAGTATAAGTCTCTACATATTCACTAATACGAGCTCTTTTTACATTTTTTAGTTCTTTTACAAAATCTAATTTTTCTTGAGTGATTCCTTCTTTGTCATAAATATATCCAGAAGAATCAGACAATGTAAGTACTTTTGCACCTAATTGTATGCTTTTTTCTGCCGCGTATTGAGCCACATTACCAGATCCAGAGATTAAAACCTCTTTATCTTTCATAGAATCTTTTTGAGTTAACAACATATTTTGCGCAAAATACACCGCTCCATATCCTGTTGCTTCTGGTCTAATTTGAGACCCTCCCCAAGACAATCCTTTACCTGTTAAAACCCCTGTAAATTCGTTCTTTAATTTTTTATACATACCAAATAAAAACCCTACTTCTCTTGCTCCTACTCCAATATCACCAGCAGGCACATCGGTATCAGAGCCAATGTGGCGAAATAATTCACTCATAAAACCATGACAAAAACGCATAATTTCATCATCTGATTTTCCTTTTGGATCAAAATCCGATCCCCCTTTACCTCCACCCATAGGCAAAGTTGTTAAGGCATTTTTAAACACTTGCTCAAAAGCTAAAAACTTTAATACACTTTGGTTTACAGTAGGATGAAATCTCAACCCTCCTTTATAAGGTCCTATTGCAGAATTCATTTGTACTCTATATCCTCTATTAATCTGAATAACCCCAGCATCATCTACCCAACACACTCTAAACGAGATTAATCGTTCTGGTTCTGCCATTCTTGATAATATGTTTTTACCCGCATAAATATCGTGATTGTATATATAAGGAATTACAGTTTCTGCAACTTCTTGTACTGCTTGTAAAAATTCTGGTTCGTTACCATTTCTAATTTTTACATTATCCATAAACTCTTTAACTCTCTTGTCCATTATTTTATAAATTTTAATTAAATATAAGAATATATTTGTTTTACTTTAACAATTATATCAACCTTAATGCCATTGTAATGAAATTTCTGTTTAACAAAATAGACAACAGCCCTTTAATAGTTTTTAGAATTATTTTTGGAATTGTGTTAACAGCAGAAGCATGGGGTTCTATTTTTACAGGATGGATTCAAAGAACTTATATAGATCCTCATGTGCATTTTTCTCCCATTGGCTTGGAGTGGTTGCAACCTTTTGAGGGAAATGGAATGTTTTATTTTTATGCAATTATGGGATTGTTTGGACTGGGAGTTCTCTTAGGCTATTTCTACAAAATATCTATTATTGTTTATACTTTATTGTGGACCTACTGTTATTTAACTCATAAGATATCCTATAACAATCATTATTACTTAATGATATTACTTTGTTTGATTATGTGTTTTTTACCCGCTCATAAGTATGCCTCTATAGATGTAAAACAAAATAGAGTTAAAAAGCAGTATTTTATGAGTAATTGGTGCAAATTAATCCTAATATTTCAAATTGGTTGTGTCTATATTTTTGGAGGTATTGCTAAAATATACCCAGACTGGTTAGATGGAACTTTTACTAAAATTATGTTAGCATCTAAATCTAGCTTTCCTGTGATTGGCTCTTATTTTACTAAAAGCTACTTTTACATGACTATTGCTTATGGAGGAATTTTATTTGACTTGTTTGTTATTCCGCTATTATGCTTTAAAAAAACTAGAATCTTTGGCTTTTTAATTTCTATTCTTTTTCACAGTTTTAATTCTATTGTATTTCAGGTGGGTGTTTTTCCCTACCTTAGTATGTCTTTTGCATTGTTTTTCTTTTCTGATTCTAAAATTCAACAACTTTTTCTCCCTAAAAAAAAGTATTTTACAGCAACTAAAACAAATAATACTTCTCAAAAAACAATCGCATTACTTTCTTTCTATTGCTTTTTACAACTTTTTTTACCTTTAAGACAATATTTTATTCAAGGAAACACATTCTGGACAGAAGAAGCTCATAAAATGAGTTGGAGAATGATGTTGCGTTCTTCTAGTGGATATACTTATTTTAAAATTAAAAATAGTGACACTCAAAAAACACAAGAACATTATCCTAACAACTTATCCAATAGTCAAATTGGACTCTTAAACACAAAACCCGATGTTATTTGGCAGTACGCACAATTGCTAAAAAAACAGGAAAACGAAAAAGGAAACTCTGTAGAGGTTTATGCTATTAGTCACAAAAGCTTAAACGGGAGACCTAGACAAGAATTTATTGACCCTACGGTAGATTTGGCAAACACATCTTGGAATTATTTTTCTCACCAACCTTGGATTCGTTCTTTTAAAGGTTGGGAATAATTGTTAAATACAGAAAAACAATCATTTGCCTTCAAAATTAAAAAAGGAAAACTTAACTGTCTTTTTAATTTCATCAATCCATCCATATAATTCATAAATACTAACGATTACATAAAAGTATTATCAAATAGTTTGTTAAATTTGTAATCTAATTTCTGAACTGCAAATATGTTAGACAAAGTTAAAGAACTAATTGGAGAAGTAAATGATTTTAAGGCTACTACTAAGGAGGAACTTGAGGCATTTAGAATTAAATACATTGGTAAAAAAGGAATCTTAAACGACCTTTTTGCTGAGTTTAAAAACGTTGCAAACGATCAGAAAAAAGAATTTGGTCAAGCATTAAACACCTTTAAAAATGCTGCAGAAGAAAAAGTAAATCAATTTAAAGAAATTTTAGATGATGCAAATCTTCAAAAAAACAGCTTGAATGATTTAACCAGACCTGCTGAACCTTTAAAACTAGGATCTCGTCATCCTATATCGATTGTAAAAAATCAAATTATTGATGTATTCTCTAGAATTGGTTTTACACTTTCTGAAGGTCCTGAAATTGAAGATGATTGGCATAATTTTACAGCTTTAAATTTACCTGAATACCATCCTGCTCGTGATATGCAGGACACGTTTTTTATAGAGCAAAATCCGGATATTTTATTACGTACACATACTTCATCTGTACAAACAAGATACATGGAAAACAACACACCGCCTATTAGAACACTGTCTCCTGGTAGGGTTTTTAGAAACGAAGATATATCTGCACGTGCACACTGTATTTTCCATCAGGTAGAAGGTTTGTATATTGATACTGATGTTTCTTTTGCAGACTTAAAGCAAACACTTTTATATTTTACACAAGAAATGTTCGGGAAATCTAAAATTCGTTTACGCCCTTCTTACTTTCCGTTTACAGAGCCAAGCGCAGAAGTGGATATTTACTGGGGACTAGAAACCGAAACAGATTACAAAATTACTAAAGGTACAGGTTGGTTAGAAATTATGGGATGCGGAATGGTAGATCCTAACGTATTAAAAAACGCAAATATTGACCCTACAAAATACAGTGGTTATGCCTTTGGAATGGGAATTGAACGTATTGCCATGTTGTTGTATCAAATTCCTGATATAAGAATGTTTTACGAAAATGACGTTAGATTTTTAGAACAATTTAAGAGTATTAACTAGATGCACTATCTAGTAACAACTAAAAAAACACCATCAAAAATGATGGTGTTTTTATATATTATAGTTACAAAAACTTAAAAACCTACTTGATAGCGTTTTTTAAAGAATTTGTAGCTTTAGTTGCGCTACTTGCAGCTGCGTCTTTAGCACCGTGCAATGCATCACCCGTTTTTTCTGCTGCATGACTTACTGCGTCACCTGCTGCATCTTTAGCAGTATGTAAAGCATCACCCGTTTTTTCTGCTGCGTGACTTACTGCATTACCTGCTTTATCAACAGCATTACCAGCTGCATCTTTAGCATTATGTAATGCATCACCCGTTTTTTCTGCTGCATGACTTACTGCATCACCTGCTTTATCAACAGCGTTACCTGCCGCATCTTTAGCACCATGTAATGCATCACCTGTTTTTTCTGCTGCGTTATCTAAAG
>ENA-ORXR01002170-ORXR01002170.1-marine-metagenome-genome-assembly--contig:-NODE-2170-length-19175-cov-21.121636_pt1 | contig 19175 bp, 12 predicted proteins | sample MGYA00237866_ERZ511479 | MGnify/ENA metagenome assembly ERZ511479 | reverse complement strand
TCGCATCCCCTGTCGGCTTTCATCAAAAACACCATTAGCATAAGCCAAATGACCGCTTACGATTGTGTGCGTCACTCTCCCTTTAAATGTCGTTCCTTCCAATGGTGACCACCCACATTTATAGTGAATATTTTGCGGATTCACCGTCCAATGATAATCCAAATCGACTAAGGCAAGGTCGGCATGATAACCCTCGCGTATGTACCCACGTTCATGTACGCGAAAGCAGTCAGCAGGCGCATGACACATCTTTTCCACGATGCGTTCCAAAGTAATTTTTCCTTGATGATAAAACTCCAACATCACATCCAAAGAGTGCTGCACCAATGGCAAGCCCGAAGGCGCATTGAAATACTTATTCGCCTTCTCCTCGCGGGTGTGTGGCGCGTGGTCGGTAGCGATAATATCGAGGCGATTATCAAGCAAAGCGGGGAAAAGCGCGGCTTGATGTGTAGCGTCTTTTATCGCAGGATTGCACTTAATTTTTGTACCGAGTTCGTCGTATTGACTCGCATTGAAATAAAGGTGGTGTACGCAAACTTCCGATGTTATTCTTTTCTCTTTCAGGGGAATATCATTTCTAAATAAATCTAATTCATCTTTTGTCGAAATATGTAAAATATGCAATCGCGTACCGTGTTTTTTCGCTAATTCGGTCGCTAATTTGGAGGAAATCAAACAACCCTCTACATTTCGTATTTCAGGATGACAACGAATCGGAACATCCTCTCCGTAACGCTCACGATAGGCAGCAACATTCTCACGAATCGTCGTCTCATCCTCGCAATGCGTGGCAATCAACATCGGACATTCCGAAAATAATTTATCCAGCGTAACAGGATTATCAACCAACATATTCCCCGTACTACTGCCCATAAATGCTTTGATACCGCAGACGTTTTTCGGATTCGTTTTCAAGACTTCTTCCAAATTATCATTGGATGCGCCCATGAAAAAGGAGTAATTGGCAAGTGATTTTCGGGCGGCAATATCGTACTTGTCTTGCAGTAATTCTTGAGTGACTGCCGGGGGCTTGGTATTGGGCATTTCCATGTATGAGGTAGTGCCTCCGGCTACGGCGGCGCGTGGCTCGGTATAGAGGTCTGATTTGTGCGTCAAGCCCGGTTCGCGGAAATGTACTTGGTCGTCGATGATACCCGGAATGAGGTATTTACCCTTACCGTCAATGACGACATTTACATTGGTATCTATTTGATTATCAATGCGTTCGATGCGTCCGTTTTTCACCAATACATCTCCGGCGAATATGCGTCCTTCATTGACGATTTGGGTGTTTTTTATAATAATGCTTTTCATAAAAATACACTTGCATCACAAAAGCGGTGGGTTTAAACCCACCGCTTTTGTGATGTTATTTTAGTTTTTCCAACAACTCCTTCCCTGCTGCGATACTCCCATTCATATCATCACTTACATGTTGTATTTCGATTTTTTCTTTGGCTAAATAGCTCATAATTTCTTCATGTGTCCGAGTGTCATTTTCGGAAGGAAGTTTTAGGTTTGCCATCCAATCCATCATGCCTTCTCCGGCTTGTTCGAGAGAAAGAATGTGGTCGTCTATTTCTTTCCTTAACGCGCCGGTTTTGATGTCAGCACCTTCTTTTCTCAATTGTTTTTGGACTTTATAAATATCGTCCATTTTAGGCATCACTTCGTCGTGAATGACCATCACTTCACGGACGAGTTCTTGCTGGATAGCATCGTTGCTTGTACAATTTGAGAAGATGATAGAAACACCGGCTAAGAGTATGATTATTTTTTTCATTTTAATGTGTAATAAATTAATTATCAGATTAATTAGAATGCAAGAACACCGTAGCGTAACGCCTCCGGCTTGCGCCGCACAACGTAGAGAAAATTCATGAATTTTCTCTACGTTGTATACACATACGCGAGAACGCAAGCCGGAGGCATTACGCTACGGTTGTTACGTGTATTATTTTCTCGAAAAAATATTATATTTTACAATACAATAAATCGCACGAAAACCATCGCGCCAATTAATTTTTTTCCCTTCCTCATACGTGCGTCCATAGTAGGAAATACCGACTTCGTAAATGCGAACTTTGGGAATACGCGAGATTTTGGCAGTCACTTCCGGCTCGAATCCAAAGCGTTTTTCTTTGAGACTGAGACCTTGTACCATCTTGGTGTTGAACAACTTATAACAAGTCTCCATATCGGTCAAGTTGAGATTGGTAAACATATTGGAGAGGAAAGTCAGAAATTTATTGCCTATCGAATGCCAGAAAAATAAAATACGATGCGGATTGCCACCCATAAAGCGCGAACCATACACCACATCCGCAAAACCATTTAGAATAGGTTTCAATAAAATATTGTATTCTTCAGGGTCGTACTCCAAATCAGCATCTTGAATGATGAGATAATCGCCCGTCGCATGTGCAATACCTGTATGCAAAGCTGCCCCTTTCCCTTGATTAACTTCGTGGCTGTAAAATTGCATATTGGTGTCAGGATGGTCACTAATGTATTGATTGATAACGCTTTCGGAATCATCGGAGGAAGCATCATTGACTAGAATCAATTCTTTCTCGATATCATTGATGAGCTGTACAGCGCGAACTTTGTCCAGAATTTTGTGGATAGTACGCGCTTCATTGTACACCGGAATGACGATAGATAATTTATAAATCTGCATTGGCGCGAAATTACGGATTTTCTTGGAACTCGTCGAATGGACTGCAAAAGAGGGTGCAGGACAAATCTTTAATGTTGTAAAAAAAACTTATTTAAATGAGTGTCCTGTAATGACTGCTTTAGCTGTCAAGTGCTTTTTGATTTTAATTTTTTATTAATTTAAAATCAATAATTTACAAGATTTTTTTACTACTCACTTGACAGCTAAAGCAGTCATTACAGGGCTTTGCGTCAGACTCATTTCAATGTAAAATTAAAGATTTGTCCTGCACCCGCAAAAGAAACACCTCACAAGAAAAACTCCTGTGAGGTGCTGCTTTTAGGTAGATATTATCCATTTCTATTCTTTATCAAACGTAAATCCGCGCTCCTCTGCCAATTCTCGAATCGCTTTAAGCATCACTTTATCTAAAGTTAGTACTTCGGCATTTTCTTTTTGTTTTTCGGCTTTAAATTCGCGGCGTTTTTTATCTAATTCGTTGATTTTCGATTGAATTTCTTTGCGTTTTGCGCTTTTTTCTTCGATGTAAGTTTTGCGCTCCTCATCACTCATTTTTTTCATTTCGTCGGGCAATTGTTCTTCTTCTAATTCCACGATAATCTCTGCATCTTCTTCTACGGCGTCCACCAAATCCCAACTGGTATTTTTGTACTGTTTTTTCGATTTGGAGACAGCACGTTCGGCAAGGTTAGAATTGCTGTATGAAAAAGCATTAGCATCTTGTGCGCTTTGGCGCAGTGTGTTTGCGCTACCCAAACTACCATAACCGACATAGGTTTTATTGAGTGATTTATTCAATTCTATAATCTCGTCATCGTAGGGCGTAGGGATGTGTACAACTTTGTCGTTATGGTTGATATTCATGTACTTACCGTTGGTGCAGTCTGCTCCGTCGCGCCATTGTGTGGCTATACCTTTTTCATAATCTCCACAGAAAATGGTGTTGACAGTGATGCGTTTTTCGTTGGCAGCTACACAGGCGTCTTTATAATCGACTGTACCTTGTGTGTAAGGTTCATTTCCGGCGATAATGATGATTCTGAAATCGTCGAGGCTTTCGCTCCATTTGAGGTCATTGACAGAGGTGAGGATGACCTGACCGCAGTATTCGTCGCCACCGCTAGTGGTGAGCTCAAAGAGTTTTTCGGAGACGGCATCAAGGTCGGTAGTCATTGGCACGATTTGCTTGATGAAGCCGTCGCGCTCAGCGAGTTTGCTATTGCCATACTCGTATAGGGCGATGTCGATGTCGGGCGATTCGCCATTTTTCTTGCTGTCGGCGAGTTCGTTGACCATTTTCCAGAGTTGGGATTTGGCTTGGTCGATTAAGCCGTCCATGCTGTTGCTAGTATCAAGCAAGAGGGCAATTTGGATGCGGTTGGCCTCAGCATTTGAATTGGTGAGGTTGCGGGTCATTGGAGTGGTTGTCGCTGTATTTGTCTGATTTACAGAGGTTTCAGCTTGGTTTTTTCCATCTACTTCTACGGTGTAAGACATTTTAGCAGTATAACGTGTAGTACTGTCATTCGTACAGGAAGTGTGAAATACCAAGGTGGCGAGTGTCAAAATTTTAAATATGTTCATGGTCAAATTGATTGTGTTATTGTAAAATTGGGCACTACGGTAAAAACTGTGGGTCGGAAAATATTGAGTTTTGATTTCGCCCGAAAATTCGCCTAAACACGGCTGACATTTTGCAAATGGCAGACGAGTTTAGACAAATTTTCGGGCAGATTTTGAGTTAAGTTTATTTACCCACAATTTTCGCCGTAGTGCCTAAAATCGTTAGTTGTGTTTTTTGTATTTCATTTTACAATATTATAATTTTAAATTATTTTTAAATAAATAAAAAACAACAATTAACTCATAAATAACTTTTTAATAAGAAAATTATAACAGTTTGATTAACGATGAATAATGAATCACAAATAATGAATAAATTTTGAGTGCATTTTACCTGTCACAAAAAACAAATATAAATTTCAATTTATTTATAATTCAATATTTACCATTATCATTACAAAGATGTATTTAAGAGAGAAGTTGGTGTATGCCAATGTGTTAAGAATGTCCTAAAAACGTGTTAATTCGTCTAAAATATTTGCTTTCATATGATAAAAAAATGAACCTTTGGTGCGTCTTTTCGATGAAAGTCTTGTCTTTTAGAAAAATACTTCTTCCCCTAAAGAAGTATAAACTTTTCAAATTGAAATCATTTTAAGTTGATTCCCGAACTAATTAACTCCCGAAGTCGTTTGTTGTAGCAAAATGAATGATTTGCGTTAATTGTACATGCCATTTCAATTGCGATGTATTGATAAAAACCCTGTAAATCTACTGAGACATGGCGGTTGAAACCGCCTGTACGGTATAATCCACACAATATGAGATATATGTTACTTTTGTTGTTGTTTGCCACCACAACAACATTCGCCCAAGATGCCTTGTCCCTTCAAAAAAACGTACAAATAATCCGCATAGAAGAAGCTCCAAAAATAGACGGCTCACTTGACGATGCCATTTGGCAGACTACCCCTATCGCTACCGATTTTATGCAGAGAAATCCCGACCCCGGCGCACCTGCCACGAATGAGACAGAAATACAAATGCTCTACGATGACTCCGCCATATATATAGGTGCGAAAATGTACGATGCCGCCCCCGACAGCATCCGGCGTGGACTGGCAGGGCGCGACCAAATCGGCGATGCGTCTTATATTGGAATTTTTATTGATGCGTATCGTAGCGGTCTGAATGGCGAGAGCTTTATCGTGACGACTGCGGGGGTGCAGTTTGACGCGAAATATTCGCAAAACGGCGAGGACGAAAATTGGAGTGCCGTCTGGAAAAGTAATGTGCAATTTACAGATGAAGGCTGGACGGCAGAGATGCGAATTCCTTTTGCTGCTTTGCGTTTTCCGAAAAAAGATGTGCAAGACTGGTGGGTCAATTTCCAACGTCGTGACCGCAGAATTGGTGAAGAAACTTGGTGGAAACACGTTGACCCTGAAATCAATGGCTTCTTCAATCAGTTTGGCGATTTGGAGGGCATGAAGAATATTGACTCGCCAATGCGTTTGTTTTTATACCCTTTCGTCACAACAAATACGCAGCATTTTCCATACAATGAAGAAGGTGTAAATAACTGGAATCCAAGCTTTAGCGCAGGTATGGATATCAAATACGGTATCAATGACGCCTTTACATTGGACATGACTTTGATACCGGATTTCGGGCAAGCGGCTTCGGATGACCAAATACTGAACTTGCAGGTTTTTGAGGTGCAGTTCAATGAAAATCGGCAGTTTTTTACAGAGGGAACGGAGCTATTCAGCAAAGGCGATTTGTTTTACTCGCGTAGAATCGGGGGTACGCCGAACAAATATTATGACTTGATAGATGAGGCAGACGCATCGGGCGAAACCATCGTTTCTAACCCTCAAACGGTGCAATTACTCAATTCTACAAAGATTTCGGGACGCACAAAAAGCGGCTTGGGTATCGGTGTCCTCAATTCGGTGACTGCACCTACAACAGCGATGCTCGAAGATACCGAAGGCATCCGCCGCGAGGTCGAGACTAACCCTTTAACGAATTATAATGTGTTGGTTTTTGACCAAAATTTAAAAAATAATTCATTCGTAAGTCTTGTGAATACCAACGTCTGGCGAGCAGGTGGTGACGATAATTATGAGGCGAACGTGACAGGCGGTTTGTTTAGTATTTCCAATAAAGAAAATACTTATGCGATAGATGGTGGTGCGGCTTTGAGTCAGAAATATTTCACGAATTTCGAAAATCCTGAATTCGGTTTTCAAACTGCGCTTGGTCTCCGAAAAACAAGTGGCAATTTTAATTTCGGCATCGAACACACTATTGTTTCTGACCAATATGACCATAATGATTTAGGCTTTTTGCGACGCAATAATACGCATAATGTAGAGGGGTTTGCGGTGTATAATATTTTTAAGCCATTCGGCAAATTTCTCAATATGAGTTTTGGCAGCGAGGTGTCTTATCAGCGATTATATAAGCCTTCGGCGTACAGGCGTTTTTCGATTAATCCGCAGTTTGAAGCCACGCTCAAAAACTTTATGTCATTCGGCGGATGGCTATGGACAGCTCCTTTTGGCTCACATGATTATGACGATACACGTACTGATAACGAACGCTATTATGATATGCCCGGCTTTTTTGGTGGCGGTGGTTATTTTAGTACTGACCAACGTAAGAAAGTCTATCTGCAAACCAGTTTTGGAGGGGGTACGGTATTTGAAAAAGACCGTTGGTTCTACCGCTTCGGGCTGCGTCCGTTTTTTATTATTTCGGACAAATGGCGCATGGATTACAACTTCAATTATCGACACGGAAATTATGACACCGGCTACGTAGAAAATTGGACAGATGACGACATCATTTTCGGAAGACGAAATATTGACAATTATGAAAATGTACTGAACGCCAGCTATATTTTCACCAATCGAATGGGGCTCACGCTACGTGCGCGACACAACTGGACGAAGGTGGTTTATCAAAAATATCACCTGCTCGACCAAGACGGCAACCTCGCCCCAACGACCTATGAAGGTATCGACGATGAGGGCGTTTTATACAATAATACCAGCTTCAATGCCGTCAATCTTGACCTTATATATAACTGGGAATTTACGCCGGGTAGTCGTTTGATTGTGGTTTGGAAAAATAATATTATTAAGGCGGATAATGATACAGATATTTCGTTTTTTAGGAATTTTGGCGATACGATAACAGGCGACCAGTCGAATTTCTTTTCTGTGAAATTATTGTACTTTTTGGATTATTTGTCGCTGAAGAAGGCGTGATTCGTTTATTCGTTACTCGAATCTTGGAAACATCACAGAAGTATAAATTCACTCATTCACTCATTCAAAATTAGATATTGTACGCAAAAATAAAATTGTGGTTGCTCATACTCGCCGGATTGTATCTTGTGGTCTGTGTGATTTTGTATTTTTTACAGGAAAAACTACTATTTCATCCGACAAAATTACCACCCGATTACAAGTTTTATTTTGATATTCCATTTGAAGAAATCAATCTGAACACAACGGATAATATCAAGCTAAATTTACTGCATTTCAAATCTACGGACGCCAAGGGAGCAGTCTTATTTTTACATGGAAATGGCGGTGCAATTCACGATTGGGGACAGGGTGCAGGTTTGTATGTTCAAAATAATTACGATGTATTATACCTTGATTATCGTGAATATGGAAAAAGTGGCGGTAAGATTAAAAGTGAGTCGCAACTGGTGAGTGATACACAATTGGCATATGATTATTTGAGGGAATATTTCCCTGAAAATCAAATCATTGTATCAGGCACATCTATGGGAACGGGTATGGCTACGCAGGTCGCTGCACAAAATTCACCCGCTAAATTACTGCTCAATTCGCCGTATTTCAGTTTGAAATCATTGGTAAGAGAGAAAGTAAAAATCATTCCGAACACCATTATCAAGTATAAATTTGATACGGCTTTTCATTTGGAAAAAGTAAAATGCCCCATTGTCATTTTTCATGGAAATGTGGACACCTTAATTCCGATTAAACATTCACAAAAATTAAAGGCAAAATATCCTGAAATAGAATTGAATACGCTGAATAATTCCGCGCATAACGACATTACGCTCCATCGAAATTATATTAAACGTATGAATGAAATTCTATAATGGCTAAATTGGCACTGCACGAACTGGAAGTGTCGCGCTACATTTGAGCTGACAGCCGGACTCGAACCGACTCCTCATGATTACAAGTCAAGTGCAATACCTGTTATGCTATGTCAGCTTCGTGGCAAATTCCAAAATCCAAGTACCAAATTCCAACAAAATAAGACGTGAAACACGGCTAAACTGGAATTTGGAATTTACCATAAGTAGCGATGGAGAGATTCGAACTCCCGATCTACTCCGTGTAAAAGAGCCGCGTTAAACCACTACGCTACATCGCTATTTTTAGTGTTGTTGTGTTTTTGTATTATTGTGTTATCGTATTTTTTTTCGTACAAAATACAGTAACACAAAAACACGATAACACCAAACAAGAGCAAGTACAGGGAATCGAACCTTGATCTTCTGGGTGGAAGCCAGATATAATGAGCCATTATACGACACTTGCTGGTTGAGCAAATTCCAAAATCCAAGTACCAAATTCCAACAAAACAGACGTGAAACACGCTTAAATTGGAATTTGGATTTTGGGATTTGGAATTTACCATTTAGGGTAGAATCGAGATTCGAACTCTGGTCTTTCCGGTCACAACGGAATATTTTGCCTATTAAACTAATTCTACCATGTCGGGTTACGAGTTGCAAGAACGCACAAATAATAACTCGTTACTCGCCAACTCGCTACTCCTTGTAATCACGCAGGGAATCGAACCCCGATCTGGAGGTTCGTAGCCTCCTGTTCTATCCAATTGAACTACATGATTATGTCGGTTACGGGTTTCGAGTTAGCGAGTTATTGCAAACGTACACGCTCCATCAACTCGTAACTCGAAACTCGCCTAGTCTAAGCGGTTGGATTCGAACCAACACCCACTACAGTCCAAGTGTAGTGCTCTCCCGTTAAGCTACGCCTAGATAAATTCCAAAATCCAAGCATCAAATTCCAACAAATACTATGCAGAAAAGGCGTCTAAATTGGAATTTGGATTTTGTGATTTGGTGCTTGTATCTTTGTGGAAGTTATGGGAATCGAACCCATCACACGTTGCTTGCAAAGCAACATCGCCTGCCTTGGACATGTACTCCCATGTTTATTGAAAATTCCAAATCCCAAATCCCAAAATCCAATTTGAACGTGATAATTTTTGGAATTTGAAAGCCTAGCAGTTTACGAAAAATGAAGATGAAAAAGAGGAAGTATTTTTCGTAGCTGCTTTCCAACAACTACGAAAACTTTTAACGAGTTGTTAGAATGGATATGTGCCTCGACGGGCTGACACGACCGTATGCACCGTACAGCCATGTCCGGGATTACAGAGAACCGGGCTATGCCCTTCTTTGGCGGCAAAGAAGGCATGGTGAATGATAATATGTTGTGTCGTGTATGTCATTATAATTGTGAAATATAATTTCAATATTAAATACGCCCTAAACAATGTTTTGAAATGAAAATTAGTTCCATTGGAAATAAGGAAAAATAAACAATTATTTTTAATTATCTGATAGTCAAATACTTATAAGGTAAAAAAATATCGAACAATATCGTTTTTAGCATATTTGCCAAACTCAAATTAAACCTTTGCAATCACTTGCCGTCCAATCATCGTACATCACGACAATTGTTGAGACTCGCACCAAAAAAACGTTAACGAAATATTTTTTAAACAATTTATTTATAACAAAAATGAAAAGTATAAAATTTTTGGCTGCCTTATTTGCCGCAGTTTTGATGACCATCCCCACATTCGCACAACGCGGTGACAAAGCCCATAAAGGATTTCGCGGACAAGGCATGATGCACGTCCTTGACCTCACGCCCGAACAAGAAGCAAAAGCTAAATCTATCGCAGAAGCTTATCGCCCAAAATTTGAAGACCTCAGAAATCAAGAAGCAGACAGAGCAATAGTCCGCGAAAAAATGAAGCAACTTCGCGCCGAGCAGGAAACCGAATTCAAAAAGATATTGACTACAGACCAAGTTGCGAAATTGGACACGCACAAAGCCGAGCGAAAAGCGCAAAAAGAGGCATTTAAAGAAAAAGTAAAAAACGTCGATAAATCTGCCATGAAGGATGAAATGAAGACGTATAAAGACAAGAATATCAAGCCGATACTCTTGGAGCAACGCAAAAAACTCGAACCACAAATCAGCGCCTCCGACCAAGTCGAAATCAAAGAATTGCGTATAGCAATGAAAGCCGCAAAAAAGGAAATCAAAGCCGTAAAAGATAAATACAAAGGTACTTCTGACGGTATGCCGAAAGGCAGTCGTAAAGACAAAGCAGCGCACAGCGAAATCCAAAGTATCAAAGATAAATACGCCGAAAAATACGAGGCTGCACAAGCTCTCGCCGATAAATATGATACTCAAATCATGGCTTTATACAACGAAATTGAAAGCGAGAGAACGCAGTGGGAGGAAGACATGAAAGGCATCAAAGACGAATATTTTGGTGACATCAGAGAGGAATTTGGCAAGCACCACCACAAAGGAAAAGGCGGCGAAAAAGCCGGACGTAAAGGAAAAGGCGACCACGAAGGAAGAGCACACAAAGGAAAAAGAGGACACCACAGAGGTGACAAGGACAAGGTGGCTTTCTTGCTAATGGATGTCAATAAAGCAGAGAAAAAAGCCAATCGCAAAGGCAAAAGAGCGCAAGGCATTAAGGTTTTCCCTAATCCATCAGCTACTACTAATACATTGCAATACACTGTCAATCAGGCAGGTAATGTGAGAATTGAATTGCACGATAGAAGCGGTAATGTAGTTCGTACCATCACTGATTCGTATAAAACCTCAGGTGATTATACAGAAACTATCAATCTCAGCGGACTAAACGGTATCGTATATTACTACGTGATTACAGATACAGAGGGGACGCGTTCGCAGAAGTTTATGGTTAGAAAATAAATGACTTATTAATACTAATGTCTTCGCCAAATTGAGAATTGAGAATGTATAATTGAGAATTAATTTAAAATTATAATTTGTAATGCACTCAAAGTGATATTTCTATGAATATTTAAATAAAATAATTATCAACTCTCAATTATCAATTTTTCATTTGGCGAACATATTGTAATACGTACATAGTTTCAATAGGAAGCCGTAAGAGGAGATTACTCTTACGGCTTTTTTATTTTCAAGCATTAAACATTTTCGTCAGAAAGTACAATTCAAAACCCGTATAAAAGGCATAAGTGAGGAAAAAAGGCAGGACAAATAAATGGCTTGCAGGTTGATACTGATAATAATAAAACAGAACGAATATGAGTGAGCTGATGATTTTGAGGAAATTAGAAAACAAACCAACTCTAAAATTAAGCATCGGATTATTGCGCTGCCTGACCAACCACGCCATCCCGTAAATCAAGACGCACAAAAAAGCAAAAAAACCTATGCTCCACCAAGAAAAATGCTGATAGTTAGAAATTTGTGGAACTTGCAAAACAGCCAACATAATTCCCACCACCAGTACCGAAAAACCCGTTAATTGTAAAAAGAAAGCACTTGGCTTCATTGTAGAATTGTTATTATTGTTTCATGGTTCGATTGTTTCGTTGTTTTAGCCGAAAAAATAAAAAGATGACAATGAGACAATTCAGCAATTGAACAGTGAAGCCATGTAACAATAAAACCATATACCTCATTTCTGCTCGGACATCAGTTGGCGAATGACCAAAAAGAGTGCTAAAAAAACGCCCAAAAGAGCCATCCCCGCAGTGCAGTACGGCTGTGGCGTCTCAAAAATATTATCCAATTTTCTACCGGCAAATACAAACAAAAATATGGTCGCTGCCATTTGAAATGCCATGCCGGCATATTTCATGAAGCGGAATTGATTATTCGGCTGCTTCTTCTTCGGTGGAGGTGGTACTTGCGACATATTCAGTATCTTGATTGATGATTTCGCAGGCACCATTGAAAGCGGCACCCGGTTCTATATCGAGGCTGCCTGTCGTGATTTTGCCGTGGAGGGCGGCGGTGCGGCTCAGTTTGAGCTTCTGTTCAGCACGAATATCGCCTTCGATAGTGCCTTCGATAACTGCATTTTGGCAATTAATTTCACCTTCCACATAGCCGCTTGGTCCCACCACGAGTTTTGCCTGACAGTCGATATTGCCCGTCACCCTGCCATCTATCCGAATATCGCTTTGAGAGGTGATATTACCGTTGATGACCGTGCCTTTGACGAGATTATTGCGAGCATGACCCGCGCCTCCGCCGTTCAAGCTAATGCCGTTTTTATTTTCTTTATTTCCAAACATGGTTTATGAGTTGACGAATTGACGAGTTGATGAGTTGACGAGTTATTGTCCGAATATTTTACAACAACTCGTCAACTCATCAACTCGTCAACTCATAAAAATCAAAAGTCAATGAAGTCGCTTGGGTTCACGGGTTTGCCGTTTTGCCAAAGCTCAAAGTGCAGATGTGGTCCGTCGGACATTTCGCCTGTATTGCCAATAATAGCAATCGCCTCACCTGCACTGACAAAACTACCAACTTTTTTCAACAATACCGAATTATGTTTATAAAAAGAAACCAAGTTGTGTTCGTGCTGTATCGCTATCACATTTCCGGTGTCCATTGTTTCATCCGAAGATATGACAGTTCCACTTAATATGCTCTGTACGGGCGTGTTACGTGGTGCAGTGATGTCGATACCGTAGTGTTTTTTCTCCGAATCAAACACCGCAGTTACCCGTCCGTTTGAGATAGGCGGAGCGATGTATTTTCGCGCCATGCCGTTGTGATTAGTTGTCACCAAAACGGGCTTGACAGGCTTCGTATTGACCTTCGGTTCGGGTACTTCTTCCGACGCGTCGTCTATCAGGTCATCCGTAATTTTTTCTTCCGGTGCTTCCTCTTGTACAGCTACCTCTTGCTCAACATTTTCTCCATATCTCTTACGAAGCTCAATATCTTCTGTGATAGACGTTACGGGCTTGATGTCCGCTTGCTCCGTCTCTACATATTCGCCCGGACCAAATTCGTAATCACCACTCAACCAGCGTTCTCGCGAAGCAATGACCGCACTCTGAGCGTGCATCATCGACTCCAGCGTATCTATTTTCGATTGGAGTGCCATCACCTCTCGCGGGTTGATATAATCACCCGGCAAAGTACGTCGCAAAGGCGTAAAAGCCAACAACAACCAGCCTATCAAAAACGCCCCCAACAGCACCGCACCAATCGCCAGATACGCATTGAGGCGCGTGAGCCGATACGAAGTCACTTCCTCGAAAGTGTCATCATTCATAACCACAAGACGGTATTTGTCCTGCAAATTATTATTAGAAGAATATAAATCGTCAGACATAATAATGCGATAATGCTTAAATGCTTAAATGCGACAATGTTTTTTATGTGATATTTTTTTAACGAAATAATAACGCGCACACTCCCCTACCCCACATATCTTTCGTGTTCTTTTTCGTTATACAAAAGTAACGCAAATTTTGTGATTTATTAGAATATTTCGTATCGTATTTTATTCAAACTTAATATTAGCATACGGCAGATACAAATATGAAGTGGAAATGTCTTTTATCAATCCATTTAATGGTAAAACTGAAACCTATCGTCGTACTTATAGCTTTGAGGTAGGAGAACGCTGCTATGAATAAATCCGCGTACATCCGCAAAATCCGTTTCATCTGCGTTCCCACCATTTTCCACAAAATCAAAACATTTGGTTCTTCCCGGACTTTTACGGAACTACCTCAATTTCAGTACCTCCCAAGTGATAGAAAACAAATGCCGTATAAAAGTTCATAATTTGTTGTTTTTGAGTGAAATACAACATATTAACTCATATCTAACATCGTGCTTGTGGCTCAGGAGATTCTGAAATAAATTCAGAAAGACGGTTTGGTTTAAAGGTTTCAGATTGAAGTTCCGCCAAAATTCGAGATGAACCAAACATCTTTACAACGATAATTCGTATTTTTGCGTTTCAATTGGAAATTAGACAAGAGAGGTGAGACGAAAGAGGTGAGCAATCAAACGCGAGATTATTTTTAGATTTATTTAATTAAAAACTAATAATTTAAATAAAATAAAAATTCAAATAAATCATTAAATTATCTGCATGAAAAAAGAAAAAACCCGCGTCCTACCGCTCTTATCTCTTGTGTCTCGTCTCGCATCTCACATTTTTACTTGAAATTGTATAATATTTGTCCTAAATTTCTGTTAAAATAGAATGGTTCAAGTTCCTGATAAAATTATTGGCTTGAAAAATCTTCAAAAATAAATTCCAACTTCTAATTCAAGTGGAATTTGGTACTTGGAATTTGGAATTTTCAGGAAAACTACGGACTAACAACTAAATAAAGATGTCAAATAAAATTAACATACTTTTCGCATTGATTTTTAGCCTTTTATTCATTGGCTGTGCGACTCAAAAGGATGCCGAAGCCGAACTCAAAGGCATGAAGAAAGCCATAAAAAACCTCAATGCCCGCTTCAATGGCTTGCACAATTCACGCGAATTGCTCAAAGAAAATCAGATGGCTACCCAAGCCTCACGCCGCGACAATTACAATCAAGTACTTGCGCTATACGATGAAGAGGCTGCCGACGGTGCAGGCGGTGGCGCACAACTCGACCCCGTGATTGAGAAGGCATCTGTCGTGGTTTCGCTATATCGTCAGAGTAAATGGACGGATGATGCGTACATGCAAATTGGTATGGGCGAATACTATAAGGGCAACCTTGACGAAGCCGCGCAAACATTCAATTATATCATCAATAATTTTGACCCGAAACTTTTGGTTCGCAACCGCGCCGAAGCCCTCAAACGCAGTAAAGACAAAAAAGACCGCAAGAAAGGACGCGATATGCTCAACGACCTCAAACCGGAAAGAAAAGATTACAAAACCCGCCAACGCGATGCAATGGTGTGGTTGGCGCGTACTTTGGTCAGTCAGGAAAAATTTGGGGAAGCTGACCTTTTGATTGAGCAAATTGAAGGCATCGACGACCTTTCCAAACGACTCACACGCGACCTCACGCTCGTAAAGTCTTATTACCAGTTGCGTCAGAAAAACTATGCTGCCGCGATACCTGCCTTACAGAATGGTTTGAAATTGACCAAAAACAAAAAAAGAAAAACACGCCTCACTTACATTCTTGCACAACTCCATGAATTAGAAGGAAATAACGGCGAAGCACTGGCAAATTATAAGCGCGTCACGCGCCTGCGTCCCAATTATGATATGGAATTTCGCAGTCGCCTCAATATCGCTACGAATGGTATGAAAAGCGGCTCGGCAAGCAGTCAACAGACACTTACTGCACTCAAGCGCATGTCAAAAGATGCCAAAAATACCGAGTTCCGCGACCAGATTTTTTATGTGATGGCGGACATCCATTTGCAAGACAATAACCAACCCGAAGCCATTGATTTTCTCGAACAATCGCTTCGCGCCAATCGCAGCAACCAGCCACAAAAAGCAGACAGCTACCTTAAATTGGCAGAAATTTATTTTAATAGCGAAGATTATATCCAGTCCAAAAATTATTACGACAGCACCAAAACAGCAATGACAAACACCGATGAACGCTACGAAAAAGTAGTCGATTACAGTGAAGCACTCACGGATATTGCCGCTAATTTGGAAATTATTTCCCTGCAAGACAGCCTGTTACGCATCAAAAACATGAGTGAGGCAGAGCGTGAAGCATTGGCGAAAAGACTCAAAAAAGAACGCCTTGATGCACAAAAAGAAGAAGTTGCCAATGCTTTTGCCGATAGGGAGGCGATGATGTCCGGCGGTACAGTACGAAATCCGAGCAGTAAAATTGGTCGTGGAGCTACTTCAGATTCAGGACTCCAACCGGGTGGTATTACCGGACCTAATACCGGAAATAGTGATTACTGGGCATATAATGACAATGAGGTTCGCAGAGGAAAACGCGATTTTGAACGTACATGGGGCAACCGTCCATTAGAAGATAATTGGCGTCGGTCGCAGCAGTCACAAGGCACAGATCTCGTTGAGGATGATGGTGTTATAGCAGGGTTTGGCAGAGTGAAAGTGACGGATCAAGAAATGAAAGCCATTTTTGCCGATGTACCACAGACCCGCAAAGAAGTGGAAGTCGTGAATGGAAAAATCATCGAAGCACTATACGCGCTTGGCAGTCTATACGATGACAAACTCGACAAACCTGAGAAATCCATTGAAGCCTACGAGGAGTTATTGAGTCGTTTTCCGGGCAATAAGTACGAGGCAGAGGCACTGTACGCACTCTACACGATTGCTTTAGATAATTTCCCAAGCAAAGCAAATGGCTACAAACAACAATTGCTCAATAAACATCCTGAAAGTAAGTTTGCCGTATTCCTCACCAATCCCGAAGTACTTGCCGAAGCACAACGCGGAGAAGATGACCTCGAAATTTATTATGGTGAGACCTATATAATGTACGAAAACGGCAGCTATAGCAAAGCCAAATCACGCATCAACATGGCAGATTCGCTCTTTGAAGCCAATACGCTACGTGCCAAATTTGACTTGCTCAACGCCCTCTGCGTAGGGCATACCGATGGCGAAGATGCCTACAAAACCTCTCTAAATGAGGTCATTACAAAACATAAAGCCACCGAAGAAGGCAAAAAAGCCGAAGAGATACTCGCTTTCTTAGAAGGAAAAACACCACCAAAGAAAGGCAAAGGCAACAAGCCGGATGAAGGTGAAAAAACGAAAAAGGAAAAAGAAGCAAAAGAACTATATGTCATGGATGAAAAAATGCAGCACTATGTATTGGTCATCCTAAGCACGGCGCAAGTAAAATCTTCGGAAGTGAAAGGCGCAGTATCGAATTATCACAAGGAAAATCACAAATTAGACAAACTCTTCACCGCGAGTTTATTGTTGAATAAAAATACGCAGATGTTGGTCATTCGTCGTTTTAAGAATGCGAATCTTGCACAGCGTTATGCCAAATCTGTCCGCAACAAACCAGCCGAATACCTCAATAATCTCGACGAAGGGTATCGCGTATTCCCTATCTCACAAAATAACTATAAGTCACTGCTACGCTCCAAGAAATTGGAAGAATACGCCACTTTTTGTGCGGAGAATTATAAGTAAGGAACGGTGATTATCAAGAGATAAAAGCATCTTATTTTTGAGTGATTTCACAAGAGCATATTTGGAACTTTGCATGGAGTTCCGAATATGCTCTATCTTTTTTAACCCCCTCACAAACACCTGACTATAATTGCAAAACAAATTATTAACACCGGCTTAATATTCACACCTAAACTTTCATTCATATAATCGTTACCTATTCATATTTTCCCGTCAGAAGGATGATTTTGTTTAACTAACCATATTTTTATATTATTATGAATTTATTAGGACTTGTAAAAGACCAACTTTCAAGTGCAGTTATTGGCAATGCAGCCAAAATGATTGGCGGCAGCAATGCAGCTACTTCAAAAGCACTTGACGGCATTATGCCTACACTTTTGGGAGGAATGATGAAAAAATCCTCTACACAGAGCGGCGCAGGCGATCTCTTCAATATGATCAAAGACGGTGGCTACGACGGTAGCATTACGAATAATATGAACGACCTCTTTAGTGGTGGCGAGGCGACTCGCAAAGCCACTACAGCAGGTGACGGTATTTTGAGCAGCCTTTTTGGTAACGGATTGGGTTCTGTTGTTGGAAAAATTGCTTCTTTCGCAGGCTTACAGCGTAGCGGTGCTTCTTCATTATTGAGCATGGCTGCACCTATCTTGATGAGTGTCGTTGGTAAGCAAGTACGCTCACAAGGTTTGAATGCTTCAGGTCTTGCCAGCTTACTCGGAAGTCAAAAAGACCATGTAAAAGCTGCGCTTCCTTCAGGTATGGGCGATGAGCTTGGTCTTGGCAACCTACTCGGTGGTGTCAAAAATGCCGGAGGTGCTGTCGTTGACGGTGCCAAAAACGTAGGAGGTAGAGCAACTGCTGCTGCCGCTGATACTGCCAAAGCAGGCGGTAGCTTCTTGAGATGGTTGTTGCCATTAGTACTCATCGGTGCATTAGCATTGTTCGCACTCCGCTACATGGGATGTGGTGCTGCTGACACTGCGCTTGATAAAGTACAAGATACTACTTCAAGTGTTGTAGAAACTACTAAAGATGCAGGAAATGCAGTAGTTGACGGCGCTAAAGATGCAGGTGGGGCAGTAGTTGACGGCACCAAAGCTGTCGGTGGTGCAGTTGCAGGCTTCGGTTCAAAAGTAGTTAACGGTATCAAATCATTCGAATTGCCGGGTGGTGATAAAGTGAGCTTCCGCGAAGGTACTTTCGGTGACAAATTCACCAGCTTCTTGGGTACCAACTCTACCAAAGTAGGTGAGCGTTTCACTTTTGACAACTTGACATTCAACACAGGTTCGGCTAACCTTTCTGCTGAGTCACTCAAAGAAGTGGCTGAATGTGCGAAAGTACTCAAAGCCTTCCCTAAAGTACACATCAACATCGAAGGTCACACAGACAGCACAGGCAACGCAGCTAAAAACCAAACACTTTCTTTAGCACGTGCCAATGCTGTTAAAAAGCAATTGGTTGCTTCGGGTATCAATGCTAATCGCTTGACTACACAAGGTTTAGGTTCTTCAAAGCCTGTCAATGCAGCTAATACAACAGCAGCAGAAAACCGTCGTGTAGAAGTTGTTGTAACGAAAAGATAATAACGAGTTTACTCTACATGAGAAAAAATATTTTTTGTAATATGAATTGAAATTAGAAGTCGAATCTGCCCTAAAACTCGCCTTG
>ENA-ORXR01002169-ORXR01002169.1-marine-metagenome-genome-assembly--contig:-NODE-2169-length-19176-cov-9.739882_pt1 | contig 19176 bp, 24 predicted proteins | sample MGYA00237866_ERZ511479 | MGnify/ENA metagenome assembly ERZ511479 | reverse complement strand
GGCGCCCGCCGCGGCAACCGAGTGGCCGCCCCGCGTGCGTGGCGGCCACGTGCGCGCCCCGGGTGGTGCCGGCGGGGCGGGCGGGCGCGCCGCGCGCGAGGCGGGGGCGCGCCGGCGGGGGCGGCGTCGCCCGCTGCCACCGTGACGGTGCGTCGTCGGGGCAGTGGCGCGCGCGCGTCGCTTTCGCGGCGCGGCGGCGTCCGTGCCGCGCTGTCGGTTTGCGCTGGCGGCGTCACGGTCGCGGCCACCGCCGGCACGTGCGCGCACGCCAGCGGCGGGCGACCTGTACCCACGTGGCAAACATGGAAAATTTTGGGGTGACTTTTTCTTGGAATTACATTTTGATGGAAATGCCATCTCGGCTCAAGTCCGAGGGCGTGGGGCGGACCGCGTGCGCAACAGCGCCTTGGTCGCGGGCGCCCGCGCCCGTGCCCTGCGGGCCGTCGTGCACGGTGGCCCGCCGGTGCCGCTTGCCCGACGTGCGATCCCCTCACGGGTCGGTCGTTCATCCCCCGATTGTTTCCTTTTCCCTTTTGCTTTTTCCCCGATTGCGGCTTTCGTTGCTTGCTTGTTCCCGACTCGGCGCCCGCCAGCGTGTGCCGCGTCACTGCGCCCGCGGCTGCCCCCGTGACCGTCCCTGTCGCGGGCCGCCCCCCGCTACTCGCCGCCATGGGCATCCTGGAGCGGATAAAGGACATTGAGGCGGAGATGGCCAAGACGCAGAAGAACAAGGCCACCGAATACCACCTGGGGCTGCTCAAGTCCAAGCTCGCCAAGCTCCGCTCCCAACTCCTGGAGGGCCCCAAAACCGGCGGCAACTCGGCGGACAAGCAGTTTGAGGTGGTCAAGTATGGAGACGCACGGGTGGCGCTCATCGGCTTCCCGTCGGTCGGCAAATCGACGCTCCTCTCGACGGTGACCAAGACCAAGTCGGAAGCCGCGTCGTACGAGTTTACCACCCTCACCTGCATTCCCGGCATCCTCGAGTACAAGGGCGCGACCATCCAGCTGCTCGACCTGCCGGGTATCATTGAGGGGGCCTCCCAGGGCAAGGGCCGCGGCCGCCAGGTCATTGCCGTGGCGCGGTCGGCGGACCTGGTGCTCCTGATGCTCGACGCGACCAAGAGTGACGTGCAGCGGCGGTTGTTGGAGCAGGAGCTCGAGATGGTCGGCATCCGCATCAACCGGTCACCGCCCAACGTGTACTACAAGCCCAAAAAGACGGGTGGCGTGTCGTTCAACGCCACCGTGCCACTGACGCACCTCAATTCCAAGCTGTGCATTGCGATCCTCCGCGACCGCTCCGTTCACAGCGCGGACGTCATTGTGCGGGAGGACGTGACCGTCGACCAATTCCTGGACGTGGTCGAGGGCAACCGCCAGTACATCAAGTGCCTGTACGTGTACAACAAGGTCGACGCGGTGTCGCTGGAGGAGGTGGACCGGCTGGCGCGGCAGCCCAACACCGTCGTCATTAGTTGCGAGAACCGGCTCAACATTGATACGCTCATTGAGCGCATTTGGAACACCCTCGCGCTGTGCCGGGTGTACACCAAGAAGCGGGGGGCGGCGCCCGACTTTGGGGACCCGCTCGTTCTGCGGGAGGGCGCGCGCGTCGAGGACGCGTGTCGGACGATCCACCGGTCTTTGGCAGACGCGTCACAGGTCAAGTACTGTTTGGTGTGGGGGGCGTCGACCAAGCACAACCCCCAACGTGTGGGTTTTACGCACCTGCTGGCAGACGAGGACGTAGTGCAAGTTGTCAAAAAGTGAAGCGTGTTTTTTTTCCTCTTGTGTCGCTCCTCTCCTGGAGTCTGTGGCGCTGTCAATTGACCCCAATTGCATTCACGATATAGTACAGCGGCAGCAACAACTCTTCATGAGCGCGACCACAGCAATGCAACCGGCAGCTGCTTCCTCGTCATGACTGTACTCTGAGCAGGGTGTTGGACCAATCAGCAACCTTTTTCCTGGCTGGAAGAGATTCGACGATTCAAGGTCTGCGTTGACTCGTGCGCGCACCAACACGAAAGGCGCGCTGACAGCACACGAACAGCGGAACGAACGAGTACACATCAGCCTCGTCTGGGGGTGCTGGCCTGCCATTCTCGCGGCCACTTCACGCGACCCCTTCACGCGGCCTCTTCTCGCAGCACCCACGGCTTTTCTTGAGACCAGCCACCTGGCCTCCCGCTCCCTCGCGCACCTCCCGGTAGAGCGCGCGCCGTGACCAAGCACGTAGCGGATCGGCTCGTCGTCGTTTGGTCTGGTCGCCCCGCCGCGCCTTGCGCCTCTCTCGCGCGCGGTTTGTTTTGCTTCCCTCCGTCCCGGCCCTTCCTCTACCTTTCCACACACGCCGTGTTTGCAGCGGCAGACGTCGCCATGAGCGGCGAACCACCCCCGGACACCTGGTCCAGTCGTGATGCCGGCGTTGGTGCCGGTGGCGGCGGCAGCGGCTACCCCCCGTACGGGCAGGGCGGGCACGGCGCTCCCCCGTCGGGCGGGGCCTACGGCGCACCTACACCAGGCGGGGGCTATGGGCAGCAGCCCGCCTATGGCCAACCACCGCCCGGGTCGGACGCCGAGTACGAGGCGCGCATTGCGCGGGAGAATACCAGCGGCGGCGGTGGCAGCGGGGCGTCGCTCGGCCCCTACCCTCCACAACAACAGCCGTATGGCCAGGCGCCGAACCAGCAGCAGTACCCAGGCCCCTACGGTGGTTCTCACCAGGCCCCTCAGGGGCAGCAGTACGGTGCTCCTGCCCGCCACGCGCCGTCGTACGCGTCGCAGCAGCCGCCTTCCAACTATGGCACGGCGCCGCCCATGCAATACGTGCCGACACCACACGTGCCGTTTGGCCCCGCCCACCCCGCCGCCGGCTACCAGGCGCCGCCCAACGCGCCGGCGCCCGTGTACGGCCCTGCCGCGTCGGGCCCCGTGACGGGGTGGACCCCGTCTGGTCGCAAACGTGCGCTGCTCATCGGCATCAACTACAAGGGCACCCCATCTGCACTCGCTGGCTGCGTCAATGACGTGCGCTTCATCCAGTACCTGTTGTCATCCAAGATGGGCTTCCGCCCGTGCGACACGGTCATCCTGACGGACGAGGTGGTCAACGTCCCCGGCGCTCGGATGGGAAAGCCGACCCGCGCGGCCATTCTTGGGGAAATGCGGGCGTTGGTAACGGGTGTCCAGCCGGGTGACTCGCTCTTCCTTCACTTTTCCGGCCACGGTAAGCAGATTCCGGACCTGAGCGGCGACGAGGATGACGGGTTGGATGAGGCCATCCTGCCGTCTGACTACCAGCGATCAGGCCATATTGTCGACGACGAGATGTACCACGTCTTGGTGCGCGCGTTGCCGCGGGGCGTCCGCCTCACTGCTATTATTGACGCGTGCCACTCGGCGACGGGCTTGGACCTGCCGTACGTGCATGGCGCGCCCGGGGCAGGGCCCCAAGGGTCCACGCTCATAGCGGAAGGATCCCGCGGCGGCCTCACTAGTCTGCTGGCGGGCTCTGGTGGGGGTGGTGGCAACGCCGCCTTGGCCAGCCTTGCCATGGCTGCCCTGGGCGGCGGCAAGAAGCCCATGATGGGCGGCAGTGGCGGTGGCGGCGGCGGCTCCCTCGGCTCTCTTTTGTCCGGGGTGTTGATGAGCGCGTCGGGCCGCCCCATGACCGGCAAGCAGCAGGCGCGGCTGGTGGAGAAGCGCCAGCCCAACCCCGACGCCGGCGAGGTGATTGCGTTTAGCGCATGTGCCGACCACCAGACGGCGGCGGACACGCACGGGGCGGTGGGCGGCTACGCCACGGGCGCGTGCACGTACAGCTTCATCCAGGCGATCGAGCACGGCGGGCGGGATTGGCACCAGTACACGTACGAGAGCCTGCTCGTCGAGATGCGAAAGAAGATGCGGACCAAGGGGCTCAAACAGATACCGCAGTTGACGAGTTCCTTCCCGATGAGCATCTCGTCGCGTTTCCTGGTGTGATGGTGGTCGCGTGTATTTTTCTTTTTTTCGCGTACCTTCGTGTGGGGTGTCGCTGTGTAGGCGCAGACGAGATTATCCTTTTCGTGTACCCGTTGTCGCGTCGTGTGCAACAGGCTTCCTTCTATGTTCTCCCCTGCTCAGGGCCAGAAACATCGCCCATCTCGCGTCTTCATTTTCACTCGGGAGGTTTTTTTCAACTTGAACACACTGGCAGTCTCTCTACGCTGGGACCGAAACTGGCCTTTGGCTGTCCGCGTCTTCTCCTACACAGTTCCCATGGCAGCTTTCAGCAGGTTGATCAGTCACGCGCCCGCGCACAAAGCACGAGGGCCAGGTATGCTCAACAACCAGGAGCCCCAACCGACCAATCCAGCAGAATCGCCCACCCTGGTGCATCGCACCATACATGGTCACGCGCTCTGCGTCCGCGTGAGACCACCAGCAATAGCCTCACGATCTGAGTGCTAGCAGACAACGATGGTTTTCCTGCCTGCCACAGCCCCGGCACTCCACTTTTCACACAAACCGCACGGTCCGGCTCTCTTCGCGAAACGCACCACTGGCAGAGCATCCCCCGATGCCCTACGGGCCCTCTGCGAGCGCTTGCCGCGCACACACTCGCGCTGCAACGGCGAGAACATCTGCCTCTAGGCGATCCACATCCACCACCAGCGGCAGGTTGCGGGCGCAGCGAAAGGCCGCCGGGCACCCTCCCCCCCCCGGCGGCTGCGTGATGCCCCACCCGCCCGTCCCGGGCGGCGGCGATGGCGTCGAGGCCACCCCCGCCGTGACCTCGCCAGGCCACCAGCCCGTCGCCGCGCGCGTCGCGTCCGCAACCGCCCGCACGTACGCGTCGGCAAGGGCGGTACACGCCGTCGCCGCTCCCAGGTCCCCCCGCCGTTTCGTCTCACCGCCGCCACCGCCGCCCGCGCCGTCACCCGGCCCTGGCGCCGCCGCAGCGGCCGCCGCCCGAACGCAGGCGGCGTAGCCAGACACGTCTGGCGCGGCCACGTGGAGAGTGTGGGCGACGCCAAACGCGGCGGCGAGGCCCGCGTACGGCGGCGCGGTCATCCCCCACGGTGTCACCTCGAGGATTTCTCCCACGCGCGGCCGGAGAAACACCCCGTTGGTCAACCCCGCCCCGTGCGCGCCGACGAGCACGTCTTGGGCGGCGGCCGCCTCCTTTTGGCGACGGAAGGAGGACACATCAAACCGCAGCGCCGTCACATTGAGGTGCGCGTGCGACGCGAGGCGCCCGAGTACCGCGCCGGCGTCGACGAGCACCCGCGGGGGGGGGCGGAGGAGCACGCCAACGCGCACGACGCAGGGGGGGGGGAAGGGGGGCGGCGGGCGGGGAGCGAGATCCCGGCGCACGCGCGGGAAATGCAAGCGGCGGCGTGGCGGCGGCGGCGGCACCACCAGCGGCCGACGGCGCGGGAGGCCGAGGGCGGCCAGCACCGGCGCGCCCGGCGGAAAGAGCCCCTCCGGCACGCAGTTGTATGTCAAGTCTGTCGACAGCAAAGACCGGTAGAGGACCGGGAGTGGCCGACCGTCGGCGGCATCGATCGTCGGCTCGTCCGCACCCGTCACCTGCCCCGCCTTCCAAAGCTGCACCTCGACGCCCGCCCCGCCACCACCGTCGCCGCCATCTCCACGCACGATATCGGAGAGGAGGCCCCGCACCCACCGGCCGGCAGGGCTGACGAGGGTGCCACCGACGAGCTTGTCGACGCCCGCAAGAACTAGACGCAAGGGCGTCCGCCCGGCACCCCCCCCAACCGCGCACGCGGTGCCCGCTTCGGTAACAACGCCGCCCGCCGACGGTGCGGGCGCGTAGCAGGTGACGTTCCCCCCCCAAGCGGGCACGCGTGGAAACGCGGCGGGCGCCGCCAACGGCAGCAGCACATCCGAGAGGAAGTGGGGAATGTGGTCACGCACCGGCGCGGCGCCGGGGAGGAGAAACAGGTCCCGCGTCGCCGAGCCGTACAGGGACCGCAACGGGGGTGGGGACGGCGCGCCCGCCGCGCCCGACGCAAATGTCAGCGGCGGGAGGCCGCACCGCCGCAGCGCGGCGCGCGTGGCCGGCGCGTCCATCCACGCCGGCAGCAGCAAGGAGCCGTTGGCGTGGACGCCCACGTGGTGCAACCGACAAAAGGTCGGCCGCCCGTTCAGGTGGGAGGCGCGGCCGCCGTTGGCGGCCGCCGAGGAGCGACACAAGCCCGCGCCGCCGGCCGCCCGGTCGCCAACGGGCACGGGGGGGAGCGTGTGCACCTCGAGGGCGGGGCGGAGGGGGGGCCCGGGCGGCGGGCGTCCCGCGCCGCCAATGGGACCATCTTTATCTGTGGCGACGGCGGTGAGGCGGGCGAGCTCCGCCTCGACGCCGCCCTCGTCGGGAACAACGTCAAAGGGGTCCTCGGTGGAGACCGCCCCGGGCATCAGAGGCGGCGACCGCGGCGCCGGCGTAGAGTCAGCGCCGCCACCAGATATGCCGAGTAAGGGCCGCTGCTCGGCACGGACGCCTTGCAACCACTCATCGACCGACGGCAGCAGCGGCAGGGGTGGACATAGCAGGATGCCGGCCGACAGGACGGTCAACACCATTGCCAGCCGCAGCACGTGTCCGTTCCCCACACCCGGGGCGTTTGTCGGCCGCAGGCGGCAGACCATCGCGGTTAGGCTGGGGTGCGCCCGTCGCAAGAAACCACGAAACGGTTGCCCAGTGGGGGAGGGAGGGGATTGGGGCGCGCCGCAGCCATCCCACCGTCTCGACAAGGAGCACTTGCCCCCATACCCCTGGCTGTTGTTGTCGCCTCTATCAGCCCCGTTATCAAAGCTGCTATTGCCGCCGCCGCCGCCACCGTTCTCATCGCCGCCAGCTGAGCCGCCCGCGCACCCTCCTACCCCCGAGCGCCCGCCCTTGTGGGCGTCCGCCCGCCCAACACGCTCCCGGCTTGCCGGCATACCCTCGGTCCAGGAAGGCGGCCCCACCCCCGCCGCACGTGTCTTCCTCGCGTCCCGCCCCATAGCTGGAAAGCGCTCGTCGCGCTCACAAACACCACCGCAGCGCCAGCCACACCGCCCACAGTACGGGCCGTCCATGGGGCGGCACGATGTTGACGGCGGCGGGACGTCGACGCCCCTTTGAGTGACCCAACGGCAGCCGCTGCGTGCGCGTTGTTGGGCATCGGCGGGGGTCGCCGGGAAAGGGGGCCCAACAGGCGGGGAGGGTGCAGGTGGCGGCGGCGGCGGTGACGGTACTGGTGGCGGTGCGGCGTGCGGCGGGGTGTAGAGGCGCTCGCAGGGGCAGCATGGTGCTCGGTGCGGGGTGGGGGCGTGGCGGTACTCCACCGCCTGCGCTCACAGCGCGACAGCCGCACGCATCGGGCACGCGCCACGCGGGTGGGACCGTCGTGGCGGCGTGGGCGGGCGGCGGCGGCAGGTCATCGGCAGGGGCCGCGGACAGCGGCGGCGCAAGTCGGCGCCGCGAGCCCACCCAACCGCGGTACAATGCGTGGCGCTGCACGCTCGCTCAGTCCCGGCACAATCCATCGTGGTCCCGTGGCGGCAGCGGGACGAGGGGCCGACTGCGGTGGTCGCGGGGCCCCAGGGCGGGCCCTACCGCAACGGCGGCCGCGCCCGACTGACATCCCGGCCGCCGGATGCCGACACCACCATGACGGTGGCGGTGAGGGCACCGCCGACACCGCAATTGAACAGCTCCTAGCCGCAACGCCTAATGCCAACACGGCGATCACCTCGACGGGCGTGTCATTGGAGCCATTCGGCAGAGTCTTTGGGGTCATCTAGGAAGTCGATGAAGCCAACTGGGGAGTCATTGGAGTGGTGGTGGGGCGGGACGGCACCCCCCGCACTCCTACCAGGGCACCACAGCGAGCATTCCATTGCAGGAAACGAGGGGGAAGGCGTCCAAGCCGCCTATGCGATTTCAAACATATGACGGCCAAAGGCTTGCACCAGGAGGAATGCTGTTTCGTGCTATAACCGTCGGTCGACGGGAGAACTCAGCTAAAAGTTTTAGTGTCTATTCCCCTGATGCTGAGGATCAATTGATCCTACTTAGGAAAAAAAAATGGCATCTTTCTTCCTTGTCGGGCACGTTTTGGGTTTCTCACGTGCCCTCGAACGGTCCAACGGGCAAGAAACGCACGCTGCGTCTGTCTAGACAGACGTGACGTCGGTTCTTTTTTTTTGAAACGTAGACGTCTACGTTGAAAAAAAAAAGAACCGACGTCAGGAAGGTTCCGCGAAGTGTCCCAAACGAGGATCAATTGATCTTCAAAGGATCAATTGATCCTCTCAGGGAAATAGACACTAGTATTTGCTGTGCTGACACCTACACGCACGAGTCCAGTCTGTTTCCAATTGTAGTCATTCAATTGTGTTGCCAGAACGTTGTACTTCAATACATGTAATGTTAGTCCTGGTGACGAACCGCGGCGCTCGTGGGGGAGAGCGCAACTGCTGCAGCAACAATCAAATCAGCCTTCATGATGCTCACAATCCACTCGACAACGTCGTTCCGCGTGACGTCTCATCACCGCGTGACAGCGAGGCTGCAGGTTACCTTGGCTTGGCAGGCCGTCGGGACACCTCGGACTGCAGTCGACTGCCGGTGACTTCACCAACGGTGTCTAATCCATTCACTTCATTCCCCTGGTGCGCTTCCTGCTCCCCTGCTCTTAGAGAGCTGCTTTGCGGCCCACGTCCACTGTGACGCCATGGACCCCACCGCCCCCGACGAGGAGTTTGAGGAACAGGATTTTGAGACGGTGGAGGCGCGACGCGAGGCCGCCGCCGCCCTCCACGACGCGTCGCACTTGGCGCTGCTGGCCCTCTCTGACGGCACGTCCATCCCGCGCACTCGCGCAGCGCTGCTGTCGGTCGTGGCCGGCGACGAGCCGCCGGGCATGGACGGCGGCGGCGCCGACCGGGCGGCGGGAGGCGCCACTGGGACGCAAGCGCCCCCGCCGGCGCTCAGCGGGCGCAAGGTGTTGAGCTTGGACACCCTGCTGGTCGTCGTGCTCAACGGCGGGTGGGAGCGCCGCAAGGAGCGGGCACGGCGCCGCGCGGGGCGACGCGAGGGACGTGCGGGGGAGCGCGACGCCGGCGCCGGAGGGGGTGAGGCCGGTGCCGGCGGGGGCAGGGGGGACGGGCATGCCAGCACCAGCGCCGTCGACCACGACGATGCAGAAGCGTGGGCGGCAGCGCTGGACCCGCAGGGTTGATTGCTGGGTGAGGTGGAAGTGGAAGCGGCGGTGGGCAAGGAGGCTTCTGGGTGCAGAGGTGTTGGGCGGTGTGGCTGCCATGCCGCATAGCATATGTCGCACGGTACTCGGCGTAGGTCCAGCCACTGCACGGGGCCCCGTCAAGGTACACGCGTGTGTGCAAACGAGAGGTTCCCAACAAAAATGAGGAGGAGAAACACAAGACGAAAGTACAAAACAGAGCGCAGAAACTAACGGAAAACACGCAAACCACCGCAAACGCCACCAGAACACAAGTGAAGCCGCACGAGCGGGTCAAACTCGCACCCACAGCGAACAAAGAAACGTGTGAGCATTGCTCCGTGTAAGACACGGCAACTCAGTACGGTCAATGCACGGCAGCGGTCACCGGAACCGCCACCGCCGGGGTAGAGGAAGCAGCCAGACGAGGCATCGTGCCAGCTGACCCGACTGCCGCCGGGAGGGCGGCTCCCAAGCCCATACGCCGCAAGCAGCGACTGAGTGCCGCATTCCCCAGGTTCTCTCTCCCCAAAAAGTGGCGCCCGCGTGGCACTCGAGCCGCGTGTGACGCTGGTCACGAGGACCACGCTGGTGCATTAGATCTTGTGCACTTTCGCAGCAGCGACAAGCGGGTTCGCGCCCGCCAGCACCGACCGCGCGTGCGACTTGTAGTCAAAGTCGCAGTTGTGGTCCGTGGCCATCCGGTGCGTGACACAGTAGACGTAGCCGCACCGGCAGGGCACGGCCGTGAGGCCCACCTTTTTCCGGCACGAGAAGCACCGCCGCTTGTCCTTTTGAACCTTGCGGACGGGGAGGCTGGGCTCCTCGTCTTCGGGAGCGGCAGCAGAGACGTCCGCATCAGAGGACGTGGTCATGTCGACGTCCGCCCTCGGGTACGACGCCTTGCGCTTCAGCGCCATAGGTGACGACGGGGTAGTGGCCTGGGTCGCGCCACCAACAGAGGCGGGTAGGCAAAGGGCTTCTGGCGGCGAGTCTGGCGCAGCCAACGCAGAGAGCCGAGGAGGGGAGCTCGCCACCGCCACTGCGACGGGAGCCATTGAGGACGCAACAGGGGCCGCTTCTGCGGCCGCCACCGCGTCAGCAAGGTCCGCGGCAGTGTGTGGTGGGGTCGTGGGGAGAAGGGGCAGCGCTTGGTGAAGGGAGCCGCTGCCGCTGTCCGCACGGCTAGAGGTGGCGGGAGACGACTGTTTCGCCACCGCCGACGCGGCGGCGATGGACGCAGCTGCCGCAGCCGCCATGTTCGACACCGCCGTCTCCGCGCCGTTCTGCGGGTTTTCGTGCTTCTGGTGGTCCCGGAAACACGTCGAGCACATGTTAAGAGTGGACGGGTCCCTATACAGCAAAAAGGAGCAAGCAGCAGAGCGATCACGCCGCAATACACAGAAAAAAAGGAGACGACATGCGCGGAGAGTGAAAGAACGCAGAAAAAGTCAGCGACAAGCACCAACGCGGAATCGCTCGACGGATCAAGGCGCAATACGCATGATATCGCCACCAGCTCACTGGGGAAGCGCCACAAACACCTGAGCGGAAAGGGAAATTCCCAAACCATGACACAGCCCTCACCACGCACGGTGCAACGGCTGCCTCAACCACGACCCTCGCCAAACACACACCAGTCGTCGTACTGTCTCACAAACACGCGCCGCAAATACGAACTCGCAATCCTCCAGAAACACACAAGCAAACGCAAGGATGAACCCGAACGTACCCGAAAAAGGGGCAGCCCTTGGCGCACAGTACCCTGGCGGTGTTCGCGTTAGCGGTCGCGTCGCCCGCCTGGTTGTCCGCCATTGTGACGGCAGAGGAAGACAAGCAAATAAGGTGCGAGGCGTGGCAGTGTCGCAACGTCGACACGCAACAGCCGCAATACGGCCGACAGAGTCACCAAGCCGAGGGCGGAGGAAGCGATCCAATGGCAGCACGATACGCCACCACAGCCCAAAGCACAGAAAAGCGGTCCGAGCAAGACGGGCGGCCCCGGCCAAAGAGACGGACGGGAGCACGAGGCGGGCGGCGTCCACCGTCGTGCCGACACACGCACACCGCGCCACTCCGCCAGACGCCCGGGCTTGCACGCTGTCGCCCGCAAGCTGGTGGGTGGCCGCACCCCCAAATATGGGCGCAACCGGCTCGCCACGCGAGGGGGGCTTCCACGGCGGGGGGTGTGGCGTGAGGGCCCACTGGGGCGTCGCGTCCTGTGCCGTTGGGGCCACAAGCGGCACGGCTGCGCGAGACTGAAAGGGCAACGTGTGTGTGGCAGGCTGTGGGGGCCAGACGGCTAGCTCCTGCTCCTCGAACACCCCTCCCGCACCGCCAGCCAGCACCTGGAAGTGACCGTGTGCGAAACCAGATTGGACGGGCCCCAATCTGGTCTAGCCGAAAGAAAAAAAACAGGGCTGCAGCCAGCCAGCTGTCGCGCCCCCCCGGAGAGTCGTGACGATTCTGGCGGCGCCGTGCCGGCAGTGCTGCGCTGCCGGTCTGCTGCCAGCACCAGCAGGCCTCCACACGTCGGCCAGCGCTGGCAGAACCCCTGCCTGGCGAATGGTGCTGGCTGGCCCGGTGGGTGGGGGAGGCGTGCTGGCACCCACTCGGACGAGGCGCGCGCGCCTGCAGGGTGTGAGGGTGGTGGGCAGCGACGCGCACCCGCTGTTGCTGGGCCACGCTCGCCCACTCGCGCGGGTCGGGCTGCGTGGCGCCCCGCGGAGCGCTGCTGTGGCCGAAAGGACCAACAGCCACCCCGCGAGAAACTGACTGCCAGGCGGCACAAGATGGGCCTCCACAATTGCCATTGACTCATGAGACACGTGGCGTAAGATCTGGATACTAATTGGGATATGGAGCCGGTTTTCTTGGCCCACCACACCCGAGCGGGCCTATCAGTGCCTCCGACTGCATCCAGTAGGCCCCATCTTGCAGTCCCTGCCCTCCACACCCGACCGGCGTGGACGAGGTCTTGGGGCTAACCCGCCCCAATCACCATCTGCTCGCCAGGCAAGCACCCAGGACCGTCACGGTATGGCGAACAGTTCGACAAAGTCGAGAATGGTCAGGACTAGACATCATGAGTCATCATGACTGATGAATCATCATAACTGGTCCTGCCCATTATTAACAAGCATTTCACATTGCCAATTGAAAAAAATGTGCCCATTTGGCCGTGTTCGCCCTGTACTTCGAGCTGATCTTCTCGTTGTTTGGACAAAAGTTTATTGAGCAATACCAGCCAAGAGCCCGATTCCCAACGTCGTGTGCAGGAGAGTGCTTTCTATTAATAATGAGTGTATGTTGGCGACCATCAATCTCAGTCCTCGGGGTGACCCTCGTGGCGGGCGCCGTCGCGCCCACGCTCACCGCGTGGGCGCTCGGCCCCACGCTGCCCCGCAACTTGCCCCTCGTCGCCCTCCGCCTCCCCTCGGCCGCCGCCGTGACGGCCGTTGCGGCGGCGCTGGTCGGGGGAGTGCACGGGGGATGGCGCCTGGCGGGCTTCGTTGCGCCGCCACTACCGCCGCCGCCGCCACTGCTGCCGCCGCCGCGGCTGGGGGGTGAGTGGAGGTGCGCGGGGGGGGGGCGCCCCCTCCGACGCGCACACAGACGGGGAGGCGGGGGGGGGGGGGGGGGGGGGGGGGGGGGGGGGGGCCCCCCCCCGGCGCCCCCCAGGGGGGGGGGGGGGGGGGGGGGGGGCGGGGCACTGGCGCGTGACGGCCGCCAGGCGAGGCGGCGTGGGGTTGGTTCCCCCTCGCCGGCGCAGCGGCGGCCGCGGGTGTCACCGCCGCCGCCCGTCTGGCAGTTGTTGGATCGGCGGGCATCACCGTTGCCGCTGCGACGCGCGTCGTCGGCACAGCGGTCAGAGTGGGGTTGACGCGCGCCGCGTTGCGGGCGGGGGGCGGCCGTGGCCGCCGTCGGTCGCATGGTGGCGCTCCGGCGCCCGGCCCCGCCTCGGCGGCCGTCAGCGATAAAGGACGCGGCGGCGCCGTGCCGGCGACAGCGGCGACGGCGGCAGCAGCGACGGCGTCGGCGGGGGCGATGGCGGTGGCGGCGGCGGCCGCGGTGGCGGGCCCGCCCCCCGCCCTCTCTGCGGCGGTCGCCGTGGCGGTGGCGGTGGTGCTCGCCGCTGCCGGCGGTGGCGCCGCGTCGGCCGAGGCGTCCGCCCTCGCCGCCCCCGCGCTGCTTGTAAATGGCGCCGCCGCCGCGGAAGTTAGCGCCCTGCTCCTCTGCCACTCGTGACGGGGGTCGGCTGCGTGTGGGAGGGTCCCCGCACCCTCGAGGCCACAGCGGCCCCGGCGGGGATGGCGGCGGCGGCCCCCCGCTCTGGCCGCCTAAAATGGCCTCCAGCTGGCGACGGTCGTGTCTCCGGCGGTGGTGTCTGCTCACAGCCGCCACATGCTACCTAGAGAAAAAGAAGACAAAAGAAAAAACGTGGCGCCGCGAGAAAAACCGCACACACAATTGCCCCTCAAGCCTCCGCCATATCGATGTCAGACACAATATATCCCATCGGTTCCAAAACTCTCGACGTGCTGACGCGCTCAACGAAGTCATCGGAGTTGTCGTGTGCACCCTGGGTTTCGCCGTACATCGCTTCCGCCATGCCACACGCAGGCTCTACCGAGTGGACGACGACGAAACGTACGATCTGTATCCCATTTAGGACGAAAAAATTGACCCATCGCCCCTCACGCATCTGCAGTTCGTTGATCACCCCCATCGCGGGGCAATGTGGCCTGCTCGGCAACGCCCCCCCAGTAACGTACGGACCCGCCATGGTCGCTGACGGCGCGCAAAGGACGTCGGGGTCAGCCCGGAACAGGACCACCTCCACGCTTGTCGGGTGCACGCCGCTGCTGAGGCGTACATGCCTCTGTATCACAAGAAAATCACAGAAAGAGACCGTCAACTCGCTCAGCACAGGCGCCACGTACACGGTGGAACACCCCGGCGGGACTGCCCTGTGCAAAGACCAGCGAATGATGGCGTCCCACAACCCCCATCGCCGGATAATGACGGAAGAACTCGGGAGTGACCCATGCGCCATCAGAAAAGTCCGCGGCCGGTTGGATCACACTAGCGGGCCCTGAAGCACGACCCCAGGGGCCAACGGCATCCCGGGGTTGTTCAGCCGCCGGTTGACGAGATCTGGGGGAAGGAGCTCGGCGACCGCCGCCTCCCCGTCTGATTCGTTTTCGTCGTTGTCTTCATTGTCCCCGCAGTCCCCGCCCACCATGCGGTCCCCGCCGTCCACACCCGCCCCGCCGTCCCCGCCGTCCCCGACGGCCCCGCCGGCATCTTTCGCCCCGCCGTCCCCGCCGTTCACGCCCGCCCCGCCGTTACCGCCGTCCCCGCAGGCTCCGCCGGCCTCTTCCGCCCCGCCGTCGCCTTCGGCCTGGTCTGCAGTGGGGGGGAAGATTTCGCAGCGTCGAAGACCACTTCGGAATTCGCTAGTGCGGTAGCGGCGGCGACGGCGGCAAGCGTCTCCGCCGCCGCCGCCACGTCATCCGCAACGAGGAAGGCGTCAATTGTGGATGCCCAGCGACACACAGCGGTCACGGCCTGGAGCACCGGAGAATTTTTCGAAGTTGACGTCCGTGGAGCGCACACCAAACGCACACAAACAGTTCAGCTGAAGAAGAATGCGGGTGGGCCGCCGTAGCGAACCCGCCGAGGGCATGAGCATAGAATCGACCCCACTTCAAGCAGGGGCGCAGCCTCGCCGCCCGCCTGTAAGGAGATGGACGACGCGCACCGGGGGGCAGAAACCACCAGCGACGCCACGATGCCCTCCATGCCCTCCAGATTGGGGAAGGGGCGACGGAGAGCGTCGAGGAACGCAGCGCAGTCCACAGGGGGGACGTCCTCCCAGAGCGGGGCCTCCGCCTGGATCATCACCTCCCTCGAACAGCCAAGGATCGGAAACGAGTCGGAAAAGGCGGCGCACACGTCCAGCGCGGCCATGCTGTTGACTCCACGCTTCAGCAGCCTCGAAGAATAAAATCACCGTTTGATGGCTGCGGGCAGCGGCACGACGTTGAGCCAACACCCGGCCACCCAGTGTATCCAGCACTCCCGCATCTTTAAAAGCGGGAACAGGTTTCGTTCCTGCCCCAAGCAACGCATGCACCCTGTAGTGCGGCACGTTCGTCCTATTGTACGGGTGCGAGCTTCCGTCCGGGTGACGGCGCACCGACAGCTGTCCACCGTCGCTTCACCAATCACAAAAGCTCGCGCCGTGAACTCCACTTCTTGACCCGGACCAGCACTCGCCCCACCCCTCGATCTCCGACTCTGTCATTACCTATGAGGGCCACTCACGCGACTGCATTGCCGTGAAATCGTGTGCTAGGTACGTGAACAGGTACTTTCTCGCCAGCGCTGCCACAGCTTCCGCCGTCCACAGCTCCGTGGTGACCAGGTCCGCCACCAGCACCAACGCACGGATTGCCCGGCGCCAGTCAAACTCCGACGGCTGCAGCGGCTGAAGACGGAAATCGCGACGGTTTCACGAGCGCGCGAGGACGTGCAGGCACCCAAAGGTTGGACACGCGGAGTGGTGAGCCAGAAGAAGTCCACTCGAGCTGCGTACCTGCTGCCTCATGGTACGTACCGCCTTGAGCGTGGCGGAGGCCACCACGCCGCCGATGCATGAAATGAAGCCTGTGAGCGTCAGAAACTCAAGCCTGATCGCCGCCATTGTCGCCGCTAGGCCCTACACCCTGACCATGCCTATTTCTATCTCAATTTGGGCTGCGAACTTAAACCCGGGATACACGCGTCAAACCCCGGCGGGGTTGGCGCCGCTCTGTCGCAGCGCGGCACCAAGCCGCCCAGCTTCGTATCCATTTGCCTTTTCGCCTCCACCGCCACCTGACGTACCTCCAGGTCTTTCCCTTGGACAACCCAAACACGAAGTCTGTTGCTTTGTGGCGGCGGTGGCGCGGGCTGGAGTGGAAACGGTGCTGGATGGGGCGGCTGTGACTCGGCGCTGGGCGGCGAAGGCTGAAGCACTGTGCCCTCGTAGACACGGCTGCCATCTTCCTCGACAGAGGGCGAGGGGGAGGATGTGCCAGAGATGACATACGCCGGTGGGGTCGAGGCGACCGCATGAAGGGCGGCTGCTACGGGCGGTTCCAGGGACGCTGGTGGCGGTGGTGTCGACGGGGAGGTCGCCCGCTCTGAAAAGAATAAAAAAGGGCAAAAGAACGTAGAACACAGAACATGTCGTGACGTGTCACAAAAACATTTGGCGCAGATGTGTCCAAAAGAAAATGTCGTCACGCGCCACGGGAGGAGTGGAGAATAGGGACATGCAACAGGACAAGCCAGAAGAAAGCCTACATACATTGAGACTCAACGGCCGGTGGGCTGCCACCGCCCCCTCCGCTTCCGCGTTGTAACGTAGCCTTCGGTTGCGCCGCTAGGGGCTGCGCCGCCCCCGGGGGCGGGGGACGCGGCAGTGGCTGGGGGGTGGGGGCATTGTGGGGCGGCAGCGACGGTGACGCGCTGCCGCCGTCGCCGACGTCATGGCGAGGCGGGAAATCCCACTGGTGAGACAGCGGCTGCGCCGCTAGCGGTGACTTAGCAAGCGAACCTGGAACAAAATGTGCCAATGAAGAAGAAAGGCACCGTGGTCAGGATTGGCGTCAGCGTGAAAAAATCAAAAACAAACGGACGATACGTCAGAAAGGGAGAACACGAGGCGGCGAATGAGATCGAATACGACAAAGAAGAAGACACAGGAACAGAAAGAGTAGAACAGTTACGAAACGCATGAAGGCCTTGGAGCAAATGTCGGCAGGCAATGCGCTGCAGCTGTTCTTATAAGGGTCCCGGCGCGCGGGTAACCAGCACGGCTCTGGGCTGCCATCACTTGCACGCCAGTCGGAGCCGGCCCTGGCGGACGAATAGGGGGGTGGGGAGCACCGCTCCAGGCAGATGCGACAGTAGGCGCGCGGGAAAAATTGTGGCCGGGTGCCCCAACGACAGCACCAGTGTGGGCTACACTCGAGGGTAGCACCCTGCCGAGCCCTAGCGGTCGTACGTAGACCGCTCTTGGCGGCAGCATTCCGCCACACGCCAGCAGACCGCCAGAGAATGGATGGGGTGGGGGATTCAGTGGGTTGGGGAGGAGGAGCAGCAGTCACTGCTGACAACCCGGGTTGCGACATAAGACCGGCAAGCCCGACACCTAGGCCGGACGGAGCCAGGCAGAGGGGCTTGTCCAGCGGGAGCACCCGCAGGTGCACCCGCACCCGCGGCTGGGGCAGAGGCTGTGGCCGAAGCGGCCGCCGGCGCAGCCGCCGCCCGCTTCGTCTGCGCCAGAAACCGGTTGTACTATTCTCTGGAGAGGCGTTGGCGCAGCTGATCGTCTGTCTTGTCCGGCTTTCGCTGCTGCGTGTTGGCGTGGCGCGCCGCCGCCGCAGCCTCTCCCCGCGGCCGTTTGGCCTCGGATACCGCCCCCAGGGGGGGCGGAGTCCCAGGTCGCCGACCTGGTGTCATTCGTTGTTGCAGCAAGCCCAGCGGGAGGTCGAGAAGCCAGTGGGATCGGGGGTGAGAAGAAACACAGTCCGGGCGAGGCGCGTGCCTCGTAACAGCATGGTCAATCGTCTGGGCGACACCGCTGTGGGGTCGTCGTCACCGACACCGCGTGTGTTTGTGGCCGCGCGCGGTTTTGGAGACGACCCGTGCCGCCTGCTGTCAGTCGCACCGGCGGGCTCGGGGCGCGGCCCATCGGTCCCAGACTGTCACTCTGCACAAAAGCCAAGAAGTCAAGACTTGACGTCACGTCAGCGGGCGTAGGCAATAAGTCGAATTCGCAGTCGTGGCCGATCGCCCATGAACCAATGGCGTGTCGGGGAGGAGATTCACGGCCGCGCTCGACCTGCTATGGACCAATCGTGTGGCGCCGACGAGATTCGTGGTCCTGCGCAATCTACCGTGGACCAATCGCATGAAGCCGAAGGGCTTCGTGGCCACGTCCAATGGGCTACCCTGCGTCGCCAGGGTCTGGTGCGGCAGCACCTCTTTCTCACTGGGCCTTTGCCCAATGAAATTGAATGCCGAGCGACCTCCTCAGCCCCCCACCTCGGCCACTTGGCCTAGGGCGCCGCCCCGGTGGGGGTAGCGGCGCCCGGGGTTCCAGAAGAGGCTTCATTTGTCGTCCTGACAGCCGGAAGTTGGGTGATGGGAGAGTCTGGGGGAGAGGTTGGGTGTGCCGTGGAGTGGGAACGGAGACAGATGGGAACGGGAAAGCGCAAGCAGGCGCGCGTGGCGCGTGCTTTCGGCGGCTTGGTCAGTCGTCCCGAGTGCTTGCGGTCAATTTGCCGCGTGCCATGCGCTGTCATTGGCCCAGGGCGCCCGGCAGCACCGCTTGTACGGGTCCCGGAAGAGTGTCAGAAACCAATACTGCACTCTGACCGGAGCTCGTCTCCAGGCGAGCCGATATAGAGCCGCGTATGCAAGAAGACGAATGTTCTAGAGTTCGCGGTAAACAACGATCTGCCATGGACCAATGGCAAGATGCCAATCAGACAGTTGGCGGAGCCCCATAGACCACCGACCAATAGCATGACGCCGATGGGTTTTGTGGCTGTCGGAAATCGTCCATTAACGAATCTTGTGACACCGATGAGGTTCGTGGGTGGCGGGGACTGGCCATCAACCCCGTCGCGCATGAGGTTTGCCGCCGGTCAGAGACAGCCGCGCGACTTCCTGTGTTTCTGTGATGGGGTTCATTTTCTTTGCGTGGGCAGGGGCATGACTGGCGTCATTTTGGCCGCCGACAGCAGCACGGAAGTGAGGATCCACGCCAGCTCCGCCGCGCGCTCCGACGCTGCCGCCGCCGCTGCCGCGTCCAGGCCACCCGTCGGGTCGACCCCCCCCTCCCGCCGCTCGCGGTGGACGGCGTCCGCCCCCCCCCCCCCCC
>ENA-ORXR01002168-ORXR01002168.1-marine-metagenome-genome-assembly--contig:-NODE-2168-length-19177-cov-9.663717_pt1 | contig 19177 bp, 21 predicted proteins | sample MGYA00237866_ERZ511479 | MGnify/ENA metagenome assembly ERZ511479 | reverse complement strand
TTGAAGATGGTCGGAGCCCGCACACCAACGACACGCCCCAAACTGGAGGCGTCTAATTGTATGAGAACGACTTTAGTCAATGAGGAGTGCAGCCCGCACAATGCACATCTGCACCATACCGCGATCCCACTTGAAGTCACCTCAAACATAACAGGACCACCCTCATGCATGTCCAACAAGGCAATTGAGATACAAAAGCAAGACCAGGAGTCACCTCCCGGCCATCCCAACCTCTGTACCCACGAGGCCCCCTCATGCGAGCAAGGGCTCATCACTCGCGCTCGCCTCTGGCATGCCGACCTCGTCGGGGAGCGCAGGTATCAGCTCCACACAGGCGAACGCCGCGGCGGACCATTGAGGAGCCTCGCCCGGGCGGCCGATCTGCTCCGCAATCTGGGAGGCTTCAATGCACGCCTCAGAGCAGTAATCACAGGTCACAAGCGTTTGCTCTGGGTCCTCACCGGCAGCGGCCTGCTTCTTGCACGCTGTCGAGAGGGTGGAGCACGACTTGATGGCCGCTGCCAGGTCTACCGGGGAATAGGGGAGCTCCTCGCCGCCCGTCGGCATCGGAGCGGCGGCAGCGGGGGTGGTGGTAGTGAAGGTGGCGGCAGCCAACAGAGCCGCCGCGATGAGGGTGGTGGTGGTGGTTTTGCGAAACGCCATGGTCGTCAGTTGGAACTTGTGTACGGAGGGGTGGAAGGGGGTTTAGGAAATAGTGGTACGTGGAGCTCAAGTAGGTGAGGGCTTGTGAGTCGGCACAGTGGGTGGAAGGCACCAGAGGTGTTGTGTGTTCTCTTGCTGGTGGTGGGGTGCTGGTCTTGCGGACTGCCCCTCCGCCGTCCGCGTCCACTCTTGTACTCTCCGCGCGCACGCCGTTGGCAATCGAGCGGCCCTCTCGCCGCATGTCCGACCATAGTAACCGCACCAACAGAGATGTGCTCCACAATCTATCATGCGTGCGCGACGCTGACGCAGGACGTGGAGCATCCTGCGAGGCGACCACCAAGCCACGCTCCCGTCCGGCGGCGTACGCGAGCACGCCAGCGGGTGGGAAAGGCGAAACGGGTGCAGGCGGCTCGCCCGAGGCAGCCGGCGCTGTGCCCACCGCCCGACCCGCGCAGGCCGCGCATCGATTGGCCGGTCATTGGCACCTCGTCACGGCAGGGCCTCGCGCGAGAGCAGTTGCTTTTGGTAGTCGTGCTTTATTTTTCTTCCACGTATCATGGATATTGCCTCCAAGGCAGATCCCCGCGCGTGACCCACAGGTGGCGCGTCCGGCGCGCACCTGGTCGCATAGCAAGACGCGCCCGCATGTGGCTTGGCCGGGAGCAACCCGTAGCGACGGGCAGACGCGAGGATGGGGTGCTGCCCTAAATTTAATTTAGGCGCATCGCGTGAGTGCATTGGCCGCAGCAACTCCTGCGCCGCCCAACGGGATGGTTCGATGCGATCAACTCCGTTGTACATCCCGTTGAATGAATAACACATTTTCTCCAATTTTCGCAGAAACGGACCGCCGGGCTTGCCCTGCGCTGGGCTCAGGTGAGGGGTACCACGAGAGTGGTGCGGGGCGGGTGATGGGGAGGGGTGGGGGGGGTGAAGCGGGCGGACATCGTCGCGGCTTCGCGGCGGACCGACCTTGCGGCAGTAGTGGCCAGAGGGGCAACGGGTGTCGAACGCCGCACGACGTGGATGGTGCCATTGGCCGCAGAGGCCGGCGGGGCGACGAGGTGCCACCATGGCGGTCGGCGTGCCTCCGTTTCGGCGTTGGCGCTCTTTGGCGCTCGAGCAGTTGGCGCGTAGCAGAACGGCGCCACGTTTTCGCTAGTCCTATCAAAAGTAGCAGCATTGAGTTGGCGCCTTGACCGAGAAAAGCAAGGAAAAATGTGCGAGCACACGCGCGCTTCTTCCAGGTGCCACCAGGGAGCGCCCGCCACAGCGTCGCGTTGGCGTCGGCGGTGGGTGGTGGCACCCACATCGCATCCTAGGAGACTATCCGGCTCGTCCAGCCCGTTGCAGAGTTGCCCGAGGCCGACCGCCAGTGCACGCTCCCGTCGGCGTGCAGCGCCACCTCTGTCACCCGGTTGGCATCCTCGCCTCGCAGGATGTGTTGCTTGAAGCCATCCGTGCTCTCCCCGTTGAACGCCCCCGACACGGTGGCGGCGGCCACGTTCGTGGCCACCGTCGCGGCGACTTTGACAACAGTTCCGGCAGAGGAGGCCGCCGTCTGCGCGGCCGAGATGACGTCGAAGAGGCCAGGTCCGGCGACCTGCTCTAGGCTGTCAAAGCCGGCGCGAAAGTTGTTTGGTGCCGAATAGTAGCGTGTCTTGTAGTCGGCCGAGTACCACGACACGAGCCACCAGTCGCGGCCGGTCGTGAAGGCGCCCGTGTTGTATTGCACGTCAAGCGGCGTCGACGACTCGCCGTGAGCGAGCCACGGCCACTTCCCGAGGTTCTTGTGGTTGTTCGAGTACTTGTGGACGAGGCTCACGCTTTTGATGGGGACGTTGGTGTAGTTTTGAACGACCGCCTGGGCGGTGCGGGTGGTCACCATCTTGAGGGAGGGGGGGGGGGGGGGGGGGGGGGGACCGATTTGGGGGGGGGGGGGGGGGTGGCGAGATGAGGGGCCTTTGTGGGGAGAGACCGCACCGTACCGAGAAACGCCGAGGCGGATATCGAGGGTGATCGAGTCGGTCCAGCGGCGTGGACGGCGTCGAGGAGTGGCGGTGGGGCTGTGGTGGGGCACGGGGGGTGTTGATTGAGTCGAGCGTCCGGCCGCCGCCGCACCCCTTTTGTACGTGTGGGGGCGGGCGGCCACCCCGCCCGCGTCCCGCCCCGCCGCCGCCTCCAAGTGGTTTCCAGGGCAGTGCAGGGCGGCCTGACGCGGGGCTGGTGCCGCCGCCGCACCGCCGCCGCCGTGGGCCGGCGGGGCTCAGGCTGCCCACGATGGCGGCGGGGCGCCGTGGGGGTGCCGCGGCCGTCGGCTGGCGCGCCGCAGCGGCGGCTCGGATTTGCATGCACCAGATCCCGCCGACCGGGCGCGCGCCTCCATGTTGCCCGCGAGCATGTCGCGCGACACCCGCGTTTGCTGCTGTGGCGAGCGCCAGTCGGGTCTGACCGGAATGGAGGGGGGGCGCGGTCCTCCTTCCAGACTTTTCCTGCTGCTGCGCCCTTTCTGTCGGCTGACAGCTGCGGCGGACACCGTGACGCGGCGGTTCGCGGTTGCCTCGTCAGCCGCGGCGGACGCCGTGCTCGACCCACCGTCACAAAGACTGCGTTTAGAACGGGAGGCCGAACGGGAGTCCCGTTCAGATGTCAACCGAACGGGAGCGACTCCCGTTCACACTCCCGTTCTTGAACAGGAGAACGAACGGGAGCAACTCCCGTTCGGGGCAGAGCGTGCCAGGCTCTGGCCGGTGCAGCTTCGAGCACAGGAGCACTCTCGATGTCAAACACGAGAGAAATAATAACATGGACCAATGGGATCGCTAAGGTCACACATCTCGTCCATCTTAGCGTTAGAGCGACAAACAGAGCGCGGCGCCCGACACCGCCGCCGCAAGTGCAGGATGTTGGCAGCCTTGTGGGACAGGTCTTTGGTTGTGTCCGACTCCAAGTACCACAATTTCGCGCTGCTCCGCGCCGTGGTGCGAGAAGCACGGCAAACGCCAACTCCGAGCGTGAGCGTTTCCCTCGCAGCCTGGCCATCTCACGGGCACTCGCCCCCTGTCTGCAAGTACACTTGGTGCGAGACGTCCCCGACCCGGGTATCCACGGAGGTGTCAAGCCAGCCGGTGGTTGAGCAGTGCGGTGACCTGTGAACGATGGGATTTCTGGCCAGCAGGGTGCCCCTGACGGTATCCCGGTGCGCATACCGACAGACACAAACACGCCATGGCGGTGCGCTCCTCGTTCGAATGGGTTGTGTGCGACAACGCGACAAGCCGCCCGTGCCAAACGTAACCAAACTACGACAAGGGCTCTAGACTAACAACGCAAAGGGACCACGCCGTCACAGCACACACACGACTGCTCCATGCCCCACCACAAGCACTCAGTTGTGGACCCACATGCTCCACACTCCCATGGCACCAGCGTAGGCCTTGGACGTCTTATAACCCCGGCTGCTGCTCGCGGCTCGTCCACGGGTAAAACACGTTCGTGAAGAAACGTGACGCGCGGCGCTCAGCAGGAGAGTTCTGCTTGTTGCTCGGCGTTGCGCGGAGGCCAAGACGGTCGCTGAGGTCGTACCAGTCGACCTGCACGTCCTCGGCGCGGAGCACGCGCTCGGCATCCACGAGGTCCAAAGCGGGATGGGACGAGTGGCCGTCCTCAAACTCCCAGGCGAGGCGCACACAGTCGTACCACGTGAGAACGCAACCGGGTCGGGTCGTCGCCCGGCGCATGCGCTGCACAACGGCGCAGCTGCGCCGCTGGTCGCCGAGCGAGCGCAGGATGAGACACATGCGACCCCAACGCATGCCGCCCGCAGAGTCCTCGTAGCGCACGAAAGAGAAGCACGGCTTCCCAAAGAAGCTGTCCGACGCACGCAGGTGCTGAACAGCCGGCGGCGCGCCCCACTCGAAGCGCGCCACAATCCGCATCGTGCGGTGCTGAGTGACCCATTCCTGGTCACCCATGCGGAGGGCAGTGCCCACACTGGCAAGCGCGGCGATGCGACGCAGCTCCCGGACGGCGACACGCTGGCCACGGCCCTTGAAGGAGAGCTGGGATGTTCGCAGTGGCGGCCTCGAAGAGCTGCCGCTCGCCCCCGCTCCAGCAGTATGGGCGGTGCGGCTGGCGGGGGCGCCGCGTGCGGAGTGATGCCCGCGGTCCGCCTCTTCCCCATCGCTCCCGTCGCTCGAGCCGTCGCTCAAGTTGCCGGGGCCATTCGCCACCGAGTGCGTGCGCCAAGCTACCCCGCCGACGTCGTCATCGGCATCGCACAGCTCGCGGATGACGGCGGACTACGTCTCCTCGCATCGCATCATCTGGAGAGCGACGCCCGGACCGCGCTTGTTGCTGCGCTTGTACATGCGCTTGCAGCTCCCATGCAGCTTCTCGTTCACGGAAGTGTCTCCTTCCCACAAGTTGCCGCGCCCACGCAGCTCGTCACCCAGGTGCGCGACCAGGCGGTGCAGCTTAGACGTGTTGACGTGGCCGTAAAGAGTTTGGATGGAGTCCACGCCCAACTCCATAGCCGCCTCCTCCATACGCTTCACCGTCTCCTCGGTGGTGGCAGTCGCGTCCGCCAAGTTGTCTCCAAAGAGCATACCCCCCAGACGCGCCGCCTGACAAAACGTCTCCAGGTAGGCGTCGTGCACCGACATCCCTGAGAAGTAATCTTGGAAGTCGCTCGATTGAGCGAGGTGCTCGTTGGGCAGGGTGCCCCCCGCCTCTGCGGCGACGGAAAAGTCGTCGCCGAAAGGCGCCCGCGACCCATCGTCCAACGTGCCCGCGTCGTCTCCCACCGACGATCGAGAAGAGGCACTGACAGCATCACTGTCGTCATCGCTGGATGATGCACTGCCCCCCACGGACCGCGGGGGGCGCGTCACGCGGCCTGTAGGCGCCACAGAGGCGCCGTCCGAAGTCCCCGGCGAGGCATCGACCCCCTCAGACGGGGCAATGAGGCCTGCAATCATAAATGGCCAGAAGACGCTAAAATGACGCCAGCTTCGCCCTGTCATTGTTGCTTGAGGCTCCGACGCGGGAACAAAACAGCTGGAGGAGGACAACGCATGCGCACAAACGATTGAGAAAGAAAAGGTGCACACAACTGTCGTTCAGTGCGTGCTTTGCACAGCTCCCACTCTCTGGCTGTGATGGTCACCAGCAGCCCGTCCGACGTGGGTCCCCAACACTCCGCCACCGACCCTGCGGGGGGCTGCCGCGCCCGCTACGGTCAGGCATGCGAGTGACGGCCGTGACGCAGTGCTCCCTCCCTCTGGTAGCTGCCCACGCTGCACCCAGTTCAGCACCGCGCGTCCTCCATGGGCGGCTCGAATGTGCCACTCCCCTGCATAACACAAGACAGAAACGTACCCTGGCGCGGACGGCGTGACCTTGCAGTTTCGACCGAGCTCGAAGCCCCGCCAGTTGAGTGCCTCCAGAGTGGCTTGCACAGAGCCACGTCGGGCCGCACCTCCGGCCCCACAAAGTCCAGTAAGCACAGCTGGAAGCCGCTGCGCGAGCAGGCGAAGGATACCCAGCTTCCACACATGGAGGAGGTCGAATGTCACGACACGGTACAGGTTGTGTGCGCCCGTACCCAGTCCGTGGACGGCGCCCAAGGCAGGCACGAACGCCAGAGCGCTGTGCTCCTGAGCTAGGAGACGACGGCGACTAGGGCGCGGGTCCTCGGCGCGCACCAACGCGGCCGCAAGCTGCGCCTCGAGCGTCGTGATGACGTCCCGGTCGACTGCTCGCACGCCGAGCAAGCTGCCGCTCATATTCTTGTCCTCCATGCACGGAGAGCAAAAAAACCGGCAGCGATTGCCCATGAGGGCGAGCACACTGCGCTCCTCCACTTGGTCGACGACCAGGCCGACCACCCGGGGAACGAGCAACACGGAGCCGAGCCCCGCCACGGGCGCCGTAACGCCATCCTCACTGGCGCGCGTGAACGCGCGCAGAGAAACCGCGAGGCACCTCTGAAGGAGGTCATTGCGCATGTCGCTAACGACGAGCTTAGACGCGGCGGTGCGCGACACCGCCTTGGAGATGTGCTCGAGGTAGCCGACAGTTTGCCACCGCCCGCCGTTGTCCAGCACGTTCACCACGTTCATCCTCAGCGGGAACATGTAGTGCGCCCCGCTCCATGAGACCAACGCCTCGTCGGCGTGGAGCGGGACCCCCACCACGCAAGCGTCCTGCCCGTGGATGCGGCGCACAGCGCGGCTCTCGTCCACGTACAGGTCGGCATCCAGCGTTCTGCGTCGCACGTGGTCGTCGGGCACGATCCACTCTGCGGGATTATCCGCTGCCGCGTCCGCTGCCGCCGAGTGCAGTCCACCAAAAGAGACCGTGTCTGCGCTAGCGAGGGAGTCTAGCACTGCTTGCAGCACATCGCGGTAGTAGTAGTTGTATGTCCGCCCCGATATCTTGACCGGTACGTGCATCCAGCGTCGTGTAGCGAGCACGCGGTTCTGCTCATGGCGCACTGCTGTGAGGAAGCCGTGTGCCGACGGGAAGGCTGCCGATACAGGTCCCACTGCCGTTTCGCCCTCTGTCGCCTCTCGCTCCACTGCGCACAATGACTGGGCGTACGCGACGTGGTCGCGTTGCGTCAGGCCACACCCACCCGCCGTCAATGCGAAGCGGAGAGCACCTCGCATCGCCGGCGACGTAAAGCGGGACGGGCGCCGCGCCCACGACGAGTGGACAACCGGCGTCGACCGAGACGTTTCAGGCATGCGTAGGTAGTAGGATCGGATGCGCGCGGCTGTGCTCGATAAAAAAACATGCCGCGGCAGTCCGCCTGCGGGCGGCAAGGCGGCAGGCACTTCGGCCGCGGCGGCCCCAGTGAGGGAACCGTGCGTCGTCCTGGCACCGTCGTCGACCTCGCCGTCGGACATGAACAGCCAGTTGCCGACACTGGCGCTCCCGTCACTGCTGGAGTCCTCAAGGGGCGGGACGCCGACGCCGTCGACGACGGTGCCACCGGCAACCGGCATGTCCGTAGCTTCCGCGTCAGCGGCCGGCGCGCCCGACGCAGGTAGGCTCGCTCCGCGCGCGTCCTCCACAGACACGGGCTGATGCACCTCATCGCCCTCCCCGACGACAGCTTCCAGGAGCGGCGGCCCGGGTGCTGCCGCCATATGCGCCAGTGAAGCACGCGAAAACGCGCCAGTCAGCGCGGCAGAGGCCGCCGCAGCGGCCGCACACCGGCTCTCGTTCTTGTGGGATGACTGCACATGGCTAGCCAGGTGCACCGTCTTGGAGAAAGTCAGGCAGCAAAAGGGGCAAGGGATGGTGACGGCCCGCGGCGGCGCCATAGCGGCGCCCTGGGGTACTAAGGTTGGGTGACAACAAGAGCAAGGGGTCGGAACAGGGTCGCCGCGTGCTCGCAGGAGGAAAACAGCCGTCAGAGTTTGAGGGGGACGCATGAGAAGGGTGGCCGGATGCTGTGCCCTCCGACGACGAGCGCCGCGTTGACGACATATATAGGCGCCTCAGCGCGTCCCGTTGGATGCGCCTCCGCGTCAGCCACTCGCCGCTCACGCGCATCCCAACGGGTGCGTGACCAGACACTCACAGAACCGTCTCCCCCGCCGTACAAGATAATGGGTACAAAAACTTACCAACAGGTGAACTCCGTGGTGTGCGCCAGCGGCGCGCCTCCAGGGCTGTGCGTGCAGAGAGCTGTCCAAGTAAGAATACAGGCAGGGGCAGCACGGCTCCCGCGCACCCGTACATTGCAGGGAGGAGTACCGGCGTCAACTCGTTTCGGAGCTGTGACAGGTGATGGCCGCTGCCTCCAGCGCGGCACGGCGCAGTCGATGCGCCCCCCCCCCGGTTCCGTATCCCCACGTGCCTCCAGACGACGAGGGCAAGACGACGATAGTGCGCTGTCCGACCAGGCCAGGCGACAACCGCGTTTGAAGCGGGCGTCCAGCAACAAAACCAGACCGCATGCACGCCGGTGGTGCACCCCGTGGCTACGGCAGCGGGCCGTTGCCCAACGGCGCCCGTTTGGCGGCGCTCCACGAGGGCGCCGTGCAGCCCCGGCGCGCCGAGCTCAGTAAAAAAAACGAGCACCCCCGGTCATCCGCACGGCGGATACGAGGACGACTCCTCACGACCCCTCAGCACTGCCTGCCAGCAGCGATACTCTTGCAGGCAAAGATCGGACGGGTCGCACCTCGAGACCTGGCCGGCAGTCAAGAAGCCCGGCGCGGCGCGCTCCGACAGCGCCGCAAGCGCGATCGCCGACGATGCGCTGCCAAAGTCGGGGACAACGAACTTAGACGATGCAGCGTGTGGACGTGAAGCGCACGACGCGCCCAGACAGAGGGCCAAGGGCACGCCCGTGCCGAATGTGGCGCCGGTAATCACGCAACGCAGGCGAGCCGCACATATTGCCCAAACACGGCCGCCATTGGATTCGCCGCATGGCGTTGGCCCGCGCCAGTCCGATGCGGGCGGCGCACGGGGCGTCTCAATCGAGGGGGGCTTCTCTTCCAAATTACTGTGAGCCGATGATTGAAAGCCAATAGATGGCGCTGGCTTATATTGTAGCGCCAGTGCGATCACTGAAGTGGGTGCCGCTCGAAGTGCTTCATCCTGAAATGGCGAATTTGTGTCGAAAGTCGTCTCCAACGCGCATCGTCGGCATCGTCGGGCACCGTTTGCGCTTTCGACTTCGGGCGTCGTGTGTCCTCCTTCGGGCACCCCACCTGCCGATCTCGGCCCCAGCGCGCACGCGCCGGGCGCCACCCCTGCGCCTCATGCGGCATGCGACCCGCGACCATCCAGGTCACTAAGTACGTTGGCGCGCGTGGCGTGGTGTTTTTCTGGGGCTTGCCCCCCCTGCTCCTTGACGTGTCTGTCTGTGTACTGTGTATCTGATATCTCGGGAAGACCCGCACGTCTACGCTCTTGGACCCCGCGGTGTCTGTCGTCCCATGGTCCAATCCGTGTTGCACCCCCCCCCCCCCCCCCCCCCCCCCCCCCCCCCCCCCCCCCCCCGCACTTGGCCGCCCTCCACCCCCTCTCAATCTGCGTAGGCGGGTACGCTGTGAGATACAGGCTCCCTACCCAGCCTGCTACGCGGCCGGCTCCCGAGATGCCTTGCAGGTATGGCAGTACTCACACTTCGCTCCCGGCCTGTACATGTTTTGGTGCTGCCCGTACGGGTGGGCAATCGGCGAGGGCACGCCGATCGGTGTTGCACTCGCGGTCGTGCGGGCGATTGCCACCTTCAGTGCTAGTGGACGCTCTGGTGTCGCCGCTTCAGGCTGTGTTTGTGCGTGTGTGGCGTGAGGTCTTTTCGGCGGCGGTGGGGAGGCGTGCGGCGCGGAGCGGGGAGGCGTGTTGCGCGCTCCACTGCAACGGGTGCGCCTGTGGACAGCCCGCCCACCGGCATGCCTGGGTAGCGCTCCCTATAAGAGGATCTGACAGAGTACGTTGGACTGTCCATCTAACCTGTCACCGCTGTTCATCAGCCGATGCTGTTAACCTGCCTCTGTGTGCGCCCTGTGACGTACCACCTGTGCCTGTGACGCGGACAACCCCCCCCCCCCCCCCCCCTCGCAATTTTCTCCTTCACATCGTCGCGTGTTGCCCAATGGACCCCGCTGTGCGCAACAATGCCCTGGCGTTCGTGAACCAGCAAGACGGCGACGCGGCAGCGCCCAATGCGGCGGCCCCGCTGCGCTTCATGACGGGCTCGCAGTACGCCGCCGACGTTGCGGCCCGTCGCGCCTCGACCGCGTCACCGCGGCCGTCTGGTCATTTCTTCCCTGCCGCACGTTCTTTCCTCAACCCTGTGGCGGCTGCCTTTCCCGCGGTCACGTCCGGCGCCTCATCTGGTGGGCCGAACCACCTGTACGGCGTCTCGCCAGTCGGCAGCCAGGCGCTGCCAGTGACGGCGCCAGACTCGTCGGGCATGACGAGCCGCGCCTTGCCCGCCGCACCCGCTGGGGTGGCCGTCGCCACGCGCTCGTGCGCGCCTGGTCCCAGCGGCGCGCCTTCGCTGCACGCGTCCGCAGTTGCAACGGCGCCGCCCCTCCGCGTGCCGGGCGCGCTGACGCGCGTCAGCGACGGCGCGGAGCGGTCCCCTGGCCTTCCCGACCTGCGCTCCTTTGCGCGTCGCGGCCCACGTGATGACGCCGACGACGAGGACGCTGACGACGGCTTCTACGTGGACGGCGACGACAATTTCACCCCGTGTGCAGGACCGGGTACGACTCTCCCGCGGCCGATGGCCGGATCTACTTCAACTCTCCCGATCAACAAGAAGCGGCGCGGCAGGGCGGGGCCTCGTTGTGCTCCGGCGAGCCCGACGGAACCGTGTCGTAGTGGTCCTCCCGGTACGGGGGGGGTCGAGACAGGCAGCCCCGCTCGGAGCACCGGCGCCGGTGAGACGGGCACCATGGCCGGGGTCACTGGCACCGGCGTCTGTCACTCGGGGGGGGCGGACGACGGGCGCACTTCGGGTGTCGCCCATGGAGGTGCCTCACCGCGGACCCGTAGAGGCTTTGCCGGGTCTTCCGCGGCGACGCCGCCGCCTGGCCCTGCTTGCACTGCAGCTGTTGCCGCTACCTCAGGCAGGTCGCACGCGGGTCTGTCGACGGCGTAGCAGGTGACTGACCTCACGCGCACGGTCTCGGCAGGGTTTGCTGGTGTCCAACGTGAGGTGACGGCTCAGTGCAAGGAGCTGGCGATCATGAACAGCCAGATGCGGTCGGTCACCAAGAAGGTCGATGACATCGCTGTGCTCGCTGACCGCCTCACGGCGTCCCTGTTTTACCAGCGCAGGGCGGTCATTAACATGGCGGGCGAAGTATCCACGGTCTTAGCGCGGACAGTCGTCCGCAGCACCGGGGCGACGGCAGCTGGCGCGGGCTCTTCGCGTGCGGTTGCGCTCGGCGCGGACGGGAATGTCGTGAATACCGAGGTGACAACGATGGAGGCAGAAGTCCAGGAAGCGCAGTGGGTACTGGAGCTTAAGGTGCGTCGTCCCTGATCACCGACTGCGTCGTGACTGGCGTGTGCGCGTGCTCTGTCGGCGCCTGTACAACATACAACCAGGGCACGGGACGATTCCAGCGGTGGTTGTCGGCGGTGGGAGCGGTCAGAGCAGTACCTAACATCCGCTTGTTTTGTCCGTTGGCTGTTGCTCTGATTGTGCTGCTTGGCGTGTGCTGTGTTCCCGTATGTCAGCCCCACCTCGTCGCGTTCCTCCGCAAGAGCTTCGCGTCACCGCGCGGTGCGGCAGACGTCTGGGTCGACATGACCGCCGTCAACGAAATCAATCAAGAATGGACCGGTGACCGATTCGACGTCGACACGACCGCGGCAGACACGCTGCTGGCGCGTAAATGGCGGCTGGCGCAGCGAGGCCGCCGTTCCGCGCCTGTAGCGGCAGATGATGCTGCCGCGGACGCCGAGGAAGGCGCGGGTGCGCCAGCGAGCCGTGGAAAAACGATGGCGTACGAGTACCTGCACCGCGCCGTGTCTCACTTCTACCAGGGCCTTGGCAACAAGGCGGTTGCGGCTTTTGGCACGGACGTGAACAACGAGGAGGATATTGGCAGCCTGCGTCGTGTGCGCGGGACAAGCACCAAGTTCGAGGTCGTGTTCTCTCCTGGCGAGGCGGCGGCCATGCTCGCGGACGACAGCTTCATAACCGAGTTTGCTTACCGTGGGGGCATCACCCGCGCCCTCGAGGTCGCCTTCTCCGTCGTCAGCGTCCTCGACCGCTACACGGAGGCGGGAACCGTGCCCGGCGGGCAGCCCGGCATTTGCTGCCTGATGGCACACGTGGCCTTCGTGACAATGAAGATCCGAGCACACCTGACGAAGCAGGCCGCAACCGCTGCCGACTCGGACGACGGCGACGACGCATCGCCAGTGCTGAATGGCGGTCACCGGGCTGAGTGGGTGCAGGAGCTGGTCGTCGTTCAGCAGGCGTTGGCTGCCCAAGGTGGGCGTCCGAGCAACGGGCTGCGCATCACCGACGGCGCCGACGCGCGGTGCACCGACCCGTCGCATCGCTCGCCGTCGACGCCGACGCGCGCCGGAACCTCCAACCCACCGGTCGCCGGCGTTCCTCCGGCGACGGGTGCCGTTCCGCAGGCCACCGTTGCTGGCGCGTCCAGCTCGCCTCCTGATAACGCCAACGCTGAGGAGCCGTCGGACGTTGACGCGGGTGGACCGCTCGAGCGCGCCGCTGTTGCCGCCGCGCACGCCGCCGTGGCGCACGCCATGGAGGGAGTTTACGAAGAGCTCTACTGATAAGTGTCGCCGTGCCTGCGGGCAGCCGCGCGTCCGCTGTCGCTCGCGTCGGCTTGTGGCTCGTTGTCCTTCTTTCATCCTGGCTCGCACCACTTGAGTCGCTTTGGAGCCATGCATGGCATGCCACGTTTGTTTTCTTCATTGCTAGTTAGTTCATAGACCGATAGGGGTCTGTTGGTGTCGCCTGGTACCCGGTAAGCGAGCCGGGTCGATTTTTATAGTCGTTTGTGTGCCGCCTTGTGACGCGCTGCGTCGCCTGATCGGTGTCTGAGCTGGGGTGTTTTGCGTTCCGGACAAGGCGCGCAACAAAGTGTATGTCGTGGTCTTCCGAAACAGATGCACAGCATGCCATGGCGTCCACCCATAGATGACAGAGAAACACCCTGGCAGGTGCCCTGGTCGCTGGAATCGGGGCACCCACCCGGGTAGGTCGTGCATCAACAATTGCACCTGCTCGCGGAAGGACTGTCATATCACCCTGTCGGTCCTTACCTCCGGCTTCGCTAGCATATCTAAGCCCAGGGACCTGCGCACGAGACCACGGCCTCGTGACGGGGACCTTGCACCCGAACTTGTTTAGCACGGGAGTCACTCCCGTTCGGGACCAGGCGCCTGAACGGGAGGTGAACGGGAGGTGAACAGGAGCGACTCCCGTTCGGCGTGTCGATTTTTCTGACGACCGCACGCGGTTGGCGCATAGCGCGTATGCACGACACACAGCGGACAGTCACGGGACGGCGCCCGTGGAACCCCAGTATTGCTTCTGCGGGGGGGGCACCACGCGTATGCGTCTCGGTCGCGTGCCCAAAATATTTGCGCCATGGCCGTCGCCGCCTGGCCGCCGTTTTCTTCGCCTTCGGAGATCAGTGCGCTCACACTGATGCCCACCGATGCCAGGAACGCGCGCAGCAAGCGTTGGTGGGAAACAGTGTGTTTCCAGCGTGTGCAACAAACGCTACATGGTGACAGAGACAGGGAGCAGGGGGGGGATCCTCGGGATATGTGTGCCTCGCGCCCGTGGCTGCGCCAGCTGGCCCCCGTGGGACGGGAGCGGAAGGGGGCTCAGGGGGTGGCATCCCGCACCAACCTCGTGGGCAGCGCTGTTGGGGGAAGGCGGCGTGCTGTCTGATGCCTCCGTGGCCGCCGCCGCGGTGGGGATATCTGAGCGGCGGGGCTAAGGCCCTCTCCTCCTCCCTCTGCTGACAGCTGGCAGGCATCGGTCGCGCCATTCTCGCCGCGGCGTCATCACCACCGCCGGCGGCCACCGGGTGCAGACGGCCAGTGGTCGCCGGCGCGGCGCGGACAGCGTCCTTCCAAGGAGAATGGAGCGAGCGTCTCGGCCGAGCCAGACTCAGAAACTGCTGCTGGCATGGCTCCAGCGTATGAATGATCTGCGGCAACCAAGACGGTGGCTCTGGGGGCAGTGGCAGCGGCGGCGCAGGCGCAGGGCCCTTAAATTTAGTCTTTGGCAGTATCGCACCCGAGCTATGACAATCTCGTGCCACGACTCACTCGTGGACACCTGGCCATTGAAAAGGCGCGGAACCCTCAGGGTGCTTTCCCTTGCGAACGCACGGATGGAAGGGACCGCGTACTGGTTGAGACCCGCGACAATGCAAGCTGCACCCGTGTACAAGAAAAGCACCCCTACATCATCTTGAGAAGGTGGAAGGGGGAAAGGAGGAGGTGGTGCCGCAGGCACCGCTGGAGGGGAAGGTGCGCGCACGGCAGACGCTAAAAACACCGATATCGTGCAAGCGTCCGCCACTCTGTCATCAAGGCAACTGACAAAGAGAACCCCACGGTCGCGGGGCGCGTACCAAAAACTGTTCGCAGCCACTCATTCTCCCCACACATAGCATGCAACCGCGGACCAGACGAAGGCTGTGCAGCGACACAGGCCGACTGGTGTTGTTACATACGGATGTCAATCCAGCACCAAGTTCCGGTGCTTCGAGAAGGATGCTGGGCTGCTGAACGGCTGTTTTAATCAACCCCCGGGAGAGAGCACTGCTGAAAGTGCAAAATTTGGCAGAAAAGTATATTGAGTGTAAACTATATATCTGATTGGGGGTGATTTAACGTGGCCCTTGCAGTTTTTCACGTTCACCCCTCACCAGGACGCGAAGACGCAGCTCATTTTGGAAACAATATGTTGGACAGCAACCTGATATATTTATATTTCGGTATATCGGCTTGATCCTTGGTTGTTTTCGCTCCCGCTGATTCGAGAGCTCGGGGAGCCAGACAGAATGTGTCATCCGTCCATATGGCAGCTGCCAGAATGTACCCTGATCCAATTAGCGGCCGTCCAGTGTCTGTTTCTCTCCAGCCGCGACGGACTTGGCCATCGGAGTCGCCGTCGCTGACGCCATCATGTTCGTGGCGGCCTCTGCCACCCTTGCGTGGGCGTGTACGCCGCAGCCCCTCCCTGCCTTCACGACTGCCACCTGCTCGTCGGTCAGCCGACGGGTGCCGTCTCTGACGGTCGGGTTGCAGGGCGAGGTGCTCCTCCAACGTTCTTATTTGGTGGTCGCTCGCCGTCCACTGCCGCTGTGCCAGTCGCCGCGCGGGTGCTCCCTTGCTTCTATGTGCCGATTTGAGCGAACGCGCTGCTCTGCACCAAGTAGAGTTACTGGAGGTTGTTCTGCCTTTTTTTTTTCTCCCGCTCTGCGCCTTGCTCCCCGAGACTCGTTCCCACCGCCCTTGCGCACGCGTGGGTGTGCGGCTGGGCCTCACCCCGCCCGCTCGTACCGTGCTCAAGACTAGAGCCGTTCCATTGCTGCAGATTCTACATTTCTCCCTTTCTTTTTGGTCTTTCACGCTCCCTACCACCCCTCCTCCTCTTACCACGCTGTCGTTGCCCTCAAGCCCTCCCCACCATCTCGTACACGACCTCCCTGCCACCTTCAGCCATGACGGTTGACTCGAGCCCCCCCCCCGTGGGTGGCGTTCCGTCTCCGGCCCCCGCTGAGGTCGTCGTTCCTCTCCCCGCCTTTCCCGGCACGTCCATGCGTATCCGGCTCGCCGCCCATACCCCCACGGCCGGTGTCCCACCCCCCCCCCTGGTGCTCCTTCTCGGCTGGTTCCGCGCGTCCCACCGCCCGCTCGGCAAGTACGTGGCGGTGCACTCGGCGGCCGGCTGCCACACGGCGGCGGTCATTGCACCGCCGGGGGTGGTATTTGCGCTCTTCCCCGGCCCACAGTTTGCGTTTGCAGTCGCGGTCGCCGCCGCCGTGGCGGCCGCGACGGGGCCCGATGGGGTCCCCCTCCTCGCCGGCGGCGTCGTGTTGCACCCCTTCTCCAACGGCGGCGCGTTTGTCGTGGGGCGGCTGGTGGAGCTCGCCGCCCTCCCCCCCGCGGAACGCTCCGCCGCCGTCGCTGCCGCCATTGCCGCGCCACGCCCAGCGACGACGGTGGGCGACGCCGGCGCCGCCACGGCGGCGGTCGACGCTCTCGCGGCCGCCACCGCCGGCACTCTCTTTGACTCGTGCCCCGTGGTGCTCTCCCACGCGTCGGCGGTCACGGCTACGACGCACGCGGCGGGCATTGGCGCCGGCACGGCCGGTGGCGCGGGCGTCGTCGCCGCCGTCAGTCGCGCGGTGACGGCGGCGACGTTGGGCGGGTGGATTGGCCTCCAGTTTGTGCTTTGCGGCAACGTGCCGGCCGCGTTTTGGGTGACGATGCGGGATGGGGAGGCGCCGGGCGGCGCGGCCGCGGGGGTCGCCTATGCCTACTCGGCGGCGGATGTGACGGCGGATACGCCCGCTTTGGAGGAGCTGATTGCGGCGCGCCGCGCGCGGGGGGGGGACGTGCGCGCGTGGCGCGTTGAGGACGCGCCGCACGTGGCGCTGCTGGTCGGCCACCGCCCCGAGTATGAGGCGTTTGTGGGGGGGTGCGTGACCGATTGGATTGCGGCGTGGCGCCAGCGCCAGCCAGCACGGGGGGGGGGTGTGCAGGCGGCGCAACTGGTGGGGAGCGAATGACTTGGAGTTGCCCGCAAGGGAGGTGAACAGGGTCCAGCGCACCGACGTCGGAGGGCAAAGAGCCGTCGAGCACGTCGCGTATGGAAGCTCTCTGCGTCTGACGGGTATTGCTGCACCTTTCCTGCGCCCGACGCGTTTCTGAGAGCTGACCCTGTTAGTTATCGATTGCAGCAGCTGTCCACCAAGAGTATGTTGGACAGAGCGTAGAAACAGTACCACGCATCAGCGTCAGCTCCATTCTGAGGCTGCCATTGGAACGGTTCCAAGGGCTGGGGCCCAGAGGCTTGCTACAGTCACGGTGTTGCCATAGCCTTCTTGCACGCGACCTGCAAGCTGCGCTCCGCGTCGCGTCGTGCAACTCTGGCCACACAGCTCACGAGACAGATGACCAATCAAAACGGGCGTGACTTCAATGCGGATTGACTCAATCAGATGAAAAGTGCCATCCCGCGCGTCCTCCTTCGTCATCTCTCTTGACGCAGCCGATCGATGAGTCGGCACCCCAACCGTGTGCTCGAGGCCTCGCGCGGGCGGTCGAAACCGGGCCCACGGGCGCAGCGCAGGCGGGGGCCGGCGCTGGATAGCGGTACCGCGCCACGAGCCGCCAGGCACGGACCATAAAGGCGAGTGCGCGGCCGCCCCGCCAGCTCGTTCCGCCGCCAACCGCCAGGCCACCTCCGACGCCGCACTGCCTTCCTTTTCCACCGCCCCAACATCCCCATCGCATGTACAGCACCTCTGCCCGCCCACGCTGCCTCCTTCATTGACGCTCCCTCTCCCCCATCCTCCCCTCCCTACCATGAAGATTGCGTTGCTGGGCGCCACGGGCGGCACTGGCGGGGAGGTGCTGACGCAGGGCCTGGCCGCCGGCCACACCATCACGGCGCTGGTGCGGACGCCCGCCAAGCTGCTGCTCGCCAACAAGAAGCTGACCGTCCAAAAGGGCGACGCCACGTCTGTCGACGACCTGACCACGGCCTTTGCCGGCGCGGACGTGGTCATCTCGACCATTGGCAATGGCGGCTTTTTTGACCAAATGAACCCAACCACCTTTTACAGCGACACGACCACCGCCATCCTGTCGGCCATGGCCGCCACGGGCGTCAAGCGGCTGCTCGTCGTCACGTCTTCGGGGGTGGAGGAGGACCCGGCGGCGCCCTTCTTTTACCGCAAGCTCATCCGCCCCCGCCTGGCGCCGACGTACGAGGATATGGCGCTGGCGGAGCGGGCGGTCGCCGCGTCGGGGTCGGCGGGGGCGGCCGACGGGGGCATTGCGTGGACGCTCGTGCGGCCGAGTTACCTCGTCAACGGGCCGCTCAAGCCGTACCGCGTCGACGAGCGGGCCAACCCCAAGGGCGGCTGGCGCATCCGCCGGTCGGCCGTGGCGGACTTTTTGCTCAAGGAGGCCGCGGCGAGCCAGTGGGTGTACAAGTACCCGGCCATGGCCCACTGAGCGCCCGCCGCGTCAGCGTTTGGGAGGAGCGCACGGCGGCGGCGGGAGGGCGGCGCGTCGCCGCCGCGTGGCCCATCAGCCACGGGGACCGCCGGTGGGATGTGGTTGGTGTGGTTCCCGTCTCGACGGCGGATTTTTGTACGGGTGACGATGTACAGTACGCTTTTTCTTGTGCTGTTGGGGGTGAGACCCGGTTCCAGCTGCTCGGATGAGACACAAACCGGTCGCCCTTTTTCTCCATTTGAATGTTCCATCTTGGGGGCCGCTGCTGCAGGCGTCAGCAGACGAGGGCAGGGGCGCAAGGCGGTGCAACAGACTAGCGCCCATCCAGGTGCTTTCCAAGTCGGACAGAGGCGCACGCGTCGCCATCCGGGAATCCACCGGCCAACAGACGTGGGCGGCACAGCGTCCACGCGTTGCCATCCCGTCCGTGTTGGCCCCATCACCGTTGCACGCGCGGGCACCAGCGCCAGCGCCTTGCAAAGCAGGTCTGCAAAGCGCGTGTGTCGCGGGCGGTCGCCATCCGGATGCCCGCGTCGCCGTCCGCGGGCAGCGTTCGGTCTGGGGCAGCTGCTCCTCGCGCGGCACCGTCAGCCTCAACTGGAAGCTTCTGTTCCTGCGTCCGGCGCTCGTCGACTACGTGCTGCTGCACGAGCTCGTTCACACCCGTCACCTCGATCACTCGGCGGCGTTCTGGCATCTGCTCATCTCGCTGGAGCCCGCGGCGCGCGCGCTCGATCGCGAGCTGCGCTCGGCCGGGCGGCTCGTTCCGCCGTGG
>ENA-ORXR01002165-ORXR01002165.1-marine-metagenome-genome-assembly--contig:-NODE-2165-length-19184-cov-13.706129_pt1 | contig 19184 bp, 17 predicted proteins | sample MGYA00237866_ERZ511479 | MGnify/ENA metagenome assembly ERZ511479 | reverse complement strand
GGCCGCGACCCGGAAGTTAAATATATCCTCAAAAAACGCGGCTTTCCGGTGCCGGGTGAATAGGGCTTGCGGAAATATTGAATTGGAAAAGGCGGCCTGCGAGCCGCTTTTTTTGATTAGTGATGAGGGCAGGTGCCGTGTTCCAACCTGCTTTTCGTCATTTTTGCGTAGTTTGCGTTCTAAATGGTTGTGTCTTGCGAGCGGCTTAGGCGGAGCGATTTTAGGTCGCTCCGACAGAGAAGAGAAATATCCTTATATTCACCGCTCGGTTAGCTTTTGACACATCGCTTCAAATTTACCGATCCAATAACCTCTTGTATATCCGAACAAGTAACCGAAATTCTGTTGCCTTTTCTAAGATTGAAGGGCCACTCATCCTTTTTATTTGGGTAAACTGAACAAGAATTAAAGCTATATTCTTCGCCATCAGACAAGTTGATTTGTGTTCCGCCGAAGCTAGAGTTCACGGAGTCTACCGTTCCTGTCACCCTTATCGTTTTTCCTTTATATTTTCTGACAAAGCTTGCTTCGTTTTGGCCCACTTCAGCGATAAGCGCTGAGCATGAGAGGTCAGCAAATACGCTTACCGGGGTTGTTTGACGAGAAGACTCTACTGCCCCAGACGAAGACGTTCCGTCGTCAGGAATCAAAGATCCTAGTATTCCCAAACCTACCAATGCGCCCAATCCAATTAGAATTATTTTTCCAGCGCGTTTCGGTTTCTTCGGAGTCGTGTTCTCCCAGGAATGGCTGACCTTGTTTGAAGACGTTTGCGCTTGAATGGTTTGACTCGGCATTGGCTCGCCGGGCGGGCCATATTTCTCAACTTCCCATCGAAACGGTTGCCGGGGATTGCCATTTTTGTCAAAATACTTCCAAGAGGTTTCAGTGATTGCCGGTGCACCACAATGGATACAGGCGTTCGCCTTATCGCTAAATTCTTTACCGCAATCATCACAAGTTATTAATGCCATTTTTTCCCCCAATGTTATTTCGCAAAATATCTTTTAAAACGCCTATCCCTCACCCATCAGGACGGGCCACACTTCAGTAAACCCGGCAGCGTTATCTGAAGCGCTCATCGTTGCGTTAAAGCAAACCGATTGCATTAAAGCAAACGCTACTTTTTGAAATCCCGATTCCCAGTGATGCTTTAAGGGTATGATGTCTCAAGATATGAGGTTTGGTATAACGTGATTATTGTCGGGTACCGTACTCAAATGACTGGCCGTTTCTAGGCGTTTCAAGCCGCTCGACAAATGGCCAAATTGGGAAGCGTCCTCGATTTCGGGTTTATAGTTTCGTTTCTTTCCAACCCCTTAAAAGAAAATGCAGGAGATGCGTCCTCGCATCCCCGTTTTGGCTGCATATTAAACTCGTTCTTTCGGACTTAGGACAGGGTAGCGCTCTCTATCTGGTTCGGGAGACGGTAGGGTTGAGCAACTTGGTGTGAGAGCCGGGTGTGTGCCGGGCCTTTTGCGCTGAGAGTTGACTGCTTTGTCTTAAACCGGGTTTGGTCCAATAAAACGGGCTGTTCTGACCGGAAGGTGAAACTGCAGGACCCCCAACCGGTGCATCAACAACTGCCGCCGCGTGATGATCTTCGCGTAAAACAACTAACTACTCTGGTCTCCATCGTGGAGACCATCACGCGGGCCGTCCTTTTTCACAAGGGCTTCGCCCTTGATTTGCGGGTTGCCGCCCGCCAACCCAACCCGCGTTGGGGCATATACAGGTTATTGCTGTTCCCAGATGGGCAGTGGGAGGTTTCGCTTGGGTGTTCTTCTTCTCCCCGAGCGTTTTTTTCAAAACGCAGGGGGAGAAGGTGGGTTAGCGTTTTGAAAAAACGCAGACTCGGATGAGGGGATAAGAACTTTCGGGTCATCATGCTTTTTCGAAATCTAATCTCCTCATCCTTCCTTCGGGCACCTTCTCCCCAGAGGAGAAGGGGGTATGAACTCAAATGCCCCGCGCTCATCACTTGCAATCCCCGCCCATCCGACACATATCGCGCTCAACACTTCTACTCAAAAATAAGAGCGCTCCATGGCCCGCCAATTTTGCTATCACATGCAAGGTCTGACGAAGAAATTCGGCAATAAGACCATCCTAGATAACGTGCATCTGTCCTTCTACCCCGACGCCAAAATCGGCCTTATCGGGGTGAACGGCGCGGGTAAGTCGACCCTGATGAAAGTCATGGCCGGCGTCGATACCGAAGTGACGGGCGAGCACTGGGCCGCAGAGGGCGTGAAAGTTGGCTATCTCCCGCAAGAGCCGAAATTGGACCAAGACAAAACGGTCTGGGAAAATGTCATTGAAGGCTGTGAAGACAAGCAGATTTTCGACAAATATAACCAAGTCGCGACAGATATGGCGACGGAATATACGGACGAGCTCATGGAGCAAATGACCGCGCTGCAAGAGCAGGTCGACGGCCGCGATGCGTGGGATATTAATTCCAAGATTGAAATGGCGATGCAAGCGCTACGTTGCCCGCCGAAAGACAGCGGCGTGACGTCGCTCTCAGGTGGTGAAGCCCGCCGTGTGGCGCTGTGTCAGCTTTTGCTGTCAAAGCCGGACCTGCTGCTCCTCGATGAGCCGACCAACCATTTGGACGCGGAAACCGTGGCGTGGCTTGAGAGCTATCTCGTCAATTACAAAGGCGCGATTATTCTGATTACCCATGATCGCTACTTCCTCGACAACATCACAAATTGGACGCTCGAAATCGATCGCGGCAAGGCGTACCCGCACGAAGGTAATTACTCGTCATGGCTGGAAGCTAAGGGCAAGCGCATGGATCAAGAGGGCCGCGAGGCGGACTCCAAGACCAAAGCTTTAAAGCGCGAGCTGGAGTGGATTCGCTCTAATCCGAAAGCGCGTCAGACGAAATCCAAGGCTCGGATTAGCGCTTATGACAAGCTTAGAGATGAAGCTGAGAATGAAGTTGTCTCTCATGCTGAAATCCGTATTCCGATGGGTGAGCGTCTCGGAAATATCGTTGTCGAAGCGAATAACGTCTCCAAAGGATTCGGTGATAAGCTGCTGATCAAAGACCTGTCGTTCAAGCTCCCGCGCGGCGGCATCGTCGGTGTTATCGGGCCGAACGGGGCAGGTAAGACGACCTTGTTCAAAATGATTACGGGCGAAGAAAAACCGGACGAGGGGACGTTCAAAACCGGCGAAACCGTAGAGCTCGGCTATGTCGATCAAAACCGCGCGGCGCTCGATCCGTCCAAAAACGTTTGGGAGGCAATCTCTGACAGTCTGGATATTATTGTCATGGGCAAACGCGAAGTGCCGTCCCGCGCCTATGTCGGCGCGTTTAACTTCAAGGGGACGGACCAGCAGAAAAATGTCGGGCAGCTGTCGGGCGGGGAGCGTAACCGCGTGAACCTCGCGAAGATGCTGACGAAGCCCGCAAACTTGCTTCTCCTCGATGAACCGACCAACGACTTGGACCGCGAGACTTTGTCGTCGCTGGAAATCGCGCTGGAGAAATTCCCGGGCTGCGCCGTGGTCATCTCGCATGATCGCTTCTTTCTCGACCGTGTCGCCACGCATATTTTGGCCTATGAAGGGGATAGCCACGTTGAGTGGTTCGAAGGGAACTTTGCGGATTACATCGAAGACAAAAAACGCCGCCTTGGCCCCGATGCGGATATGCCGAAGAAGCTGAAATTCGTGAAATTTGACAGGTAATTTGAAGACGGGCTGAAATCGTTTTGAATAAATGTTTCGTTAACCATAAGGCTTCATAGGAAATTAACATATTGCGTTAACTATTCCTTAACACTTCCGATTAGGGGATGTCGTTTTGCTGCAATCTGTCATTTCACGTCTGGCGTTTTTCTGCGCCTTGGCCTTGCTTTTGCCGTTCCGATTTTCCGTTTGACGGCCAAAGAGCAAAAATTTGAGGAGGCTCTTGCTACGCTAGACGGCGTTCATTTTGCGGACAGAGACGATTATTCGGTCAAATTCTTAGAGGCCCGAGTTTTAGCTTGGGCGGGTCAACACAGTCAGGCGGAAAACGAGTTTAAAGATATGAGGGCCAGGTTTCCGCAGGATTTGGACATCATGGTGTCTTGTGGATATCTCCGGTTTTACCAAAGAGAGTATTTATAATCTGAGCAGATATTTGCCGACGTGCTAGATGTTAATCCCGATTATGGGGATGCGAAGACCGGCCTTGAGAGATCCAGATTGGCCCTCGATAAGCCCTAACCGTCCTGCCGCTTTTGGAACATTCATACACCGTGCGTAAATCTTATTCAGCATAAGAAGAGGCATAAATTCTGAGCGCTAAGGTGACGATATGAGATTTCTAGCATTTGCGACGGCTTTGGTCGCGGCCTGTGCCCCGATATCGCAAACCGCCACAGCGCAAACGCCGCCCATTATCGTTGATCAATTTGGCTACCTTCCAACTTTGCAAAAGGTTGCCGTTATAAAAGACCCGAAAATTGGATTTGACTCCCGGCGCTCTTTTTCGCCCGGCCAAAAATATGCCGTCGTCAACCGCGCGACCGGGAAAACTGTCTACACCGGCCAAGCGATACCTTGGAAGAATGGGAAAGTTGACGAAGCGTCGGGCGATCGTATTTGGCACTTTGACTTTTCGGCGGTGCGGCAGCCCGGACGCTATGTCATTCGCGATATAGATCGCCGCATCGAGAGCTTTGAATTTGAAATATCGCCGACGGTCTATACGCCGGTCCTGAAAACAGCTTTCAAGACGATGTATTTGCAACGCGCCGGTTTTGAAAAACGGGCTCCCTTTGCCGGGCGCGGATTTTCAGATCGCGCTAGCCATTTGGGCAAGGGACAAGACCCACAGGCGCGCCTGTTTAACCGGACTGGAGACGCCTCTACCGAGCGTGACTTACGCGGCGGATGGTATGATGCGGGCGATTATAATAAATACACGGCCTGGACCGCACATTATGTGACCGGTCTTCTTGGTGCCTATTTGGAAAACCCAAGGGTCTGGACCGATGATTTCGGAATTCCGGAATCGGGGAACGGAACGCCCGATGTTTTGGATGAGGTGAAATGGGGCCTCGATTGGCTTGAGCGGATGCAAAACCAAGATGGGGCGATGCTCTCTGTCATGGGCTTGGCCGCCGCGTCTCCGCCCTCAGCAGCGCGCGGGCCAAGTCGATATGGTCCGCCAAATTCTTCCGCGACAGTAGCATCGGCGGGGGCGTTCGCAATGGCGGCCAAAGTTTACCGCGATGTGCCGGGGTTTCAAAGTCACGCAAAACGTTATCGCATGCGGGCTGATAAAGCTTGGCAATGGGCGGAGGCCAATCCGCGCGTTAAATTTTATAATAATGACCCGCGAAGCGGCTCCGAAGGTTTGGCTGCGGGTCAGCAAGAAGTCGAAGCCGACCGCCTGGCTAATAAAAAGCTCATGGCGGCTGTTCATATGTCCGCCATGTCCGGTGATCCTTATTTCAACAAAGTGATCGAGCGTCTTTACGCCACCGTCAAGCCCGTGACGCCCGATACGCTGAACGGGTATGAGGCGACAATGGCATTTGATATGCTTTATTATGCGCGCCAACCGTCGACGCCAAAGTCTATGGCCTCTCGGATCAGGCGCGATTACGAAAATAATATCCTCAATGGCTATAATGGATGGTCCGTTGTCACGGGTCAGGACGACCCTTACCGCGCCCATGTTGATGGCTATTGGTGGGGTAGTAATGGGAACAAGGCCCGGCGCGGCGAGGTTTACACGCAGGCCATACATGCCGGTGTCGGCCAAGCACCACGAGTCGAGTATTTAAATGCCGCCGCCGGATATGTGAATTATTTCCACGGCGTGAACCCGCTCAACAAAGTCTATCTGTCGAACATGGGAAGGTTGGGCGCGGAAAACTCTGTGACTCAGTTCTATCATACGTGGTTCAAAGATGGATCTCAGTGGGATGAGGTGGGCCGCTCTAAATATGGCCCCGCGCCCGGCTTTTTGGTTGGCGGACCTAATGATGGATATGAGCGCGACGAGTGCTGTGATTCCGTTTGCGGTGGTGAGGGCGCAAAGATGTGTCAGGCGCCTATTAAATCTCCTCCCGCAGGGCAGCCGCCCGCCAAGTCATACGCGGATTTTAACGAGGGGTGGCCGATCAATAGTTGGTCCGTGACTGAGAACTCAAACGGGTATCAGATCGCTTATATTCGTTTGCTCTCCAAATTTGCGAGATGACGTAAAATAATTCATATAAAGTTTTTTTTATATACAGAGTGGTTTTTGTGGTTTAGACCCGCGACATGGACGCAATTGCGACATATCACAAAACGCTTGGGCACCCAGATCGCCTTCGAATTCTAGCTCTTCTGAGTCAGGGCGAGCTGACGGTCAGCGAGCTTGTTCAGATTCTAGGCCTGTCTCAACCGCGGATAACGCAATATATAAAGTCTCTCGAAGAGGTCGGGATTGTCGAGCGGATGAAAGAGGGGAGTTGGGTCTTTTCACGCTTGAAACATGGCTCTGACCCCAAATCTTCGATTTTAACTGCAACACTTGCCTGTTTACCCGGCGACGATAATCAACTCAAAATAGACTTGGTAAGACTGGAAGAAGTCCGGGCTGAACGCTCCCGTCAGGCCGAAGCTTTCTTTGCCTCCGTCGCAAATGATCAAGATCAACTGGGTCATGAGTATTTACCGCAAGCCGATATTGAAGCGGCTTTGTTGACACTTGTTGCGGGCCTAAAATTTTCTCGAATGGTTGATCTCGGTACGGGTACCGGGCGCATGCTCAAATTATTTGCGCCGCATATAAATAGCGGCGTCGGGGTTGATGATAGTGTCGAGATGTTACGTGTCGCGCGCCATACGTTGTCGGATGATGGTTACGCACACATATCCGTGCAACAAGCTGATCTGCAGGATGCACCTCTCAAAGACGGTGCCGCAGATTTGGTTACGCTGCATCAGGTTTTACATTTTCTGGATGATTCAGAGCACGCGCTGACTGAAGCGGCGCGATTGCTGGGCGTGGGCGGGCATTTGTTAATAACCGATTTCAGTGCCCATGATCTCGAACATTATCGCGATGATTATGCCCATCGTCATTTGGGGTTTGGTGAACCGGAAATGACACAGATGCTTGAACAAGCGGGATTTGAACTCGTCCAATTAAAGACCTTGCCGGCCTGTGATCCCAACACGCCCGCCGTGAAAATCTGGCATGCACGTAAATCTTTAACTGCGCCGTCGCGACAGGATAAATCATGAATGCTCGTCTTCCATTACGCGATCCGAATGCGCCTGTCGGGGCAATTGCCCGGGCGTCAGCGGAGTCTCCTGATCTCAAAGTCAGCTTCGAGTTTTTCCCGCCGAAGAGCGAAAAGATGGAAGAAAAACTCTGGGCGTCTATTAAGAAATTAGCGCCTCTATCTCCCGATTTCGTCTCGGTGACTTACGGCGCCGGAGGGTCCACACGCGAGCGTACACACCGGACGGTAGCGCGTATGGTAGCAGAAACGGATTTTGCGCCCGCCGCACATTTGACTTGTGTAGATGCGACGCGCGAGGAAATTGACCGTGTCGCCCGAGAATATTGGGCCGCGGGCGTTCGGCATATTGTGGCGCTCCGCGGCGACCCGTCCGGCGGTATTGGAGAGGCGTATCGTCCGCATCCAGGCGGCTATTCCTATGCAAATGATTTGACGGAAGGGTTGAAGAAGATTGCGGATTTTGAAGTCTCCGTTTCGGCCTATCCCGAGCAACACCCGGAAAGTTCGGATTGGTCCGTCGAGATAGATAATCTCAAGCGAAAGATTGATGCCGGGGCGACCCGAGCGATTACGCAGTTTTTCTTTTCACCTGATATATTTTGGCGGTTTCAAGATAGGGTTTTGGACGCCGGGATAGATATCCCAATTGTGCCCGGCTTAATGCTGCAGCCAAATTTTAAGGGCCTTGCCCGCATGTCAAAAATGTGCGGCGTGGCGGTTCCGGACTGGTATGCGGAATTATTTGACGGTCTTGATGACGACCCGATAACGCGAGATATGTTGACGGCGACCTTGGCCGCCGAATTGACCGCGGAGCTTAGAGATCGCGGCGTTGATCACTTCCATTTATACACGCTCAATAGAGCTGAAATCGCAATGGCGGTAAGCCGCATTTTAGGACTGCATAATCGCAAGAAAGCATTGGCTTTATCATGATGAAAAACCCGAGAAATTTGATTATTTTTGCAGGCTTAGGCGGTGTTGTTGGTCTGGGTCTTGGAGCTGTTTTGGGATTATTACTTGGAACACAAATGGCCCAAGTCAACGCGGATATTGGGAAGAAAACTGTGCCGTTAGCAATGCAGGAAGTTCTGAGTTCACAGGAGAGGTCTTGGAACGCAGGCGATATTGAAGGATTTATGCAAGGCTATATCAAAAGTGATCAACTGCGCTTTGCGTCAGGCGGGGACATCACCACTGGCTGGAATGAGACGCTAAACCGTTACCAAGAACGTTATTCGGATCGCGCTAAAATGGGAACGTTGGAATTTGACATCAAAGATGTGACTGTCCTTGATCAGGATGACGGTCTGGTGTTCGGGCAATGGACGCTTATTCGCGAAGAGGACAGGCCGACAGGGTTGTTCACCTTGCATATGAAAAAAATCAAAGGGGAATGGGTGGTCGTTTCCGACCACACCAGTTCTGCCAATTAACTCAGCTTGATTTTACCTCGGACGCAGTCGTCGTAATCAGACACTAACGTCCGGCACATCTCGCCAATTGTGTAGTGATTGCCGTCAATTTCGCGCACAGGCGTGACCTCTGCTGCGGTTCCGACAATGAAGCATTCTTCAAAATGCGGCATCTCGGCAGGATGAATATCTCGCTTATGAACTTTTATACCGCGCTTCTCCGCAAGTTTGATGACGGTGTCATGTGTGATGCCCTCCAGCAGGATATCATTCGTCGGTGTGTGCAGCTCGCCGTTCCGCGCGAAGAAAATATGCGCGCCGGTGCATTCTGCCACGCGGCCTTTGAAATCATACATCAGCGCATCGTCCCAGCCCGTCGCTTGGGCTTTGTCTTTGGCTAATGTGCAAATCATATAGAGACCGGCAGCTTTCGACTTACAGGGCGCTGACCGAGGGTCAGGGCGGATCCAGTCGGAAATACATAGACGTACGCCCTGCATCTTATCGGCAAAATAACTGCCCCAATGCCAAGCGGCGACGCCGAAGTGGATTTGGTTGTTCTTAGAGGCAACGCCCATCATATTAGACCCGCGCCAAGCGAAGGGACGGATATAGGCGTCCTGCAACCCTGTTTTTTCTAAAGTGTCTAAACAGGCCTGATTGATTTGCTCTAGCGTATAAGGGATTTCATAGCCCAAAAGCTTCGCAGATTTCACGAGCCGCTTGCTATGGTCCGTTAAGCGGAAAATCTCGCCTTCATATGCGCGATTACCTTCAAACACGCAGGAGCCATAGTGAAGAGAATGCGTCAGGACGTGAATTTTCGTTTCACGCCAATCTACAAAATCACCATCTAACCAGATTTCTCCATCGCGGTCATGATAAGCCTTTTCAATCATGATGTTTCCTTTTTGACACTAGCGGTGAAGTGCGGACTCCTTGCCAGCACGTCTAATACAAGTCATTTATCCTTTGTGACGGAAAAGTCATTGCTAAATATGCTGTAAAATTGGGTTATCAATCTATGAGTACGACATACCTTGACCGCGCAGACACACATATCCTCATTATCGATGATGATGATCGTATTCGTGAGTTGCTTTACCGCTATCTGACGAAACAGGGATATCGTGCCAGCGCCGCCTCTGGAGCTGATGAAGCCCGGGTTAAAATGCAGGGTTTGAAATATGATCTGCTTATCATCGACATCATGATGCCGGGGGAGGATGGCTTGAGCTTGACCAAGTCTCTGCGAGAGCATCATGATGTGCCTATTATTTTGCTGACGGCCTTGGGCGAAGCGGATCAACGCATTGCGGGTCTGCGGTCGGGGGCCGATGATTATTTGCCAAAACCTTTCGAGCCGGAAGAACTTTTGCTTCGGATTGATAATATATTCCGTCGGGCCGGTAAAAACCCGACGACGGAAAAGGTCTCCTTTGGCCCTTATATCTTCGATTTGAATAATGGAATTTTACGCAAAAACGGCAAACAAATGAAGCTAACAACGGGTGAGCAAACTCTGCTCGCGTTGCTCGCAGGTCAGTCGGGCGCCGTCGTGTCACGGTATATTTTGTCAGAAAATATTAAGGCCCAGTCGGAACGAGCGGTTGACGTTCAAATGACTCGCCTGCGCCGAAAGCTCGAGGATGACACGGCCGAGCCGCAATACCTTTTGACGGTCAGAGGCGAGGGATATCGACTCGTATCTGACGCGATCTAAGTCCAATATGTTGTCGCTTAGAAACATATTACCGAAGTCAATTTTCTGGCGCGCCTTTCTGATTATCATCCTGCCTATTGTGATCATGCAAATGGTTGTCGCTTGGTTTTTCTTTAACGCCCATTGGGCGCGCGTGACCTCAAACCTATCCGACTCAGTCGCAGCAGATGTTGCCGTTGCAACGCAGCTTTTCAAAGAAGACCCCACGGATGAAAATGCGCAAAAACTTGATGCATTACTGCGCCCTGATATGGAATTATCTGTGGTGCTAAGGCCCAACGATGTCTTGCCAACATCGAATAGAGGGTCATTTTTTTCTAATTTAGACAAGACCTTACGGAATAGTCTTACAGAAGCCGTCGATGCGCCGTTTTGGTTCGATACGACGCGATACCCAAATCATATTGATATTCGTGTCCAAGTCGATGAAGGCGTTTTACGCTTTATTGCTGCGCGGGAACGTGTGTTTGCGCCAACAGGATATGTCTTTATTTTCTGGCTGATTACGGCCACCGTTGTCTTGTCGTTGATTTCAATTTTATTCATCCGCCGTCAGTCTGATCCTATTAAAGAATTAGCGAATGCGGCCGCGGCTTTTGGTAAGGGGCAGGATATTTCTGACTTCAAACCTCGGGGCGCGTCAGAGGTCCGAATGGCGGGTCAGAGCTTCCTTAAAATGCGCCGCCGTATCCGCCGACATTTAGAACAAAGAACGCTGATGCTCGCCGGTGTGTCGCATGACCTCAGGACTCCTTTGACGCGCTTAAAGTTACAGCTCGCCATGCAGGATGACACGGAAGATACCCGTGCGGCGCGCCGCGATGTTGACGAAATGGAAGCAATGCTCACGGGATATCTCGACTTTGCCAGAGGTATGGGGAAGGAAAAACCGCAAACTCTTTTGCTTTCGGAATTTATCGATTCCGCAGTTCGGGGTCGGGGTATTGAGGTGAAGCCGTTTACAGATAGAGACATCTCTATTCGGCCCCTTATGCTGAAACGATGCGTGCAGAATTTGATCAGTAACGCGCTCAAATATGGAAAAACCTGCGTATTGTCGGCTGAGGAAGTGGACGAATTTTTACTAATTACCATTGATGATGACGGTCCCGGAATTCCGCCCGGACAGCGCCAAGATGCGTTCAAAGCGTTTCAAAGATTGGATGAGGCCAGAAACCAAAATGCCGAAGGCGTTGGCTTGGGTCTTTCAATCTCGCAGGACATTGCGCAATTGCACGGCGGGACGATTTTGCTGTCAGATAGCGAGTTGGGCGGATTGAAAGCGACGCTGCGGCTGCCGCTTTAGACGCTTTTCTAACCCGCAAGCTCTTTCGCGCGGGCAAAAGCGGCGCGAACCGTGGCAATCATCATTTTCGATAATCCGCCATCTTCGCCCATCAACACGTCTAATGCGGCTTGTGTCGTTCCGTTCGGTGACGTGACGTTTTTACGAAGCACATCAGGACCCTCATCAGTCGCCTCCAGTAATTTGGCGGCGCCGATAATGGTTTCTCGCGCTAATTTTGCTGCCACATCCTTGGGTAATCCCAAATCAAGGGCGCCCACTTCTAGGGCTTCAACCAGATGGAAAACATAGGCAGGGCCTGAGCCTGATATGGCTGTCACCGCATTCAGTTCGGCTTCGCTATCAACATAAACGACGTCGCCGCCCGGTTTTAGAAGCGCTTCGGCTTCGGCTAATATATCTTTTGCCACGACAGGATCAGCGAATATCGCGCTGATGCCGGCTCCGATAGAGGCAGGGGTGTTTGGCATCGCTCTGACGACGATTCTTCCGCCCAGAGCGCCGTTTAAGGTACGAAGACTCGTGCCCGCCAAAATGGAAAGGATAACCGCCTTTGGCGATAGGGATTTCCCGAGTTCGGTACCTATGCGCTCAAATAATTGCGGCTTTATGGCCAACACGACGGTTTTCACAGAACCGGGTATCTTTTGTGTGGTCGTGATGTGCTTTGCACCGCGCTCAATGGCGAAGATTGCTTGCGGACCCGGGTTTGGGTCCAGAATAACGAGCTTGCGCGGCGTAACGAGGCCAGACTCAAGCCAGCCGCTCAGCAAGGCTCCGCCCATTTTTCCGGCGCCGACAAGGAGGTGGGTGGCAGCCATCAGTGTGATTTCCGTTGATTAGAAATCACAAATTGAGTTTCGAACACCCGTTCGCCGATAGGTCTGCCGGTATGATATTGGGGAGAATACATTAGGGTTGAGCCGCAAGATCAACTAAAGCGCTAGTCAGCGCATCTTCCGGAGATTTACCTGCCCAAATAACATATTGGCAAGCCGGATATCCTCTTTCGGCTGCATCAAGTGCGTGGGCTAACATATCCAAGCCTTGTTCGGTCCCGAGTTTAGCGCCGCCGCGCAAGGACGCTGCATCGCGGTAAACCAAGCAGCGGTTTTTATCCCAATAATCAAAATGTCCTGACGCCAGACGCTCATTAATCAGGCTCATGAGCCGACAAATATCGTCGGTCCTGCCGCCGGGCATGCGCCCTTCAAACAGAAGGAAAACTTGAACTTGTTCGTTCGCGGCGTTCCATGTGAGCGAGACATCATGCTCGCACCAAAGACCGGGAAGTGTGATTTGCAGCTCATTAATATCAACGTTTTCGTGCGCATAGCCCTCTGCGATACAGATTCGCTTAAACACCTCGAGCGGGTTTTGCCGAACGCCGATTGACCCGGAAAGGGTAGGGCTTGGACGGATGTGACGTTGGTCGGCGTAAGACATATATTCCCGGTGAATCACTATAACTCTTACAGGTAAGCTATGGAGATGGATGATTCCCGCAAGCCCTAAGTCAGGCAGGTGTGTTGATAACCGAAAATTGACTGATTTTTTCGTCAATATGTCATGAATATCCACATCTCCTCCCTAGTCGGAGGAGGGAGCCCAAAGCTCATGTTTTTCCATGATCGCTTTGAAAAGCGAGGATTCCAAACAGCTCGCCAACCAGACTCGTGTTCGCTGTAAGTCCGGATTGGATGCCCACCATTCGGGTTCAACGGCCGCAAATTGACGCACGAACGGAAAAGCGGCCATATCCGTCGGCCCTAGTCGATCTCCATCAAGAAAAGCGCATTCTTCCAGTTTTGACTCGAGAAGAGCTAAATTCTCGACCGCTCTCGCGCGATGCTCCAAATTCACATCGCCGCGCTTGACCTCGGGGTCATAGCGCGAGGCATATTTATAACGGTCCATATGGTGTTTAAATGGCCCGTCAATCATCTCAATAATGCGAGTGTCAAACTCGGCTTTAGGCATGGCCCAGCGCATAATATCCAGGCTCTCATCGATAACCTTGCCATTTGCAACGAAGACCGGAACGGAACCTTTCGGCGAAATTTCCAGCATAGCGTCCGGTTTGTTCCGCAGCGAGACTTCGCGGTGCTCATATTCAGTCTTCGCTATGTGCAGCGCCATTCTGGCGCGCATCGCGTAAGGGCAACGCCGAAAGCTGTAGAGAATATGCGTCACGTTTTGGATTTACGGCCTATGTGAGCCTCGCCTCTCTGTTTGGCGAGCCTGATCTGCTTTTGGCGTTCTGCAAAGGCGGCCTTTTGCGTCTCGCTCATTTCGTCATAACAATGATGGCACGAAACCCCTTTGGTGTATTGCGGGCGGGTTTTGTCGTCCTCGGTTATGGGGCGGCGGCAGGCGAAGCATTGGTCATAATCGGATTCTGCGAGGCCATGCGTGACGGCGACGCGTTGATCGAAAACAAAGCAATCGCCTTCCCATAAGCTGGTGTTTTCAGCTTGAGTTTCAAGATATTTTAGAATGCCGCCCTTGAGATGATAGACATCGTCAAAGCCGTTTTCCAACATGAAAGAGGACGCTTTCTCGCAGCGAATACCGCCCGTACAGAACATAGCAACTTTGGGCTTATTGATGTTCTCTCGATTGGCCTCGACCCAAGCCGGGAAGTCGCGAAAGGTTTTGGTGTCGGGATTGACTGCGCCCTTAAAGGTTCCAATGCCGACTTCATAATCATTGCGCGTGTCAATCAGGATCGTGTCGGGATCGGTGATGAGGTCATTCCAGTCCGCCGGATCAACGTAAGTTCCGACAGTATTGTTTGGGTCAACGCCCTCAACACCCATCGTCACGATTTCGCGCTTCAACCGAACTTTCATGCGGTAGAACGGCATGTCTTCCGCGCTCGAGAATTTGACGTCGAGATCGGCCAAGCGGGGGTCCGCCCGCAAGAACGCTATGATTTGTGATATTGCAGACTCGGGCCCTGCGATGGTCCCGTTGATGCCTTCTTCGGCCAGTAGGAGCGTACCCTTCACCCCCACCATGTCGCACATATCTTGTAGCGGCGCGCGCAATTGCACGTAATCGGGCAAGGCCGTAAACTTATATAATGCTGCCACTTGGTTAGTCATGACCGCGATCTAAATTTAGTCAGTTAAAGCGTCAAGCTTATCTAGCCGTTAGGTTGAATTGGCTCGGGTTCCGTAATGACTGAAATCGCGCTTTGGTAAATGGGGTTATTTTCAATGCGGGAGAGGAGCGCATCGGAAACGCCCTGTCGTTTCATCAGGTTCCGCATCGAGTCGCTGACGATTTTGGGGTCATTACAGGTTGTCGCGACGGTTTTCAGGTCTTTGATCCCTTGGCCTTCCGTCAGTTCTTTGTTCAATTTTTTCACGGCATTTGACAGCGACCAAAGTTGTAATGGCCCGGGCGTTTTGCCGGAGGCCCATGTTTTGGAGACGCTGCTGAGGGTTTTTATGGAAGAGGTTGCGCGCTTTTCGATCTTCGCGACAGCCTTGTCGGCACGCGGCGCAATCCATTTGGCCGAGCAAATTTCCTCGGGTTTAGGCGTGGACGCGCAGGCGCTCAATTTAATAACAGCTAAAGCCAAAAACGCAGTGCGGGATAAAGATAACATAAGCGCTTTCTAAAAGCTGCGGGGCGCACTGACAAGGCTCAGGCGCTGTTGCTGAGCATGTGCGTTCGTTTTGCGGCGCAGAGGGGTAAGAATATTTTCGGTTTAACGCCTGTTGGACTTGACATCGCGGAAATGAAACCGTCTAAATATGACAGCGTTGTCAAAACGTAGACACGTAAAATGTTTTTGCCAAAATCGAAAAAAATTCGATGGCATAGGGGAGTTAAATGTGATCGCAGCATCCAGCGTTACGAAAAGCAATCCTGTGCGAATGGGGATGGTTGGCGGCGGCGAGGGCGCGTTCATTGGCGAAGTTCACAGATGGGCAGCGCGGCTGGACGGCGAAATTGATCTGGTCTGCGGGGCTTTTTCTCGCGATGCAGAGAATACAAAACGCACGGGTGCGTCGCTCGGTTTAGCGGCATCTCGCTGCTACGCCGACTTTAACGAAATGATGACGGCTGAGGCGAGATTGCCCGAAAGCGAACGGATGGAATTCGTCGCGATCGTGACGCCCAATCATGTCCATTTTCCAGTCGCGAAAGCCGCGCTGGAAAATGGCTTTCATGTTTTATCAGATAAACCGGCAACGCTTAATTTGGCAGAGGCGAAAGAACTCCGCACCATTCTGTCTAAAAATCCGAACCTCGCCTATGGATTGACGCATACCTATCTGGGCTACCCATTAGTCGGCGAAGCGCGCGGCATTATTGAAGCGGGCGGCATCGGGAAAGTCCGCAAGGTTTTCGTTGAATATATTCAAGGCTGGCTCGCGACCGAGGTTGACAACAAACAAGCGGATTGGCGCACGGACCCTGCGCGCTCCGGCGGGTCCGGCTGTATGGGCGACATCGGGACCCATGCGCATAACCTTGCAGAATTTGTGACGGGCAAGCGAATGACCCATCTGGCGGCGGACCTTTCCATATTTGTGGACGGGCGGCGTTTGGATGATGATGGGTCAGCGCTGTTCCGCATGGAAGACGGCGTCAAAGGCACATTATCCGCCAGTCAGGTCTGCGTCGGTAAAGAAAACAGTCTCTCCATTCGCGTTTACGGCGAAACCGGAGGTCTCGAATGGCGGCAAGAAGAACCCAATACGCTTATAAGAACCTATGCTGATCGGCCAACAGAAATCATGCGGGCTGCGCAGGGCTACTTATCGGATGGCGCGCAGGGCTGGTTCCGCACACCGCCCGGGCATCCCGAAGGCTATCTTGAGGCTTTCGCCAATGTCTATCGTGATTTTGCCAAAGCGCTGCGAAGCGATGGCGGCGCGGCAACGGGTATCGATGCAGCCGTGCGCGGCATGGCCTTTGTCGAGGCCCTCTTGAAATCATCAGAAAATAATTCAGCCTGGACGGAGATTGAGGCATGAAAACACTTAAGGGCCCCGGTATTTTCCTGGCGCAATTCATGGGCGATGCGCCCTTTGATACGCTAGAAAATGCCTGCAAATTTATGAAAGACGCCGGATATGAAGGCGTGCAATTACCCTCTGATAATCCGGTTGTGATGGATTTGAAGCAATGCGCTGAAAGCCAAGACTATGCCGATGACTTGAAGGGCCGAATTGCAGAATGCGGTTTGGAAATCACCGAGCTCTCCACCCATATCCAAGGTCAGCTCGTCGCGGTTCATCCTGCTTACGATGAAGCCTTTGATACATTCGCGCCGGAGCATCTGCGCGGGAAGCCATCAGACCGCCAAGAATGGGCTGTTCAGCAAGTCAAATATGCGGCGACTGCGTCACGGCGCTTGGGACTTGATCGCAGCGTTAGTTTTCCGGGCGCGCTTGTCTGGCCCTTTATGTACCCGTGGCCGCAACGTCCGGCGGGCCTCGTCGAAGAAGGCTTTGCGGAACTCGCGCGTCGCTGGCGTCCGATTCTCGACCATTATGAAGAGGAAGGCGTGGATGTCTGTTACGAAATTCATCCGGGCGAAGACCTGCATGATGGCGTGACATTTGAGCGTTTCTTGGCAGAAGTAGATAATCATCCGCGATGCAACATTCTCTATGACCCGTCGCATTTCATCCTGCAGCAGCTCGATTATCTGGATTTCATCGACATATACAAAGACCGCATTCGGATGTTCCATGTGAAGGATGCCGAATTTAGGCCCAACGGCCGCTCCGGAATTTATGGCGGCTATCAAAGCTGGGTCGATCGCCCGGGACGGTTCCGTTCACTGGGTGACGGACAAATTGATTTCAAAGCCATTTTCTCAAAAATGGCCGCCAATGGTTTTGATGGCTGGGCCGTTGTCGAGTGGGAATGCGCTCTGAAACATAATCAAGACGGCGCGCGCGAAGGTGCGCAATTCGTCAAAGATCACATCATTCGCGTCACTGATAAAGCCTTCGACGACTTCGCCGGCGGCGCATCAGACAAAGACAGCAACCGCCGCATGTTGGGGCTGACATAAATATAAATCACCGAAAATATCGGGATACTTAAAAGGGGAAATGAAATGGTTAGTGTAGTTGATGAAGGGCAGATGGTCGATCCTGTTGCCAAGCGTTTGTTTTTACTGAGCTGTATTGCGCTTTGCGTAACGGCCATGACCTTCGCCATCCGGGCAGGCATGTTAAATGATCTGGGCACTGAATTCGCATTGACCAAGGAACAGTTAGGCTGGACCGCGGCGATGGCGTTTATTGGCTTTCCAGCCGCAACCGTCATTGGTGGACTAATTTATAACTCGGTCGGGCCGAGACTCATCATGATCGTCGCATTTTTTGGCCATCTTCTTGGCCTAGGATTAACGATTGTTGCTGGCGGATTTTGGGGATTGATTATCTCTACCTTCCTCGTTGGATTCGCGAACGGCGCCGTAGAGGCGGCCTGTAACCCGATGATTGCCAGTAAATACCCTAACAATAAAACGACCATGTTGAACAAGTTTCACGTTTGGTTCCCGGGCGGAATTGTGGTGGGCTCCTTGGCCGCTCTGGCGGTAAAGTCGCTTTTTGGCGGAGACGGACGACCGACATGGCAGCTCGAAATTGGCGTCATGATCATTCCAACGCTCATTTATGGTTGGATGGTTTTCACCACGAAATTCCCGGATGTGACGCTAGATAAAACTGACGAGACAGACACGGGTAAAAATTTCGCGGCAATGTTTACGCCTCTCTTTATCGTCATGGCGGTTTTGATGACGATTACGGCAACGACAGAGCTGGGGACACAGCAATGGGTCGGTTCTCTCTTGGAAAGTTCGGGTGCTAACCCGCTCATCATTCTTGCTATTGTGACGGGACTAATGGCTGTGGGCCGCTACTTTGCGGGGCCACTCGTCCATGCATTGAACCCAATTGGTGTGCTGCTGTTTTCTGCTGTTGTGACGACACTGGGCGTGTTCCTGCTGTCCATTGCGACCGGCGGAATGACATATGTCGCGGCCATCGTGTTCGCGATTGGCGTCTGTTATTTTTGGCCAACCATGATTGGTTTCGTCGCAGAATACCTCCCAAAGACTGGCGCTTTAGGGATGTCGATTGTTGGCGGCGCAGGTATGCTTGGGTTGTCAGCTTGGACGCCTGTGATTGGACGCTGGATTGATAGCGCTACGGCTAAAGCAGAAGCAGCAGGACTGGACGGGAATGCGGTAACGCTGGCTGCCGGGCAAGATACGCTCGGGAAAATATTATTGTTCCCAATTGTTCTAACGATAGCTTTCGGCATTTTGTTCGCTGTTAGAAAAACGTTCGTTAAGGAGGCCGCGCATGACTAATCCATTTATGGCTGATCGCCGGGATGCGATTAAGGCGCTTCTCGCTATCTCTGCGGCGGGCGCATTATCGGCTTGTTTAGAGGGACCGGCCGAGGGCAGTGGTGCTTCGAAACTCTCGACAGCTCCGAAATTATCA
>ENA-ORXR01002162-ORXR01002162.1-marine-metagenome-genome-assembly--contig:-NODE-2162-length-19207-cov-2.706796_pt1 | contig 19207 bp, 18 predicted proteins | sample MGYA00237866_ERZ511479 | MGnify/ENA metagenome assembly ERZ511479 | reverse complement strand
AAAACCGCAAACAACCGCTCCGCAAGCAGCAGCCTCCAAAACAGGAAGACCAAAACCCTCAGGATATCCTGTGGCTAAAAAAATATCAGCCTTTTGATAGGCCTCAATCATCCCTTGCTCATTAACTTTATCCACCTCAAAAAATTGAACATCGGGATGTCGATTTAATATTTTTTCTTTTATATAACTTATGTCTTCAGGGTGTTTTCTTGGTAAACACATTACTGTATTTTCCACACGAGTATCCCTACTATACTTAAATTTATCAAGATCAATATAATTACAAACTGTAAATATTGGAAGATGAGTAAGTTCCTCGAGTTCTGCCTCTAGAAAATAACTACAAGTCAGTAAAAAATGAATAGAACGTTCTTTACAGAATCGATCAAAAACATCTTTATCTAAAAGATTATTATCTTTAGCGAATTTTGATAATGCTGAACTTTGAACAAAAAGACCTTTATTTTTAAGCTGAGGATTTTTATCCACAACAGAAATACTATAGGGTTCAAAAGCATAAATAAGATAAATTTCAGGAAATATCACAACATCAAAATCATTAACATTTTTCAAATCTTCAGTAGGTATATTTAGATTAAACCATTGGCTTTGAAATTGTGGACCAACAAAGGCACCGCTTACAGGCACCTTCAATCTATTTAAAGTATCAATATGCTGTAAGATAACTTTATCGCCACCTATTGGCCTATCTTTATTTTTACGTTTAGGGCGTTTAACAAAATCTCGAAGCATAGACCTAAAATAATATCTAAATTTATTCTCACCAATGCTGTTATATAATCGTGTTAGTGAATGAACTTTTAACTTATTATCTCTGACGACATAGTAAATCACAAGCTATAGTATCTAATAGCTGCAAAAATTAATCAATAGTACCGACATTTAAATGGTTAATGTTTTCAAGAGCCAAGCCCGTCCCTAAAGCCACAGCCGATAAAGGATCTTCACTTAAAAATACAGGTAAGCCTGTTTCTTCTCGCAGTAGGATATCAAGATTACGCAGTAACGAACCGCCGCCCGTTAATACAATTCCTTTATCTACAATATCTGAAGCCAATTCAGGAGGCGTTCTTTCTAAAGTAATTTTAACCGCCTCAACAATACCTTTAACAGGTTCGCTAAGAGCTTCACGCACTTCATCACTACTGATTTCAATTGTTTTTGGCACACCAGCCAACAAATCTCTTCCCTTAACTTCCATACTCATTTCTTTTTCTGGAGGATAAGCGTTACCAATTTCTATTTTTATTATCTCAGCAGTTCTTTCACCAATAGCTAAATTATATTTTCTTCGGGTGTAATTAAGAATACTTTCATTCATCTTATCCCCACCCACACGAACAGAGCGAGAAAACACAATTCCACCAAGACTAATGACAGCCACATCAGTAGTGCCACCACCAATGTCAACTACCATACTTCCACTAGATTCAGAAATAGGTAAACCAGCTCCAATCGCTGCTGCCATAGGCTCAACAATCAAGCGTACTTCGCTGGCTCCAGCCTGCAAAGCGGCCTCTTTTACAGCTCGTTTTTCAACTTCTGTAATTCCATAAGGAATACAAATCATAATCCGAGGACGCATAAAGGATCTATTTTTTTGAGCTTTTTTGATTAACTGCCTAATCATAACCTGAGTTATCTCAAAATCAGCAATAACCCCTTCCTTCAAAGGTCTAATCGCCTGAATGTATCCTGGAGTCTTTCCAAGCATATCTTTAGCGGCTTTTCCAACTTGAAGAACTTTACGTTGCCCTCTTTTATCAATGCTAATAGCAACCACACTAGGCTCATTAACAACAATGCCCTGCCCTTTGACATAGACCAAAGTGTTAGCAGTCCCTAAATCAATAGCAATATCATTACTAAACACATTTCTAAACTTTTTGAAAAAGCTCATCTGTAAAAAGTCTCCAAAAGCCCAAGTTTCATAATTACTATTAAATCTAATAAACATGCTGACTTAATGTCAACTTAGCTTAAGCGTTAAATTCAATACGATTTCTGCTCAATTTTACAACTTTATCAAGCTCAGTCCAAGCTGTACGCGGAGAAAGCTCGTCCATTTCAATGGCTTCAATTTTCTTTATCACATTTTGATAGTGCTCTAGACGACTCTCTAAACCCTTTAAGCGATCTTCACTGGTGCCATTTTGATTAAACAAACTCATTTGAGGGGCAGCAATTCCCTGATTTATAGGTGAACTCATCAAAAGGCCAGCCTCAACAATAACCTCTTCAGGAATTCCCGCTAAACGACAAACATGCAAACCATAAGAACTTTCAGCTGCCTTTCGAAGCATTTTACGCATAAAAACAACAGCACCATTATGTTCTTTGATTTCAAGACTTATATTTTCAGCTTGAGGAAACTCTTGAACTATTTCAGATAAATGATGGAAATGTGTAGCGAATAAACACAAAGAATCCGTTTTATCATGTAAATACTTCAATATAGCCTCAGCAATGGCTCGCCCATCCTCAGTAGAAGTTCCACGTCCCACCTCATCAATTAAAATAAAACTACGTTTACCAGCTTTTTTAAGAATATTAGCCGTTTCCTTCATTTCAACCATAAACGTACTTTGCCCTGAACGTAAATCGTCTGAAGCGCCCATTCTTGAATAAAAAGAATCACAAGGACTCAAACTTGCAGAAACACAAGGCACTGGAAAAGCACATTGTGAAAGAAGTAACAATAAACCTGTTTGCCTCATTAAAGTCGATTTACCCGCCATATTAGGCCCCGTTATCAAAAATAATTTTTTATTCAGAAATTCGCCTCGTCTTAGGGAAATTGAGTTTGAAACAAAATCACCATTTTGCCAATGCTCTACAAGCGGATGCCTAGAGTCATTAAATTCAAATTGAAATTGCTCCGTTTTCTCATCAATTAACTCTGGGTAGACCCAATCACCATATCGTCTCATCTTACCTTGAATTTGCTCAACTCCTTGAGCGACATCCAACCAAGATATCATCTCAGACAATCGAGAAATCTCTTCTTCGAAAGAAAGAATTTGATCTCTCATATTTACAAATACGCCATTCAACTCTTCTTCAAAACGTTGAAAAGAATTTCGAATAGCCAATTCCTTTTCTTTTAATGTTTTTGAAGTAAAACGTTCAGAATTTAAAGTGCTTTGCTTTTTCTCAAGTTCAACTCCTTTAATTTTAGACAAATGAGTTTTTGTAATTTCAATAAAGTAACCAAGTACCTTGCTGTATTTGATTTTCAAACTGGGTATCTTGTACTTCTCTCTAAGCTCCTGTTGATAAGTCTCTAACCACTTTTCATTTTTTTCTTGTTCTTCAAAGACTTTTTTTAATTCATCAAAGCCTGAAATTACCAGTAATTCTTTAGGATCTTTTATTCGCATCAAATCAACATCAACTTGAAACTTTTTATTTAAATCTTCAACAAACTCTAAAAATTCATTCGAAGATTTTCCACCAATTCCTAAAGATTTCCAAAATTCATTTAAAGAATGTTCTTTATTTATTTTTTCTAAACTTGAAGCTGCCCTTAAGGTCTCAACAAAACGATAAAACTCTTTATAAGCCTTAGGATTTAATGTTAACCTTCCCATTATTCGCTCAAGATCATAACAAGAACGCAAAAATTCTCTGAGCTCATCTAAACAAGGAAGCTTTTCAATTGCTTTAAAAAACTGCTGCCTTTCTAAGATATTTTTTGATTGTGACAAAGGATGCATTAATAAAGTTTTTAAATGTCGACGACCAACAGCTGTTTGACACCTGTTAAAAAATTCAAAAACATGTGTTTCGATATCCCACTGCTCCAAAACTTGAGCGTCAACATGAGCTTGTAAGTACCCTTTCTCAACTGAAAGGTCTTCATTATATTCTTTAAATTGAGTTGCTTTAAAAAAACATTTAAAAAGCTCGAAAGCACTTTCTTGTTTTTGAGAAGAGCCAACAGAACTTATTAAAAGCGGCCATTGGGCTCCCAACATTGATTCGATATCCTGCGACAAAGCAGTTTGATCTTTTGATAAAACAATTTCACATGGTTTATAAAAACGAATTCGATCCACAAGATCTTCAAAACTATTAATTTTAAAGGGTCCTTTTTTCTTTTTCAGCAAAAAATCATAAAAGAATATTTCAAATTGATCAGTATCACTAGATACAACAGACATCAACCATGAATGTGTATTTAACTCCTCAGTTTCCAAAGGAAAGCCGGGGCTTACAATTCGAGTAATATCTCTTTCTACTAATTTTGTTTTTGTGACTTGACCAATCTGCTCACAAAGCGCAATTCGAAGACCTTGATCTAACAGTTTTCGTGTATACCCTTCTATCGCATGTACCGGAACCCCACACATAGGAATCGGTGTTTCAGCTTTTTTATTTCTAGCTGTTAATTGAATCCCTAATATAGGAGCCGCTTTTATCGCGTCATCACCAAATAATTCATAAAAGTCACCAAGTCTAAAAAATAACAATGCCCGAGGTGCTTTATCTTTGTTTCTCCAAAACTGCTCATAAAGAGGAGTGTTCCAAACAGAATGAGTTCTTTCAGGCGATACCTTAAAAATCGACATTATGTCAAAATAGCTAGTTCACTCAAATGAGTCGAGCCAAGAAATATTAATTAAACTATTAATTTCAATATGATAGCGCCAAGACTTTACTCGGTGCAAAATCACCTAACTAGTGATTTCAGCAAAAATGCCTATACTATAGCTATGCAAAAATTAACCCCAACACTATTACTGTCCATTATAGTCATGGCTGTACTGACAAGTTGTTCTAGCTCTAAATCATTAAAAAGCTTTGAACAACAAGCACGTCAAGAAGGCTTAGAAAAAGCGTTTTTAGCTTTAGAAAACAGCAACAATCGACAAGTTGCCAGTATAAAGGAAGAAGCAAAACCACTTGTAGCCAACTTCAAGAAATTAAGATTTGAACAAAAAATATCTGTTTTTCCAATTGTGAATAACATCACTCATAAAAACCAAGAAAAATCTAATGATGAATACTGGCAACCTTCAACATATTCCATAAATGCCGTTAATCTTCAACCTTGCAAGAGTATGTATTCAAGCGCTGCACGCGGAGAATTTAAAAAATATAAAATTAAAGAACATTTTAAATCAATCAAAGATAGCGATCTTGATTGCGCTATTTTAAAGGTTTATCAAAGTGCCCCTAAAATCAAAAAAGGAAACAGGAAAATGGGTGATTTGAAAGAAACTTATTTATATATTGATTCTCAATACAGAACTTATGGAGTTGACTTTGTACATATCAATGGAAAACGAGAAAATAAAACTAGCTCTTTTGCTTTTAGTAAAAATCAACCATCGAGCTCATTTTTAAGCACAAGCCCTATTGATCTTCCTATTCTTAGCTCCGCTCCGACAAAAACAGCTTTTACAGTTGATGATATCTTTGTGCAAAGTAAAGTTAATAAACAAAGATCACAAGATATATACAAACTTTGCAATAAAAAAATGAATTCCTATGAACATTTTGATCAATATGAAAACAAAGTTAATATCTCGTGGTGTCCAGGTGATGCCTGGCCAACTTCTATAAAAACTAATCGATATTTAGCTATTATCAATAAAAAATAATTACGGAGATATAATAAAATGAATATACTTAAAACACTTAGCTTAACTTTTATACTGTTCTTGTCTATCAGCATCCAAGCAGATACTGGAAGTTTCAGTATTCGAACAGATGACTTCAAACAACTTTACAATAAACACAGAATCGCAACACCAGAAAGAATTCCATGGGCTGGAAGTTTTTGGCCCTATGGTAGTAATGGATTAACCAACAATGAAGGTAGAGGATCTCCATCAGAAAAATACGATCGAGCTTTCAAAACCCAATCCTTTAGGTGGGAAATGGACGAACATTCTTGTAAAAATGTAGGCGAGAAATATAAACAAGGGTGTAACGACTGGTGGGGTCACTGCAACGCTTGGGCAGCTTCTGCCATTAAAGATCCTGAACCAAGAAAAGATGTAAATTATCAAGGAATAACTTTTTCCCCTGGTAACCAAAAAGGCTTGATTACTGAATTATGGATGGACAGCTCATCATTATTTGCAGGCAATACCGACAAAAGTAGAGAAACTGGTGAATGGATCACAGACGTTAATCACCCAAGTTACCGTAAATTCTGGGACGTTTCTCCACGAACATTTTTTCTAATATTCACAAACTATGTAGGAGTTATGCAAAAAAGCGTCATTATTGATAGATATGCCGGAGACCAAGTCTGGAATCAACCGATCTCAGGTTATAGATTCCTTCCTATTCGGCCTTCAGACACATTAAAAGCGGTCACCAACTCAAGAAATCCATCTCAAAAATTATACCCTGTAGACTTAAGAATAAAAATTTACTGGGCTAATGATGGCGTTCAAGACGAACATCTTTCAGCCTCATTTAACATAAACAAAACTACTGATTCTGAATACATAGAAAACTTTCCTGATTACAGTGGACGCTTGTTAAAATTTAGATTCTACTTTGATGCTCCAGTTGTTGTTGAAAACAATCTTGTTAAATCAAGTGGACGCATAGTCGGGCCCGGCGACTGGGATCACAAAATTAATATTCAAAATTATTCAATTGCAAAAATGGATGAAACCCACCCTGATTTCATTTGGGCTCCAACTAGATTAATTGAAAGTGGATCAAGAGGAAATAAAAACCCATATATCACTTCCAATAATGTTAACAAAATTATTAAAGGACAAAGCCCTCAACCAAACCCAGATCCAAACAATAATGATATTTTCAAAAAAATAAAACTAAAAATCACCATTCAAAGCCAAAAACAATTTTTAAGAAAGTCAATTTTAGGCAAAACAAAATTAAGAAAATCTTACTTCAAGCAAAAGATGAATTTCATTTTTTCAAGAGCAGGAAAAAGTATCATCAGTATCGACAATTCAGATTATGACAAAGATACTCAACAAATATCTGCTGATTATCACTTTCTAAGTACTGATCAAAATATAAACGGAAGAAATGTCAGAAGAATTTTAGCAGAATCTGGAATCAAAGTTATTGGTGTTACAAACTTAAGATAAACTATTTATTAAATACATGATCATACATAAATTGATCGTAATCCAGCAAACGTTGATATTTTTGAGCTTCAGCCCTCAGTACTGGGCCAAGCTCAGAATGTATTATATTAGAAACAAAAGCATAACAGCTGACATCATAAGAACTTAATTTTTCTCCTAAAAAGAAATCACCTTGTTCAGAAAAACCGTCATTTAATGCTTTTAAGCATTCCTTACCTTTCATCAAAACCTGCTCATCATCAAAACGCGACATGCCATGACCAACAGCTGATTTTAAAACATTTTTACGTATCATATTTGAAACAAAACTTCGCATCAATTTTGGAATATGAGAAAAATACATCGATTTTAACTTCTTCCAATTACTTTCAATAAACCATCTTTCATGTAACAAACTCCAATAAAAATATTCTTCCAGCATTTTCACAAACGCGAAACCATGAGCCTTTTATTTATCCGACAAATGCTTATCAAAATCTATATTATATTTTTCGCCCATGTACTGCATAATCACAGTAGAATCACAAACAATCTGACCTTGATCATTTATGACTGGTAATTTTTTATTTGGAAATTTTGATGGATTTCCTTTGAATTCTTTAACTTCGAAATCTAGCTTAGTCAGTTCTAAAAATATCTCAGCTTTTGAGCAAAATGGGCTAGGATTAATCCAACGTGAATTAGCTGTCTTCGGATAAACAATAAGTTTAATCATATGAAGTAAAACCTATTAACTTTCCACTAAAATGGCAAATTAGCTGACATAATTCTTAATATTCCATAAATCATTCACTCAAAACCCTCTGTAACCCGATAATAAGTATATGAAACCTTTTTTAGTCTATTTGATCCTTTCTTCAGCTTTATCTTCATTTTCATTAACTATAGTCCCTATAGGTGACAGTCTAAGCTATGGGGTTAGCAATGAAGCTGATTATTTTTCCAAAACGGTACCTTCAACTGGATTCAGACACCCTAGCATCCGAGACCCCAACAATGGGCACGCTTGGGATGAAAACAAAAGAAGGCAAAACAATTCAGGTCAATTTGTGAACTTTGATCTTATCAGTAATCAAGGCTGGCGCGGCTACCTTAAAGACCTTCTGAGTCGTCATCTATGCACCCAAGAAAGTATCAATTTTAGTGGAAACTGGCAACAAAGCCCAACTGCTCATTTTGGATACCCAGGCCTTCAAAGTTCTGATCTTCTTGAATTACTCAACAGCTCTCGGGCTCAACGATTTGGTGGAGCTAATGTTGGAAAAATCAATGAACAGTTAGAACAAATCAATCAAAAAACTATAATCACCTATCTCGTTGGCATTAATGATATATTCAACAACAAATCAATTGAAAATATTATAGACGATTTGAAAATAAATATAAAAAAAATAGAAAGAAGCTTGGAAAACAATAACTCCTCTAAGAGCATAATTATCTTAACTCTTCCACTACTAGGACCTCAACATGAGCAACACAATCAAAGCATAAAAGATTTTAATAATGAGCTGAGATGGGAAAACTTTCAGCAAGAAACAAATATGACAATTCACCTTTTAGATCTAGAGAATTTAAACCGAGACTTTAATGGGCAAGTTGATGATATTCATTTTTCGGACTTTGAGAATAGACAAGTAGCTATGAAAATTTACAACAAGATATCAGCTCTTAAAGGTTGCTCATTTTAAGATGTTTAGATATCAAGTGTCGACTTTTTTCTTGTGATTCCTTGAAATTGCTAAATTCAAACATTTCTTCAAAGGTGTCGTCTAATTCAACATGAGCCTGAGCACTTAAACACTGCCCGTTATTGCTTAAAAGAAAATCATTTTCAAAAGTACTTTTTCCACTAACATGAAAATCTTCTGGGCATTTATTAACTTTTTGAGCGTGATGAAAGAAATACTCAGCTGTTTCAGATGATTGAGAAAACTTCATCTTGGTCAATTGTGTATGCATTTTTTTGTTTTTAGAAATATAATCAACCGGAGAGCCCAGCTGACTCATCAACAATTGATGTGAAAAACAAATACAAATCATCCTTTTTGATTCTTTGTATAGATTCAACAATGTCTTTCCTAAACCATTTATCCATTCATGATTGTCATCAACCATAGCGTAACTTCCTAACGAGATGACGGCTTTAACCTCTTCATGCCTTACAAGGGGAAGCTCCTGATGTGCAGGACACCAGCGTACAACATTAACCTCTTTAAACTCCTGCTTTAACCATTCATAAAATTCATCGCATGGCGTTTCCACATAAGGATCAATCAGAAAAATCACTAATCCATAGTATCAAAAATAATTCTGTTTATCTAATTATTTGTCTAAACTTTCTAAAAACTCAATTTTTAACTTCATTTTTTCAGCTGGAGCTAGTTTCTTCCAATTTCCTACTTTTTTACGCAATGACTTTTTTTGTTCAACATCAAGAGTTCTCCATTTTTTAAGTAAAGTGCGCATACGCTTTCTCTTCTCCGGAGACATACTCTTCCACATTTTACGTCTTTCTTGTCGTACCAATTTTCTTTTAGCCTGACGTTCTTCAACCGTTAATTTTTGCTTAGCTTTCCCTGCTTGAACAGGTAAACTTGTCATCGTAATTATTAGTAATAAAAATAAACTTATTTTTTTCATGTTATACTCCTTCTCCATGGCTGCTTTCTTCTGCCACATACAATAAAAATTCTAATTCCTCATCTTCAATGTCTTCAATTTCAACTGGGGCTCCTTGCAATGTCAGCCTATGCTCACTTGAACTTTGCTTATTTTGAATAAAACTAATACCTATTAAAACAAACATTAATAATGACGAAAACACCAAGGTAGACATTCCAGGCTTCATCCATATTGCCTTAAACCAAGATTGTTTTCTAGATTCATTTTCTAAATGAATGTGATTAAGTAAACTTACTTTCACATCTTTCAATAATTTTTTATCTTAGCGCCCAACAAATAAATCTCAAGTTATGGTGATGCGTTTTTTCCTGTTCTTTCTTGTACTCATCTTTTTTAGTTTTTCCCTGACGGATCGTAAGGATTACCCGCAGGACTACTTTGCTTCTCCCGTCAACCATGAAATTCGATTGTCTGGTACATTTGGGGAGTTGCGACCTAACCACCTCCACGCAGGTATTGACATTAAAGCGAGAGGTGGCAAAATAGGCCAACCACTTTTTGCAGCAGCAGAAGGTTACGTTGCTCGTGTCAAAATGCAATCAGGGAGCTACGGCAAAGTGTTATATATCAGTCACCCCAACGGCTACACATCAGTGTATGCACACCTACACAAATTTACTCCGGAGTTAGAGCAATATGTCAAAGATCAACAGTACAATAAGAAGTCGTTTGAGGTGGATCTGTATCCGGAGGCCGGAAAGTTTAATTTTTCTCAGGGACAGCAGATTGGGACTTTGGGTTTGTCAGGAAGATCCTATGGACCACACCTGCATTTTGAAATTAGAGATACGGAAACAGAAAAACCCATCAATCCACTTTTGTTTGGAATCAAAATCAAAGACACCCGTGCTCCTATGCTGAATCAGCTAAAGGTCTATTTGTTAAATGATAAGCGAGAAACGGGAGACACCAAGATCTATAACCTTATCGATGCAGGAAGTCGACATCGGATCAAAGGAGATACCTTAATGCTCAGCGGTTGGCGAGCTGGATTTGGTTTGAAAACGTATGACCACATGAATAGCACCAGTAACTGGAATGGTGTATATGCTGTCCAAACTTATTTGGATGATGATCTGATTTATGGTTTTGAAATGGAGACTTTTGATTTTGGGGAAACTCGATATATTAATGCACACTTGGATTATGAAGAGCAGGTTGCTAAAAAAAGCTATTTCAATCGTTGTTATTCTTTGCCGGGAAATCGGCTGTCCATTTACCCCGAACACAAAAATCACGGCGTCGTCAAATTGCTAAAAAATAAAGCACAAAAGATAACCATGGTTTCTGAAGACCTGGCTGGAAATAAATCGAAGCTGGAGTTTTGGGTAAAACGCAAACCAGTAAAAGAAGTAGAAAATGAGCCTTACAATTATTTTCTTCCTTATGACGAAGAAAACATCATAGACAACGAAGCACTATACCTTTATTTCCCCGCTCGTACTTTATACGAAAACCTGTATATGGAATATGCAGCCTCTCGTGAAAAAGCGGCCAACCTCTATTCGTCAGTTCATCAAATCCACAACTACAAGACACCAGTACATCGTTATTTTGATATAGGCATTCGGTCAGTTGGTTTGCCAGACTCGTTGCGTAGCAAAGCCTTCATAGCCTACTGTGATAAGAAAAACGTAATCAGTAATTGTGGTGGTAAGTGGAAAGATGGAAAACTGACAACCAAGGTTCGTGACCTCGGAGATTATTCCATCATGGTAGATACAGAGCCACCGACCATTCGAGTCAAGAATTTTAAATCGAATATGAAAGGCTATAACACCATGTCTTTTGTCATCAAAGATAATTTTAAAACGGCTCGTAATGTAACCTACCTGGATTACAAGGCGATGGTCGATGGTCAATGGATTTTGATGGAGTACGATGCGAAAAATGATTTATTAACCCATCGTTTTGATGGTACGATTAAACCAGGTGAGCATGTTTTGCGTTTAAGAGTGACAGACAATTGTGGGAATGAACGGCTTTATAAAAAAACCTTTGTTCGTTAATCGAAATGTCCAACTTATTTTCGACTTGATGAATTTTAAAAAAAACGAGAGTATTCAGTTGTCTTGACTTTAAGGACTAAATCCTAAGTTTGGCGAGACATCCGAAGTTTCCAAAACTTCGGATGTCTTTTTCCCTTAAGGCAAAAAAGACATAACTTCTATTTAAGTTGAGTAGTAAAAAAAACAAAAAATGACGCATCTAAAAGTCGGTGATCCGGCACCCAAATTTGAAGGACTTGATGAGAATGAAAACACGATTTCATTAAGCGATTTTAAAGGAAAAAAATTAGTCTTATTTTTCTATCCAAAAGATAATACACCGACCTGTACGGTGGAGGCTTGTAACCTGAGAGATAATTACGAATTGCTTCAGGAAAAAGGCTATGCGCTTTTGGGTGTGAGTCCGGATACCTCACGTAAGCATACTAATTTTATTAAAAAGTTTGATTTGCCATTTCCTTTACTGGCTGATACGGAACGAAAAGCTTTGGAGGCTTATGGCGTGTGGGGCCCAAAGAAGTTTATGGGAAGGAAATTCGATGGTGTGCATCGCACTACATTTGTGATTGATAAAAAAGGAAAGATCGAAAAGATCATCACTAAAGTTAAAGCTAAGATGCATGCCGACCAGGTGTTGGAAGAAGTCTGATTGCTTACTCTTTCGGCGAGCTATGATACATGGCAATAAACAACATAGCCACTTTCATTTGTAAATTAACTGCTTCATCCAGTTCATCTTCAACGACCCAGTTTCGAGGATCGTTGTCCCATTCGGTGGATAAATTGAAAGAGCCTTTTTTATTGTCGCGGGTAGTCCATTCGTTAAAATTGTTTCCCCACTTAGTTTTGAAAATGATCGTTGTCTCGTTATCCGTAATTCGCCATTCGCGAAAATCATTGGCAAACAATCGTCGGGCAGTGACCGTGTTGCCATTTCCTCTGATTTCAAATTGGGAAGGATCGTTGCGAAAGGTAGCTCGGATAGTACCGGTAAGATCGCCAATAAAATAATCCCATTCAGACCAATCGTTTTGATTTTTCCAACGCATCGTCATTTCGCCCTCAATATCCTCGTCATCGGTAAAGATGGTCCATTCGCGAAAATCATCGCTATAATAAGTTTGCATTCCGGTAATCCATTGAGCAGGCGCGACGAGTGGGATAGCGAGAAAAAATAAAATTAAGCCGATGAATTTGTTCATTTTTGTTGAAATTGAGCGTGATTTTAGATCGAAAGGCTCTTATTTGAAAAGAAAACCCTGTTCAATCTGCTTTTCTACAATTTAATGAGAAATTCACAGACTTGTTTAGCTTTAACATTGTATTAGTATTTTCTTCCTACATTTGGATTAGCACTGAGCCCCAAAATCAAAACAAAACAGTTTGAAACATGAAATTCCGACCTGCCTTCCTATTCCTTTGTCTGGCCTTTACTTATCACACAACAAGTGCACAATACTTTATGACTGCTCCAAAACTGGAGAAGAAGGTCTCGCAAATCATCGAATGGATGCAACTCGATGGCGAAGTCATAAAAGCGAATACCAGTTACTTCAACAAGGCTGGGAAATTGACAGGCTACTATAATAAAGACGATAAGAAAGGTGAAAAAATCATTTTTGAGTATGATGACCAAGGGAGAGTTGTGAAGAAAACGATTGGTACAGATGAAGCCTCTGCGATAAAGCAATTTGAATATGAAAAAAATAAGGTTGTTTGGGAGGAGCACTTTCGTGGAAAAGTATTTAGAGGAATTGAATTTAAAAATGAAAAGGGACAACTGGTTGAAAAGAAAACGTATCTGAAAGGCGGGGAGATGGGAGAGAAATTCATTCTTCGGGAAAGATATATATTTAGTTACAACGCACAAGATAGCTTGAAAGGAATTAAGCATTATGCTTACTCATTGGATGGGAGCAGGAAAGGCAAATCCTATGAGACAAAAAAGACGCTGTTTTATTACGAATCAAAAACGGGTAAACGATCTCGGATTAGTTATTTCGATGTCAGTGAAGAAGAAGTGAAAAACACGCAATATGAATATCACAAAGATGGACGCCTGAAGAAGGTAACACTGAGTTCAACAACGCCTTACGAAAACAATCGAATCATCGAATATCACTATAATAATGATGGAACCCTTTGGCAGGAAATTGAAAAAACGGCTTACAAACGATTCGTGAAAATTTATAAAAAAGGTCGCCTGATTCGCCAACGAACTTATATTGGAGAGGAGTTATTTACCATTGTTGATTTTCAGTATGTGTTTTATTGAAAACTGAGGAGTAATAAGGGTCGGACTTCGGACTTCCCCAACCTACCCCATAAACTCCCAGGCCGACCGATAGCCATCGACCTTTTCAACATAATCCATAAAGGCACCATAAAAGGGATCGTTGCCAATGGTCGCACTATCACCAATGACAATGAGTTGTTTTTTAGCACGAGTCATGGCTACATTCATTCGACGATAGTCGGCTAAAAATCCAATTTCACTTTTCTCGTTAGCTCGCACCAGAGAGATGTAAATCATATCTCGTTCCTGTCCCTGAAAGGCGTCAATGGTATTGATGCTGAGGTGCGGAAGAAAATCTTTACACTTATCATCTTTTTCCATTTCCTCTTTGATGTGCATACATTGAGCGCGATAAGGTGAGATGATGGCGATGGATGGAAGGGCAAGATTTTTTTCAGCCAACTGATCGGTAAACTGCAGAAAGTGTTCTCGTAAAATAAAGTATTCTCCAGCATTAAACTTACTCTCCGTTTTTGCATTAATCTCTTCCATAAAACCACAGCCCGCAATGTCAATAAACTCAATCGGAGAATTAAAAGGATTTTCTAATTCCCAATTAGCTACCATCTCAGCAGCCTGAAGTTGCTGGTTGTAAAACTGTAAATTTGAAAATTGCATGATCTTTTTATTCATGCGATATTGAATGTTTAGGAAGTTGACACTTTCAAAACGATTGACCGCTATTTCAAGTAAGGTAATTCCCAAGCCGCCTTTTTTAGCCTTTGAAGATTTGACGGTTGGAGGAAGTTGAAAAGGATCACCTGCGAGCACCAGCCGGTGTGCGCGCGTAATCGGAATCCAACTGGCTGGCTGAAGTGCCTGAGCAGCTTCGTCGATGACCACCGTTCTAAATTTGATTTGGTCCAACATAGGAAGGGCAGCGTTGACGAGTGTGCAGGCAATGACGTTGGCACCATGTAAAATTTCGGTGATCAAGCGGTCTTCCAATGCCTTGGCCCAGGCTTCCAAATCCCGTGCTTCCTTGTAGGCGTCGTTACGCTCTTCTCGCTCTTTCGCCCCAAAACGACGTTTGTGTTTTTTTGCTTCCCGCCGCATTTTAGCAGCTTCGATTTTTACTTTCTTTATGTTTTTACTTTCTGGGTGTTTTGACAAACGTCCATCCAGTGTTAATGAAATGATCGATTCATCCACTCTTGATATATTACCAATTCGTACAACATTCAGATTCTTTTCGGTCAATCTTTCGGTCAACAAATCAACGGCTGCGTTGCTGGGGGCAGTTACTAAAACTGCTTTTTCAGTTTCGCATAAACATTTGATGGCGTGTATTAAGGTAGTTGTTTTACCGGTGCCCGGAGGACCATGTATAATGGCAACATCCTGTGCCGCAAGGACATGTTGAACGGCATTGATTTGTCCATCGTTAAGATAAGGTTGATGCACGGTAGGTAGATCATGAAACCGTGGCTGCTGGCCACCTAACAATATAGTTTTTAATTCAGACAGTCGGCCTGTTTTGGTTTGCATCAGTGTGTCCAAGACCTTTTCCATTTCACGGTAAGTGCGTTCGTCAAAAAGTAAGTCTACCCCAAGTTGGCCATTGGCAAGCCAGTCGGGGAGGTCTTTAGTATTGAGGATGATTTTCATTTTATTGTTTTCAACAAAATGAATAACACCATTTTTTGATCGGGTATCGCTCTTACTAAATTTGTCTTCAGCCAATGAATAAAAAACAACTGGAGCGCCCCCTCTGAATCGATGTGGTTCGTTGAGCGCAGTGCTGCGCCTGACCGTAATAAAAGCACGTTCACCAAAAGTATAACCTTGTTTGATAATTTCGAGTGGATGCCAGGTGACTCCCTTTTTTCGCTTTTCAGCAAGTGAAAGTTGCAATACTTGTTGCTGGAAACGTTCGAAGTCCTGCTCCTTTTCGAGAGCGAGTAGATCTTGTAACTGTGTGATTTTCTCGTTGGTTGGGCTTTCTGCCATGGTAGCAAAGATAGTAAAAGAAGGGGAGACCCCATACGGGCACGCGCTTCGCTGCGAGACCGCTTTGTCATGTCTGTGGCATGACTTGCTGCGAGACCGTGTTCGTTACACTCACATTGCGAGAGATCTCGCAGCCCGCAAGAGCGGTCAAATCAAAACAAAAAAAATCCGAATTTTGATACAATCAAAATCCGGATTTTTTAGGATTGAATAAGTCTCCTTAGAACGGGAGATCATCATCCATGCTATCACCACCTGAAGGTTCATCTGCAACAGATGGAAAATCCTGAGCGGCGGCAGGAGCTGCTGCAGTAGCAGGTTGTCCGGCTTTGTCTAAACGCCAGGCATCCAGGTTGGTGAAATAGGAAGTCTTATCATCTTTGGTGTATTCTCTACCTCGCAAAGAAAAAGTAACTTTCATCATGTCCCCTTCATTGTAAGGGTCCAGTTTATCACAGTTGTTTTGTGTGAGTTGAAATTTTATGATTTGGGTATATGCACCGTCTTCTAATTCCAAAACGAATTCACGTTTTTTGAATTTGTCAGTAACTTGAGCAGTGTCAAATTTTTTGTGCAATTTTCCTTCTACTTCAAAGGCCATTGTAAGTGAATTTTATTGATTTAGAAATAAGACTACAAAAGTACAAAAGAGCCTTAATATAAAGAAGGAATACCTGGAGAATCCGGTATTCCTTCTAAAAGATAAGATTAGATTAAATCTTTGAGTTTGTAATATTGGGTTTAGCTATGTTCTACTCCGACCAATTTATATATATCAGTTGGACTTTCACACAAAATAGCTCGATTGCCCCGAATGGCGATAGGGGCTTTTAATAGCTGGGGGTTTTTTTGAAGTACATTCACCCAGCTTTCTTCATCAAATTCTCTACCTCGGATGTGCTCCTGATAGTAAGGATGTGCCTTATTCATTAGTTCCTTTGGGTGCCGGTTCATTGATTTTAGAATCATTTGCCAGCTCCAATTAGATGAAGGATTTTTGCTAAAGCTATATGATTTGACATGTGACACCACGCTTTGTGCGTAAGCCACCGTTTTGCGGTCAGGGCTAGATTCAGGGTTGTAGTAGATTAAAATTTCGCGAGAATGAGTCTTCATGGTCGAATATTTTGGTTTTTGCAAAAATAGCTCTTACAATATATTGTTTTTATTTTTAAAAACCAAATTTTATTCTAAAGCAGTAGAGTGGGGCGAACAAAAATAGGGAGGAGGTAACGATTAATGATTAACGTTTAACTATTAACGGCCTTCTAACGTGGGAGCTAGTCTTTATTTCTTATCAGGGGCTGATGCTGGTTGTTAGTTATTGGTTATAATGCTGCGGCACTTCGTGCGCAGCGGTTGTTGGTTTGTCTGGATATTAATTGAAGATCAATATAACCAGAATCACCCTGTTTACGCTAAACAAACCAACAACCGGAACAAGCAAAGCGACGTTCCATTCTAACCAATAACTAATAACCAAAAGATTTTTTGCAAAGCGAGAAGCTTTACCTCCGAATAGCTATTGCTGTAACCGTACAATTAATCTAGTAAGATTTCGCAAACAACACTCGCTGCTCAGAAGGCTTACCACTAAGCACACAAACACCTGCTTCCTTCTCATTGTCGAGCGGAATACATCGGATAGTCGCTTTGGTCATTTCTTTAATCTTTGCTTCTGTTTCTGCTGTTCCATCCCAATGCGCTTTTACAAAACCACCCTTGTCATTTAAGACTGATTTGAAATCATCAAAATTATCGACACTGGTCGTGTGTTCTTCTCTGTAAGCAACAGCTCGATTGAACAAGTTGTCTTGAATATCAACCAGCAATTGTTCTATATGACTTGCAATACCTTCCAACGGTTGGTTGGACTTTTCTTTAGTGTCGCGTCGAGCCACTTCAACCTGCCCCTTTTCGAGATCGCGCTTACCAATTGCCAGTCGAATGGGAACACCGTGCATCTCGTGTTGAGCAAATTTGAAACCTGGTCGTTTGCGGTCGTCTATATCGTACTTGACGGTGATGCCTTTTGCTTTTAGCTCAGCCATAATTTTTTCGACGACCTCATTTATTTCTGGTCCTGGTTTAGGAATAGGAATAATAGCAACCTGAGTTGGTGCCAACTTAGGAGGAAGCACCAGGCCTGCATCATCAGAATGCGTCATGATAAGTCCTCCGATAAGTCGCGTCGAAACGCCCCATGAGGTCGCCCATACATGTTCCGACTTTTGGTTTTCATTTAAATAAGTAACATTAAAAGCTTTCGCAAAATTTTGTCCCAAAAAGTGAGAGGTCCCTGCTTGCAAAGCTTTACCGTCCTGCATCAATGCTTCAATGGTGTAAGTATCTACCGCTCCTGCAAATCGTTCGCTTGCTGTTTTTACACCTTTTATAACAGGCATGGCCATATACTCTTCTGCGAATTCGGCGTAGATGTCAAGAATGCGCAACGTCTCTTCTACTGCTTCTTGTGATGATGCATGAGCCGTATGTCCTTCTTGCCAGAGAAATTCAGCCGTTCGTAAAAACAAACGTGTACGCATTTCCCATCGAACCACGTTGGCCCATTGGTTAATCAATAAAGGTAAATCACGATAAGAGTTGATCCAATCTTTATAGGTATTCCAGATAATGGTTTCAGAAGTAGGTCTTACAATTAGTTCTTCTTCCAATTTTGCATCTGGGTCTACAACAACGCCGCTACCATCAGGTGCATTCATAAGACGGTGGTGAGTGACGACGGCACATTCTTTCGCAAAACCTTCAACGTGCTCCGCTTCCTTGCTTAAAAAACTTTTAGGAATGAAGAGGGGGAAGTAGGCATTTACGTGGCCTGTTTCTTTGAAGCGTTTGTCGAGTTGATCGCGCATGTTTTCCCAGAGGGCAAATCCATGTGGTTTGATGACCATGCAGCCTCTGACTGCCGAGTGATCGGCGAGGTTGGCTTTTTTTACGATATCATTATACCAGGTGGAATAGTCGTCCGCTCGGCTGGTGATTACTTTTGACATATTATCTTATCCTTAAATCGTGTGTTAGTAAATAGATTTGTTTTATTAGATACTAGAATCGTAACTGTTCAATTACTTTAATACACTGTAATCTAAGTTGCTTGATATTTTGAATAGGTTATTTTTTGTGAGTATGAACCAATTTTTTTGAGA